>Ga0070735_10003584_pt1 | contig 13538 bp, 11 predicted proteins | sample Coa_R1_FD_66443 | JGI IMG/M metagenome (GOLD analysis project Ga0070735, IMG submission 66443) | Surface soil microbial communities from Centralia Pennsylvania, which are recovering from an underground coalmine fire - Coalmine... | ecosystem: Environmental > Terrestrial > Soil > Unclassified ...
AACACCGGCGCGAACCTCGGCTTCGAGAGCGCGCGCAAAGTCGGCGGCGGCCTCCTCCGGGCTTCCGTTATCTAGCGCGAGATTGCCTGCCGCGATCCAATCCGGTTGCTGGGCGAGGCAGCAAATTGCGAACGCAACCAAGCTGACCTGTGAGAACATGCCCCAACCATAAGGTTCCGGAGTCCGAAGGCGTTAGCGCCGATGAATGCCGTCAATCACTTACGCGCAGTGGCGCGGTCTGGCGTGGGTTGGCGTATCAGGAAAAAGGCTAGGAACAATCCGTCGAAAAATTCGTCCTATCTTCTTTAGAGTCCCGTCACCCATGGCTACCACACCCCCCGGTCCCGAAGAGCGCTTGGATTCCTGGAAGGAGATTGCCGCTTACCTGTGGCCATCGGCTCCCAGCTGGAGATTGGTGGATCTCGCTGGGTCGTATGGAGCGTTGCCGGTGTTCTGCTTGTGGCGGGCCTCGGATTTAGTCTGACTCGTTGGGCCAATTCACGCCACGTGGATATCGGCCCCCTGGATCCTGTCCCGCTGACGTCCGATTTGGGTTCGGAAATCGAGCCGACATTCTCACCCGACGGTGATCAGGTCGCTTACGCCTGGGACGGTCCCGCGCAGAATAATTGGGATATTTATGTGAAGATGGTCGGCTCAGATTCGTCTCTTCGGCTGACCAAAGGCCCGGAACCGAACGGGTCGCCCTCTTGGTCTCCCGATGGCCGCTTGATTGCCTTCCGCCGGTACCTTCCTCAGGCGCGGCGGTCTCAGATCCTGGTGATTTCGCCGATCGGTGGTCAGGAAAGGCTCATATTGGAGGACGCGCTTAGCGGAGGTCCGCTAGCCTGGTCTCCGGATAACCGGTGGATCGTCACCTCAACCAGTGAAAGATCGCAGGGGCCTGTTGGGCTGGTCGCGATCGATGCCAACACTGGAGAATCGCGCCGCTTGACGAAGCCACCAAAGGAAAACTGGGGCGACGTTGACCCCGCCGTGGCGCCCGACGGCGCGAGCCTGGTGTTTGTGCGCGACCTTGGTAGTACTTCGGAACTGTATCGCCTGCGATTGAAGCCCGATTTTCAACCGGACGGCGAACCGGAGCCGTTAACCGCGCATCATCGTTGGACCGGAATGCCGGCGTTCACGGCCAATGGTAAGGCCGTCGTGTATTCGTCCGGCATCAAAGATGACATAGCCAGTCTGTGGGTCTTGCCGCTGGTTCCCGGCGGCGGGCCGTCGCGCCTTCTGTTTCGGTCCACCAGTTCCTGTTATCAACCGGCGCTCTCTCGCCGGCGTAACCGGCTGGCCTTTTCTGTCGGCAGGATCTTCCGGGTTGACACCTGGAGGCTGGACCTTACAGCGGACTTTAAGCCCGCGGGTCCACCCGTGCGCCTGATTTCTTCCACTCATACCGATTACAATGCGCAATATTCGCCCGATGGCCAGCGCATCGTGTTCCACTCGACGCGCTCCGGCGCATCCGAGATCTGGGCGTCGGAGGCGGATGGCTCGAATGCGGTTCGCCTCACCAACTTCAGTGCGCCTATTACCGGCAGCCCGCGCTGGTCGCCCGACGGCCAGTGGATTGTCTTCGACTCGAATAAAGAAGGCCAGTTCGAGGTATACCGCATGCGCCCCAACGGTGGGGCGCCGGAGCGACTCACGCGCGATCCCGCAACCGATGGCGTTCCGAGTTATTCTCGCGACGGGCGATTCATTTATTTCATGTCCAACCGTAGCGGCAATAGTCAGGTATGGAAGATGTCCGCCGACGGCCGCAATCCCCGGCAAATCACGCGCCATGGCGGCTACCTGGCGTTCGAATCCTATGACGGCCGCTGGCTTTTCTATTCCCGCGCGGATGGTGACAGCCCTCTCTATCGCGTGCCGGTGGATGGCGGCGAGGAAACGCAAGTCCTGCCCAGAGTCAACGAGTTCGGTTTCTGCATCACACCGAAGGGTCTGCTGTTTTCAACGGGAGAAGGATCCGGCGGCATCGAGTTCCTCGATCTCGATTCAGGAAAGATTTCGCCCTTCTTCCAGCCCGCACAGCAAATGACAGTGGGCTTAAACCTCTCACGAGATCAGCGCCACCTGCTGTTCCCGCAGAGGGAATCGTCGGGAAGCGACTTGATGCTGGTGGAGAATTTTCCGGAAAACCCGTAAGCCGGCAAGATTCGCTCGCCAGCGCGCAGAGGAAAACGCGAGTTCGTCAAGAATTCATGTACCAGACGGAGTTCGACTCAGCACCAGACACTCACCACGTGGTTGAAGAGCCCGCCGAGTTGTTGGATGTTGCTTCGCCGGCCAGCCAGACCGAAGGCTTGGCGGATACGACATCACAACTGCTTCAGCAGGGTGCCCCATCGGTGAAGGGAGACTACGTAGAAACGGATAGCTGCGAGGAGGAAACGGTGACCGGAATCCTCAGCCAGCTAGCTGAAAGCGCCACGGCCTTCTTGTCGGCCATCCAGAGCCTTGCGCGGCAGAGCGCGAGTTCGAATACCACAGTTCGCCAACAGCTTGAACGGCTACAGGGAAGTTTCGAACAGTTGGGTGCACGGCACGAAGCCGGAATGGGTACCCTGAGCGAGGAAGTGCGAGCGCGGACGGATAATGTTTCCAGGCGCCTCGAGGAAATGTCTGCTCGCGTGGTGCGGCATCAAGAAGAATTCGCGGGACTCCACGCCAAAGTTGAGAGTTTGATGCCTCTGCACTCGGTGGTCTCCGACCTGTCGTCTAAGATGACTGTCTGGAGCGAGCGGCTCAACCAGCAGGAGGACGTCCTTCATTCCCTTTGTCAGATGCAAACCCAACGGGCAGCGGCATTGAAGCAGTTTTGCGAGGTCTTGGCCCGGTTGGAAACTTCGCACGTGCCGCCATCTGCCATGCCATAGGCCGCGCATTAACCCGCCGTTATTTGTGAAGTCCCTTTGAGCGCAGATATGCAATGAGCTCTGCTGGGTGATCGGTCTGAATTCCGGTGACGCCCTGATCGATGGCATCCTGCCAGTCTCGTGGCGTTTGCAGATCCACGAAAATTCCGACGTTGGCTTCCCTGGCCGCTGCTATCGTGGGCGCATTGAAATCCCGACCATCAAAGCCGAGCAGCTGCGGATGAAGGAGATCCAATACCTTCCGAACATGACCCGGATTGAAGGCCTCCGGCATAAGCGTCCATTTGGGCCGAAGTTCCGCGATCTGCTTGAGGAAATCGGGATGCTCCGACCAGAACATCACGCGATCTCCCATGTCGTGCCGGTCGATGGCGGCGACTAAATCCTGTGGCGTGGCTTGTTTCGTGTCGACGTAAATCCCAATCCCACCCGTTTTTGCCAGGTCCAGCACTTCATCAAACGTCGGCACTTTAAGACCGGGGAACTGCCCGGGAAATTTGGTGCCTAAATCCAAGGCGCGGATCTGGTCAAAGGTCATCTCGGCAACTTTGCCTTTTCCGCCGGTCATGCGATTGACGGTCGCATCGTGCATGAAGACAAGTTGACCGTCGGAGGTCGTGCGGACATCGATCTCCACGTAATCCATACCGGCGTCGATCGCCGCTTGCATGGCAGGCAGCGAGTTTTCGGGATGGTGCTGATGTTCGCCGCGGTGGGCGCTGGCGAGGATAGCCTTCTGTTCGCTCGCCGGCGACTGCCAGGCCCCACTGGCGAAAAGCACGACGGCCGTCGCCGCGGCCAGAAGGCACGATTGCATGCGCATCACTGGATTCTAAACCGGGAAGTGTTAATGTCCGGTGACACACCCGTAAAATTTCGCGCGTTTATCGCGGTGTTACGCGGCAGTCATAAAACTGTAAAGTCCGGTTTGTAGCATCGACGGCATGCACGCTCCTCGCCTCTCCCTTCTCTCTATATTTCCGCTGCTGGCCGCTGTGTGTTTCGCGCAGGTGGACCGAGGCACGATCGTGGGTACGGTCACGGACCAGCACAACGCCGTGATCGCGGGCGCGGTTGTTACGGTCACCAACAGTGAAACGGGCCAAGCGGTAAAGCTCGTGACAAATGAAATAGGAGGATATATTGCAGGCTCCTTACTGATTGGAAATTACTCTGTGTCAGCCGGGAAGGCAGGCTTCCAAAAGATCCTCCAGTCCAACGTGCGCGTAGATGTCAACAAGGTCGTTCGCGTCGATCTGTCGTTGCCCGTCGGGACCATCTCGCAGCAAGTCGAAGTCACGGCCGCGCCGCCGCTGGTCGAGAGCGAGACATCGTCGCTCGGCACCATCGAAACTCAGGAGCGTATTGTCGATCTCCCGTTGAACGGAAGAAACTTCGTCCAATTGGCGTGGTTGGGCGCCGGGGCGAACCAGGGCGCCCAGGACAACGGGCCACTCCGTGGAACCACCGACAACAACCGCCCTGGCATTCAGGTTGCCGTAAACGGGCTGACCGGCTTCGATAACAATTTTCTGCTGGATGGAGTGGACAACAACGAGAAAGGGCAGGGGACACTGGCAGTGCAGCCGCCGCCGGACGCCATTCAGGAATTTCGTGTCGAGGAAAGTCCCATGAAGGCGGAGTTCGGTCGAGGCGGCGCGACCGTGAACGTTGTCCTGAAGTCCGGCTCGAATCAGTTTCATGGCGGAGCCTATGAGTTCCTGCGCAACAAAGAATCGGATGCGCGGAACTTCTTCGATCCGCAGCGCCCACCGTTCGAGAGAAACCAGTTCGGCGCCTTACTGGGAGGGCCCGTCCTTCACGACCGCACATTCTTCTTCGTCGATTACGAAGGCAGCCGTATTCGAAAAGGTGTGAGCTATATCAGTACGGTACCGACGGATAAGATGCGCAGCGGCGATTTTAGCGAGCTCGCCGCGACTCTATACGATCCTTACACCACCGATTCCCAGTCAGCCCAGCGGCAGCTCCTGAATCCTTCGAACCCATTCGTCATCCCGCAAAGCCGCATCAATTCCTTAGGCCAGGCGGTGGTGAATCTGTTTCCGCACGCGAACCTGCCTGGCCTATTCAATAATTTCGTCTACACGCCCAAACAGGTGACCGACAGCGATCAATACGACGTTCGCCTGGACCATCGCATCTCAGATCGCGACAATTTGTTCGGACACTCGTCGGCCCAAGACGTGCGCTTCCTGAAGCCGGCCCCTCTGAGTAGTGCGGGAGGATGCTGTCAGGGATTCGGCAGCAACGTTGACAACTTGGAGCAGAGCCATGCCGCTGGCTGGACCCATACCTTTAGCCCGGTGCTAGTCAATGAACTGCGTTTCGCTTTCATTTATTGGAATATCAACACCCTTCATCTCGACTCGGGACAGAAGCGCTCGCAAGCCTTGGGCATTCCGAATGCCAACCGCGGTGATCTGTTCTCTTCGGGACTGTCGCTGTTTGACATCTCCGGCTACGGGCATCTGGGCGATTCGCAGTACGTACCGGAGCTGGCGACCGATCATACTTATCAATTCGCGGATACGCTGAGCTGGGTGCACGGGCGCCACACGTTAAAGTTCGGCGGCGATCTCAAAAGGTGGAACCGGAATTTCTACCAGGCGCAGGCGCCATTCGGGCGCTTCGGCTTCACGGGTCTATACTCATCGGACCTCACTACCAGCAGCGGCGGAAGCGCTATCGCCGACATGCTGCTGGGCATACCCACATACAGCCTTCAGGACGGCCTTACGCAACGCGACCTGACGAACTACTGGGAGATGGGCCTATTCGCGCAGGACGATTGGAAAGTTACGCGCAATCTTACGCTGAACCTCGGGCTGCGTTACGAGGTCTTCTCACCGGCGGGTGGGCGCGTAGGAAACTTCGATTTGCAGAAGGCCGTCGTCATCGACAGCTTTGGTCCCAACGCGCAATCGAACGGGGGCGTTAAATACGATCTCCACGACTTCGGTCCCCGCTTCGGTTTTGCGTGGTCGCCTTTCGGCTCAACCCACACCGTCATTCGGAGTGCAGCTGGGGTGTTCTACGCGCCAGAAGGCAACATCTTCAACGATCTCGGGGAAAATCCTCCGGTGCTGGAGTTCTATTACAACCAGCCGAATCCGGCGGCCATTCCCACTCCCGCCAGTTTGATATCGGCCGGCTTCCCAGCGCAACTCCCGGGCATCGATCCACTGCATCCTTCCGGGCAAATCAAGACCACCGGGCCGCGCCGTCTGATGCCCCGGGTCTACGAATGGAATTTCGATATTCAGCGTCAGTTGCCGGGGAACATGGTCGTCGACGTGGCGTACGTGGGCACGCGAGGTATACGTCTGTGGGACAACGAATCGAGCGATTTGAACCAGGCCCCCGTGCCGCTCGATTCCAACTTCGGCCCAGCGCCCAATTACGGGCGGCCTTACTACTCGGTCCAACCGAACCTCGCTTCAATATTGACCATCGACTACCCGCGCTTCGACATGTTCTACAACGGACTCCAAGCCAAACTGGAGAAGCGCTTTTCGAAAGGCCTGACTTTCCGCGGCGCTTACACCTGGAGCAAAAACATTGGGACCAGCCAGGGAACGCCGGGTGGCGCCGTGCAGAACTCCTTCGACACGAAACTCGAGCGCGGTTACGTGCAGCCTGACTTCCGGCATCGATTTGTTGGCAGCTGGGTGTACCAACTCCCGTTTGGGCGGGGCAAGAGCTTGGGACAGAACTGGAACCGGCCAACCGATTTTGTGCTAGGCGGATGGGCACTTAGTGGGATCGCAGTAGCACGTACGGGGGAAGCGACGACGGCATTTCTTTCATTCGATCCAACGAATACCGGCAGTTTCGGGCCGTGGCCGGATCGCATCCATGACCCCTACGACTTCTCCTTCGGCAAGGACGTGCAAGCGTCGTTGGGCTGCCCGGTGGGCCACCAGTCGCTGCAGTGCTGGTACAATCCCGCCGCTTTCGCGATTCCTGCGCTCGCGACTGGACAGAAATTTGCGCACCAATTCGGCAATGGCGGCAGCGGCGATCTCCGCGGTCCGGGTCAGGTCAACTTCGATCTGGGCTTGATGAAGGATTTCCGGGTGACCGAACGGCATGCCCTGACGTTGCGCGCCGAGTTCTTCAACATTGCCAACCACCCGCAGTTCAAGCTCCCCAGCAACAATCCAGACCAGAGCGGAGGGGCGGCCATCAGCGCTACTCTGCCTGACAATCAGCGCGAGATTCAAGTCGGTCTGAAGTGGAGTTTCTGACGAGAACTATTTTAGCCAGACAAATTCAGCGTGACGGTGAACGATTATGAACGTATCTAAATTCTCTCAGACTTGCGCTCCGAGCTACAGCTCGTGCAAGAGGCAATCGCCGGACTAGAATGCATCGCCCGCAACTCTACGAGCAATGCAGATCAGTTTCCCAGCTTGCGGCAATTAGAGAAGCGCAAACCGGAAAACACGTCTGAGCCCATTGAAATGAAGATAATTCGAGTTTTCCCGAACGCCCGGCACACGCGGCGAATTGCACATAATCGCCATCGCCGCTTCAACGGATGAGGCCGCCGAGCGCTGCAAACCATCGACGTTTCGAAACGGAAGACTTATATGGTGGGCCCGACAGAACTCGAATCTGTGACCTCTACCGTGTCAAGGTAGCGCTCTAACCAACTGAGCTACGGGCCCGCGCCTGAGGAAGTATTCGTGAATTATAGCATGCAGGTTTTTTCAGCCCCGACCTCGGCCGTTATGTTAAAAAAATCAAATGGCCCTGGATTTCAACGGAAAAATCGCGGTGGTAACGGGTGGAGCGAATGGCATCGGGTTGGCGGCGGCGCGCGCACTCGCGGCCGGCGGGGCCACTGTTTGGATTTTCGATCTGGAGCGCGAAAAGCCCGAGGAGACCGCGCGCGCCCTGGGAGGCCGGGGATGCGTTGTCGACGTGACGGATCGGGCTTCCATCGATGCGGCGATGGAGCGCAGCGGCGCACCGGATATCGTTGTGGCCAATGCGGGAACGGGCGTTTGGGCGCCCCTCGACGAAACATCGCCGGAGGCCTGGAATCGAATTCTAGCCATCAATCTCACCGGCGTTTTTCAAACCGTGCAAGCCGCAGCCGTGCGCATGAAGCCGCGGCGGCGCGGCGCTATCGTCATTACGGCCTCGACGAATTCCTATGATGGCGAGGCCACGCTGGTGGCGTACAACGCCAGCAAGGCCGGTCTGCTCGGAATCCTGCACACCGCCGCCAATGAACTGGGTCCGTGGCAGATTCGTATTAACGCCGTGTGCCCGGGTCTGATTCGTACGCGCCTGACGGAAGAGTTTTTTACGAATCCGCCGCTCATCAAAGAATATTTTCGGGACATCCCGCTGGGCCGTGGGGGTGCGCCTGATGAGGTCGGCAATGCCATTGCCTTTCTGGCTTCGGACCTGGCTTCGTTCATCACCGGGGCGACATTATTCGTCGATGGCGGCCAGATGGCGGCGAAGTTCGGGACCTGGACCGAGGAAACGGCGGATTTCTCCGATGGCAGATGGCGGCTGCGGTGATGTCGTTTACGACTCGGTGATCGCCAGGATAGTTGCCGGCGCATTGCCTTCAAGCCGGTTGTTGACGAACAGGAAGGCGGTCGTCTGCTTATCCTGCGCGATGCGGATCAGGTCGCGCAGAGACGCACGTACTTCCGGATTGGGATCTCGCGCCTCGGTGTAGGGAGAAAATAACTGCACGGCGTCCTCGTAACTGCGTCCATGGCGCAGCAGGGCCCGGCTCACGATGAAATCCGCGGTGAAGGATTGCGGGATCTTCATCTGGTACCGCAGTTCCGGCATGCGCGACCACGCATTGAATACGTGGGCCACTCCGTGGCTTCTTAGGCATTCAAAATAATCGCGTTCCAGAAAATCCGGATTTCGAATCTCCACCGCGTAGCGAAACTCGGGGGGAAGCGCAGCCAGAAAAGGACGCAAGCGGTCCAGAAATTCGCCCACATCCGCAAAATTCTTCTTCGAAAATGCGCCAAATTCGAAGATGAACAGCGCCGTCCGGTCGCGATACGCTTCCAGCGGGCGAAGAAAAGAATCTTTCAGCAAACCGGCGTCAAGAAACGATTCGTTCTCCGCGCCGGCTTGCGCGCCATAACGGCCGTGCGCGGGAAATGTCCGGCAGGTAATCTGCTCGGGAATCTTGAAAGCGAAACGGAAGTGTGGGGGCGTCTGGGAAAACAGGCGGCGCCAGAACTCCTCGCTGGGAAATTGATAAAAAGCAAAATCGCCGCACACCGTCGGAAACGTCCCGGCGTATTCCTTGAGACAGGTCTCGTTGAAAAGCTTCTGCGAGAAGCGGCCTCGAGAGAGGTAGTTGGAGCGGCAGTAAATCTGTCCGAGCCACCCTTCATATTTCCACGAGCTGCCGCCGATGTAGATCCGGCGCGCGGCCAGCTCCTTGAGGCGCGCTGCCAGTACGTCCCGGTCAAACGACGACGGCTCGTCGAAGAGAGTATCCACCTACCACGCGCGGGCTTCGCGATAACCGTAGGGATCGGCGCCGGCCTCCATAACGCCTCCTGGGGTCATGCGAATCAATACCGGCGCCGCGCCACTCGACCAGCGGGAGCGCGTGCCGATACGATGGTGCCTCTCGGCCAGCTCTGTCATCACCGAAGAGTTGATGCGCTCGTCCAGCAACAGATCGCCGGGGTTCATAGCGTGATTATCGAAGCTCGATACCAGGTGCCGGGTTTGAAAACGAGGCGCTTCGATCGCCTGCTCCGTGGTCATGCCGAACAGGACCACATCCAGCAGAATCTGCAGCAGGGACTGGTCCTGATTGTCGCCCCCGGGAGTGGAGAGCGCCAGATAAGGCTTGCCGTCCTTCAGCACCAGGGTGGGGCTGAGGGTGATGCGCGGACGCTTGCCGCCCGCCAGCTCATTGGGATGCCCTGGAATGAGCAGAAAACTTTGGGCGCGCTCGGTAAGTGGAATACCGGTGTCACCCGCGATCACGGAAGGCAGCCACGCTCCCGATGGCGTCGAAGAAAACATGACGCCGTCTTTATCGATGGTGTCGACGCATGTGGTGTCGTGCGCCATCAGCGCATCCTCGATCTTGAAATGCACCATTTCGGCCTCGGAGGGGTGCTTGGGCGGATTCGCGCCAATCTGCCCGGGCCGGAATTCAAGCGAGGCCACCGACGTCACCAGCTTGCGCCGCTCAGTGGCATACTCCTTCGAGAGCAGGCGCTCGGTCGGGACGGTCACAAACTTTGGATCGCCGTAATATGTATCGCGGTCGGCGTAAGCCAGCTTCAAAGCCTCCACCAGCGTGTGCAGGTACTCGGCCGAGTTCCAGTGCATGGTCCGCAGGTCGTAGCCTTCGAGAATGTTCAGCGCTTCGATGAGCGATGGTCCCTGGCTCCAGAAACCGGGTTTGTAAACTTGATAGCCCTGGAAGGTCGTCGCGACCGGATCTTCGGGCTCCAGGTGGAACGCCGCCATGTCTTCATATCGAAGCAGGCCTTTGTTGGCACGGCTGAAGGCATCGATACGGTGCGCGATGTCGCCCCGGTAGAATACGTCGCGCACGGCGTCGATGGCGGCCACGCGGCTGGCGCCCCCGGCTAAAGCTTTCTTCTCGGCTTCCGCCATCGATCGCAAAGTACGGGCAAGATCGGGCTGGCGGAAGATTTCGCCGGGCATCGGCACCCTGTCCCCGGGGACGAAAACTTTCATCGAAGTGGGCCAGAGATCGAAGAATCGTACACTGCGTTCAATGCCGCCGGAGCGCATTTCATCAATGGCCAGGCCGTCGGCGAGGTCCAGGGCTGGCGCGATCACTTCGCTGAATGATTTCGTTCCGTACTCGCGCAGCGCCACCAATTCAGCGTCCACCATTCCCGGAACCAGCGCCGGCATCAGTCCGGCTACCGGGACCATTCCACGAAGCCCGCCTTTTTCAGGAGCCGACATGATCTCGCCAGGCTCCATCTGCCGCTTGCGGAAGAACTCTGCCGTGGCCAGCTTCGGCATGGTGCCCACACCGGCGATGGAATGCACTTTGCCGTCGCGCGTGCGAATCAGGATGGGCGCTTCGCCGCCGAAGCCGAAGTGCGAGAATTCAGAAATTGACGCGGCGAAAGTTGTCGCGACACCCGCATCCACCGCGTTGCCTCCTTTGTAATAGATCCGCATGCCGGCATCCACGGCATATTGGCTGCCCGCGGCAACCGCGCCGTGAGTGCCGCGCTCGGCGTGGCGCACAGGACGTTCGAATTCGCGCATGCGCTGCGCCGAAACCACAATCGCGCTGATAAGCAGGAGAACAGTGACGCTGATCTTCATGAAGTAAACCTACACTCAATTCTACGGGATTTCGGACAGGCATCACGCGGCGCCCCACTTTGTCCCGTGCGGCATGATTCATCGTGCATTCATCTTGATTGCGGGATAATGACAGGTCCCCCGAGGTAACACGTCCTGGAAAGAAGGGCTGCGATGAAGACAAGCGCTGTTGCGATGGCGATTTTTGGAGCGGCACTGGTTTTGACGGCTGCCGGCGGATACCACCCGAAAACGAAATTCCCGATTGGCGGCGAGGGCGGCTGGGATTATTTGACCGCCGACAGTGACGCGCGTCGGCTGTACGTTTCTCACGGCAATGAGGTGGATGTCCTCGACCTGGACAGTGGCGCCGTGGTAGGGAAAATTCCCGACACTCCGGGAGTACATGGCATCGCGCTCGCGCCCGAGCTGGGCCGGGGTTTCATCAGCGCCGGACGCGCCAATAAGGTCGTGATCTTCGATCTGAAAACTCTGAAGGCCACGGGCGAGGTTGCGACCGGCCAAAACCCCGATGCCATCCTTTATGATCCGGCAAGCAAGCGCGTTTTCACCTTCAACGGGCGCAGTGGCGACGCCACCGCCATCGATGCCGCGAACGGATCAATGTTGGGGACCATCCCGCTCGACGGCAAACCCGAGTTTGCGGCGGCGGACGGCGAGGGCCACGTTTTCGTCAACAATGAAGATAAGAGCCTCGTGTTCAGGTTGGATTCGCGCAAACTCGCGGTCTTGAATCAGTGGCCGCTCGCGCCCTGCGAGTCGCCTTCCGGAATGGCCATCGACCGGGAGCATCACCGCTTATTCAGCGGCTGTCACAACAAGATGATGGCCATCATGGACGCCGAGACGGGGAAAGTGATTGCGACGCCTGCCATCGGACAGGGCGTGGATGCCAACGCTTTCGATCCTGCCACGAAGCTCGCCTTCAGCTCCAACGGCGACGGAACACTCACCGTGGTTCATGAAGACTCGCCGGATAAATTTACGATCGTCGAAAACGCCAAAACCCAGCGCGGCGCCCGCACCATGGCGTTAGATCTGAAGACCCACAATATTCTACTCGCCATCGCCGAATTCGGCGAAGCCCCGGCTGGCGGAGGACGTCCGCCGATTGTGCCGGGCAGCTTCGCGATCCTGGTGATGGAAAAGTAAGCCCGCTCAGCCTTTGTGGTGCAGGCGGCTGCACGCGGTTTCGGCGCCGCTGCTGTCCACGGCGGTCTTGCCTTCCTCGATGTACTGGATCTTACCTTCTTTATCCACTACGAAGGTGGCGCGGTTGGCCACTCCAACTTCGGGGATCAGCACTCCGTAATCCTTGGCCACCTGCCGCTTCGAGAAATCGCTCAAAAGCGGAAAGGTGAGCTTGTTCTTTTCAGCGAACTCTTTTTGCGATGGCGTGAAATCTTCGCTGATGGCAAAAACCTGCGTGTCGCTGCCTTCAAATTTGGCGATACCAGCCTGGTACGCCAGCATTTCCTTGGTTCAACCACCGGTGAATGCCGCCGGGAAGAAAGCCAGCACCACGTTCTTCTTCCCGCGAAAATCTGAAAGCTTGACTTGTTGGCCCGTGGTGGATGGCAGCGTGAAATCCGGCGCTTCATCCCCTACTTTCAATTGCGTTTTGGGTGGAGTGATCTGGGCCAGCAAAACCACCACCGCCGACGCCACCAGCCCCAGGCGAAGCTTCTTCATGAATCCTCCTGAATCGAAACGAGATACTAACATCATTTTACCGCCGTCGCAACGAAGCACTCGTTAAAACCCGCTGGCTATCCATTTCGCTACGCCGCACTAACCGTTTGGATAGGGATTCGACCCGCACTGGCCGGGGCCCAAGCGCCACCCGGCCGGACCTTGCCCTCTATCCATCTGCAACACAAGGCATTTGGCGCCGGCTATAGCAAACCAAAGCGGCTTGGTCGGAGTGGCATCCTGCTTGCTTTCCATCCAGTCACTTAAACCTTGGGGAATAAGGAGGCAGAAACATGGCACGATCAGCTCGAATATCCGTTCCGAATCAGTTGGCCCGCAATAGCGACAAGCTGGTATGGAAGCTGGATGCATTTCCCGAATTATTGAAGGGTCTGCGCGATGGCGACCTGCGCGCCGCGCGCCTGGTGTGCGCCCGCCTCTTCGATGGTGATGGACCGCGAGGCTACAACGTGAGTACTCCTTTGCATTTTGCTCGCAGGTGATATACATTTGAAGCACGTGGATTGATTTAGGGTCTGCTACCTGGGCCCCGCTAATTGCAACCACGTAAAAAAAAGTGCTAAAGGCAGGTCG
>Ga0070735_10003585_pt1 | contig 13536 bp, 12 predicted proteins | sample Coa_R1_FD_66443 | JGI IMG/M metagenome (GOLD analysis project Ga0070735, IMG submission 66443) | Surface soil microbial communities from Centralia Pennsylvania, which are recovering from an underground coalmine fire - Coalmine... | ecosystem: Environmental > Terrestrial > Soil > Unclassified ...
CTACCAGGATCGGCGCCGCAACCGCCGCATCCGCGTCCTGCTGGGTCAGGTTGACAACGCCGGCAATTCCTCCGAAAAAGATCATGATCCCTAGCGCAATCAGCACCCCAATCGAGCCGAACACAATGTGCAAGATCCCCAATATCCTCACGTGCTGTTCCATATTCCTCCCCGAATGTTTACTACGGGACCAGATCGCACACAGTTCAAACTTCCCTCTTCGGAGTGTTAACCGGCGAACTCTTACGGGGCTCCTTGCCTGGCAATCCCGCCGGATTTTCGTGTACGCGCTCACGGAACGTGCCTTTCATTCCAGCCGCCAACGATACGCTTGACTCGCCGTACTTATCGCGAATCCGATCGACGGCCGAAAACGCCTTACGCCATCGCTCGTTCTTTCCCTCCGCCAGCAGGTTCATTTGCCCTTCCCGCGCTTCGAGTGATCCCGCGTGTACGCCCACCAGTCGCACTGCCATCCCCGTCCATGCCTTACGGAACAGCAATCGCACCTCATCGAAAAGTTCTGTGTCGATCTGCGTGGCGTGACCCAACGTCCGCGCACGCGTGAAGGTCGAAAAATCCGAGTACCGCAGCTTGAGTTGCACTGTTCGCGCAAACAGTTCGTGCTCGCGAAGGCGCCGTCCCACCATCTCCGACAATCGCGCGAGTGTCGCCTCCAATGCTCCGGCATCTGCTGTGTCTTCGTTGAACGTGTGCTCGTGGCTGATGGACTTCGGATCGTTCCCATCTCCAATCTCGCCGTCAAACCACCCGCCGGCATCCAGCCCCCGTGCTTTGCCCGAAAGCGCCAACCCCCATTTGCCGAATTTCTCATCCAGAAATGCTTCATCCAGCGATGCCAGATCGCCAACCTTACGGATCCCGTAGCCGTTGAGCTGCCGCTCCATGACCTTTCCCACGCCCGGAATCTTCCGTACATCGAGCGGCGCTAAAAACCGCGCCTCTTCCCCCGGAATTACCCATAGGACTCCATTCGGTTTCGCCTGATCCGAGGCCACCTTCGCCACCAGACGGGATGTTGCGATTCCAATCGAGCAGTTCAGTTCAGTGTCCCGCTTTATCGCCTGATGCAGCCGGTGCGCAGCCACCGGCGAGCGCCCGTGCAGCCGCTCTGTTCCCGTCATGTCAAGATAAGCTTCGTCAATCGAAGCCATCTCGACGCGCGGCGAGAACGAATTGAGCACCGTGAACACTTTGCGCGAATATTCGCGATACCGCTCTGGATGTCCATCGACAAAAGTGGCCTGCGGACAGTGCTGATACGCTGTACGCAGCGGCATTGCCGAGTGCACTCCGAACTTCCGCGCCGCATAAGAGGCCGCCGAGACCACGCCGCGCTCGTGCGCCTGTCCGCCCACGACCACCGGTTTGCCTTTCAGGCTGGGATCGAACAGCTCCTCCACCGACACAAAGAACGCATCCATATCGACGTGGAAGATCGTCTTCATCGCAGGCGCTCCGCTGTTACGACGCGCGGCAACCCGGCCAGGTCACAATGCACTTCCACATTTGCCCAATCCGCGAGCATACGCTGCATCGCCTCGGTTGCATTATACGCAACTTCCAAGATCAACCCTCCAGCGGGACGCAGCACCCGGCCCGCATTCTCCACTAGCCGCCGGCAAACATCCAGTCCATCTTCTCCGCCGAATAATGCGAGAGGCGGCTCCCACCCGCGGACTTCGCGCTGCAAGGAATCCGCATCGCGCAAAGCAATGTAAGGTGGATTAGAAACCACCAGATCGATGCTTGTATCGGGAAATGCCGAGAGCAAATCGCACGCCACCAGACCCACGCGTGCGTGGAGCCGTTTCGCGTTTTCCGCCGCGACGCTCAGCGCAGGCAGTGAAACGTCTGTAGCGAACACCGGCCCAGGTGTCGCCAAAACCCGCGACGCACGTTCCAGCGCCAACGTGATGGCGATCGCTCCCGACCCGCAGCCTACGTCCACTACCATGTCGTTCGGCCGCAGCCGGGCGAGCGCCGCCTCCACTACGTGCTCCGTTTCAGGTCGCGGAATCAGTACGTCTGTGGTTACGCGAAACTCGCGTCCGTAAAACTCCTGCCTGTGCGTGATATATTGTGTCGGTTTGCCCTGTAATCGTTCGTGCAAATATCGCCCGTAATGAATCCAAGCGACTTCGGGCAGCTCTTCTTCGGGGTGGCCGAAAAACCACTCGCGTTCCCGCCGCATTGCATGGGCGAGCAATACCTCGGCCGTCAACCGGGGCGCGAGAATATCGCCCTCTTTCAGAAGTTCAGTACCTTGTAGAAGTGCTGTACGGACGTTCATGGGACGCCCGAGTTGGCGTGCGCAGCTATGCCGCTTGGCCCTGATCCTTCAGCTTTTCCGTTTGATAGTGCTGCGTGAGTGCGTGAATGATCGGTTCCAACCGGCCCTCCATAACCTGATCCAGTTGGTGCAGCGTGAGGCCGATGCGATGATCCGTTACGCGGTTCTGCGGAAAGTTGTAAGTGCGGATCTTTTCGCTACGATCGCCGGTGCCCACCATACTACGGCGTTCTGCGCCGATTTGCGCTTGCTGCTTCTCAAGCTCCATCTCGTACAGCCGCGATCGCAGGACGCGCAGTGCCTTAGCACGGTTCTTGATTTGCGATTTTTCGTCCTGGCAGGAGACGACCAGCCCCGTCGGAAGGTGCGTGATGCGCACGGCGGAATAGGTCGTGTTGACGGATTGGCCCCCCGGACCGGAGGAGCAAAACGTGTCGATGCGGATGTCCTTCGCATCGATCGCCACTTCGACTTCGTCGGCTTCGGGCAGCACCGCCACGGTGATGGCGGATGTGTGGACACGCCCCTGCTGCTCAGTTTCCGGCACTCTCTGGACGCGATGCACGCCGCTTTCATATTTCATCTGGCTGTAGACGCGAGTGCCGCTGATCAGGGCGATCACTTCCTTTAATCCTCCCACCGCCGACTCGCTGGCCGACGTCACCTCCACGCGCCAGCGCATCGATTCGGCAAAACGCGAGTACATGCGGAAAATCTCCGCGGCAAACAATGTGGCTTCGTCGCCGCCGGTACCCGCGCGAATTTCCAGAACCACGTTTTTCTCGTCGTTGGGGTCCTTCGGCAACAACAGAACTTTCAGATCGTCTTCCAGCCTGGCGAGCTCCGGCTCCTGCCGGGCTATTTCTTCGGCAGCCATCTGCCGCAAATCCGCGTCGCTTTCCGCGAGCATGGCGCGCGCTTCGCGCAAGTCGCTATCCGTTTTTTTCCACTCGCGATATTTCGCCACGACCTCAGCGAGCTCGCTCTGCGCTTTGCTCGTCTTGCGATAGAGATCGTTATCGCCGATGACGGCCGGGTCGGCCATTTGGCGCGTGAGACCCTCAAAGCGAGCCTCAATCTCCTCCAGCCTCTGTCTATATTCCATATTCTATGGGAACGGCTTCTCCGTGCGGCGTGATGCGGTTCCTTTACGCGATTACCAATTCGCCGCCGTTGGACTTTTCCAGCTCCATCGCGCCTTCCAGTGCGTGGATAGCTATCTCGGCCTGATCGTCGGATGGCGGCTTCGTCGTCACGCGCTGCAGCCAAAGACCTGGCGCTGTCAAGGTGGCGAGAAAACTCCCCCGCCGTCTCGCCGCGAACCGGATCAACTCATAACTCAACCCGGCAATCAACGGCAGCAGCGCCACGCGAATCGCCAGTTTCGCCACGAAACCATCCACCGGCACCAGCGCGTACACGATCATGGCCAGCACCATAACGACCAGCAGAAAGCTGGTCCCGCAGCGCGGGTGGAATGTCGTGAACCGCTGTGCATTCTCGACCGTCACCGGTTGGCCCGATTCAAAATTAAATACCACTTTGTGCTCCGCCCCGTGATACTCAAACACCCTGCGGATATCCTTCATGCGCGAAATCAGGAACAGGAAAGTGAGAAAAATCGCGATCCGGATGATTCCGTCCGCGATATTTATCGCCAGCCGCCCATGCATAGACGGAAAATGCTTGCCCAACTCCGTCGCAGCCAATAGCGGCACGAATTTGTACAGAAAAACGAAAAAGAGGAACGAAAACGCAAGATTCAGCCCCATCATCCAGGAGGAAACGGACGAGCTTTTCTCCTGCGGTCCATCCCCTTCGAGCGCCACATGTGCCGAGAACCGGAGCGCCTTCATGCCCAGCCACATCGCTTGACCGAGTGTACCCAGTCCGCGCAGCACCGGATAACGGAAGACCGGGTATTTTTCGGACACGCGAGGCAGCGGACTTTCTTCCGTGACGATCTGGCCATCGGCTTTCCGCACCGCAACACAATAGCTGTGCGGGGAGCGCATCATGACGCCTTCCATCACCGCTTGTCCGCCGACAAGCGTTTCCTCACCGCTCTCTAAGACGGGAAGCATCTGGGCGTGCGCCGCAAGGCGCAGAAATCTGCGAAGAGACACGTTTGGGGCTCCTACCCGATTATAGCCCGTCATGCAGCCGATTAGTGCTCCTAGCGCGGCTTTAGCAGGCTGATTTATTGCTGATCTTGATCGAGCGGTGGTAAACGTTTCCGTACTTCCGCGAGCAACGCTGATAGTCGCTGATGCCGCAATGCGAGTTCCCCCAGCTCGGCCTCTAGCGCTTCGACTCGGGAGCGCAAAGCCAGCTCCGCCTGCAGCGCACCCTGTGAACTCCCTTGCCGCCGGGAGCGCTCGCCCAAAACCGCCGCCAAAGCACCGAGCTGATCTGCCTGCAGGCGCGTCAGGCGAAGCACTAGCGCACCCAGGCGGCGGGTTTCCTCGGATTTCCACCAGAACAGGCGATTGAGAAAAAGATTGACAAATCCAATGATTGAGCGTCCGAATCGGGCACGCAACGTAGGCGGACCGGGCGGGCATTTGCCCATCTGCTCAACGGCCGCTGACAGCTCTGTATCTACCGCGCTGATCGCTTTTTCAAGGCGGTAGAATCGGGCAAGTTGTTGGCGCACACTTTCGGCATCGTCGTCTGAGAGATCGACATCGGTATTCGCGTATTCAATTCCATCCGCGCCCTTCTCGCGCGCTTGGAATTTTCGGATCCCTTCTCGGATAGCGGAGAGCGCACAGGACGCGGCGGCTTCCTCACTCGGGCCGGAAACACTCGCCGCCCGTTCCGTTGTGCGCGTGTTACTACTGACGTGAGCGTTCTGGGTCGGTTCGCCCATAGAGATTGCGAATCTATTTTAGCGTAGTGGAAACGCCCGAAGCTTTCATCGCGCTTGGGCTCTCTTGCGTTGAATCGGACCTCGCGCCTGTGCCAGCATGATAGGTTGTGTCGAATGGCGTTGCGGTTTCGCAAGATCGGGCGCCGTGGTATGTGTGGGCCTCTGTGTTGGCCGTCACCTCCGCGGTAATCGGCGTGGAGTGGGACATCTCCTGGCATCGCTCCATTGGACGCGACGCTTTCTGGACACCGGCGCATGTTGCGATCTACGCGTGTGGCGTTATCGCGGGTATCTGTTGCGGATACCTGATTCTGGCGACGACGTTTGGCGCGCTTCCAGGTCTGCGAGCAGCCTCGGTGAAGATGTGGGGATTTCGCGGACCGCTCGGCGCATTCATCAGCGCCTGGGGTGGGGTTGCGATGCTCACCTCGGCGCCGTTCGATAACTGGTGGCATAACGCCTACGGGCTGGACGTGAAAATCCTCAGCCCACCGCACATGGTGCTGGCCCTCGGCATCAACTCCGTAATTCTAGGCGCGCTGATTCTGGTGCTCGGGTTCTTCAACCGCGCTGAGAGCGATCATCAGGGGCTGCTACGGGGTTTGCTTCTCTATCTGGGCGGTTCATCGCTCACCATGCTAATGATTGTGTGCCTGGAGTATTCCAGCCGCACATTAATGCACAGCGCGATCTTCTATCGCACGATGGCGATTGCCGTTCCGGCGGTGCTGGTGGCTGTCGGGCGCGCGTCGGGTCATCGCTGGGGCGAAACGATTGTGGCCTCCGTGTATATGGCAATTGTATGCGGGTTGATATGGGTGCTGCCGTTATTTCCAGCCGAACCGAAACTGGGGCCGGTTTACAACAAAGTCACGCAGTTCATACCGCCGCCTTTTCCCATCCTGTTGGCGATTCCGGCGCTGGCACTGGATCTGCTTTGGCCACGCGTCGAAAGCTGGAAAAAATGGACCCAGGCAGCCGTGGGCGGTGTCGTATTCCTGGGCACACTTCTGCTGGTGCAATGGCCGTTTTCGCAATTCCTCATGACCTCGGCGGCAGCGAACGGATTTTTTGGAACTATTTATCACGATTATCTGACCTCGCCCAGATCGTTTGAAAGTCGCAATCTGTTTTTCGCCTGGGAAAAAACTCCCACACAATTTTGGGAAGGCATGGCACTGGCATTGGCGATCGCCATTTCAATGATGCGGATCGGGCTCGCCGGCGGCGACTGGATGCGCCGGGTCCGCCGGTGAAGGTTATCCCGGTGCGGTCAGCCGCCCTCTTCCTGATCGCCGCCGCAACCGGATTCGGGCACGTCGGCAGTCCGGATATTTATTTCGACGGCAATGCCGGACCGTATCGATTATTCGTCACAATCCGGCCCCCTGTAGTCATCCCCGGAGTCGCGGAGATAGAAGTTCGCGCCGCCGAACCCGGAATCCGGCAGCTTCGCATCGTGCCGCTGCCCTTAACCGGCCCCGGGGCCAAGTTCGCGCCCACGCCCGACAATGCGCAGTGCTCGAAAGACGATCCTCAATTTTTCACCGGCTCTCTGTGGATGATGAGAACCGGTTCCTGGCAAGTGCGGGTCGAGGTGGAAGGTGACAAGGGACCCGGCGTGCTGGCGATACCAGTGCCGGCCGCACCCACAAAAACCAAAGCGATGGAGAGTGCGCTCGGAGCCGGTCTATTCGTGCTGATGCTGATTCTGGGCATGGGCTTCGTCAGCATCGTTGGCGCGGGAGTGCGCGAAGGGGAACTCAAGCCAGGCGCGATGCCTACGGCTTCTTCCCGCCGCAAGGCGTCTGTTGCAATGGCGGTTGCGACTCTACTGGTCCTGGCAGCGGTCTGGAGCGGTAATCACTGGTGGACGGCTGAAGCCAACAGCTACTCGCACAATATTTATAGACCACTGGCGATGGATGCCTCGGCCGATGCATCCGGCAAACTGAATCTGCAACTCAGAGACCCTGGCTGGTTGCCGTCGCGCAAGCTGGACGATTTCATTCCCGACCACGGCCACTTGATGCATCTCTACGTAATTCGCTGGCCGGAAATGGACCAGGTCTGGCATCTCCATCCCGACATGACCGGCACGGGAGAGTTTGCGCACAATCTTCCGAAGATGACTGCAGGCGTGTACAACTTGTATGCAGACGTAGTCCACGAGAACGGGTTTCCCGAAACCATGGTCGCGCAATTGAACCTGCCAGCCGATCTTCCGGGTAAGCCGCTGCAGGGCGACGACGCCGGCGGAATATTATTGCCGCTCTCTCAGACACCGAAGGACACAACGGTAGCGCAACTTCCGGACGGATGGCGCATGATCTGGGTGCGCGATAGCCAACCGTTGCACGCGAAGCGCTCTACGCTGTTTCAGTTCCGGTTGGAGGGTAACGACGGCAAGCCGGCCCATGACATGGAACTCTACATGGGGATGCCGGGTCACGCGGCATTCGTCAAGACGGATGGATCGGTGTTTGCCCACGTGCATCCGTCGGGTTCCATCGCGATGCCCGCGCTGATGCTGGCCCAATCGCAACTGACCGGTCCGGCGAGCGCCAAGGATATGAGTGGAATGGGGGACATGACCATGAAGCTGCCAGCCACCGTGACGTTTCCCTACGGTTTTCCCCAGCCCGGGGAATATCGCATTTTCGTGCAGGTGAAGCACGGCGGGCGCGTGGAAACAGCGGCTTTCAAAGCTCAGGTAGAATAAGAGGCTTGCTCGAAACCCGCCTCATACGATCGCTCGGCTTATGGGATCTCGTCTTCATCGGCATCATACTGGTGCAGCCGACAGCACCCATGCCGCTGTTTGGTGTTGTGCAGCAGGCGGCGAAAGGCCACGTCGTCACGACGATTCTGATCGCGATGGTTGCGATGCTGTTTACAGCGATCAGCTACGGCCGCATGGCCCGGGCTTATCCGAGCGCCGGCTCCGCCTACACCTATGTGGGTCGCGAGATACATCCCGCGCTCGGCTTCGCCACTGGCTGGAGCATGCTGATGGATTACGTGCTCAATCCGATTATCTGCACAATCTGGTGTGCGAAGGCGGCAGGAAATATTCTGCCGGAGGTGCCCTACAGCCTCTGGGCCCTGTTTTTCGCCGGCTTATTCACGGTGATGAACCTGCGGCAGGTTCGGACGACGGCGCGAGTGAACACCGCCCTCGCCACAGCCATGGGCGTGGTGATTGCTGCGGTGCTGGTGGAAGCGGCGCGCTACGTCCTCGCTCTGCCGCACCTTGACGGAGCGTTCTTCACGCGGCCGTTCTACGATCCGGCGACATTCTCATTTCAGAATGTGGCGACGGGAACGTCTCTTGCGGTCCTAACCTATATCGGCTTTGACGCTGTTTCCACGTTGTCGGAGGAAGTCCACAATCCTCGCCGGAATATTCTGCTGGCTACGGTGCTGGTTTGCTTGATAACCGGCATTCTCTCGGCGATTGAAGTTTATGCAGCACAGCTCGTTTGGCCGGCAGCACAAAAATTTCCAGATGTGGATACGGCATATGTTTATGTGGCCGGGCGCATTGGCGGGCCCATTCTGTTTCAGATTGTCAATCTGACTTTGCTAATCGCAACCATAGGATCGGGTAGCGGCGGCCAACTCGCCGGCGCGCGCTTACTGTATGGTATGGGCCGCGACCACGCGCTGCCCAATCGCTTCTTTGGCTATCTCGGCCCAAAAACGAAAATTCCACGAAATAATGTCCTGCTGATTGGCGCGCTCTGCGTGGCCGGAGCATTTACGCTGAGTTATGAGCTGGGCGCGGAGCTGCTGAACTTCGGCGCGTTTATCGGCTTCATGGGTGTGAACGTTTCGGCGTTGCTGCACTATTGGGTGCGGTCGGCGGAAAAGAAATGGACCCAAATTCTGCCGCCAGCGCTGGGATTTTTGATTTGCCTCGCGATCTGGATGAGTCTGCGCCGGCCGGCGCTGATCGCGGGAGCTTGCTGGCTGACTCTCGGTTTCGCCTATGGAGCGTGGAGGACGAAAGGTTTCAGGAAGGAGGTCCGGTTTGAGGCGCTGGAGGAGTGAATCTCCCCCGGCCCACGCGTCGATGCCAACAGACCCCGATGTTGGAAAGAGCGACTTCCACAACCCGCGGAATCGAATCCCGATCCAGCAAAACATTGGAATGAATATGGTCGAACGGCAGGAACTGCAGCAGTGTTGGAATCTGCTGCGCAATCAGCAGTCCCAACACAATGATGGGCAGCGCGATACTATCCGGATTCCTGCGGAACATCAGGCCACCTCGACATTCTCCTCGACGATCCGGCCGTCGAATAGATGGATGGAGCGGTCGGCCCACTTGGCGTATCGTGGATCGTGAGTCACCATGCAAATGGTCGCGCCGCCGCGGTGGAGTTCACGCAGCAGCATCATTACAGCCTCACCGTTGGCCGAATCCAGATTTCCAGTTGGCTCGTCGGCCAGCAGGATGGAAGGATCGCCAGCCAAGGCGCGGGCCACGGCTACGCGTTGCTGCTGGCCGCCCGAAAGCTGTGAAGGATAATGCTTCACGCGGTGTGACATGCCGACACGCTCCAACGATTCGTGGACGCGCTTCTTCCGCTCCGATCCCGGCATACCGCGATAGGTCAGCGGCAGTTCGACATTTTCATACACGGTGAGGTCGCCGATCAAATTGAATGCTTGAAAGATGAAGCCGATCTCGCGGTTGCGAATGCGCGCGCGCTCGCTCAATTTTAGGTTTTGGACCGGTTTCTCGTTAAGGACATACGTGCCGTCGGAGGGCGAATCGAGCAGCCCCAGAATGGCTAGCAGGGTCGATTTGCCACACCCTGAAGGCCCCGCGATCGAGACATATTCACCCTTCTTTAGATCCAGATGGATGCCCGCCAGCGCATGGGTCTCCACTTCATCGGTGACAAAAACTTTGGTGACCCCTTCCAACTTGATCAAAGCTTCCGTTGCTTCGCTCATCCCCTCTCCTTTTCCTGCACGTGAATCTAGTCCAATCGAATCCGGTTCTGCGCGTCCCACGCCGACATGTCCGACAGAATAACCCGGTCGCCAACTTTCAAGCCTTCCAAAACCTCGATCGTATTCACCGCACTCTTGCCAAACTTCACCTGGACGCGTGTCGCGCCCTTACCATCCGGATCGATCTTAAAGAGCGTCACCACGCTGTTCGCCTGCCCAAATACCGGCCGGCCCACATACACAACGTTCGGCAGACGCTCCAGTATCACCGTCCCATCCACACTCAGATCGGGACGGGCTCCCTCGGGCAGCGGCCCTTCCAATTTGACGTCCACCGTGACGGTTCCGTTGATCACAGCCGGATCAATACGACTTACGTGTCCGGGGATGATTCCGTTCCGTGTATCGATCTCCGCCCTCTGTCCAAGCTGAATATCTTTGGCCTGCGTCTCCGAGATCTTCAACTCCGCCTTCAGTTTGCCTTGCTGTGCCACCTTGGCCAGAATCGTCCCTGCCGGCACCCGCTGGCCGACTTCAACAGGAACTTCCTGCAGCATGCCATCGGTGCCTGCCCGGATAGTCAACTGCTCCACCTGCTTCTTCTTTAGATCCCAGGCAGCCTTCAATTTTTCGATCAGCACCTTCTGCGCCGCAAGCTGCGCTTCCACCGACTGTTTCATGGCGGTGAGCTTTTCCTGTTCAATTTCGTAGCGCTCATCCAACTCCTGGGACTTCGAAACCGAAATTTTCACATCCAGATCGGGCTTCAACCCCAGCTTGAGCAACTCCTGGTCCCGGTCGGCGGTCAGTTTAGCCTCGGTATCCTGGCTCTTCAGGTTGGCCGTGGTGCTTTTCTGGTCCAGCGTTTGATTCTCCAATTTCACCTTTAAATCGTCATAGTTGGCCTGGGCGATCTTCACCTGCCATTCCAAATCGTTGGCATCGAGTTCCATTTGCGGGTTGCTGAGAACCATGATCACCGTATTGGGGCTGACCTTAACGCCGGGGAGCAATTCGATCTTCTCCACGCGGCTGTCGAAGGCGGCGGGAATCCACATCACCTCTTCGGGCCGTAAAGTGCCCAAACCCCGTACGTCCCGAATCATGGGGCCGCGCTTCACCGTGTCCGGCCACAGCGTGGCCAACTCCACCGTCGGCGCAGCCGGTTTCAGGCGCGACAGTCCCCACGTGATCAGCGGCACCGCAATGGCGATCAAGACTACATAGATGATTCGCCGGATCATCTTCCTGCGTGCGACGCCTTGCCGTTGAATATCCATCCAGGTACTCCCCAGTGATGGGCCCGAGGCCGATGCGCTCGATGCACCATCTATTTGTCCATGGTAGAGATGGCAACTGGGCTGCCACTCGTCCGGATGTCTCAATCATACTGGAATTACTTGGTTTAACGGAAGAGGTTACAAAAGGTTAGGCCCGGTGGTGTCCGGTTTTGGGAATACTTTGTGCGGTGAGGGACAGCGGCGTGGTAGTCCCTGGATGTATGTTTGAAAAGAAATTCTAGTAGCCCATCGCCTTTTTTAGCTTGGAAACGAGTCGATCTGCTACTTTGCGCTCGCCGCCGCGATGGGCAATACCAAAGAACAAATTTCGATCTCCAGCTTCGTCGGACCAGAGGATCTCGCTTTCCGTCTTATCCAAAAGTGATATCGTTCCATTCACGGTGTCGTGGAGTCCGAGGTAGCGTCCTGTGATCTTAGCGGCGGTTCCCTTCTGCTCTTCGTTGATCCCGGTTATGATTCCATCGGCATCTGCCTTCTTGAGAACAACGGTAACCTTGCCCCTCAGTTGTTTGTTGAATTCGGCTCGTAGGTATTGATCGAGATCATTTGGCATCTTCTCAATGAACACCTTATGGACGGATTTCAGGTCTGGCGATTGAGCAAGCGCCAGAGGGGATATAACCAGAGCAATAGCGAGTGCCATTCGCATGAAGGGTTCTCCTCTCGGAATCCCCTATATTGGACCACAATGCTGTATTCTACGGTGGCCTTCTGACGTGAAGAGCGGGCGAGACCAACGTAACACACCTTTCAGGCACTGCAGCGAGCTCGTAGCGTGGTCTAGATTTCCTCAGTATCCTGGAGATATTAGGCTTCTCGGCCGAGTCGAGCGGCGCCAACCAGCGATCTAACGTATTTTATGGGAACGAACCTCCACGCCCTGCCGGCAGAGGCTCCAAGAGCCGCAGCACAGAAGACCGCATTTGCCATTTTGACGGCCATCAGCTTCTGCCATCTGTTGAACGACATGGTTCAATCGCTAATTCCAGCGATTTATCCACTGCTGAAGACGTCCTTCCATCTCGACTTTGGACAGGTGGGGCTGATCACGTTGACCTATCAACTAACCGCGTCCCTGCTGCAGCCCGTAGTCGGAATCTATACCGATCGCCGGCCGATGCCGTATTCCCTGAGCACCGGAATGGGATTCACGCTGTTCGGATTGCTGATCCTCTCGATGGCTCCCAGCTTTGCCACGCTCCTGATGGCGGCTGCGCTGGTAGGCATGGGATCGGCCGTGTTTCACCCTGAGTCGTCCCGGGTTGCCCGGCTTGCTTCCGGCGGGCAACATGGTCTAGCGCAATCGCTTTTTCAGGTCGGCGGCAATGCTGGCTCCGCATTGGGGCCGCTATTGGCTGCCTTTATCGTCTTGCCGAGGGGTCAGGCGAGCGTGGCCTGGTTTTCATCCGCGGCTCTTCTGGGAATGATCGTGCTGCTAAATGTTGGGGCGTGGTCGAAAACACACAGAAGCCCCAAAGCGAAATCGAGCGCCGTCCGCGTTGAGCGTCGCCCGGCACTGTCTTCCGGAAAGATTACACTCTCAATTACGGTTTTGATTGCGCTCATTTTCTCGAAATACTTCTATCTCGCAAGCCTGACCAGCTATTACACGTTCTACTTGATGAGCAAGTTTCACGTCTCCGTGCAGAGCGCCCAGATCCACCTGTTTATCTTCCTGGGCGCAGTCGCGGCGGGAACGATTATCGGCGGACCGATCGGCGACCGCTTCGGCCGCAAATATGTCATCTGGTGGTCGATCCTGGGCGTGCTCCCGTTCACGCTGCTGTTACCCTACGCGAATTTGTTATGGACTGGCATCCTGAGTGTGATTATCGGACTGATTCTGGCGTCGGCCTTCTCGGCCATCCTGGTTTACGCTCAGGATTTAGTTCCGGGAAAAGTTGGCATGATCTCGGGCCTCTTCTTTGGGATCGCCTTTGGAATGGGCGGTATCGGGGCCGCTCTGCTGGGCGAATTAGCCGACTTGACGAATATTAGCTTCGTGTATCACGTCTGCTCATTTCTGCCGTCAATCGGACTGCTGACTGGCTTTTTGCCAAATTTGAGAGAGGCCAGCCGGATAA
>Ga0070735_10003586_pt1 | contig 13536 bp, 11 predicted proteins | sample Coa_R1_FD_66443 | JGI IMG/M metagenome (GOLD analysis project Ga0070735, IMG submission 66443) | Surface soil microbial communities from Centralia Pennsylvania, which are recovering from an underground coalmine fire - Coalmine... | ecosystem: Environmental > Terrestrial > Soil > Unclassified ...
ACGAGCTCTCCGCGATGCTGACGCTTGCGGCGGGTCGCGAGGCCACGGCGGAGAAGAGCGATGAGATGGCCGCCAACGATTGGGAGAAGGCGCCCGGCGAGCGCGTGTCGGCGGCGGAGAGCCATCGCGAGCGGCTCGGCCTTCCGCCGCTGCAGGCGAGCGCCTTCGACCCGCGCCACTCTGTCAAGCACCTCGGCATCGCGTCGCTGCGCGCCCGCGGGCTTGATCGCGACCGGCTCGGCGCGCGCCTCGCGGCTGCTTCGCCGCCCGTTACCACCTGGATCGTCGGGAACGCCGACACCGCTGGCTGGCGCCGCCGCGCCGCCCTGCTCACCGTGGACCGGCAGGGAGTGGGCGCGGGACTGGTTGCGCTGCGAAGCTACGATCCGGCGCAGCCCTTCGGCCTGACGGACAGCCCGTCCGATCTGATCGGTTACGCGCTGCAGACGCCGGCCGACTTCACGGTGATTGCGCTCGGCGATGGCGCCCGGGCCGAGTCGGCGCGCGCCAGCCTTTCCGACGATGCGTATCGACAGGCGCACCTCCATGCGGTCCATATGCTTGAATCGGTCGTCGGGCTGCTCCGCAATCGGATCCCGGACGGGACGGCGGACATCCTCGTCGTCTCGCCACGTCCGCCGGCCGCCGACGCGCGCCACCCCGATGTGTGGAGCGCGCTCACACCGGTGATCGGGTTCGGTCCCGACTTCCCGCCCGGCGCCTTCATCTCCCCGACGACGCGCACGCCCGGCATCGTAAGCAACACCGACCTGGCGCCGACGATCCTGGCGCTCTACAAGATCGCGCCGCCCGTGGAAATGACCGGCAGGCCGATGTCCGTCGCACCCGACCGGCCGGGCGAGGGAAGCGAGACGCGGATCGCCCGCATCGTCCGCCTGAACTTCCTTGCCTGGGCGAACGCGGCGGGTCTTGCGCCGTTCCTCGCCGTGCTCGGCGGCTTCTGCTTTCTCTGCTGCGTTGCGGGCGCGCTGATGCGCCGGGCCGGGTGGCGGATCCCGGCGGCGATCTGCGCGGCCGGCCTGCTCGCCGGTATGTGCTTCCCGGCGGCGCAGCTCTTCGCCGCGATCTATCTGCCGCCGACGCTGCCCGAATATGGCGGATTCATCGCGGCGTGGATGGCCGGCATCGCCCTGATCTCGTACCTTGCGTCCCGCCTGCTGCGCGTGACGCCGCCGGTTGCTGCTTGCGCAGTCAACGTCGCCGCGGTCGTCGCCGACCTTGTGACGGGGCAGCACCTGCTGAAGGACGCGCTGATCTCCAACTACTACCTTCCGGGGTTCCGGTTCTACGGCCTCGGCAACGATTACCTGGGACTGCTGCTCGGCCTTGCGATCGCGGGGATATTCTCGCTGCTGGACGACGTGGATCACGCCGCGCGGCCGTTGCCCGTCCAGCCGCTGACGACCGCGCCAGCCGAAGGGCCTGTCCTCTACTGGACCAAGCCCGATAGCGCCGATCCGACCGCTACGATAGACACCACCGACGCGAGCGAGGCGCCGCCGGAGGATTCACCCGGGCCTGCCGCCGCTATCAGCAGGGCCCCCGGCCCGGGGGCTGCAGAGGCGTCCGCAGCCTCGCCAGCGGAGCCCGGCGGCGAGCCGGGCTCTAGTTCAAACGCGCCGGAACCGGGCAATGGGTTCAGTCCGGCCGGTCGGTCCGGTCCGGCGGAGGCGGTCGCGCCGGTGGTTGCGCCGGTGGTTGCACCGGCGACCACAACCACGACGGCGGCCGCGCCCGCGGCTGGCGATACTGCGCCTGGCAAGATACCCGCCATCGTGCTGTCTACGGGCCGGCGCGGTCGCGCGGCGCGGCGAGCCAGGGCGGCGCAGGAGCGGCGCGGCGAGCGCGGTGTACAGAGCGCCGCTCCGGCCGACGCCGTTCCGGGCGCCGCCGATGGAGCAGCTGACGCGCCGGTTCCGGCGGCCGGGCAGGACGTGCGCGGGGCGCGCCCTGCCTTTGCCACCGAAGTCCCGGCCGCGGTACCGCCGACCGATGCGGCTCCGCGGGAAGGCGAGCCGGCTCCGGACGCGGCTGCGGTTGAGTCGGCGCCCGGCGGCGCGGACGGCGCGACGCCCGCGGCGGACGGTGCCACAGAATCACGCCGGCCGTCGGGCGCCGCCGAGGAGGCGATCCGCGCGGCGGATGCGGTCGTGACCGCGTATGCGGAGAAGATCGCCGAGACTTCCGACGCGGTCGGCACGGCGCAGGCGATCGACGCCGCGGACGCGCTCGCTGCCCAGAGCGAAGCGGCCGGCGACCCGCACGAGCCGCGCGCGCTGCAAATGACGGATTCGCGGCCGTCGCCGCTCGCGAGGCGGCTCACTCCCTGGATCCTGCTAGGCTGGGCGGCGTTCGGATTCGTTCTCGGCTGGCCGAGCTGGGGCGCCAATGCCGGGAGCGTGATCATCACCGCCGCCGCCTTCGGGGCGATTTGGCGAGCCCTTCGCGGCGGCCGGTGGATGTGGCTGAGCGCGATCGGTTTCACCGTGGTCGGAATTGGCGCTACGTTCGGACTGGCCTACCTCGATGCGCGCCTGCATGGCCATGAGAGCGCGCACGCCGGCGCGGCGCTGCAGGCGGCGGCCGCGGGCGGCCACGGCGCTCAGTACCTGCTGGAGATCGTTCGCCGAAAGCTGCTGTTCAACGTTTCGCTGTTCGCCGCGCCCTGGACCTGGGTGACGGCCAGCCTCGTCGTCGGCGCGCTGCTGCTGGCGCCGATGATCGCCGACGCGGAGATCGCAGATACACTGCGCCGGCGCTTCTGGTTCGCACGGTCGATCGGCGTCCTGTCGATCACTGCGGTGGCGTCCCTGATCTTCAAGGATTCGGGCGTGGTCACAGTCTGCTACCTGTTCGCTTCCGCGGTGCTCGTCGGCTTTTACTACCTGCTCGCGCCGGCCGCGGAGGCATGGCGCACGCCTCGGCTGGAGAGGAATTGAGACGCGCGGCGACGAATGAATGCCATAGGCGCGTCGGCGGAGAGTTGCTGGATTCCACCGGCCAATCAGCAGATACGTCCAGGATCCGGGAGCGCATGCGATGAGACTGTTCGGGCTGAACATCGGCAAGGAGAAGCCGATGCCGTTCGAGGCTTTCCGCGACCACGTGCGGCTAACCGTCCGCCGGGCGGTGCCCGGCGCGGTGATCGAGCCGCGGGACTACGGATTCGTCCTCAAGCAGGAGGGCAAGCCCCCGACGACGTGCAACCTGCGCGGCCTCTATGGCGAATACTCGCGCAATCCAGGCGGACGCGACAGCACTGTCCAGCGCTGGATCGACTCCCTCACAATGGAGATACCCGATCACAACTGGATCGAGGCGCAGATGACGCTGCGCCCCTGCCTCAAGAACGCCGCCTATCTCGACCACGCCCAGCGCCAGATGCAGAAGAACTCGCCGCCGGACAGCCTGCCCTTTGCGCCCTTCGCGGGCGACCTGTCCGTAATCGTCATGCGCGAGCTGCCGGGTACGATCGTCGGCGTGACCCAGGGCACTCTCGATGGCTGGGGCGTCACCTTTGAGCAGGCGATGCAGCAGGCGCTGAACAACATGAACATGCAGCCGTTCCCGGCCGTTACGAACGCGCTGACCGCCGGCGGCGGTCCCGGCTCGAAGCGCGACGCGATCCAGGAGGAAGTTGGGCTGGTTTTCGAGGGCGATCATCTCACGGCGACGTGGCTCGTGGTCGCGCGCTTCCGGGACTTCGTCAGCCAGCGCCTCCAGGGCGATTTCGTCGCATACACGCCGACGCGGAGCCGTCTCACGGTCGTTCGCGCCGACGAGCCCGGTCTCATCGCGCAGGTGCAGACGAACAACCGGAACACGGTCAGCAGCTCGCACTGGCTGACGCACATGGGATTTCACGTCAGCGGCGTGACGACGGGCGGGGTCGTATCCGTCCACAAGCCCGGTCTCGACACGGAGCACAGGCAGTTGGACGAGCGCAGCCAGTTCGCGGCTGCCGCTCCATCGACGCCCGCCGCGGCGCCGGCCATGCCGTATCGCCGGCCCGGTCCGATCGACCTGAGCTCGTGGGGCGGCCTGGCGGAATCCACTTCCGACGATTTCGCCCCGCCGGCGCGAGGCCGGTAGGCCGTGGAGGCGATCCGCAAGCTGGTAGGCGGGCAGTCGCTCACCCGCGCCGAGGCCCGGGAAACGCTTGCCGCCGTGGTGGATGGCGGGGCGACGCAGGCCCAGATCGGCGCGCTCCTGGTCGCCCTTCGCATGAAGGGCGAAACGGTCGACGAGGTGACGGGCTTCGTCGAGGCGATGCGATCGCGCGTCGTGCCGGTCCGCGCGACGCGCGCCCCGCTGCTCGATACGTGCGGAACCGGCGGCAGCGCGTTCCGGGTATTCAACGTCTCGACCGCGGCCGCCTTCGTGGCGGCGGCCGCCGGAATCGCCGTGGCGAAGCACGGCAACCGCGCGATGTCCGGCGTATGCGGCAGCGCCGACGTGCTGGAGGCGCTGGGCGTGCGCGTCGACCTCACGCCGGGGCAGGCCGCGCGCTGTATCGATGCGACCGGCATCGGGTTCCTGTTCGCGCAGCGCCACCATCCGGCCATGAAACAGGTGAGCGGCGCGCGCCGCGAGATCGGCGTTCGCTCGGTCTTCAACCTGCTTGGCCCTCTTACGAATCCGGCTGGCGCATCGATGCAGGTAATGGGCGTGTACGACGGCCGATTGATCGAGCTCGCGGCGGGTGCGCTGAAAGCGCTCGGCAGCGAGCGAGCGCTAGTGGTGCACGGCGAGATCGGCCTGGACGAGATATCCACCGTCGGCCCTACGCGCGTCTGCGAGCTGGCGGACGGTGAGCTGCGGAGCTATCGCCTCTCGCCGGCGGAGCTTGGCCTCTTTTGCGCGGAGACGGACGCGGCCCACCTGGCGCCCGCCGCCACGGCCGCCGAAAACGCCGACCTGCTGCGCGAGGCGCTGGCGGGCAAGACCTCCGGCCCTGCCGCGTTGGCGCGGCGCGACCTGGTCGCGGTCAACGCGGCTGCGGCGCTGCGCGTTACCGGTCACTCCGGCGACTGGCCGGCCGCCGTTCGCCGCGCGCGAGAGATCATCGCTTCCGGCGCCGCCCTGCGCAAGCTGGAGGAGCTGGCCGCCTTTACGCAGCAGTTAGACTGAACGTGACGCCGGGACCGCAGCCGGTCCAAAAAGCGCGAAAGCCTGTCCGCCTCGCGAGCGAAGCGCGTGAGGGATCGTACTGGCGATCCACACAGAGCGCACCGGCCTGAAACTGACCTCCCTATGAGCATCCTATCGGAGATATTGGCGACCACGCGCACGCACGTCGAGCACTCCAAATCCGAGGTTTCCGCGGCGGATTTGCAGCGCCGCATTGCCGACTTGCCGGCCCCGCGCGATTTCCGCGGCGCGCTCGCGGCATCGCCAGGCGCCGCGCTGATCGCGGAGGTCAAGAAGGCGTCTCCGTCCAAGGGGATCATCCGCGAGGACTTCGATCCGATCGCAATCGCGCGCGCCTACGCGGAGAATGGCGCGGCGTGCCTCTCCGTCCTTACCGACGAGCCATACTTCAAGGGGAAGCTCGCCTACCTGCGCCAAATCCGCGAGACCGTACCTCAGCCGCTGCTTCGGAAGGACTTCATCGTCGATTCCTGGCAGATCTACGAGAGCCGTGTCGCCGGCGCGGACGCGATCCTGCTGATCGTCGCGGCGCTCTGCCCGGCCGATCTGCGGACGAACCTGGCCGTCGCTCGCGAGTGCGGGCTGGCCGCGCTGGTCGAGGTACACGACCGCGAAGAGCTCCAGGAAGCGCTGAGCGCCGGCGCGGATCTGGTCGGAATCAACAACCGCGACCTTCATACGTTCCGCACTTCGATCGACGTAACGCTCAACCTGCTGCGCGACCGCCCGGCGGACCGCGACCTGCTCTTCGTGAGCGAGAGCGGCATCTTCACGCGTGCCGACGTGCTGCGGCTCCAGGAGGCCGGCGTCGACGCCGTGCTCGTCGGCGAGAGCCTCATGCGCGAGACGGACATCGGCGCGAAGGTAAGGGAGCTAATGGGCGCCGTCTAACGGCTGGCGGTCCATACGTGTGGCGCCCGGAGGGCTCTCGCCACGAGCCACAAGGGACGCGCATTCAGAAATGGGGATTCCAATGATCAATGCGGGCGAACCGGCGCCGGGCTTTTCGCTTCAGGACCAGAACGGCGAAACGGTGAAGCTGTCGGATCTGCGCGGCAAGACGGTCGTGCTCTTCTTCTATCCGAAGGCCGACACGTCGGGATGTACGGTGGAGGCCTGCGGGTTTCGCGACAGCAAGTCCACGTTTGATGCGCGGGGTGTCGTTTTGCTCGGCATGAGCCCGGACCCGGTCAAAGCGCAGAGCAAGTTCGCCGCCAAGTATGGCCTGCCGATGCAGCTGCTCGCGGACGCGGACCACGCGGTCGCGGAGGCGTACGGCGTGTGGGCCGAGAAGTCGATGTACGGCCGCAAATACATGGGGATCGAGCGGACCACGTTCCTCATCGGGCCGGACGGCGTCGTCAGGCACGTTTTCACGAAGGTAAAGCCTGCCGGGCACGCCGAAGAGGTGCTCCGCGCGGTGGGCTAACGTACGCGCTCGGACTCGGCGCCATATTGGGGGCGATGTTCGATCGCGAGGCGGGTCTGATATGCCGCAGAAGGCGCGCTCGAGAGAGGCGGCGGAGTGCTTAGCCCGATTTCGAGCAGGTTCAGGCGCTCGTGAATGGCGACGTCCATGGCTCCCTTCGCCATTTGAACGTAAGATGGGCAGTTGTCCACACCGATGAACCGCCGGCCCTCCAGAATGGCAGCGACTGCGGTCGTTCCGCTTCCGGCGAAGCAGTCCAGCACGAGGTCGCCACGCTCGCTCAAAAGCCGAATGATCCGCCTTGGAAGCTCGAGCGGGAACTTGGCCTCATGATCGTCGTTCGCCCGCACAGATGGAATATTCCAGACGGCGCGCGAGCCCCACGCGGTCCACTCGTCCTTCGATAGGCGTTGGCGGTCGACGCGCGTGTATCCGGGTCGCCAGAAGACATAAACATACTCGAATTCGTCCACCGAGCGGTAGCTCATCGTATGCCACCGCGAGTTCTCCCATGCGGCGTCTTTGACCCAAACTCGACGATCGTAGAGATAGAGGCCGGCCTCCATCGCGAACTTCTCCAGCAGGCCGCCTACGAGCATCACCCGGGTCTGGCTTTCGTATTTGCCACCGCGAATGTTATTGCCCTTCATCCGCCTATCGACCGTCTGCTCGCTGCAGCCGAGCATTGCTGCGATCTGCTTTCTGTTCAGGCTCGGATGCTCGGCCCAAGTCTTGATGACGAGCTCGCGCGTGATTTCGCCGCGCTTCCTTCTCGATACGTTCTCTGCCATGATCCGGGGCATCTCAGCATCGCGGAAGCAAAGAATGTCCGCGATGTTGATTGCTAGATATCCGCCGGGCTTGAGTATCCGTGCGTGCTGCTCAATGCAGCGTCGCAATAGATTCTTCCACTCGAAGAAGGAGACGCCACGCTCGTACTCTTTGCCTACGTGATAGGGCGGCGACCAGACGCTTAGGCTTACGGAATCCGGCGCGATGTGCGCCGCAAGGGCCCGTGCGTCGCCTACGTAAACATTGTCCGGTTCGTAGATTGTAGCGTCAGTCATGATCGTCTCCTTCAATGGCAGGAACGGTCACCGGTACATCCGCCCAATTGGCTGTTGCGATCCTCATAGTCTCGTTGTAAGTAACGCGCTGGACGCGCCACGGCTGCTTGTTGACAAGTTCTTCAAAAGAGACTCTTACACGGAACACCTCGCCCCTCGTAGGAGCGTTACGGCCGGCGCGCCAAATCGTATCGTGTACGTTCGGATTGTACCGTTCTTGGAGCAATCCGTTAGGCAGAGCGGCCACCGTCAAGTGTCTGAGATGGTGAACGCGGTCCACATCTTCGTATTCGTAATGGGCCAGCAGCATTGTGGTAAGATAGTTCGCTCCGTCGTATGTTGCGAGCCTGGGCAGAGCACCGACCTCTGCGCGCTCAGAACCGCCGCGCTTCTGCCGAACCTCCATAGAGACCTGAGACATTTGCAGCGTAGCTGTCCTGCTCGTCTTCTCAGCCTTGCTGTCCACAAACATGCCCTGTCTTACCGCGAACTCAGGCAGGATCACATATCGAGCCTTGCGGTAATCGACGTTTCCGAACACTCGCCGGTGGATCTGATACCCGCCGATACGGTCGAGCATCTCCCGCGTTATGTCCTCAGCGATGTCCTGCACATTGTCGCCGCTCTGATGGAAGATCTCCCATGCGTCGAAACCGAAGTCGGTGGCCGCAAGGAACAGCCATCGCAGCGACTGCTTTTCAATCGATTCAATTTTGTCAAGATCGAGCTCCGCAGGGTCGCGCAGGTCGGCCATCGGGCACCCCCTTATCCACCGTTTGCTCGCCTTGTTATTATCGTATTCGCGCGTCAATCTCCTGCACCACGCGAATCGTCACGGCAACATTACAGTTGTTTCCTTCGTAGCAGTCGCCTGCTACGCCAGCTGCCAGTCGTCCGCTGCTACCGCCGCTCCTGCCAGAGGTGGCTCAGGTCGTCCTGGGCCGTCCAGCCGAGCAGGTCCTTGGCGCGGCGCGGGCTGAAGCGGCCGTGCGGAAGGTCATTGGTGATGATGACCTCTTCGTAGCTGCCGGGCGCTAGCGGCGCCTCAAGCGCGGCGCGGAGGGCGCGGGCGGAGTCCTGCCAGGAGACGGCCATCGACGCCAGCCCGCGCGTCAACTCCGGATTGAGGAACTGCGTGTAGAGCAGCGTCGGAATCTCCAGGCCATACTCCTCCGCGTAGATACGGCAGATCTCGTTTCCGAGGAACTTGCTGTGCGCGTAGAGGTTGCGGCCGGGCCGTGCGGGCGCGTCGCCCGTAACCTCGTAGTCCCACCAGTAGCCGGTCCGCTCGTCCATGGCGTACTGCTGCGGGCCGGTGTGGACCACACGGCGTATTCCGAGCGCCGCCGCCGCCTTCACGACGTTGTATGCGCCGAGTGTGTTGACGAGAAACGCTTGGACGTAGTCCGGCCGCAGGACCGTGCAGTTGGCGATGGCGTCCATTCCCTCGCAGGCGGCAAGCACCTGCGCGTAGTCGCGAACATCCACCACGCGCTCCTCGTGAGGCGGCGGGAGGCTGATCGGAAGCGGAGCGCCCTCCGACTGCGGCCGGTTGGCGGCGCGCACTTCGGCAAGCGGGCGAAGATCGGTCTGGCGGAGGAGATACGCCTCCTTGAGCTCCTCGGCCAGTGCAGCCGCGACCGGGCCGGCAGAGCCGAAGATCACCACACGTGGCCGGCTGCCACCGGCGCGGGCAGCTCGGTGGGACGGCGGTCGGGCCGGCTGGCCGATGGCGGCGCGCCAGTCCGGACCGGCTGCGTCCGCATCGTTGGCCGATGCGTCGCGGCCTTCGGCAGTCTGTCCGGCGCGCCGTACTCCGACGCTTCCATAGGAGCTGCCAGCATTCGCGGAGGCTGCGCTTCCCGGATCCGGGCCGTGGGCGCCCGATGCCGCCCGCCCCGGATCTACGGAGCCGCTCGCGCCGGCTGGGCCCGAATCACTGCCTGCGCTTCCCGCGGTATCCGCCGTTCCGCTCGACACAGAGGCCGAATCGTGGTCTGCGAAGTCGTGCGCCGGTTTGTAGCCGAAGCGCTCGCTCCGCGCCCGGTGCGGCCGAATCCGGGCGCGGTCGCCGCTGCTGATGTGGTAGATGTTCCAATCGCCGACGGGAGGTACGTCCGCGACCCTGTCCAGCGCGCGACGGACGGCCTGGACGGCGTCGTCGATGTGCAGCCAGCGCGGATCGAACGGGCGGCCCGCGATCTCGTCGTCCGTGACGATCTGCCCGAAGCGCAGCGCGAGGGCGCGGATCGGCGCCGTGTGGCAGCACTCGCGCATCGACTGCTCCGCGAGCCAGCAGGCGAGCTGCGCGGGCACGGGATAGGGGCGTGGCCGCCAGCCCTCGTCCACGCGCCAGCCTGCCGGATAGCGCGCGAACATCTCCAGCGAGCTGCCGACGATAAATCGGCGAACGCCCTGCTCGATCGCCATATCCGCGAGGTTGAAGGAGCCCCGCGAGAACGTGTCGACGATGGTCGCGTCGTCCATGTCCGCTGCGTCGAGCGGGGCAAGGTGCAGGATCGCGTCCACGCCGTCTGTCACCGTTGCGGCGAAGTCCCGGTCGCGGATGTCGCCGGCCAGCGCCTCGACTCCGTCCGGTAGGGCTGCTTCGAAGCGTGAGTCGACGGCGCGCAGCTTGTGCTCCCTGGCAAGTGAGGCGATCACGCCGCGCGCGAGGCGTCCGCGGGCGCCGGTCACAGCTATTCGCATGGTTACTCCTGATATTCACGCGCGATGGGAATACCCCGATGCTTGTGGCGCGGTCGGCCGCGGCCCGCGATTCGCGTGGCTGCTCCCGAAAGCCACGAGCGCTGGTCCCGAAATCACCGTGCAGGGCGTCCGCCAACCGGCGGATCGGTATAGTCCGCCCAGAGCTGGCTCCGGATCAGACCTGCGCCAACAGCCGGCGGCCGGCCTCGCGCACCTGGTCGTCGTCCAGCTTTTCGAGGTACGAGTAGTTCGGGTGACCGTGCTTCTTGTAGGGGTCGTTGCGCGCGGCGTTATAGCAGCAGAGGAAGGTCCAGCGCGGGTCCGGGCTGTTGTTCGCGTCCGACCGGTGCAGCGTATTGCAGTGGAAGAATAGGCCGTCGCCCGGCTCCATCTCACAGTAGACGAGTTCGAGGCGCTTCATGATCTGCTCGACGCGCTCCATGTCGGCGCCGGTCTGCGTGGCGACCACGCCATGCTCGATTCGGCCGCACTCGTGGGAGCCGCGCAGCACCTGGAGGCAGCCGTTCTCGCGCGTGCTCTTGTCCACCGCGATCATGACGCTCGCCATGTAGGGGTAGATACAGCCGTTGTTGTACCAGTAGCCGTAGTCCTGGTGCCACTCCCACGCGCCGCCCTGGTAAGGCTCTTTCATAGTCATCTTGTTGTGGTAGTGATAGACCTCGCCGCCCAGGAGGCGCTCCATGGTGTCGACAATACGTCGGGAGCGCGCGACGGCGCTATAGATGTCGTCCTTCAGGTCGTTGTGGATCAGGATCGAGGTGACCTTGCCATCGGCGTCCCGGCCATAGCCGTTCCTGGCGCGATCGATCATGGCCTGGTCATTCTTGGCGAGCCGGTAGAGCATCTGCGTCTCCTCGGCGTCGAGAAGGCCCGGTACGAGCAGGTAGCCATCCGCTGCGAACTGCGCGGCCTGGTCGTCCGTTATTCTGAAGGCTGTCATCGTCTCATCTCTCCGTTGGTGTGCGGCGCTGGGTACTCGGTGTTGGGTGTTCCGTATTTAGGAGGCCCGTCCGTGGGCGTATGGTCGTGAACGCCCGAGTATACGACACCCGCCGGCGATGCGTCCGCGAATGCGCGCTGTCCGCGTCTTGCAGTTCGATGCTCAGCGATTGGGAATGTGTAGCTCTGCTTACGGTTCGGTAGCGGAGAGCAGTTTCCCTGCGCCATAATGAACTTCATGAAGATCGACACCATGCCGTACAATCCTGCCGCCATTCCCGGCCGGCATACCATCCGCTACCGGACACGCGACAGCCACCGCGGATTCCCGGAGCGCGCGGTCGAGGTGCTGGCGACGGAGGAGGAGATCGCAACATTCGTGCGAGACGGCTACCTGGTCCGCGAGAACCTTATCGCGCGGGAACATCTGGCGCGTCTGCGCGATGCGCTCGACGCGGCTGTCGCGGCCGACGACCACCTCGAGCGCGGCGGAGGGCGCGCGTTCGGCGGCATATTCATCCGGCACCTGATGGACAAGCACCCGACGTTTCTTGAGCTGCTCCACTTTCAGCCGACGCTCTCCGTCGCGCGGGCGCTATTCGGTCCCGCCGTGCAGTGGCGCGGCTTCACCGGCCGCATCTGCTACCCGGACGCGCCCAACAAGGAGACGGAGTGGCACTTCCACCAGCGCGTCATCCCCGACCCTATCCCGCCGATGTTCGCGCGCCCGCAGACGATCGACGTCCTGCTCTACCTGGACGACATCGATGACAGGAACGGACCGCTGTGCGTGCTGCCAGGCTCACACCAGTGGCTGGAGCGCGATCTGGCGAAGGTCGACTTCGACGACCGGCAGGAGCAGGTTACGCTCCGGCTGAGGGCCGGCAGCGCCGTCATCACTCACGGGGCGCTCTGGCACCGCGCCCTGCCGACGCAGCCGGGGTGCGGCATACGAAGGCTGCTGCTCTGGGGCTATGGCCCGGCCTGGCAAAAGACGTCGATCTACGGCGTGAAGCCGGCCGACGGCCTGACGGATCGGCTGCTGGCGGACCCGGACCTGGGCGAGGAGACCCGCGAGCTGCTGGGCGTCGCCGGTTACATGTAGCGACACTGCCAGGATCTTGACAGTCGCGAGGAACCGCATTACAATGTATACAACGTAGCTGATTCGGAAGGCAGTACTATGTCACAGGTCGTAAGCTTGCGGTTGCCGGACAAAACCGCGGTCCGGCTCAAAGCGATCGCGCGACGGTCCGGGCGATCGTTCAACGATGCGGCGTCCATGTCGATCGAGGAGTGGCTACGGCAGGAGGAGTTCGCGGACATCGAATTTCGTAGCTTCAACGGCGAGCGGCACGCCTGTCTCAAGGGCGCGCTGCCAATCTGGCAGCTCATTATGGTCGCCGTAGACTACAACATGGACGTCGAACAGACGGCCGCCATTTCCGGTTCCCTCTCCGTCGCGTTAGGGCCGCGCTGCACTATTACGAGTCGTATCCGTCCGAAATCGATGATGCCATCGCCGACAACGAAGCGATGACCTTCGACGTTATGAAGCGGTTGCTCCCACAATTGGAGCCGATCGCGCTGCCGACGGCCACAATGGACCGCGGACCTCGGCCCTAATGCTCTCTCTTCTGCTCGATCAGCAGGTCTCCCCGGCCATCGCGGACCGAATACAGGCCCAACGTCCGGACATCCAAATTGCAAGCATCTACGATTGGCGCGGCGGCGCATTCGTTGGTGTGGCGGATCGATTGATCTTGCGCGCCGCCGCAGACGAGAACTGTACGCTTGTCACCTACGATCGCAGAACTATCCCGGCCGTTCTCGCCGAATGGGGCTCCGCAGGGCTATCGCACGGCGTCGTCGTCTTCATAGACAACTTGACGATACGGTCCAACGACTATGGGCGGCTCGTCCGTGCGCTGACCCACTACTGGGACGATGAGCTGGCGGGCGACTGGACGGATCGAATCGGCTTCCTGCCCGTGCCTACGCCCGATCGACGGAAGCTTTGCGGGCCTCACGGCCGCGCGACGAAGCCGGTTTTCTCGCCGCGAATGAAGCCGGCCTGCTCGTAGAAGCGCAACACCGCCTCGTCCTTCCGGCCGCTGAGCAGCATCACCTTGTAGCAATCGCGGCTCCAGGCGATGGACAGCGCGTGGCGGAGCAGGGCCGTGCCAATGCCGCGGTTCC
>Ga0070735_10003587_pt1 | contig 13534 bp, 13 predicted proteins | sample Coa_R1_FD_66443 | JGI IMG/M metagenome (GOLD analysis project Ga0070735, IMG submission 66443) | Surface soil microbial communities from Centralia Pennsylvania, which are recovering from an underground coalmine fire - Coalmine... | ecosystem: Environmental > Terrestrial > Soil > Unclassified ...
CGTGCTTGCACCCGCGCCCGCGTGCTATTGAGACCGGCAGAGGATACAGCAGATCAGGAGATCGTGGGCGCACCCGGGGGTGCCGACCGAACGTGGATCCCACGTAGGAGAGGAGATGCCATGAGCAGCGAGCCCAAAGAGGACTTACGCCGATATCTTCAGGCAGCCCGTGAGGCCGTGGTGTGGAAGCTGGACGGACTCTCGGAATATGACATCCGCCGGCCGATGACGCCCACTGGGACCAATCTCCTGGGACTGGTAAAGCATCTGGCGAGCGTCGAGCTTGGGTATTTCGGCGCCACGTTCGGCCGTCCGTCAGATGAGCCACTGCCGTGGTTTGAGGCGGACGCCGAGCCCAACGCCGACATGTGGGCGACCCCCGATGAGTCGCGCGAGGCCATCGTGTCGCTGTATCGCAGGGCATGGGCTCACGCCGACGCCACGATCGAGTCCCTACCCCTGGACGCGGAGGGCACCGTGCCGTGGTGGCCGGAGGATCGGAGGGCGGTGACGCTTCACCGGATTCTGGTCCACATGATCGCCGAGACGGACCGGCACGCCGGTCATGCCGACATCGCGCGGGAGCTTATCGACGGCGTCGTCGGCCTGCGGGCGGCCGCCGACAACATGGCGCCGGGCGACGCAGCCTGGTGGGCGAGCTACCGAGACCGTCTGGAGCAAGCGGCGAGGGAAGCAGACCGGGACTGAGCTCGCTCGGGCGGGCACCGTCCGGGAGGGTACGGCAACGGCCCGTGAGAAGCGACCAAGATCCACACCGTCCTGCGATGCATACCGACTGATCCCTGTCCGGGGCACGCATTCTGCCAACCTGTGCACGGAGATGCGAAACCGACGTGGTAATGGTGGCAACCCGCACGGATCAGCGGCTCGGAAGCATATATAGCTCGCTGTATACATTTCCGACTCTGGAACAACAAGGAAGACGGCATCGTCAAGGCGGTGCTACGACCGTAGCTCGAGCGCAGATCGAGCTACGGCGCTACTCGCCGATTCGGCCGTCGGTCTGCTCGCGCGCGATACCGGCGCGACTCCTCTGTTGGTTGAACAACTCATAGAGCATCACCGCCGTCGCGACCGCCAGGTTCAGAGAGTCGCTGCGTCCGGCCATTGGGATGCTCACCACGGTATCGCAGGCGCCCTGCTGGCCGGACGACAGGCCTTCCCGTTCGCTTCCCATGAGGAGCACGGTTGGCGTGTGGTACCGCACCGCCTGGTAGTCGGTACGTGCGCGATCCGACGTGCCGACCAGCATGCAGTCATGCTGCCGGCTCCAGGTGACGAGCTCGTCGAAGCTCGTCCGTGTCAGGCGCTGCGAGAAGATTGCCCCCATACTGGCCCGCACCGCGGCCGGATCGTAGGGATCGGCTGCAGCGCCGGCCAGTACGACGCCGCCCGCTCCCACTGCATCGGCGGTACGGATGATGGTGCCCAGATTGCCGGGATCCCGAACTTCGTCCAGCGCGACCCAGCAGAAACTCTCCGATGGATCGATCGCCGGCAGTGGTGTCCACCGCTGCCGAACGACGGCCGCGATACCTTGCGGGCCCTCCTTCGAGGAGATCGTGGCGAAGACCCGGCTGCTGACCTCGAGGACGCGGGCACGCGGCAGCAGCGCGGCGACCAGGCCCTGTCCGTACTCGCTGGTCAGGAGATCCGGCGCGACGATGCAGGTGTCGACATCCGCATCCAGCTCGACAGCTTCGCCGACGAGCCGGATGCCCTCGACGTAGAAGAGGCCTGTCTCGGTTCGCGTCTTCCGATCCCGCAGCGCGCGTATCCGTTTGATGGTCGGATTGGCGGGACTGGAGACGAGGGTGGCCATGACCGGCTGCGGTCAGACGGCGGCAAGGACGGTCGCGTAATAGGCCAGGCGGAGGGAGCGCGCACTGCGACCGGGATGGCGCTCCATTCCTTACTTTTCCAGCACCGTCTCTTTGCGTGGCTCGGGTGAGGGCTCCGGCTTGCCGCGCAGCATCTCAAGTCGCCGGCGCACGATGTGCAGCATTGCCTCGAGCACGATGGCACGGGACATCTTCGACTTGCCGGCGGCGCGCTCCACGAAGATGATCGGAACCTCGCGAATGCGCAGTCCCTGATGCTCGAGCTGGTACACGACCTCGATCTGAAAGCCGTAGCCGCGCAGCTTCAGGGCGTCGAAGCGCAGGGCTTCCAGTGTCGCCCGGCGGTAGGCGCGGTACCCGCCGGTCGCGTCTCGGGTGGTGACACCCAGGCCGGTGCGCGCCACCCAGTTCCCAACGCGACTGATCGCGCGCCGAAGAAGCGACCAGTTCTCGGTGCCCCCTCCCGCTGTGTAACGCGATCCAATCACGAGGTCGGCGCCACTCAGCTCGGCCAGCAGCTGGGGAAGATAGCGCGGATCGTGTGAGAAATCAGCATCCATCTGCAAGACAGAATCGTACTGCTCCTCGAGAGCGCGCTGGAATGCCTCGGCGTAGGCCGTACCCAGGCCCAGCTTGCCGGGACGGTGGATCACCTCGATTCGGGGGTCACGCGCCGCCAACTGCTCCGCGATACGACCGGTGCCGTCCGGGGAGTTGTCGTCCACGATCCAGATGGTCGCGGCCGGCAGCTGAGCCTGGATGGCCGTGACGATCCGCTCGAGATTGTCGCGCTCGTTGTACGTCGGCAAGACGACGAGCGTACGGCCCTCCGGGGCCAGGGCCTGCGACAAGCACAATCTCCCCAGCGGTGAAATGCAGACAAGTCTAGCAGCTATTCGAGGCCGCCCGTTGGCCCGTCACCCGTACCGATCGGCGGGTTCCGGGCGACTCGCCGGGCCGTGCCACCGGCCGGCATTGGTAACGTATGGCGTGAGGAGCATGTCACCGATGGACCGGCCTGAAGCCCCCTGGGCGCCACCGCCGGTGCCGCCCGCGCTCATCGGCGCGCTCCTGCTACTTGCCGTCGTGCTGGCGATCGTGTTTGTCCTGGCCGCCCAGGTTGTTCAGACTCCGTAGCGGCGATGACGATGAGTATGCCTCCGTGGCGCACCGCGATGCAGGGCCGGTTCGAAGAGCTCACGATTTCCAGTGCCGTGCTCGAGGGAAACCCGCTGGGCGATCCGTCGCGCCGCCCACTCTTGGTGTATCTGCCGCCAGGGTACGAGGAGTCACGCCACTACCCGGCGATCTATCTCCTGCAGGGACTGACCAGGCAGCTCGACATGTGGTGGAACCGCTCGGCTTTTCGCCCGACCGTCCCGGAGTTGATCGACCGGGTATTTGGCGAGCCGGACGTGCCGCCGTGCGTCGTCGTGCTGGTCGACGCCTGGACCTCACTGGGAGGTAGCCAGTTCCTGAACTCGAGCGGGACCGGCCGCTACCTGGACTACCTCAGCGACGAAGTCGTGGCCGTGGTCGATGAGCGCTTCGCCACCATTCCGGATCGAGACCATCGCGCCCTGGCCGGACACTCCAGCGGCGGGTACGGCGCGATCGTCGTTTCGCTGGTTCGGCCCGACATGTTCGGAGCCTTCGCCGCGCACTCGGCCGATGCCCTGTTCGAAGTCTGTTACCAGCCGGAATTTCGAGAAGCGGCGCGAGCCCTGCAGGGTGAATACGCGGGCGACTGGACCGCCTTCTGGGAAGACTTCCACTCTCGGCCGGCGTTCAGCAAGCGTTACGATCACCTGCTCCTGAACATCTATTGCATGGCGGCGTGCTACTCCGCCCAACCCGACGGCTCACCGGCATTTCCGTTCGATCTGGCGACGGGGCGAACGCGCCAGGAAGTCTGGGACCGGTGGCTGGCCCTTGATCCGGTCCGGTTGGCTTCCCATCATGGTGATGCTCTGCGCTCGATGCGCGGAGTCTATCTCGATGCCGGCCGGCGTGACGAAGCCTTTCTCGATCTCGGCGCGACGGCGTTCGCCCGCGAGCTGGATCGCCTGGGAGTGGCCCATCATTTCGAGCTCTTTGACGGTGGTCACGGCTCGGTCGAGTACCGCTATCCGCTTGGCTGGCGATACCTCGCCGAGCGACTCACGTCCTGACTCGGGCCGCCGCCGGCGTGTGCCATACTCGGGAGCGTCCTCACCCATCCTCGGTCTGGAGCCCCATGTCACGGAAATTGATCATCGAAACCGACGGCGCCGCTCGTGGCAATCCGGGGTTCGCGGGCGCCGGAATTGTCATCAAGGATGACACCGGCCGCCGCCTCCAGACGATCCAGCGGTACCTCGGGGTGACCACCAACAATCAGGCGGAGTATCGGGCGCTGATCGACGGGCTGCGCGCCGCGCTTCACCACCGGCCCGACACGGTTACTGTCCGCATGGACAGCGAGCTTGTGGTCAAGCAGATGACCGGGCAGTACCGGGTGCGCCATCCCGAGATACTCCCTCTGTATCTGGAGGCCGTCGATGCAGTCACTGCTCTTCCGGAGGTGACGTTCGAGCATGTCTCGCGCGAGCGTAACCGCGAGGCCGATGACCTGGCGAACGTCGCAATCGATAGCCGAATGGTCCGGGGCCGCGGCGCCGGAGTCGATGAGCGGTGAGCTCGGCGCCTCGGTCTGGCGCTATGCGCCGTCCACGCCGGACCGGTCCGCGATGAATCGGGTACGGACGTGACGGACGAAACCGAGAGCTCGCGCGAGGTCGTCGACCTTCAGCTCGGCGACTTCGACAGTCACGGTGTAACTCGCGCCAGGTATCGTGGGCGCTGGATCGAGGTCGAGCACGGCATACCGGATGAGAGGGCACGGGTCGAGATCTTCGGCGGGACAAGACCACGCGGCCGCATACTCGAGGTGCTCGAGCCGTCGCCGGATCGGGTCGAGCCGCCCTGCCGCTACTTTCGTGACTGGGCCTGCGGTGGGTGCCAGTGGCAACAGATTGACTACACCGGGCAGCTTTTTCGCAAGCGAGAGGCAATCGACGCGGTCATGGATGGGGCCGGACTCGATATCCGCGTCTCGGCAGTGAACCGGCTGGACGATCCCTGGCGTTATCGAACGACCGCCGGTATCTCGTTGGGGAAGAGCGCCGGATTCCGGCGGCACGGCTCGCTCGCCATCGTCCCCATTCACGACTGTCCTATCTCGCATCCTGCGATTGGCCGGCTCATGGCGGCGTTGAACGACCATCTGGACGAGGGCACCCTGCCGAATTTCCGCGGCCGGATTCGCCTCGAGGTGCGGCTGACCGGCCTCGTTGCCGGCGAGGAGCACCTGCTCGTTCTGGTACGTCCCGACCGGGAGCGGCTTCCGCCCGCCGAAGAGATCCAGGCCCTGGTCGCCGTGCTGACGGCGGCGGCGGAGGTCACGGGGGTGTCCGTGGTCCGGCGAACCGGCGACATCGACACGATATCCGGTCCGTTGCTCGCCCCGACGCTCGTTGCCGGCCGGCCGGTGTATCTGTCGGCCGCGTCCTTCTTTCAGACCAACCTGAGGTTGCTTCCCCAGCTCATCGACGGGTTGCGCATCTCGGCCCAACCGCTAAAAGGTAAGCGAGTGGCCGACGTCTATGGCGGTGTTGGCCTGCTCGGGTTGTTTCTGGCGGATGAGGCCGAAGAAGTGGTGATCGTGGAGAGCGATGCGCTGGCGATCGAAGCTGGCGAGAGAACTGCTGCCGAGTGGGGTCGGTCGAACATCCGCTTCCTGCGAGGCAGAGCGGAAGAAATCCTTCCCGATGCGGGCAGCTTCGACGTGGTGATCGTCGACCCGCCGCGCACCGGCCTCACCGAGACGGTCGTCGAGATACTGGCACGGGACCGTCCCTCTCTTCTCCTCTACGTCTCCTGCCTGGCACAGTCACTGGCCCGCGATCTCGTCGCGCTGCGCGAGGCGTATCGGCCGGATGGGTTGGAGCTCTTCGACTTCTACCCGCAGACCTATCACGTCGAGCTCCTGGCCCGAGCGCACGCCCTGTAAGGCGGCGCTACTCTTCTAGCACGATCATTCCCCGGCGTGCGGGCTCGCCAGGTAGCGGTTCCCAGCCACGTTCCGCAGCTACCGCGCACCTCCAAACATGCTAAAGGGGGTAGGCCGCGGGTGCCCCTGTGGCCGACTATCGCAACACACTCCAGACCGATTCCATAACCGCCGCCGATTTCCCACCATGCCGCTCACGGTTGGCCGCGGGTACCCCTTGGGTGCCTCCGTTGCCGGCTCGCGCACCGCATCCCAACCCGGTTCCCCACATGCCGGAGTACATCTGCCCAACGAATAGGGTAGGCCGTCCACCCTCTGTGGCCGGCTTTCATCTCGCATGCCAACCCGGTTTCATGATGGCGGCGCAAGTCCCAATACCAAGTAGGGTAGGCCGTCCACCCTCTGTGGCCGGCTTTCGTCAAGCATGCCACCCACGCCCCCGACACGCCGCCATGGTCCACATGCGGACGCCCGTATGCCGGGATCGTCGGACCCATGGATACGGAATCCCGGGCGGGGCGCGGGCCGGCCACGGAGGGTGGACGGCCTACCGTATTGGGATATGCGAACGCGCCAGGCTGTTATGGAACCCATTTCGAGTGCGGCGCGGAAGCCGGCCACAGAGGCGCCCAAGGGGTACCCGCGGCCTACCGTAGGGCGTGGGGGAGCGTGTACAGCGGTTAGGGAGCGTGGTCGGCGGACTTTCTGGGTGATGCCGGCACATGCTGCGCATTCCGTACACTGTGCCCATGGTGGAACGTGCGATTCGGGCCGGCACGGAGATCCCAGCCGCCCGTCGGGCGCCTGCGACTGTGCCGCGCCTGGCCCTGCCCCGGCGCCGGTTGGCGGTGCTGATTCTCTCATCCGCCGTCTGGGGGATGATCGTCGACGGCAACTTCATCCCGCTGCTCGCGCCGACGGGTAACTCCACGATTATTCAGGCGACGACCGCGGCGTCTTTTGCAGTACTCGGTATCGTTTTTGGTCCGTTCGCGGGAGCGCTGGGTGGACTGATCCGTGATGGGTCCTCATTCGTGATCACGCTCGCGGCACACCCGCATATGATCGTCGAGCCGGGATTGCTGCAGTGGTGCGGCCGCAAGACGGCCGATGTCTTCGAGGATGTGGTTCTGGGCTGGGTGCCGGGTCTGGTCGGTCTGCGCACCCGGCGGCTCACCCCGCTCGCGCTGACTGTTTTCGTTACCACCTGGCTGTCTCTGCCCTTTCTCGTGGTGGCAAATCCCCTCGTCGACGGCCACGCCGGAAGCGTGTGGCACGCGCTGACCACGCCGATTGGGGATTGGGACGAGCCGGTGGATCCGGGTCTCGCCGTCTACGCGCTGCTGGCGGCGGCGCTGACCTGTGCCGTTCTCGCCCCGCTGATCAGCCACCCGAGACGCAGTGTTGCCGTCGGGCTCCTCTTCGTCTCGCCCGGCGTGCTGCTCATGCTTCTCGGGGCGCACCCCTGAGCCGGTGAAGCGCTCACCACCAGCCGGCGGGAGGGCAAGGCTGTCTCCGATCCCGCATATCAGCCGAACGGCTAGGGTGCCGTCTAGCCGTTCCGACGATGTTCCCGGTGGCCGCGGAACGGCATGCTGGTAGCAGATGGCTCGGGCCGCGGTGGTCGTGGCTGGAGCCGGTGCAAGGAGGAACACAATGGTAACGTCTTCAGGTGAGGCGCTGGGGGCTCTCCTCAGTATCTCGAACGATCTGGCCGACGCGGTGGAACGTGCCGGCCGCAGCCTGGTAGCGGTCAATGCTCGCCGGCACTCCCCGTCGACCGGCATCTACTGGGGGAATGGCATGGTCGTTACCGCCGACCACACGCTCGAGCGGGATGAAAACATCACCGTCACACTGCCCGATGGGCGCTCGATGGCGGCGACGATCGCCGGCCGTGACGCCGGAACCGATATCGCGGTGCTCAAGGTCGAGGGAGTTGACCTTCCCGCTGCCGAGCTTGCCGACGCCGAGGCGTTGCGCGTGGGACACGTCGTCCTCGCGGTGGCCCGGCCGGGAAGCTCTGGTGTGAGTGCGAGCTGGGGCGCAGTCAGTGCCGTGGGCGACGCCTGGCGAACATGGGCGGGCGGTCAGATCGACCGGCTGGTGCACCCTGATCTGACGATGTACCCCGGATTCTCGGGCGGCCCGCTGGTCAATGCGCAGGGCCAGGTGGTTGGGATGAACACGTCGGGCCTCTCTCGAAACATGGCCCTCACTGTCCCGGTGTCGACGGTCAGGCGGGTCGCGGAGCAGCTCCTTTCCAGGGGGCGGGTGGCGCGCGGCTATCTCGGGCTTGCCATGCAATCGGTTCGCCTTCCGGATTCGCTGGTCCGCAGCCTCGATATCACGGAGAAGACCGGGCTGATTGTAGTCTCCGTTGAGAACGAAGGGCCGGCGGAGAAGGCCGGGTTTATGGTGGGAGACATTTTGATCGCGCTCGACGGCCGGCACGTCGACAGCACCGACGCCATTCAGTCGGTCCTCGATCCCGATCGCGTCGGTACATCCATCACGGCTCGAATGATTCGAGGCGGCTCACCGGCCGAGCTGGCGATAACGGTCGGAGAGCGCCCGGGCAGAGGAGAGTGACATGGCAATCGCGCAGGGCGCTTCCGGTCTCGGAGTGACCGACGAGCTGGCAACCATGGCGGAGAGTCTTCGCCGCTCCACGGTACAGGTTCGAAGCGGACGCATGGGCGGCGGATCGGGCATCATCTGGCGGGCCGACGGCCTGATCGTGACGAACGCTCACGTGGTCCGCGCCGACGCTGTGGAGGTCGAGCTGGACGACGGCCGGCGGTTCGAGGGCACCGTTCTCGACACCGACCGGGCACGAGATCTGGCGGCGGTGCGCATTGGTGCCACAGGCCTGCCGGCGGCACCGATCGGCGATTCCGATGCGCTCCGGGTGGGACAGCTGGTGATGGCGGTCGGGAATCCGTTGGGACTGAGCGGCGCGCTCACACTCGGGATCGTCCATGCCATCGCTCCGGCTCGCGGTGACCGGCAGCCCTGGGTCCAGGCCGACGTGCGACTCGCACCGGGCAACTCGGGCGGTCCGCTGGCCGACGTGCAGGGCCGCGTGCTTGGCGTCAACAGCATGATTGCCGGCGGTCTCGGCCTCGCGGTTCCCTCGAATGCGGTCAGACGCTTCCTGGGTCGTGGCGAAGATCGCCCCTACCTTGGCGTGACATTGCAGCCGGTTATGGTGCCGGTCGCCGGCCGTCCGGTTCCCGGCATGCTGGTGCTCGACGTCGAGGCGGAAGGCCCCGCGGAGCATGCCGGCATCCTGATGGGCGATGTGGTAGTTGGCGCGGCCGGACGTCTCTTCGACGATCCGTCCGATCTGGCCGCGTCCATCGGCGACGTGCCTGCCGGCCGATCCATACGGCTCGAAATAGTGCGCGGCGGACAGCAGACGTCCCGCGATGTCCTGTTGAGGGCCCTCGCCGGGAAGGGAGTGGGTCGGGCGGCGTGACCCGCGTGCTGCTGATTGCTTCCTCGGCTGTCGTTCGTGCAGGGCTCGACTCCATCCTGCGCAGCCGGCCCGGCATGGAGGTTGTCGGAAGCATCGCCCGGCTCGCCCCGGCCACCATCGGCGACGAGATCGAGCGGCTGGATCCCGATGCGGTGCTGGTAGAGCTGGAGACCAATGACGAGTCACCGGCTCTACCGGTACTTGGCCCTACCGGGGAGCGGCCGGCCTTCGTCGTGCTCGGCGACGACTCGGCGGGTGATGCCGTCGCCGATGCCTTGCGGCTGGGAGCGCATGCAGTTCTACCCCGCGACGCCCAACCGGACGAGATCGTCCGGGCGGTTGAGGCCGCTGTTGCCGGTCTCGTGGTTCTGCACCCGGATCGTGCCGCGGCGCTTCTATCGCTCCTGCCGGCGGCGCGTCGAGCCGCACCGGGGACGGAGTCGCTGACGGCGCGCGAGATTGAGGTTCTCGGGATGCTGGCAGAGGGCGCCGGCAACAAGCAGATCGCGCGGCGACTCGGTATCTCCGAGCACACCGTCAAGTTCCATGTCGGCTCGATCCTCGGTAAGCTCGGCGCCGCGAGTCGTACCGAAGCCGTTACCACCGGGCTCCGCCAGGGCCTGATCATGGTGTAGGGAAGCTCACCACGCCCCGGCTGTACGATGGGGAAGACGCCATTCAGGAGGAGACGCATGGCCTTCGAAGTACCGCCCTTGCCGTACGACTACAGCGCGCTCGAACCGTACATTGACGAAGAGACGATGCACCTGCATCACGACAAGCATCACCAGGCGTACGTCACGAATCTGAACAATGCGCTCCAGAACCACCCGGATCTGCAGGGCCAGGATGTCGCCGAGATTCTGCGCAACATCGACAGCGTGCCGGAAGACATCCGGACCGCGGTGCGCAACAACGGCGGCGGCCATGCCAATCACACCATGTTCTGGGAGATCATGGGGCCGAACGCCGGCGGCGAGCCGAGCGGCGCGCTGGCAGCCGCGATCAACCAGGCGTTCGGCAGCTTCGACAATCTCAAGCAGCAGTTCAACGACGCCGGCACCAAGCGCTTTGGTAGCGGCTGGGCGTGGTTGGTGCGCGGCCGCGACGGGCGACTGGCCGTTATCAGCACCGCCAACCAGGACAGCCCGTTCATGGAGGGCGCTTACCCCATCATGGGCAACGACGTCTGGGAGCACGCCTACTACCTGAAGTACCAGAATCGGCGTCCCGAGTATCTGAACGCATGGTGGAACGTCGTCAATTGGGACGCGGTGGCGCGGCGCTTCGAGCAGGGATAGCGCCAGCCGGCAACCGACCTACCGCGGTATGAGGTACCGCCAGCGCGCGTGTGTTCCGTAGAGGGACGCGGTTCATGTTGAGGCGCCGACCGGACGGCGTTCCCCCGGGACCCAGGAAGAGCCGGTGGTACGGCGAGAGTCTGCCACCCTGCCTGTCGTGGGCAGGGCGGAGGAATGCCGGTTACCCGGCTACGTGTCCCAGGGTTGCGAGCCGGTTCAGCCTCTCCGGCTCGTCCCGGTGCAACCAGGGATCGCCGGCGAGGAGCGAATAGGCGCGCGCGAAGTGGGGCTCCGCCTCTTGTTCCCGTCCGAGCGCGAGCAGACACTCGCCGATCTCCTCGGCAGTGTAGCCGTCAGGCTCTCCCGCTTGCCGCAACGCACGCTGGTTCTCGTACTGCCGCTCCAGCGCATCCTCGTACCTCCCCAGCGACCGTAACGCCCGTGCCACGGTCCAGGCGGCGATGCGCGCTTCGTGCTCCTTTCCCGCCTGCCGCTGCCATTCCAGCCCTCGTTCGAAGGCGGCCAGCGCATCGTCGTAGCGGCCGAGATCGTGGTACGACCAGCCGATATTGTTATACAGGGAGCCGAGCCAGCCCCGGGCGCGTGGGTCATCGCTCACCTCCGCCAGCTCCATGGCCCGCTTCTCCCACGCCAGCTTCCTCTCCGGCGGCTCGACGATTGCCAGCATGTGAGCGGCGTCGACGGCGTAGAAGTCCTCGCCCCGCTCCCGCGCCAGCTCCCATGCCAGAAGAAACAGCGGACGGGCCCGGTCCGGTTGCCGAGAGGAGTTGTACACGCGTCCGCGTTCCAGGAAGTATCGGACTCGTGCTCGGTCCCCGGCCGCCGGCAGCAGCTCCGTGACCGCATCCAGCGTCCGGTGCGCGTCGTCGAAGCGCTGCTGCAGGCCCTCGCTGCGCGCGATCTGAGTCAGCAGCTCGGCGCGATAGGAGATGTTGCCGGCTGACCCCGCAGCGGAGAGCAGCTCTCGAAAGGCCTGCTCGCTGCCGTGCGGGTCGTCGTAGTTCCACAACGTGTCGAAGTCGGGAAGCGGGGACTCATTGCCAGTCATAATTCAGCACCGTCGCCCACGTACCGATAAGGGCGCCACAAAGCGCGACGCTCCGACGGGAGCGGCTACTCGCCGGCCTCCTGCCACTTGCCGCGGCTGCGGATGAGGTCAATCAGACGATCGTCGGCGATCTCGGCCGGCACGCCTTTCTCCACGCACTCCTTGCCGACGTAGAGGTTTACCATCCCGGGCGCACCTCCCACGTAGCCAAAGTCGGCATCGGCCATCTCCCCCGGTCCATTGACGATGCAGCCCATGATGGCCAGTTTGACCCCGACCAGGTGCGAGGTTCGCTGTTTGATGCGATCGGTGGTCTCCTGGAGATCGAAAAGCGTACGGCCGCAGGATGGACAGGCTACGTAGTCGGTCCGGGTGAGTCGTGTGCCGGCCCCCTGCAGGATGTTGAAGGACAGCTCGGTTCCGTCCGCCGTGCCGGAGATCATCACCACATCGCCAAGGCCGTCGCAAAGGAGCGAGCCGATGGTAATCGAGGTTGGGAGGAGCGGCTCAGCGCCGGCCGAAGCGTGGAGAAGAATTGGGGCTTCGATGCCGGCATCAGCCGCGCGCGTTGCCAGGAGCCGGTAGGCGTGAATCCAGTCACCGTCGCCGGCGCGCAAGCTGAGCACGGTGCGCACGCCGAGGTCGAACGCGTCGCGCGCCACGCCGAGAAGGTCGTCGATCGTCGACGGCGCTTCCGCCATCTCTCCAATCGAGGCTTCCGCTACCAGCGGCTTTCCGGAATCATGGAGCGGTTGAAGCAGCTCGCGGGCCGGTTGCGGCCCGCAGAGAATGGCATCTACCGACGGAAGGGCGGCCTGGAGGAGCGACACGTCTTCGCTGCGTGCGATGAGAGGGAGCCGTGCCTGTGGCAGGCGCTGCAGTGCCTGGCGCCAGTTCTGCACCAGCTGGACGTCCTCCGCTCCGGCCAGGCGGAGTACTGCACCGTCGGGCTTCGGCTGGCGCCGTCCGGCCGGGCTCGCCCAGCGAAGAAGACGGGCGCGCGTGGCGGGGTCGCGGAGATCGTCAATCGGAGTGAGAACGGCCACGGTATCCGTGCCGCCGATGGAAAGGTCCGCGATCGAAACCGGAGTCGACGGCCGCCGCTCGTAGTGGAAAGGATCCCACGGCACGTCACCAGACAGCGGGCAGTCCTGAGAGGGCCGCCGCTCGTACCGGGCGGCAATTGCCTGTGCCACCGGGATCTCGGCCTCCGGCTCCTCGGTTAGCGACACCCGGATGGTATCGCCGATCCCGTCCTCCAGCAGACTTCCGATCCCGATCGCCGACTTGATACGGCCGTCCTCGGCGTTGCCTGCTTCGGTCACGCCAAGGTGAAAGGGGTAATCCATGCCGAGCTCCGCCATGCGGGCCGCCAGCAGCCGGTACGCGGCGATCATGACCTTCGGGTTTGATGCCTTCATGGAGAGGATGATGTCGTGATACTCGTGCTTCTCACAGATGCGCACGAACTCGAGCGCCGACTCGACCATGCCTTCGGGGGTGTCGCCGAACCGGTTCATGATGCGATCGGAGAGCGACCCGTGATTGGTGCCGATCCGTATCGAGATGCCGCGCTCCTTGCACTTGAGGACGAGTGGCGCAAAGCGCTCCTCGACGCGGGCCAGCTCGGCCTCGTACTCGGAGTCGGAGTACTCGCGCACCGCGAACTTGCGGGAGTCGGCGTAGTTGCCGGGATTGACACGGACCTTGTCGGCGAAGTCGGCGGCGACCAGAGCGGCGGCAGGACTGAAGTGGATATCGGCCACGACC
>Ga0070735_10003588_pt1 | contig 13533 bp, 15 predicted proteins | sample Coa_R1_FD_66443 | JGI IMG/M metagenome (GOLD analysis project Ga0070735, IMG submission 66443) | Surface soil microbial communities from Centralia Pennsylvania, which are recovering from an underground coalmine fire - Coalmine... | ecosystem: Environmental > Terrestrial > Soil > Unclassified ...
GTCACAGGTTTGGCAAGCTGCGGTAATGAGTTCATCGAGCTTGACCACGTGCGGCACATATCCCGTAGGAACGACGAAATCTAGGTGCGATTCCTCGAGTTCGTCGCGGAGCGCATCCAGTTCGGAAAGTTTCATGCCATTGGCCGGGGGAAGCGGAGTTTCATGTGCCAGCACGACGGATTCCGCTTCGATCTTCAGCGTATGATGCTTCGGCAGAATATTGAACTGGTGGACCCAGTTGCCGAATGCGTCGCGGTAGGATGTGCCGCGCGACGCGGGATTCGTGAGCAGGCGGAAGGAGAGGCAGCTCTGCGTCTCGTCATGCATAGGCCGCAGGCGGACTTCGTTATAACTTTCAGAAACAGGGCCGTCGTAGCGAAATTCCGTTGCGTGCAACAAGTGATATCGATTCATGCCACCACCGCGTAGTAGAAGTAGCTTCGGGCAATGTCTTCGCCAATCGAACCGCACATTCTCAGCATGTCGTTCAGATACGAGTGCAGGCCCAGCTTGAAAATCTCATGAATCCTGTCGTACCGCAGCCGCTCGAGAACCTTGCCTGTGAGTCTCTCTGCTTCATTCGCGTAGGAACCTGACCCTGTGCCGCTGATAGCGCGCAAGCCGGATTGTACTTCCGTCATGCTGAATCGAATTGATCTGGGATGGAGCGGGTGCATGATGAGCATTTCGGCTACCTTCTCGGGATCGATAGATGAATGGTATTTTTTGTGATACGCCTCATATGCGCCGACCGATTTGAGCACGGCCATCCATTGATGATTATCTGAACCGCCGATTTCCGCCGGCGCGTCATACAACGCGTGATACTGCACGTCCACCAGGCGCGCCGTCATTTCCGCGCGCTCGATGAACCAGCCGACTCTCAGGAATTCCCAACCCTCGTCGTGCGGTAAAGTCGCGTCCGTCACGCCATGAAAGCGATGGCTCCCGAAGCGGACCGCGTCGCAGAAGCGGTGCGGTCCTGCTTCCATTTCCTCGGCAGGATTAAAGCGGTTCATCTGGAAATATAGCCCGTTGAGGTCTTCCCACATTTCGCGGGAAATGCAATCGCGAATCGTACGAGCGTTCTCGCGCGCCTTGGCGATGCACTGCATGATGGAACTGGGATTGTCCTGGCGAAACGCGAGAAATTCAAAGACCGCTTGCGCGTTGGCCTCGTCATAAATTTGCTGGAATCGCTGCTCTTCTCCCGCCATCACGATCAACGGCTCCCATCGCAGGCGGTAGCGGTCGCGGGATTGCTCCAGCAGCGTATGAAAATTTACGTCCAGGATGCGAGCTGTGTACTCGGCGCGCTCGATGTACCGTGACAACCAGAAAAGCGATTCTGCGATGCGAGACAACATTTCAATCATCTCCTCGAAGAATCCAGGTGTCTTTACTTCCACCACCCTGTGAAGAATTCACCACCAGCGAACCCGCCTGCAACGCGACACGCGTTAACCCTCCCGGCACGATGGTCACGTTCTCGCCGTCGTATAAGCAGTAAGGGCGCAGGTCCACGTGGCGTCCGGCGATGCACTCGAGCGCGGGATCGTAGGACGGCACGCGTGAAAGCGGCAACACCGGCTGCGCAATGTAGTTCCGCGGATCAGCCCGGATTTGCCGGTCAAATTCCTCAATCCGCGCGCGGTCGGCCATGGGTCCCATCAGCATTCCATAGCCGCCCGACTCTCCGACGCATTTCACAACGAGCTCGGAAAGATGTTCGAGAACGTAAGCCAGATCATCACGCTTCGAGCAAAGATAAGTATCCACGTTTCGCAAAATCGGATCTTCTCCCAGGTAATAGCGGATAAATGTGGGCACGTAGGCGTAAATCGCTTTGTCGTCGGCGACTCCGTTTCCAACGGCATTTGCAAGAGCGACATTTCCGGCGCGGTACGCTCCCATCAGTCCCGGAACTCCGAGCACGGAATCAGGACGAAACGTCAAAGAGTCCAGAAATTCGTCATCAACGCGGCGGTAGATCACGTCGACGCGCGTCAACCCGTGAATCGTTTTCATGTAAACGATTCCGCCGTCCACGATCAGGTCGCGGCCTTCCACGAGTTCAATGCCCATTTGCTGAGCCAGGAAACTGTGCTCGAAATAAGCGCTGTTGTAGATGCCGGGCGTTAGCAACACGATTTGCGCATCATCTCCGCCGCGCGGCGAGATGCTGCGAAGGATGCGGGCGAGTTCAGCCGGATAATGGTTTACCGGAAGGACTTCGTAGGCCTGAAAAGCATCGGGAAAGGTGCGCATCATGACGGCGCGGTTTTCCAATACGTAAGAAATGCCGCTGGGAGTGCGCACATTATCTTCCAGCACGAAAAATTCGCCGGTCTTCGAGTCACGCACAAGATCAATGCCGCAAATATGCGTGTGAATCCCGCGCGGGACCTCGATGCCAATCACGTCGCGCATGAAATGTTTGCAGGAATAAACCAGGGCGCGGGGAATCTGGCGATTGGCGAAAATGCGCTGCTTGCCGTAGACGTCCTGCAGGAAGAGATTCAGCGCCACCACGCGCTGCGCCAGGCCGCGATCGATGCGCTGCCACTCTGAATTCGGGATAATGCGGGGGATCAGGTCGAAAGGAAAAAGGCGCTCGGTGCCGCGTCCGTCGCTGTATACGGTGAACGTAATTCCCTGAAGCAGGAACGAAAGATCGGCGTGCTTGCGGCGCTCCTCGAACTGCGAGGGCATCATGCGCGCCAATTTCTGAAACATCTTTGCGTAATGCGGCCGCGGTTCATCGGGACCCACGAACATTTCGTCGTAGAACGCACCGGACGCGTACTCGCCGAATAAGCCTTGTAAAGGCATTCTAGATGGCACCGCCGACATGCTAGGACTGTAACAAGGGTGCCCCGGATTCGGCCCACGAAAGAATCTATCGGTTACATCAGGAATTCAGCATGCTGGGTATTGCCCCCATTGAAGGTCTTTCCTGCGCTTGACGCCCGAATGCTCCTCTTGTATAGTTTGTTGCGCCATGCGGCTTTCCGCGCAACATCACGGTCATCATACCCATCACGGCGTACGACCGTGTCCGCGGAGGCTTGAGTAGCGCACTTAGATTCGCACTCATCGGCCCGCTGGCGCGGTAAGCGCCAGCGGGTTTTTTATTTTGGCGCGACCCACGCCACGATATTGGAGGACGGATGGATCTGGATTTCACGAAGTTAGGCGGATTGCTTCCTGCCATCATTCAAGATGCGCAGTCGGGCGAGGTGCTGATGCTCGGCTTCATGAACGAGGAAGCGTATGCCGCAACGCAAGCGAGCGGCGAAGTGACGTTCTTCAGCCGTTCACGCAACAAACTTTGGCGTAAGGGCGAACAGAGCGGGCACGTGCTGCGCGTCCGCGAGATGCGCGTGGATTGTGACGTGGACGCGCTGCTGATTCGGGTTGAGGCGCTTGGTCCCGGCGTCTGCCACGAGGGCTATCGCTCCTGTTTTTTCAGGAGGCTTTCCGATGGCGGAGCGGCTGAGATTGTGGAGGAACGGATGTTCGATCCAAAGGCGGTGTACGGAGCCGGCGAAGATCAGGTGCGGGCTCCACTTGGAGCCCGCCCTAAAAAGGACGCGCGCTGATGAGTACACTTCGCCTGGGCATCCCGAAGGGGAGTTTGCAGGACGCCACCGTGCAGCTTTTCGCCAAAGCCGGCTGGCGCATCTCGATCAACTCACGCAGCTACTTTCCCGGAGTTGATGATCCGGAAATTGAATGCATGCTGGTGCGCGCGCAGGAAATGGCGCGTTACGTTGAGACCGGCGCGCTCGATGCCGGCATTACGGGGCGCGACTGGGTGTCCGAGACGGGCGCTGACGTCGCCGAGATTGGCGAGCTTCTGTATTCCAAACAAAGTCTCGCCCCTGTGCGTTGGGTTCTCGCTGTGCCTGAGGATGGCCCAATTCAGTCGGTGAAGGACCTGGAAGGGAAGGTCATCGCCACTGAAGTTGTGAACCTTACGAAAAAATATCTTGCGCGGCACAACGTGAACGCGCGCGTGGAATTTTCCTGGGGCGCGACGGAAGTGAAAGTGCCGCAACTCGCCGACGCCATCGTGGAAGTCACGGAAACGGGATCCTCACTGCGCGCCAACCGTTTGCGCATTGTCGATACGGTACTGGAATCGCGCACCGTGTTCATCGCCAATCGCGCCTCGATTGCCGATACCTGGAAGTGCGAAAAAATTTCCAATCTCGTTCTCCTTTTGAGCGGGGCCATCGCGGCGTACACAAAGGTTGGCATCATGCTCAACGTTCGCAAGGAAAATCTCGCCGCGGTGCTGGGCGCGCTTCCGGCGCTCAAAAATCCGACGGTATCGACGCTGAGCGACCCTGAATGGATTGCCGTGAATACGATTGTCGACGAAAACATTGTGCGCACGATTATTCCGCGCTTGAAAGCGGCGGGCGCGCAAGGGATTGTCGAGTATCCGCTGAATAAAATTGTGGTTTGAAGTGCGATGCAAGCTGAACAGGTTACGAAAAAACTCAATGCTGCGTCATTCCGAGCGGAGCGAGGAATCTCGCCTGGTTTGAATGCGAAGAGAAGAGGGATTCCTCGCTTCGCTCGGAATGACAACGTTGAGTTTTTCTGCGACTCCGAACCCGTAAGACTGTTTGATAAGGTCCTTGTGGGTCGCGGCTTCAGCCGCGACAGTAGAGACCAAAAAACACGGCTTTAGCCTCTGAGGTCCGAAGCAGAGCAGATGCGTATTTTAAAACTTACTGATTCAGTGGCCGCAAAATTCCTGGCGCGCCGCAGCTCGCATGACGCGGCAGCGGAAAAAGTGGCGTCGCGCATTCTCACTGACGTCCGCCGCAATGGCGACGCCGCGCTGTTTCGTTGGGCACAGAAGCTGGACGGCCTTCAACTGACGCCGCGTACGATCTGGATCAGCCGGACAGAGTTGCGCGCCGCGCGCCGCAATGTCTCGGGCGATCTTCTCCGTGCCATCGAGCACGCTGCGCGGAACGTCCGTCGAGTTGCCGAGCAGCAGCGCCCACGATCGTGGACGATTACGGTGGAGCCCGGCGTGCGTGTCGGCCAACGCGTGACGCCTCTGGGAACCATCGGTTGTTACATTCCCGGCGGCCGCTTTTCACTTTTTTCGACGCTGCTGATGACGGCGATCCCCGCGCAGGTGGCCGGAGTGAAGCGCATCGTTGTTGCCTGTCCGAAGCCGAGTCCTGCGCTGCTCGCGGCGGCGGAAATTCTGGGTGTGAACGAAATTGCGCGCATCGGCGGAGCTCAGGCGATTGGCGCGTTTGCCTATGGCACGAAATCTATCCCTAGCGTGGACAAGATATGCGGCCCTGGCAACCGCTACGTCACAGCTGCGAAGCGCATCGCCGCGAACGATTGCGCAATCGATATGCCCGCCGGCCCGACTGAAGTGTTAATTCTCGCGACCGGAGGAAACCCCAATTTTATCGCCGCGGATTTGTTGGCGCAGGCTGAGCACGATCCGGACGCCGTCGCGCTGCTTGTTACGACCTCCGCGCGATTGGCGCGCGAAGTGGCCGCGGAAGTCACGCGTCAGCTTCAAGAGTTGCCAAAAACGAATCCTGCCTGGCAATCGTTGCGAGCCGCAAGCGCCATACTGGTTGCGCCTTCCGTGGACGCCGCAATTCGTTTCGCAAATCGCGTCGCTCCGGAACATTTGAGTGTTCCGTTTACCGAGGGATCCCTCGTCAAGAAACTTTCCGAAGCCGGCAGCGTTTTTCTCGGGCAATGGAGCGCGCAGCCAATCGGGGATTATGCCAGCGGCACGAATCACGTGCTGCCAACTTCCGGCTGGGCGCGAGCGCGCGGCGGACTGAGCGTATCCGACTTCGTGAAATGTTCCAGCACCCAGGAGATTTCGCGCGCGGGCTTGAAGAGTCTCGCACCGGTTGTGTCCGCCATGGCGCGGGCCGAAGGACTGGAAGCGCATGCACGGGCTGTCGAGGTTCGCCGGTGAAAAAAATGAAGCTGCCAAAAATTCCGGTTCGACGCGCAGTTCTGGCAATGGCTCCTTACAACGCTCCTGAAGAAGGCCGTGCTAAAAAACTGCGTCTCGATTTCAATGAGAACACGGTGGGATGTTCCCCCGCGGTGTTGCGCGCTCTCTCCCGCATGACGGCTGAGCAGATGGCGATCTATCCCGAGTATCAGGCGACAACGAAACGCCTGGCGCGCTTTTTTAGCGTGCGGCCCGAGGAAATGCACCTCACTAATGGCATCGACGATGCGTTGCACTTGATCGCGGACACGTTTATCGACGTTGGCGATACGGTTCTGATTGCTGAGCCTACATTCGATATGTATCGTTTCTTCTCGGAACTGGCAGGCGCGCGCATCAAAACGCTGCGCTACGACAACGAAATGAAGTTTCCTGTCACCGATGTGCGGGACGAACTGCACGGATCGGCTTCCGCGAAGCCGCGCGTGTTGTTCCTAGCCAACCCGAATAATCCGACCGGGACGCTCGTGCAGCCAAAAGATCTCCGGCGAATTTTGCGCGCCGCATCGCAAACGCTGGTACTGGTGGATGAAGCCTATTTCGATTTTTCCGGTCTCACGATCCTTCCGTGGATTCGCCAGTATTCAAACCTTCTGGTCGCGCGCACATTTTCAAAATCGGCGGGCCTGGCCGCTTTGCGGCTGGGGTGCCTGTTCGCAAGGCCCGAAATTCTCGACGTGATGCGGCGCGCCTGCTCGCCGTATCCGGTGAACACGGCTGCGCTCGTGGCAGCGGAAGCCTCAATTCGCGACGCGCGATTCCTCCGCAACTACACGCGTGAAGTTCTGCAGAGTCGCGAGCTGCTTGAGAAAGGGCTAGCGCGCCTGGGCGCGCGAATTTATCCCAGCGAGGCAAATTTTATTCTCGCGGATTTTGGCCCGCGAGCCCATCGCCTGGTACTCGCTCTTGAGCGTAAAGGTATTCTGGTGCGCGAGCGCAAAGATTTTCCACGCGCAGGATTCATGCGCATCAGCGCAGGCACACGCGCGGACACGCGACGCCTGCTGCGCGCCATCGAGGAGATTCAGTGAAACTTGCACCAAATCTTGTGATTTTCGACGTAGACGGCGTCCTGCTGGACGTGCGCGGGTCGTTTCATCGTTCGATCATCGACACGATCCATTTTTTCACTGAACATCGTCCCACGCATACCGAAATTCACGAATGGAAGAATCGTTCCGGCTATAACGATGACTGGCGCTTAACGACCGATTGGATCGCTTCGCTCGGAAAACCGGTGCCGTACGCCAAAGTGAAGGCGCGTTTTCAGAAATTCTATTGGGGCACGAAAGACGTGCCAGGCAATGTGTCTCGCGAAAAATGGCTCATCACGCATTCGCGTCTGGAGCGGTGGTCGCGGCGGGCGGAACTCGCGTTATTTACGGGACGCACGCGTCGCGAATTAAGACACACGCTCGAAGGCAGTCCGGCGGATCATATCTTCCGCCGCGCGGTAACCATGGACGACGTGAAGAGGGGTAAGCCCGATCCTGAGGGACTGCATTTGCTGCTCGACGGTATGTCACCGCGCGATGCTGTCTATCTCGGGGACAATATCGACGACGCACTCGCCGCCAAAGGCGCGGGCGTTCCTTTCCTGGGCGTTCTTCCGCGGGGAAGCGACGCGCACCGGCTGCGTGCGGCAACGCTGCGCAAATTGGGCGCTCTGGCCGTAATGAACAGCGTCACGGACCTGGAGAAATTCTGGCGATGAGAATAGCGAAGCTGCGCCGCACCACAACCGAAACCGATATCGCCGTGCGCTTGAACCTCGACGGGCGCGGCCGCGCGAAAATATCGACGCACATTCCGTTTCTCGATCACATGCTGACGCTCGTGGCGCGGCATGGCGCGATGGACCTGGAACTCACCGCGCGCGGAGACCTTGAAGTCGACCAGCACCACACCGTCGAAGACACGGGCATTGTTCTGGGCGAAGCCGTCAAGAAAGCGCTGGGCTCCAAGCGCGGCATTTTGCGCGCGGGATTTTTTCTGATGCCGATGGATGAAACGCTGGCGTCTGCTGCCATCGACTTCAGCGGCCGGCCACATCTGGTCTGCAAATGGAAATTTTCCGCAAAGGACGTGGGCGGCATGCAGACGGAATTGCTGGAAGATTTTTTTGGCGGCTTTGCGCAAGCAGCGGGAGCGAATGTTCACTTGCGCCTGCTCTATGGCCGGTCTTCACATCATCAAGTCGAGGCCATTTTCAAGGCGTTTGCCAGAGCGTTGCGGTTTGCCGCCACACGCGATCCGCAATTGAAGCGCATTCTTCCCAGCACGAAAGGGCTGCTATGAACATTGCACTCGTTGAATACGGCGCGGGAAATCTTCCGTCGGTCGAGCGCGCCCTCACGCGGCTCGGCGTCGAATCGTGCCGCGCATCCACGCCGGAAGCTCTGGCGTCGTGTGACGCCTTGATTCTTCCCGGCGTCGGCCATTTCGGCGCGTTGATGCGCTCGCTCGCGGAGCGCTCCCTGGTGAAGCCGTTGCGCGACGCCGTCGCGAGCGGCGTTCCCTTGCTGGGCATTTGCCTGGGGTTGCAAGCGATGTTTGCTTCAAGCGATGAAGCGATTGGCGACATCGGGCTGGCGCTATTCCCGCAGAAAGTTTCTGCCCTGCCGCCCACCGATCGTCTTCCGCACATGGGCTGGAATCAGCTTCGCCGCGTGCGGCCCAGCTTGCTGCTTGAAGGCGTTCCGCAGGACGCATATTTTTATTTTGCGCATTCCTATGCGGCGCTCGATGCGGGAGAAGCGGGCGTCGCGCTGTGCGACCACAGCGCCCCGTTCGTTGCGGTGCTCGAAAAAGGAAATATTTTCGCGACACAATTTCATCCGGAAAAGTCGGGACCTGTCGGCGCACAGGTGCTCGCGAATTTCGTGCGGCGTGCGGGCAGCAGACAATGAGCCTAGCGCACCGCATCATTCCTTGCCTGGACACCGACGGCGAGCGCGTCGTCAAAGGCGTGCAATTTGTAAATTTGCGCGACGCCGGAGATCCGGCGGCCCTCGCGGCTCGTTATAACATCGAAGGAGCGGACGAACTCGTCGTCCTCGATATCGCCGCGTCGCGTGATCATCGTCCGACATTCCTAGAAACCATCCGCCGTGTTGCCGCCGAGTTGGCCATCCCGTTGACGGCCGGCGGCGGCGTCGCCACGGTTGACGAAGGCCGCGCCATTCTCCGCGCGGGTGCCGACAAGCTCACCATAAACACGGCTGCGATTCGCCATCCGGAATTACTTACTGCGCTGGCCGCGGAATTTGGTTCGCAGGCTGTCGTGCTGGCGATCGACGCGAAGCGGGTTGGCGATCACTGGGAAGCATTTGTGCGTGGCGGAAGTGTGCCCACAGGTTTGGACGCAGTCGCGTGGGCGCACCAGGGCGTGGAGTGCGGCGCCGGGGAAATCCTGGTTACTTCGATGGATCGCGACGGCATGCGTTCGGGATTCGATTGCGCGTTGACCGCCGCGATTTCTCGCGTCGTGAACGTTCCGGTGATTGCGTCTGGCGGCGCCGACAAGCCGGAAACTTTTCTCGAAGTGTTTCGTGAAGGTCACGCGGATGCGGCGCTGGCCGCGTCGATTTTTCACGACCGCATTCAGGGGCTTGGCGAACTCAAGCGCTATCTCGGTGAACATTCCATTTCCGTTCGCCAAACGGGGTGATCCACTTAACATGATGATTCCTTGCATTGATTTGCAATCCGGACGCGCGGTCCAATTGGTTCACGGGCGCGAGCGCCGTCTCGCCGTAGATGATGTCCTCGGTTTGCTCGACCGCTTCGGCGACTATCCGCTGATTCACGTGATTGATTTGGATGCGGCCATGAGGAAGGGAAGCAACGCGGAGCTCGTGCGCCAACTCTGCGCTGCGGCCGCGAAGCGCAAAATGCGAGTACGCGTGGGCGGAGGAATACGCACGGTCGCGCGTGCAGAAAAAATTGCCGGCTGGGGAGCGGAAAAAATAATTGTGGGGAGCGCGGCATTCCGCAACGGCCGCGTGAATGGCGCGTTCCTGCAGCGCCTGGTATCGCGAATCGGCAGGCGGAAGATTATCGTCGCGCTCGATACGGAAGGCGGACACATTTTGGTGCGAGGCTGGCGCGAAAAGTTGCGGCTCGGTCCGGAAGAAGTGATCCCGGAACTGGAAAAATACGCGTCGGAATTTCTCTGCACCTATGTGGACGCGGAAGGCACGATGCGCGGCACGAATCTCGGCTGGTTTCGCGCGCTGCGTGGAGCGACTCGCCGCCCCATCACGGCCGCAGGCGGCATCCACAGCCACAGAGAGATTCGCGCGCTCGAAAAGATCAACATGAATGCAGCGGTAGGTATGGCGCTCTATACGGGGAAGATTTCTTAAAGGTAAGCAGGTAGCAACGACTGAATCACGCGTTACGAATCACGATTCACGAATCACGACGTTTAAGCGCCCGCGTGCTCAGTTTCCGAGGCCAGATTCCAGAAGCTTGGATTGGTGAGCGGGAATTCGACGCCTGCTTCGACAGTGCGGCTGCGGCGAGTGCCAATAAAGATGACGCGGCAGTCCTGTTCTTTTTGCGTCAGCCGGTTAGTAAGTAGCAATTGTTGCCCCTTTTTTACAGGCACGCTGAGCAGGAGCAACGCTCCATTGGCATTGACATGCAGCGTGTGCGCTTCTTCGTGAAAAGGTTCTTTGCCCGGACCGTGTCCGTACACGTATACGGGGACGTCGAGCGACCAACGGCGGCTCCGGCGGCGGTCGGGAACTTCAGTGGCGCCCTCGATCGGAGCGTTCAGCTTCACTTCGCCATCGCGCACGCGTTGCGCATTTTTTAGCGCTTCAAAAATTCGGCTCATGTTCTGTTTTGATTGTCCCCGTCAAATTCGATAACTTAAGTAACATACATCCTACTCACTCGGCCCGCCGGAACAATTCTGTTTGCAGTTCGAATGGGTAAACTCGTTCCTGGTCCGGAAAATCGGTACACGAGAATATTTCTACGCAACCTCTTGCGCCGCGCGCGAGATAACGGCAACCTTGTCAGGGATGTAAGGTTGGCAGGCTAAAAATAATCTTGTGGTCCGGTTGGTAGCAGGAGCTTAGGCGCCTGGAATAGCCGAGTGTTTAATGACCGCGACGCCTGAAAATCAGAACGTAAGCGCTGGTTCGATCCGCATCGGCCCGGCTGGATGGTCCTACACCGATTGGGGCCGAATCGTTTATCCCGCGCTAAAGCCGCGCGGCTTTCACGAAGCCGCGTATCTCTCCGAATTTTTCGACACGATTGAAATCAACACATCATTCTACCAGCCGGTACGGCCCGAGCATTCTCGCCAGTGGATCGAGCGCGTTTCGGCCAATCCGCGATTTCTGTACACCGCAAAACTCTGGCAGAAATTCACTCATGAAGCGGACGCAACCGTCGAAGACGAGCGCGCCGTCCGCGCAGGATTCGATGTGCTGCGCGATGCCGGAAAACTTGGCGCCGTGCTGCTTCAGTTCCCGTTTTCATTTCATCGCACGGAAGAAAATACCGCCTATCTGAAGAATCTTCTCAAGCGGTTCGCCGATCATCCGCTGGTGGTGGAAGTGCGCCACGCCACGTGGAACGAGAAATCTTTTTATGCCATGTTGCACGAGCGCGGCGTTGGATTCTGCAATATCGACCAGCCGGTGATTGGAAAGTCCATGAAGCCGACCGAGCGCTCTACCGCGCGCGTTGCCTACGTGCGGCTGCATGGCCGTCGCTACGATTCCTGGTTTAGCGACGATCCCGCCATGCCACCGTCGGAACGCTACAATTATCTCTACAGCGAACAGGAACTCGAGCCGTGGGCCGCGCGCATCCGCCATCTCGCCAATCAGGGTGACACGATTTTCGTCATCGCCAACAATCATTTTCAGGGCAAGGCAATTGTGAACGCTTTGCAATTAATCCGCATGCTCACAGGCGCAAAAGTAAAAGTTCCCGAGCCGCTGCGTCAACATTATCCCGAACTCGAACGCATCGCCTCCGAGCCTCCTGCGGAGCCATTGTTGTTCCAGACCTAATGATAAGTTACATGAGTGGCAGCATCCGAGGAGCGGACTTATCGGGAGTTGGCCGGGCGCAAGGGCTAGCTATCGCACGCATGCCAGAAAACATGTTCGACAGGTTGTTTAGTCTTGGTGTCGAAGAAAAAGTGTTTGTATTCACACACCTGGTTCGGGTAGGCGCCCTTTTGGATGCCCGTCCATTGTGCAAGGTCTCCGTCAAAAGGGCAGAAGGCTGTCTGTTTAGCCGCAAACGCGGTACCCATCATCGCCTCCATCAAGACTAGCGTCATGAGTATGTTTTTCCTCATTTTCGGTCGCTTGTCCTCCGATATAGGTGAGTATGGCCCTCTCAGATGGGATGCACAAGCATGCGAGCGCTTCTGTAGTGGGCCACAATCCGAGAAGCGGACTTCACAGGATGTGGCTCCCGATCACGGTAGAACGGCAAGGAGCCTCTGCCGAATATCGTTGCGATACAGGATCTCTATCTGAGTAATCACACGGTCAACGACATCGAGTATTAGCATCCCTTTAGCAGGTTCTTGCAAAGGGACTGCCTCGATTGTGCCTTCAGCCGCCCAGGGCGCCGTCGAATTTGCTGCCCCCCTGAGTGATTCCGCAGGTCGCATGACGGCACGAGCTGAGTCCGTCAGGCCGCTGTCCAATTACGCCAGTGAACGGCGGCCGCCGCCAGACCTTTTTTTTTGCCGTTATCTACTCATGGTCTCGACTGAAGCTGTAAGTCCCGTCCAGACTGTAATTCAATCCGTCCGCAGACGAGACATTGAGACGGGCATGGAAACCGGTGAACGGCCCGGTCCCGTCAGAGAATGTGCATAGTCCAAAATTGGTGATGCCATCGAGTGTGCAACGGCCGACCGCCCAGTCCCCGGTCCCGACGTAAAGGACGACGTTACTGTCCGTTCCCCCTTCTAGCAAACCCGCAACGGTGGGGGTCGGCTGGTCATAGTAAAGGTTCGAGCCGATCAAGATCTCCGGTAGGTTTGAACCCGTGATCATGCAGTACGACCCGCTAAGAAACGCCGAGCAATTTTTCGTCAGATGGAGATCTCCATGATGTCGCTCGTCTGCTTGCGCCGCTCGAGGCATCAGAGAAAGGGACGTGGCTCCCAGCGCTGCAAGTGCCAACAGAACCAAGGAAATCGACATAACATTTCTCTTAGAGACTGGGTTTCGCAACATTTTTCACTCTCCTTAGACAGAGTTTGAACGAAGTGGAAACTGTTTGTAGCCGGGATTTCCGATTTGGACCATTGTTGAGCGGAGACTATGCTTTTCCGGCGTTGGACGCAACGAAGTTTTCCACAAGCGCAGCCCGGTTGGAACGACGTGAATAGGCCAAGTCCCGAAAAACGGGGCGGTCTCAATGGGTCGATGCAACACTTGCTTGCAGTTTACTCGCCGGAGTTTCAAATCCCAAAGTTTTTCTTGGACGCTGATTTAAGCGCAGGGCGACTTTGTCGAGTT
>Ga0070735_10003589_pt1 | contig 13528 bp, 12 predicted proteins | sample Coa_R1_FD_66443 | JGI IMG/M metagenome (GOLD analysis project Ga0070735, IMG submission 66443) | Surface soil microbial communities from Centralia Pennsylvania, which are recovering from an underground coalmine fire - Coalmine... | ecosystem: Environmental > Terrestrial > Soil > Unclassified ...
GGCCGGAACTCGCGGCCGCTCATGAGCGAGATGCCCAGGGTCTTGAAGTATCCGGGACCGACTTCGTTGTAACGCGAGTTCGCGTCCGTGTCGGGACCCTTCTTGAACCCTTCCACCGACACGTCCTGGCCCCAATTGTTGCCGGCGAGGAGCGGCACGAGCGCCTCGGTCACGCCCGTCACGCCGGGCAGCGCCGCCAGCTGCTCGTGCAGCCGCGCGAACAACTGCCGCGCGTGCGCGTGGTCGTAGCCGTTGAGCTCGGGCTCGATCGAAAACGTCACCATGCTGTCGACCCGGATGCCCAAGTCGACCTGGCTCACGTTCCGCAAGCTCTTCACGAACAGCCCCGCTGAAATCAGGAGCGCCATCGACAACGCGATCTGCGCCGTGACTAACGACGACCGGAAGCGCGCGGCCGACCGCGCACCCGAGTGCTTGCCCGTCCCCGCCCGGATCGTGGTCGCGAGGTCCGGCCTCGTGCTGTGCAATGCCGGGAACATGCCGAAGAGCACGCCGGTCACCACCGACAGGAGCGCCGTGAACACCACCGCCGAACCCTGCAGGCCAAAGTGCAGCGTGGTGGCGGTATCGCCCGGCAACAGGCTCGCGATGAGGTGCAGCGTCCAGTACGCCACGAGGAGACTCACCGCGCCGCCCATCACGGCCAGGAGACACGACTCCGTGAGCAGCTGGCGCAGGAGCTGCCAGCGCGTCGCGCCTAACGAAAGACGCACGGCCATCTCGAGCGACCGTCCGGCGCCGCGCACCAGCAGCAAGTTCGCGATGTTGGCGCAGGCGATCAGCAGCACGATGCCCGTCGTCGCCAACAACAGCGTCAGCGGTGTCTTGGTTTCCTTGTGCATCGAGCTCTGGCCGCGCCGCCCATCCGTGAGCGTCAACGTCTTCGCGCGGAATCGCTTCATCGTCGCGTCGCTCATCCCCTTCTGCAGCGGCGCCTCCACGTCATTGATGATCGGGTGGAAGACGGCGTTCACGAGCACGGTTGCGCGCTCCATCGACACGCCCGGCGCCAGTCGCGCGAAAACGTACACCCAATACGCGCGCCGGCTGGTCATGGCGTCGGTCCAACCTTGCATCATCTGATTGCGCATCGTGATCGGCACGAAGACCTTCGGCTCGACGCCGAGCGTCGTCCCCTCGAATCCGTCCGGTGCGACGCCGATGATCGTCATCGAGTGGCCGTTGACGACGATTTGCTGTCCGATCACGTGCGGGTCGGAGCCGAGATCGTTGGACCAATAACGGTAGCTCAGCACGGCCAGGTAGTTCTGGCCGATCACACGGTCGTCGTCGTAGCCGATGAGCCGGCCGAGCGCCGGCTTCAGGCCTAACGTCGGGAAGTACGACCCCGACACCAGCATGCCGTCTCCGCTCAAGGTCTGCCGATGGTAGGCGACGTTCACCCCGAACGCGCGATGCGCAACGACGCTGCTGAATCCCGTGTTGTGCGCCTGCTCGAGATCGCGGAACATCGGATAACTGAAAACGACGTCGCAGTTTCCTGCCTGATTGCACGAGTTGGAGCCCGGTGCGGGACCGACCATACCGAGGTTTACCAAGCGTCCCGGATCGCGCACCGGGAGCGGCCGCAGCAACATCTGATCGAACATCGAGTAAATCGCGGCGTTCGCGCCGATGCCCAGGGCCAATGACAGCACCGCAACGAAGGTGACGAACGGCGACTTGAAGAGCGTGCGGAGGGCGAGCTTCAGGTTGGCCATGGAGACTTTCCTCGTGGGAACGCGGTTCGTCCACGTCGTCTGCGTGAGACACCCGGTCGACCGGGATGGTTTGCACGACACGGCCGGCGAGGCCACTTGGCCCCGCCGGCCGCGTCGCACCACACCCTACGGTGCGATCAATATCCGGGATTCTGCGTCAACCCGGGCGTGACATCGATTTCGCGCTGCGGAATCGGATACAGCGTCTGCTGCGCCGGAATGCCGAGCACGGTCGTCGCCAATCCGAGCCGCACCAGGTCCGGCCACCGATCGCCCTCGAACGCCAACTCCTTGCGGCGTTCATCGATGATGGTATTGAGCATGTCCGTTTGCGACAGCGAGCCGATCGGGGCAAGCCCTGCGCGCGCGCGGATCTCGTTCACTTTCACGCGCGCGGTGTCCAGGCTTCCCACTCGTGCTTCGGCTTCGGCACGAATCAACAGGACCTCGCCGAAGCGGATGACGTGCGGATACTCGGTCCCCTGCACCGACCTGAACTTCGTACCCTCCTGGGTGTCGTCCTCGATCGAGATGGACCACTGGCCGCGTTTGTCCACCGGATCATAGTTCGCCACATCGCCGCTGGGGTCGAACGACGGGTCGAAGTCGTGCATCAGATTCGTCGTCGGCGCAACCTCGTAGCGTCCGTCGAACAGGTAATAGAACGACAGGTTGTTGAACTGCTGCGCCGTGAAGATGATCCGGAAGATGTCTTCCGGCGTCGGCGAGCCATCCTCGGCGAAGAGGTCGGAGAAGTTAGGCGCGAGCGAATACTGGCCCAGATCTTCGACCGCCTTGGCCGCCGTCAGGGCGCCCGGGTAGTCGCCCTCGTAGAGCAGCACGCGGGCGCGCAGCGCCATCACCGCGCCTAACGAAGCCTGCGTGGTCTGGTTCGGGTTGGAGATGAATGCCTGTGCCGAGTCGAGGTCCTTGAGGATCTGTGTGTAGGTGTCGGCGACCGTCGCGCGCGTCGATCCCGTGGGGTCGTTGATCGACGTGGCCGGCGTGAGCCTGAGCGGCACGCCCCCGAACAGCTTCACGAGGTTGTGGTAGTTGAGCGCGCGCAGGAAATACGCCTCGCCGATGATCTCGTGCATTTCATCGGGGTCGAGGTTCGGCACCTGCGGCACCTTGGCGATGATCTCGTTCGCGCGATTGATGTCGTCGTAGATCGCGATCCAGATGCCGGCAATGGTTTCGTTGTCGGCGCGCAGCTCGTTGAGATCGGCGTCGCCGAAGGACGTCAGCGTGCCCGTGTGCTCGCTGTTGTCGGATGACAGGTCGAGTAAGATGGGGAAGTCCTCGCCGTAGTACGACAGGCTCTGCAGCCCGCCGTACGCGCCGAACAATGCGGCGCGCGCGCCGACGGCGTCGGTGATGGCGCTCGACTCGGGGATAGATCCCGCCGGCTTCAGGTCGAGCGGGTTGTTGCACGCGGCCGCCGCGGTGACGAGCGCAGCCGCCAGGAAGAATCGGATTCGCATGGGTTGGCTCACCAGTTGGTGGACAGGCCGATGGAGAACGTGCGCGCGCGCGGATAGGCGTAGTAGTCGGTGCCCAACGCAATGTTCGACGTCTCGCCGTTGCTGTTCACGTCCGGGTCGTACCCGGTGTACTTGGTGAAGTTGTGCAGGTTGTGCCCCGACACGTAGAGCGTCGTGTTCTGCAGCGCACCCACCGGGATCAACCGATCCGGAATGCGCCAGCTGAGCGTGATCTCCGAGATGCGGAGGTACGACCCATTCTCGATGAAGCGGTCCGAGATCTCGCGCGCGCCCGACGTGCCGTCGAAACTCGCCCGCGGCTCGTTGGTGATCTGGCCGGGATGCGTCCACGCGTTGAGCGCGTACGTGAACTTGTTGTCGTAGTTGTAGCCGCCATCGTCGGCGAAAATGCGCATGAGGTTGAACACCTTGGCGCCGTAGCTGAACTCGAGGAAGCTGGCTAACGAGATGCCCTTCCACGACCACGTGTTCCGCAGGCCGCCGAAGAACTTGGGCTGCGGACTGCCGGCATCCACGCGGTCATCCGACGTGATCTCGCCGTCGCCGTTCACGTCCTGGTAGATCGCGTCGCCCGTCTGCGGGTCCACGCCCTTGAAGTGCAGCACGTAGAACTCGCCGATCGGCTGGCCCACCGCCACCCGGCTGATCGGGCGGAAGTTTTCGCCGTCGCCGAACGGCTGCCCCTGGAACAACGCCGTGACTTCGTTGTGGTTGAACGAGATGTTGAAGTCGGTGTTCCACGAGAAACCGTTCTTGTCGTCCGAGCGGACATTCACCGAGTTGAGCCCGAGCTCGAAGCCGCGGTTCAGCACGTTGCCGATGTTGTCCCAGTACGTGGCGAAGCCGGTCGTGGCCGGGATCGGACGGTTCACCAACAGGTTGGATGTCAGGCGGTGATAGTAGTCCGCGATCACCGTTAGGCGCCCGCCGAACGGGTACCAATCGAGACCGCCGTCGAATTCGTGCGTCGACTCCCACTTGAGATTCGGGTTCGCGAAGTTCGTCGGCGCGATGCCGGGGTTCTCGCCGTAGTTGGACGTGCCGTACAAACCGAGGTAGGCGAAGTCCGAGATCTCCTGATCGCCTGTGAGACCCTGGTTGCCGGTCACGCCGTAGCTGGCGCGCAGCTTGACCCGGCCTAACTTCTGGCCGAAATCGCCCATGAACGGCTCGTCGCTGATCACCCAGCCGCCGGCGATCGCCGGGAACACGGCGTACCGATTGTTTGGCCCGAAGCGCGAGGAGCCGTCGGTGCGGATGCTGCCGGACAGCAGATACCGGTCCTTCCACGAATAGTTCGCGCGCGCGAACGCCGAGACGAGGTTGTTGTTGAACGGCAGTCCATCGAAGCTCGTGATCACGGTGCCGTTCCGCACGTAGTGGAACTGATCGCTGCTGAACCCTTCCGCGCGTACGAAGTTCAACTGATCGGTGTTGTACTCCACGCTGCCGCCGCCAACGATGTTCAGACTCGCGGCCTCCGAGTTCTCGTGGTCGTACGTGAGGAAACCCTCGAGGACGTACTGGTTCCCCGTGCTGTAGCCGCTCTTCGCCACGCCGCGCGCTTGCGCCGCGTAGGTGCCGTCGACCAGCGGTGAATCCCATTCGAGCTCGTTCAACGTCAGCACATCCGCGCCGACCCGGCCCGTGAGCGACAAACTCGGCATGAAGTGGTAGGTCCCCTCGACGTTGCCCAGGAAGCGATCGGTGGTCGTGGGCAGATTGTTCAACTCGGCGATCGCCACCGGGTTGGCGTAGTAGAGATTGTAGTCGTTGCCGGCGAATTGTCCGTTAGGCGAGCGGACCGGATAGATCGACGCCTCGCCGATCGCGTTGGTGACCACACCGGTGAGGCTGTTGTCGCCGGGGATGCGGTGATCGAGCTCTTTCGAGTACGCCAGCGACGTCTTGACGGAGAAGTTCGGCGTGGCGTCGAAGTCGATGTTGGCGCGGCCGGACACGCGGCTGTACGACGAGCCGAGCACGATGCCGGTCTGGCCGAAATACGACCCGCCCAAATAGTACTTGAGACGGTCGCTCCCGCCGCTCAGCCCCAAATGCACGTTCCCCACCGGCGCGGTACGAAAAATGGCCCGCTGCCAATCGGTCGAGTGCGCGTCGTCGACGCCCGGCGTGAACGGATCGCTTTCGCCATCGTTCTCCGCGCCCTGGTTCATGAAGGCGACGTATTGCTTGGCGTTCATGAGGCTCAGGTAGCGCTCGGGCTGCTGCCAGCCGGTGTTCGCGTCGAACGAGAAGTGCGCCGTTCCCGCGCTGCCGCGCTTGGTCGTGATCAGCACCACGCCGTTCGATGCGCGTGATCCGTAGATCGCCGCCGACGCCGCATCCTTGAGAACGGTGATCGATTCGATCTCGCTCGGATCGAGGCCGGTGACGCCGGTGACGCCCTGACCGTTAGGCCCGAGCTGCGAGAAATCGCCGCTCTGCACGGGAATGCCATCCACCACGTACAGCGGCTGGTTGGACGCCGAGATCGACGCCGCGCCGCGCACGCGCACCGTGATGCCGTTGCCCGGATCGCCGGCGTTCTGGATCACTTGCACGCCCGGCGCCTTGCCTTGCAGTGCCGCGTCCAAGCCGGCCACGGGTTGGTTCTGCACGTCGCTGCCGTTTACCGTCGAGACGGCGCCGGTCACGCGCGCGCGGTTCTCGGTTCCGTAGCCGATCACCATCACCTGCGCCAGCGTAACGGCGACGCTATGCAACGCAAAGTTCAGGGTCGTCGTGTCGCCCGCCGTGAGCGTCACCTGCCGCTCGCCCGGCGAGAAGCCGATGCGTTGCACGCGCACGGTGACCGTCCCGGGCGCGACGTTCGACAGATAGTCACCGCGATCGTTGGTCACGCCGCGCACCTGGCCCGCGATCGTGATCTGCGCGCCGGTCACCGGTTGACCCGACACCGAATCGGTGACGGTCCCGCGGATCGTCGCCGTCTGCTGCGCCCCGGCGACGGCAGGTCCGGCGATGTACAACGTTAGACCGAGCAGCACGGTGGCCGCTCGGCTGAGAGTGAAGCGCCTCATCGATGTTCCTCCCCATGGGAGTGACGGTGAAGCCGCGGGAACAGGGGAAGTCCCGCCGCGAAACGAACGGGTGCCGCGTCAGGGTGTGGGCAGCGTTGCGCGCCCCGTCCGCGGGTCGAACGTGCTGCCCGCGGGCAGCAGGGACAGACGAATGCCGGACGCGCCTAACCGTGGAGCCGACCGGCCGGTGACGCGCGCGTCCCGCGCGTCGATGACTATCGCGGCGCTCCGGCCGAGCACCGTCCATCTACCGTCGGGATCGACGCGCACCGCCGTGCCTTCGTCGATGCCGAGGCCTAACAGAGTAGGCCGCTCGAGCACCACCTCGAGCAGGCGATTCGCCCGCTCGCGGCGAATGAAGTGCATGTCGACGATCGCGCTCGTGATGAAGCCGAACCCCGGCGAGATCTGGATCGCACCCCGCGCGATGTTCGGGAACTCGTCGCCATAGTAGCCCACGCTGTCGGCCTCGGGACGCTTTTGGTTGCCCGTGATCATCGAATCGCTGAGCACCGCCGCCCCCGCCGACGTCCCACCCACCACCGCGCCGGCGCGATACCGCTCGACCATCGCGCGCAAGGCCGCCGTCCCGACTAACGAATCGGCCAGTTTCACCTGGTCGCCGCCGCCGAACCAGATGCCCGTGGCGGTCCCGATCAACTTCACCACCGAATCCGACTGCGCTTGCGCACGGGACACGTCCACCACGAACGCCTGCGCACCCAAGTCGCGCAGCTCATCGGCTTTCTCCTTGCCCGCTTCAGCCGACTGTTCGGTCGCCGTCGGTACCACGGCGATACGCGCGTGCGCTCCACCGGCCAGATCGACGAAGGCCTGCACCAACTCCTTCGGCTGCTCGCCGCCGCCGACGATGAACAGCGTCCCCTTGGGCGCGACGGGCCGTGACGGTGCCGGCCAAGGCTCGCCGCGCGCCGCACGCATCCACGCGACAGAGAGTAAACACACGAGGACAATGGGCAAACGGCGCACTGCACGGCGGAAAACGTGACCGAACATGAAACCTCGGTGAGCAGAGGGAGCGCGATGGAGCCGGGCGCGCGGTGTGCCTAACGGGGTGGGACTCGATACCGGACGTCGTGGCACAACCGCCGGCGACAGCACGGAGACCATCGTTATTGTCCGTGCAAATGCGCCGAGCGCAACAGTGGTAGAGTGTGGCGGACTCGTCAAGCCCACCCCGCGATCGCAGACATCCGCCCCGATCACACGGGCAGTCACCTGAGATCGTTGCGTCAGGTTGCCGGCTCCGCGTACCGGCGACTAACATCCCGGCCGTCACCCGGCCGCGTTGGTTTCGGGTGCTATCCCAGGCTGGAGGAAGTGCGGAATGTCAAAGATTGGTGTGGCAGTGAGCGCGGTCCTGGTTGCGGGAATCGGTGTCATCGCGCTCGACGCGGTGCCGGCTCGCACGAGTGCGCTCGCCGCGCCTGCCAAGCCCGGCGGACACGACACGGGACCGGCGCACTTCGTTGTTGCGCCGAAAAACAACGAGGCGCGCTATTTCGTGCGCGAGCAGTTGGCGCACATCAGCTTCCCGAGCGATGCCGTCGGCGTCACCGATAGCGTGACGGGCAGCTTTTCTCTCGACGACAATGGCAAGGTCATACCGTCGGAGTCCAAGTTCGTGGTCGATTTGCGCGGATTGAGAAGCGACCGCTCGATGCGCGACGGCTACATCCAGCACCGCACGCTCGAGACGGACAAGTATCCGACCGTCACGCTGGTGCCCAAGGAGCTCCAGGGACTCACGATGCCACTGCCGGACTCCGGCCGCGTGTCGTTCACGCTGTTAGGCGATCTCACGGTGCGCGGCGTGACCAAACCGACCTCGTGGAGGGTCGACGCGTACATCCGCCACGGGCAGGTCTTCGGCACGGCGTCCACCGGCTTCACGTTCGACGACTTCCAGATCGAGAAACCGAAGGTCGGGTCGGTGCTGAGCGTAGCGGACAGCATCCACCTGGTGTACGATTTCGACTTGGTCCCGGCGCCGGGATCTTGACCGCGGAGCCGCGCCGGGCGGCTCTGCCTAACGAACGCCAACCATGTCGCTCTTCCGCCGCGTCGCCGCGGGCCTGATGCTCGTGGCGGCGGCTCCGCTGCACGTCCGTGCGCAGGGAGCACGTCCCGCCCTGTCGCCCGCCGTCAAACAGGTCGTGGCCGTCGACACCGACGTCGTCGCATTGACGCACGCGCGGATGATCGATGGCACTGGCGCACCGGCGCGCGACGATCAAACCGTGATCGTACGTGACGGGCGCATCGCGCAGATCGGCCCAACGGCCTCGATCGCAGTGCCGGCCGGCGCGCGCGTCCTCGACCTCACCGGCAAGTCCGTGATCCCCGGCCTCGTGATGGTCCACGAGCACCTGTTCTATCCCACCGGGCCCGGGGTCTACGGCAACGTGGCCGAGAGCTTCGTGCGGTTGTATCTCGCCGGCGGCGTGACGTCGATGCGCACCGGGGGCAACATGAACGGCTACGGCGACATCGGCCTCGCCCACGCCATCGCGCGCGGCGAGAAGCCGGGTCCATGGATCGACGCCACCGCGCCGTACCTCGAGGGTCCCGGGTTAGGCCTCGGTCAGGTGCACGAGCTTACGGGTCCCGACGACGCGCGCCGCATGGTGGATTTCTGGGCCGATGCCGGCGCGACGTCCTTCAAGGCCTACATGCACATCACCCGCGCCGAGCTCGGCGCGGCCATCGCCGAAGCGCACAAGCGCGGCCTCAAGGTGACGGGCCATCTCTGCTCGGTCACCTACCGCGAAGCGGCGGCGTTAGGCATCGACAACCTGGAGCACGGGTTCTTCGTGTCCACGGATTTCGTGCCCGACAAGGAGCCGGACGTGTGCCCCGGCCAGAACACGGGACTGGCGACCATCGCCACCCTCACGCCCGACTCGGCGCGCGTGCGCGATCTGATCGCCGATCTGGTGCGCCGGCACGTCGCGATCACCAGCACGCTCACGGTGTTCGAGACGTTCGTGCCGGGTCGACCCATGCCGCCCGGCCTCGACGTGCTCGACCCGATCCTGCACGAAGAGTTCGCCCAACGCTACGCGGCCGTGCAGCGCGATACCACGCGTCGCTTCGACGCGATTTTCGCGCATGCGCGCGCGCTCGAGGTCGCCTTCATGCGGGCGGGCGGCTTGTTGATCGCGGGCACCGATCCCACGGGCGGCGGTGGCGTGATTCCCGGCTACTCCAACCAGCGGGAGCTCGAGCTGCTCGTCGAAAGCGGTTTGACGCCGCTCGAGGCCATCAAGGTGGGCACGTTGAATGGCGCCATCTACCTGGGCCGAGACAAGGAGGTCGGTTCGATCGCCGTCGGCAAGCAGGCGGACCTCGTCGTGATCAACGGCGACCCGTCGAGGAACATCGCGGACATCGCGCATGTGGAGTTGGTTTTCCGCCAGGGGATCGGTTACGACCCCGAGAAGCTCATCGCGTCAGTGCGGGGAAAAGTCGGGCTGTTCTGATGACGCTGCCTCACCACATTCAATCGTTGTTCGCGCACATGGCGTGGGCGGACGAACGCGCGCTCACCTCGCTCGAAGCAGCCGGAGTCGCCCCGGTGCGCGCGCTCGAGTTGTTCAACCATGTGTTAGGCGCCGAGGCCGAGTGGCTCGCGCGGCTCGAACAACGGCCGAGCGCGATCCCGATCTGGCCATCGTTCGATCTCGCCGAATGTCGCGCCGCCGTGTTGCGCAACCGCGAGGCGTACGCCGCATATCTGTCCCGGTTGTCGCCCGACGACCTCGATCGCCGCGTGCCCTACCGCAACAGCCGCGGCGTCGCGTTCGAGTCGCGCGTGGAGGATATCCTGCTGCACGTGGCGATGCACGGCTCGTATCACCGCGGGCAGGTGGCGCTGCTCGTGCGCGCCGACGGCGCGGAGCCCAACGCGACCGACTATATCGCGTTCGTGCGCGGCGCCCCGGCGGCGACGCGGGTCGGCTAATGACCCGCCTCTGAGTTCAGGGTAGCATCTGATTCTGGTAATTACGCCCATGCAGAAGCGGACAAAGCACGGTCACTGCAAGACGAAGCACGGATCGCTCGGCTGTGGCGGGGAGTTCGTCTCCGCCAGCCGTCACGCAGTTCGTTGTACACAAAAAGCCGTTGTTGTTGACGCCGAGCGACGATTCTGACGCCGCAGCCGAGCGACTCTCGTAGTCGCGTGTGACGCCGGCGGACCTTCCCACGTCAAGACCTCGGCGCTATGTTACAGCGTAGTCAGATGTTGTATCAGTCACCCTCAAGCCCCTTGTACCACTGAGTCGCACCCGCCCATCCACGCGCCGGCGCCGTAGCCCCGCGCGAGCACACCAGCAGCACACGTCGCTGCCCACAAGTCGTACGGCTTACACGAACACGCGTCAGTGGCTCCTCGATCGCCACGGCGCCGTCTGTACGTACTGCGAGCGTCGTGTCCATCCCGACGCCATCACGCTCGACCATGTGACGCCCCGCCGCGGCAAGACTGCCTACGACCGCCGCGACAACCTCGTCCTTGCCTGCCCAGACTGCAACGCGCTGAAGGCGGACAAGCCCATTCTCGCATTCCTGCTCGCGCGTCGCGATCGCGCCGTGAACTTGCTCCGCTTCGGCGAGCACCTGAGTCCCATGTTAATCGATCTCGCCCGCCAGATCGCCGGACCAGACGGTATCGCGCGCGCCGAGCGGTTGTCCGACCCCGACTACCCGTACAAGGACTGAGTCGAGCGATCGGACAGCGCCAGTCAGCCTTCTGAAGGGCGCGACTTGTGGGTGAATCCGCCGTGGCGACACACCCAAAGCCCCTGCGAAGTCAAACGATCGAGTATCGCCTCCGGCGGAAACCAGGCGACCGGCATCTCTCGTAGTATTGAGAAAGCCCATAGGACTCGAAACATGTTCGCCGCACTCATCCGATTGCTCGCACTTCGACCGCTGCTCGGTATCGCCATCCTCGGCTTCCCGATCCTGTTGCTGGTGGTGGTCGGCCTGGTGACGATCCTCGCGTTCAAGTTCCTCGTTTTCATCGTGTTGCCAATCGTGGCCATCGTGTGGCTCGTCCGCACGATCAAGCGGTCCTCGTGCACCCCGGACACTGGAAGCGACACCGGGACCGACACGGCGCTCTGATCGCGCCGTAAGGTCATTGCCGGCACGTGCAGACGGGCGCGTGATCATTCACCGCCTGGAACGGTTCGCGGTTGGCTCTCTCTTGCTGAGCTTCGCGCTGATCGCCGGCGATCGCATCCGGCATCCGCGCGGCTTCTTCTTTTTTGTGCCCGTGCCGCGTCGTACGATGGGCGTCTGGCGTCCGCTGTGGTTCGTGTTTCGTGCGCGGCCGGCGCTCGCGCTGGGCGTCGTGTTGTTGATGGCCGGGCTGTGCGTCGCCCTCGTCGCCGCCTGCGGCGAAGTCGGCTCCGTGCTCGCAGCACGCGGGCGCGAGCGCTGGCGGACGTCGGACTAACGGAGAGTACGATGGAGCGTTGGCAAGACCGCCTCACGCGGTCGCTCTTCGGATCGGTCTCGCGCACGCGCTCGGTGCGCGGCGTGCTGGTGGACGTCGTCAACACGCGCCCCGATGTCGATACCGAGCAGGTGTTCGCGCGCCTCGACGAGGCGTTAGGCATCATCGAGCGCCACCAGCCGTGGTACTTTCGCCACCTGGTGCGCGACTTCGCGCGCATCGCGGTGCGCCGTTATCCCTGCCGTGGCGCCTACTTCCCCGACGAGCGCACCTGTCTCATCGAGCTCACGTTCAGCGTGAATCCGACGTTCACCACGGCCCAGGTCGCATCGACGATCGTGCACGAAGCGATGCACGCACGACTGGATCGCCGCGGCGTGGCGTTCACACGCGAGATCGCCGCGCGGCACGAACGGTTCTGCCGGCGGGCGGAGGTCGAGCTGGGCATGTTGGTTCCCGACGGACAAGCGATCGTCGAGCGCGCGCTCGCGTCGCTTGCGGCGACCGACGCGGAGGTTGCGCCCGTGATCGACTGGGATCTCGCCGGTCGGCGCGTTGCCGAGGCCGACATCGCAGCGCTCAACGTGCCGCCCTGGATCAAGAAAACGGTGGCTCGCCGCGCCGGTCTCGATCCCGACGCCAAGCCCTGACTAGCGCGCTGGCGCTCCGCCTTCTTGGCCGGCCGTATTCCGGTTGCGATGCGCCCAGTGCTGGCGCGGCTGCGCCGGCTGTGATCGCTTGAACAGCAAGTCGGCGTAGTAGGCCGCGATACGAGTCCTGACGGACTCTTGCGTATCGCCGGACTTGGCGTGGAACGGCGCGTACCGATTGGCGTCTCCGGACACACGGAACCACCACCACGCTTCGGTTCGTGTGCCGCTTGGTCCCTCGACCCTGCAGTTGAACGTCCGGCCGTTGTCCTCGAAGTCGAACGCTTTCAGCATCGGGTCTCCAATCGGGTTGAGCCGTAATCTACCATCGCGGACGCCCCAGTGCCTACCTTCCGCGTGTAACAGGCCACGTTTTTGGCCGGGATCGCTGTCAGCAGAGTCTCGCGAGGAGTGGGCGTCGAGCCCAGCCATCCCGCCCGGAAGAGCCTCGACTCGAATCTTGGGGACCGTGACGGGTCTTTACGGGAGAGCAACGTGCGGTACGACTTCCTCATTGAGACGTACAAAACCGAGCGGATCAAGACGTTGAGCGTGTGGTCACAGGTTCCGGACGCACGCATGACGTTCCGGCCAGAAGCACGGGCGCGTACGCCGCTCGAGCACATGGTCCACCAGTGCGTGAGCGAGGACACCTGGATGCGCACGATGCTCGGCGTCGTGGTACCGATGCCCGTGCTGCCGCCGGTGGAAACCCGGCTGTCGTTCCTCGAGCACTATGCCGCGGCGTCGGCCGTTCGCCTAACGGAGCTCGAGCGGAAACCGGAGTCGTGGTTCGAGGAGGAGACGACGTTCTTCGACTCCCCGCGTTCGCGCGCCTGGGTGCTCACGCGCCGCTTCACACACTCGTCGCACCACCGCGGCCAGCTCACCGTGTACCTGCGGCTCTGGGGACAACCGCTTTACTCGACCTACGGCCCGAGCGCCGACACCGGCGGTCTGTTCCAGAACGACGCGGCCGTGATCTATCGCTACCGCACGATCGGGCACTTGCTGCAAGCAGAGGCAGCAGGCGGCGACTTCCCGCCGCTCCCCGGGCCGGGGAAGCACGCACCGACCGAACGGCCGGATAGTTAGCACCGCG
>Ga0070735_10003590_pt1 | contig 13526 bp, 14 predicted proteins | sample Coa_R1_FD_66443 | JGI IMG/M metagenome (GOLD analysis project Ga0070735, IMG submission 66443) | Surface soil microbial communities from Centralia Pennsylvania, which are recovering from an underground coalmine fire - Coalmine... | ecosystem: Environmental > Terrestrial > Soil > Unclassified ...
GATTTGCGCGCATACAAAGGACTCGGCATCGACAGCATTTCGAATCTGACCTTTGGCGCCTACAGCGCGCTCGCGTACCCGGTAAACCTCGAGGCGTTTGTGCGCGGCACGCGCGAGCCGAAGTTCAGCGTGAGCGGCGTCGTTGAGGATTGCGCCGCGAATCGGCATCCGAAAGCGGCCGACGCGCTCGGCAAGGCATATCGCGCGGTCGAGAAGGCGGCCGCGATGGTGCTCGACTATGCCGACGTGATGTGCCCCTACAAGATGAAGCCGGAACAGGCGGCGGCGAAGAAGCCGCAAATCGTGAAGGCGTTCACGCAGTTCGAGCATGCGGTGGAGATCGCGCGCCACGCGAAGGAGAAGCATGGCGACGCGCTGGCGGGTGCGGAGGAAGAACTTTGGAGCTACAGCTTCGAGGTGATGAGCGGCATCGGCGATTACCTTCGCGCGCAGCAGGAGCAGGGCATCGTGAAGCACACGCTGGGTCAGGGTGCGATCGCGCAGATCGCCGGCGCCATCGAACATATCCATCGCATCGATGCCAACCTCAAAGGGACGTGGGGCTCGTACGACCTCGACTGGATGCGCGAGCACTGGCTCGACGGCCTGCGCAAAAACCTCGGCGCATTCGAAATCAAGCCTGGCAAGCTATTCTGACTTGCGGTGGATCGGTGCTAGAGAGTCTCTCATGGAGAACGGCACCGGATTCCAATTATCGGAAGAGCTGTCGGCGCTGCGCGAGCAAGTCCGCCGAATCATCCGCGACGAAATAATTCCGCTCGAAAAGAAACTCGATCCCGACGCCGCGGAAATTCCCGAGGACGACTACTGGCGCATCGCGAAGAAAGTTCAGGCCGCAGGCATGTGGTGCATGAGCGCGCCGAAAAAATACGGCGGCGGCGGCCTCGGCACATTCGATATGTGCGTGCTCATGGAGGAAATGGCGCAACATCGGATGGGGCTCTACAATCCGGGCGCCAGCGTGTTCGGCCGCAATCCGCCGCCAGTCATCTATGGCGGCACCGAAGAGCAAATTCAAAAGTATGTCGTGCCGACGCTCAAAAACGCGTGGTACACGTTCTTCGCGATCACCGAGCCGAGCGGCGGCTCCGATCCCGCGGGATCGATCCAGTGCCGCGCGGTGCGCAAGGGCGACACTTACGTGCTCAACGGCAGCAAGATTTTCATTTCGCACGCGCACGAGGCCGAATGGGGCGTCGTCTTCACGCGCACCGATCCGAAAGCCGGCCGCGGCGGCATCACCTGCTTTATCGTGCATAAGGGCACGCCCGGATTCACCGCGCGTCCATTCGCAACGCTGCGTACGGCGGCGTTGCCGAACGAGGTTCATTTCGAAGACTGCGTGATTCCGGCTGAGCAGCGCCTCGGCGCGGAAGGGCAGGGGCTAAATCTCGCCCTCGATCTACTGACGCGGCTGCGCTTTCCATATTCGGCGGCGAATGTCGGAGTGGGCGTCGCCGCGCTTCGGATGGCGATCGATCATGCGAAGACGCGCAGCACGTTTGGCGAGTTGCTCGCGAAGCGGCAGGCAATTCAGTGGATGCTCGCGGATTCGGAAGTAGAGTTACGCGCCGCGCGATGGCTCACGTGGGAAGGCGCATGGAAAGCCGATCGCGGCGAGGACTCGCGCAACGAAGCCTCGATCGCGAAGTTGTATTCGAGCGAGGTGCTCGGGCGCGTCATCGATCGCGCGGTGCAGATTCACGGCGGCTACGGCGTGAGCAAGGAATTTCCGCTCGAGCGATGGTATCGCGAGGCGCGCATCCGCCGCATCGGCGAAGGCCCATCGGAAGTACATCGGATGGTGATCGCGAGGAACCTGCTTAGATAGTCAACCGACGAAAAGGAGAGAAAGATGGCAAACAAGAATTTTGAAGTGCAGCAACTGTTCAAGGCGTATCGCAGTGGAGTGATTTCCGAGGAATTTCTGGCTCAACAGCTCGATGAACTTATCGGCGGAAAGGACGGGCACGATGCGGTGCCGAATGTCTTCGCGATTCGTGGCGACGGAAGCAAGATGGTCCAGAAGCGGCTCGGCAAAACGCCGCAGACCGAATCGGCCGTGTTTACCGTTCCACCGAACTTCGGCGGCGATCGTGAGAACTCGCATCGCGGCGATCAGCTCATCTACGTGATCGAAGGAAAAGCGACCTGCCGCATCTCCGGCAAGGAATGCGAGATCAAGACGGGCGACTTCGTCACGATTCCGGCGGGCGCGCCGCACACGCTCCGCACCGGAGACGAGAAGCTGTTCGCGATTACGGTGTTCGCGCCGCCGGAACCTGCGGCCTCAAATTAATTCGGCCGCAAGCCGATACGCTCGGGCCGCAGTACCGGCGAAGAGTTCGGATTTTTCCGCGGCAGAGGCGCCGCGCGCCAGATGCTTGCACGCGTTCCAGAAGACCGCGTAGCTGCAAAAGCGCTTCTGCACCGGGAAATTGCTCTCGAACATGCATCGGCCTGCGCCGAATTTCTCGACGCATACTTCGAAGTATGGCCGCCATGCTCCTGCGATCTCTTCAGATGTAAGCGGCGCTGCTGCAGACTGGCCTACCGTCTTCGGACGCCGCACCGGCAGCGCGCCAAGCTTCACAAACACATTCGGATGCGATGCGAGTGCGGTCATGCCGGCGCGCCATTCGGCAAACACCTCGTCAGTGCGGCCTGCGTTGGGACCGCCGAGGATCGGGCTGCCGAAATGGTTCAGCACTATCGGCGTCTGAGGAAAACTCGACGCCAAATCCGCCACTTCGCTCAACTGCGGATGATAAACCCAAGCATCGAAGGTGAGGCCGAATTTGGCGAGGTACCTGTAACCTTCTCGGAAGTTTGGCTCCGCGAGGAGCTTCGGACGCGGCACGGTTTTATGCACGCGCTCATCGGCGTCCCATGCGGTGGAAAATCGAATCGCGCGAAAACGTCCGCCGCTGACGCTAACGTGCGTCGCGAGGATCCTCTCGACGCGTGCGCCCAACAGCAGATTCACATTGCCGACCATAGCGGCGCATGCGCGTGAGGGTCCGAAGCCGCCGCTCGCGCTCATCGCGGACACGCCCGTGACGAACTCGGTCTCCCCGATCGAGCGAAGTTCCGCCGGCCCGTCCGCGCGATACATCGATCCGCACTCCTCGAACACCGTCGCGCGGATGTTGTGGCCGCTCGATAGATCCGCCATCAGTTCGGGAAAGAGATACACGCTGCCGGCGCGACTCCACATATGATGGTGCGGATCGACGATCGGAAGTTGCGGCTCGATGATCTCCTCGTGATGTTGAGCCAACCACGCTTCATCAAATCGGCCGGACAAATCGGCGCCAGACGGCATCTCTCTCTCCTTTCGGACTCTGGATTGTCGTTGTGAACCTCGCGACGGCTGAAGTAGTCTGCCTCAGGAAGCTGCTCAGCGCCAAGAAGGAACTACATTCGATGAGTCTGCCGCTGGATGGAATTCGCGTCATCGACTTCGGGCAAATTTACGCGGTGCCGTATTGCACGCTGCAACTCGCCGCGATGGGCGCGGAGATCATCAAGATCGAGCCGCCCAAAACCGGCGAGATGCTGCGGCGTCCCGATTTACCCGGCGGCGTGAACTACTCCTTCCTGATGCTCAATGCGAACAAGAAATCGGTGACGCTCAACCTCAAGCATCCGAGCGCGCGCGAAATCGTTTTGAAGCTGCTCGAAAATGCCGACGTGCTGGTCGAGAATTATCTCGACGGCGTGATGGAGTCGTTCGGTCTCGGCTACGATGAGATCGCCGAACGCTTTCCGCGCCTCATCTATGCATCTGGCAAGGGCTACGGCTCTGGAAGCCGTTTCGCAAAGCTCGGTTCGATGGACAACACGATCCAGGCCTCGTCGGGATTCATCAGCATCACCGGATTTCCCGATCGCGGCGTGAAGACATCCGCGACGTTCATCGACATGGGCACCGGCAGTCATCTGACCAGCGGAATTCTCGCGGCGCTGCTTGATCGCGGCAAAACCGGCAAGGGACAGAAGGTCGAAGTCGCGATGCTCGATGTTGCGATTCCAGCGCTCACGAGCATCCTCGCGCCGGTCCTGCAAGGGCGGAAGTTCAAGCGCCTCGGCAATCGGCATTGGGGCGTATGCCCGACGAATATTTATCCGGCCAGCGACGGTGAAGCGTTGATCATGATTCTCACCGAGGCACATTGGCGCACCTTCACGAAGCTGATGGGCCATGAAGAGCTGATTTCCAATCCCGAATACAAAGACCATGGCGCGCGGATGCAACACGCTGACGAACTCGACGAGATGATTGCCGCGTGGACGAAGCCCCAACGTCGCGATGACATCATTCGCATACTCATCGAGGCCGGCGTGCCATGCGCTCCGGTGCGCGAGGTCGAAGAGATGATAGCCGACCCCGAGGTCGCTCAGCGCGGCACGCTCATCGACAGCACCTATCCAACGCGCGGCGATATCAAGGTCGCGGGCTCGCCGGTGAAGTTGTCGGGCATTACACGCGAGGAGATGCCGCTGCGCCGCCCGCCGGAACTCGGCGAGCATACCGAGGAGGTTCTCGCGTCGATCGGGATCACATCTGAACGGATTGCGCGGCTTCGCGCGGAAGGCGCGATCTAAAAAACGCTAGGCGGTTTTGCGGCTGCGCGGTTTGCCGGGCGGAAACGCGCTGACGCGCCGAGGTGGACGCGCTTTGACATTGACGCGATCGAGGACCCGGAAGAAGACGTTGCGAACTGCCTCGAGGCTCCATAGCAACCCGAGCCCAGCCATCTCGCCGATTCCGTGGAGTAGTTCGATGAAGTATCCGCGGACTCCGAGATATTCGGCCTCCGGTGGCGGCAGCTTTGGTTCTGAAGTTTCTTCCATCTTGGGGTTCAGACTAAAGGGCGCGCCGCCCCTGCGCAAGGACGGCGCCCCCCCGAACGGCGAATCGTTTACGCCCCGATCACGGAGGTGGCGGAGGAGGTGGCGGCGTGCCTGCCGGCGCGCCTCCACCGGTCTCGCCGCCACTACTGGCGCCCGGGAGCGGCAGCGTCAGGGTGAAGTTGTCGAAGCGCGCTTGCGAATCGTTGCTCGACTCTAGCCCGACGCGTCCTTTCGCGATCTTGTTGTCCTGGACGTCGAACACCATCTTGCCGTCGTCGGATACGATGAAGTGATCGGCCTGAGCTTCGACTTTGATTTTGTACCAATTGCCGGCATCGATCGCGACGACTTTCTGCTGCAACTGATCGAGCTTGCCTTGATAGACGCGCAGCAACTGCACGTAGTCGCTCGGGCATCCGAGGCGAAGCACATAATAATTTTCGGGATTATTGTAGCGAAGGATCAATCCGCCAGAACAATCGAAGTATCCCTTGATCGGCTTGAACTCAGCCTCGAGGGTGAAATCGGAATACTCGGTCGGATCCTTTATGACGACCTTCTCATGATAATCGAGGCCGTGCATCAACGAGGACGCCATGCGTCCGGCGGGCAAGCCGAAGTCATTCGGCTGGCTGGGCGCGGTCGAGTCGGTAAACACCTGCCATCCCGCGCCATCCACATCCTGCCATGCGTCGGGGAGGGCGTCGGCCTTGTCGCTATCGAAGTTCCAGATCTTCGCCTCCGGCGTCGCGGTCGCCGTCGCGGTCATCGTCGCTGTGGGAGTGGGCGATTCTTTTTTCTTTTTCGGCTTCGAGTATGCGGGAGGCGCGGTAGTCACCACCGCCACCATCGCGGCCGCCCCGACCAATGCCATACTGCGCAGCCATGTACTGACCGTCATAATTCTCCTTCCGGTACGAAACGAACCTGGTGCCCCGAAATCAAAAGGCGGTTTGAGTTCCTGATGATGAGCGCGAATAACGGCGCGAGTTTCGCGAATGCGAGGCCGTCGTGTCAAGCTAAGGTTTCGGAAATACTAACTCGATGTGACTTTGGATATTAGCCGCGATTTGCGAAATGCACTCAGTAATGGATCATTGATATCGCCATCTTTTCGCCTTATTTTCGCCTACTGACTCGCCACCAGTGCAAATCATTTTTAGGCTGAACGCCCCGTTCTCCTTGACTCATGTGGGATGAAGTGGAACATTGTGGGGACTTAGGGAGTCTCGGGGAAGCAATCGGTGTTCAGTGGACGCTACGACCACGCGATCGATGACAAGGGACGCGTCAGCATACCCGTCCGCTTTCGCGAGGAATTGGATCGCGATGGTCATGACCGTCTCTATATCACGAACTTCATTTTCGAGGGACACCGTTGCCTCGAAGTCTATCCCCCCAACGAATGGAGCCGCTTGCAGGATCAGATTCGCCAGCGCGCGCGCTTTGATCGCGAGGTGCGGGCGTTCGAGCTTTTCTACATCGGCGGCGCGCACGAGGTCCTCGTCGACAAACAAGGACGGATTCTCGTTCCGCCCAAGCTGCGCGAGTTCGCGGCCCTCAAAGGCGACGTCACGTTCTCGGCGCTCACCGATCATTTTCAGCTTTGGGATAAGGCCGCGCTCGAGGAAGTCCTCAAGGCGACCGAGCAACGTTTTTCGGACCCGGATTTTTTTCAGAAGTTGGGTTTGTAGGATCGACCAATGAGTTTCGCGGCGATGAGTGAGGACGGAGCGGACAGGGTGCATGTGCCGGTGATGGCGGCGGAGGCGGAGGAGATCCTGTCCGCTCTCAGTCCCTCGCAAATCGTCGATGTAACTTTGGGCGGCGCAGGACATGCGAGCCGGCTGCTCGAAGCTTCGCCGCGCGCGAAGTTGTTCGGCATCGATCAGGATGCCGCCGCGATCGAGATCGCCCGCGAGGCTCTCGCGAAATTCGACGATCGCGTGACGCTGGTGCAGGCCAACTTTGCCGATATTTCTTCGGTGATGCGCGAGGCCGGCCTCGCCAGTGCCGATGCAATCCTCGCCGACCTCGGCATGAGCAGTCTCGCGCTCGATGATCCCGCGCGCGGCTTCAGTTTTCGCCTCGATGGCCCGCTCGACATGCGGATGGATCAGCGCGCCACGCTGCGCGCCTATGACATCGTGAACGAAGAAACCGAAGCTGAACTCGCGCGCATGTTTCGCGAGTATGGCGAGGAACGCATGCCCGGTCGTATCGCGCGAACCATCGTCGAGGCGCGGCGTAAGCGGCGCATCGAGACCACCGGCGAGTTGCGTGCGCTGGTCGAGCGCGCGATCGGACCCCATCGCCGCGGCGGAGTGCATCCGGCGACGCGCACTTTCCAGGCGCTTCGCATCGCGGTGAATCACGAGCTGGAAAGCCTCGAAAAATTTCTCCGCGATGCGCCCGCGATGCTCGCGCCCGGCGGCCGTCTCGCTGTCATTGCATATCACTCGCTCGAAGATCGCATGGTGAAGGAGCGCTTCCGCGAACTCGGCCGCAGCGGCGAATACAACAATCTGACGAAAAAAGTGATCAAGCCGACCAATCGCGAGATCGCGCAAAATCCGCGCTCTCGCAGCGCGCGGCTACGATGCCTCGAGCGGAGGCCGGCATAAACGGAACTCACGATGGGCACGCGGCAGCGAAAAAGTCCGGTCTACAAACGCTCGCGTTTGATACCAGCGCTGCTGGTCTGCGCGATCATCGTGGTCGGCTTCGCGACCCTGCTGATGCGGCTTGAGGTCACCCAGGAAGGCTATCGGGTTTCCGCGGTGCGGTTGGATATCGCGAAACTCGAGGATCAAAATCGCCGGCTGCGGCTAACTGCCGCGCAGCTCAGCTCGCACGATCGGCTCCGCGCGCTCGCGCCCAAGTATCATCTCGAACCGCCGCGCAACGGGCAGGTGGTGATCGTCCCGTGACGCAATCCTTCAAACAGCGGCGCTCGCGTATCGGCGCATTGACCTTCGTGCTTGCAGGACTGTTCGGCCTCGCGGTGATGCGGCTGGTAGCTCTGGTGGTGCTGCAAGGCTCGCTGCTCAACTCGATGGCGCGCGAGGAGCACAACGCGGAGACCGAACTCGCCGCGGTCCGCGGGCCGATCGTCGACCGTCATGGCGAGCCGATGGCGCTGTCGGCGGAGACGCGCTCGATCTATGCGCGTCCGGCCAAGCTCGCCCATTTGAATTCGTCCGAGCGCGCGAAAATCGCGGCGGCTTTGGACGTGAGCGATGCGGACCTCGCGCGACGGCTCTCCAAGCCGTCACCATTTATTTGGCTGCGCCGCCGGATGGATCCCGCGAAGGCCTCAATCGTGGAGGCGATGAATCTCGATGGACTCGGCGCGCTCAGCGAGTACAAACGTTTCTATCCGGAGAGCAACCTGGCCGGTGCGGTGGTGGGGTCGGCGGGTATGGATGGCCAGGGGCTCTCCGGAGTGGAACTCGAGTACGACAAACTGATTCGGGGAGCGCCGGTGCAGTTGAGCTTCTATCATGATGCGCTCGGCCATCCGATTCTGGACAGCCCGCTCGAGATCAAATCCTCCAAGCCCGGCGCGCAAGTCGAGCTGACGATCGACGGGCGCATCCAGTCGCTCGCCGAGAACGAACTCGCCGCCGAAGTTCAGAGCAGCGGCGCGGCGCATGGCGCGGCGATCGTGCTCGATCCATGGAGCGGCGAAGTTCTCGCGCTTGCCAACATGAGCGCGCAGCCCGATCCGGTTCATGATCGCCTACACGATGCCGCGGTGCAGGATGCGTTCGAACCCGGCTCGACGATCAAAGGTCTGCTCGCGTCGATTGCGCTGACCGATCATGCGATCACGACCAGCGAGCGAATTTTCTGCGAGAACGGCGTATTCCATCTCGACGGTCGCACCATCCACGATGACAGCCGCCATCAATGGCTCGACCTCGGCGGCATAATCGAAGTGTCATCGAATATCGGCGCGTCAAAAATCGCGCTGCGACTCGGCTCGAAGCGTTACTATGATGGCCTGCGCGGATTTGGTCTCGGCTCGAAGACCGGCATCGATCTCCCGGGTGAAGCGAGCGGCCTTCTTAGCAAGGGCGCGAAGTGGAAGGAAATTGAACTGGCCAATCATGGCTTCGGACAGGGGATCGCCGTCACTCCCATGCAACTCGCCGTGGCGTACTCCGCGATCGCGAACGGCGGCCTCGTCGTTCGTCCCTACGTCGTGAAGTCGGTTTCCGACGCCGAAGGTCGCGTGCTCCTGACCCATGCGCCGCAGGTGATGGGCCGCGCAATTCCGCCCGAGATCGCCCATCAGATGAACCTGCTGCTGCGCAACGTGGTGAACGGCGACGACGGCACCGCGCATAAGGCGCAGGTCGACGGATTTACGGTCGCAGGAAAAACCGGCACCGCGCAGATGGTGAATCCGGTCACGCATGGATATTTTCAGAATCGCCATGTCTCGTCGTTCGTCGGATTTCTGCCCGCCGATGATCCCAAGCTGCTGATCCTGGTCGTGCTGTACGACGTCGGCCACGGGCATTTCGGCGGATTGGTCGCCGCCCCCGTGTTCAGCGAGATCGCATCGGGAGCGTTGCGTGATCTCGATATCGCATCGAAAGAACCCGACTACGATTCCGCGAGCTTGCTCTCGATCGATCAAATCATCGCGGCGCCGCACAAAAAGAATATCGATCCGCTCGCTTCGATCGATCCCGGCGTCGATTACGATGCGGCGCTCGACGGTAAGGCGACACCGAATTTTCGCGGCGCGAGCCTACGTCACGCGCTCGACATCGCGCGCCGTCTTGGCGTGAATATCGAGGTGAGCGGGCAAGGGTATGTCGTATCGCAGGAACCCGCGCCGGGAACCGCGCTGCCGCGCACGCCGATCAAACTTCGCCTCGAGGCGAGTGGGATTCAGAGCGCGAGCGATAATTCCGTTTCTGGTGCTCCTTCCCTGAAGGTGAAGGGGCTAAAAGTTAGGTCTGCGGACCTCACCCAGCGCAGTAGCGCCACCCTCTCCATGCAGGAGAAGGAAAAAGGAAGGCGGACGACTTTGTAGAAGAGGCTCTCTTGAAACTCAACGAGCTGATCGCCGGAGCGCCGGTTCGCGCAATCGAGGGCGATGCCGGAGTGGAAATCACCGGAATCAGCTACGACTCGCGCGAAGTACAGCCTGGGAAGCTGTTCTTCGCGCTGGCCCGCGATGTGGCGCGCAAGCGGGCCAACCTTGATGATGCATTGAGCCGCGGGGCGCATGCGGTGGTGGTTGATGGGCGGTTGTGGGCTCCAGATGAGGCGCGCCTCGCGGTTAACGTTCCCGCCGGACAGCCGGCGGGAACAACCATTGTCGATGCGCCGCGGCCACGGCTCTTGATGGGCGTGGCTGCGGCGCGCTTTTTCGGCGCACCGAGCGAGCGCGTCAATCTGATCGGCATCACCGGCACCAGCGGCAAGACCACCACTACATATTTGTTGCGATCGATTTTCGAAGCGGCAGGCCGCCCGTCGGGCATTATCGGCACCATCGGAATTTTTGTGCGCGATGAAAAAATGTATCATGGCCTCACGACGCCGGAGTCGGTCGATTTTGAATCCGCCTTGGCGCGGATGGAACGCGACGGCGTGCATGACGCATTCGCCGAGGTTTCATCGATCGGGATCGTCGAGGGGCGCGTCGACGTGCTCAACTTCAGCGCCGCGATTTTCACCAACCTCGGACGCGATCATCTCGACTATCATGGCAATATCGAGAATTATTTCGCCGCCAAGCTGCGGCTGTTCACCGAAATTCTCCCCAAGAGTTCGCGTCGCGATCCGATCGCGGTCGTGAACGGCGACGATCCCTACGGCAGGCGAATTCTCGCCGAGACCAAAGTTCGCAAAATCAGTTTCGGCCTCGATCAATCAAACGATGTCCATCCGATTCGCGTCGAAACCGGCATCAACGGAATTCGTGGAACGATCAGAGCGATGGGACGCGAGATCGATATCGAATCGTCGATGCTCGGCGACTTTTATCTGCGCAATATCCTCGGGGCCTCCGCTCTGTCGGCGGCCTCGGGCATCGATGGGTCGGCGGTGGCTGAAGGTGTGAGGAGATGCTCCGGGGCCCCCGGCAGAATGGAGGCTGTGCCGGTGCGCGACGGCGTCACGGTGCTCGTCGATTACGCGCACAAGCCCGACGCGCTCGAGGCGGTGCTGAATACGTTGCGTCCGCTCACGCGCGGGCGACTCGTGTGCGTGTTCGGATGCGGCGGCGATCGCGATCGCGGCAAGCGTCCCCTGATGGGTGAGATCGCGGCGCGCCTGGCCAACCTCGCGATTCTGACTTCCGATAATCCGCGCACCGAAGACCCGCTTAAGATCATCGCCGATGTCGAAGCCGGCCTGAAGCGCGCAGGCCTGGTGCGCATCGATGAAGCGCGCGCGAACGATTCGCATGGCTATATCGTCGAACCGGATCGTCGCGGCGCAATCGCGATCGCACTTCGCCTCGCGCGCGAAGGCGATGTCGCGATCATCGCTGGCAAGGGGCATGAGGATTATCAGTTGGTCGGAGACAAGGTTCTCAAATTTGATGATCGCGAGGTCGTTCGCGAACTGGCAAAGCGGACCTAACCCCCAGCCCCTTCTTCTGAAGGGGAAGGGGAGCCAGAGATCACATCGTAGAATATTCTTCCATCTTCGATGCGGGCAAAGTTCGGGAGCGCGTGCGAAGTCAGTTTGCCCGTCGGCATGATGTGCATCACCTTCCAGCCGCGCATGATGAGATGATCCGAAATGAGGCGCCGATGGCATCGCCACCAAAGACCCTCCGAACACATGTAGGCGGTGCGCTTCGATTTGGCGAGCGCGATCAGTTCATCGAGTCCCGCGCGAAAGTCATCGGTGTCGGCATAGTCGGCATAGGATCGGAAGGCGGGAATTAGCCACGCGGTGTGCGGGGAGGTCGCATCCTTCGAATGACGGCGGCCGCCGAGAGACTTCATCCATCGATACTCGATGCCGCCGCGCGCGAGCGCGCGTTGCAACTCCTCCTGATTGAAGTGCGGCCATCGTTTCGAGGAGGGGTACGATCGCACATCGGCGAGAGCGACGATTTCATGCTGCGAGAGAAGCGTGAGGAATTCTTCGATCGGATGCGTCGAGTGTCCGATCGTGAAAATCGATTTGCGATCCATCAGTAGCGGATCGCGAGAATCACTCCGGCCGCGATCATCGCCACGCCCGATGCCAGCGCGATCGCGCGTCCGTACGGCGCCGCCTTCTCGAGCAACACCAGCACGCTGATCGCAGCGACCCACGCGAGGTTCATCACGCCCGCGACGAACAGCAGCGCCATCAGCATCCAGCAGCATCCGGTGCAGAACGCGCCGTGCTCGATTCCCATGGCAAGCGCACCGCGCGCGCCATCGCGCCAGTTGGTCATGAAAAATCCGATCGGCGTTCGGCATCGCTTGAGACATACACTTTTGAGTGGGGTGAGTTGATAGATCCCCGCCGCCGCGAGGATGACACCGCCCGCGGTCGGTCCGGTCCGCATCCCATTGGATACTATAGCGACATTTTGTAGCGCATACTGAAGAATTGTCGCGGCGAGGCTGAATCCGGTCCAGACCACAAAGTAGCCTGTCGCGAACATCCAAACGTGATATGCCCGAGAGCCCTCGCGCGCCGACGCGATGCGCGCGTAGGTCGAAAGCATCGGCGCCGCGGACGGCAGCATCATCGCGACCATCATCACGGCCCACATCAGGAACATCAGCGTCGCGTCGAGAATCCATGATGCCGCGCCCATCGGCATCACGATGAGCTAGATCCACGCGAGCGCGGTGATGATGACGATGCTACCCCACAGCACGATGCGATCGCGTATCGGCTGCGTAGCGAGTGCTAAAGATGCGGGCGCGGCCGCCATCGCGCGTCAGCTGCTAGTCCAATCGATGCCGGAATAGTGCGCGTTGCGGCCGGAGTTGTGGAAGTCGAGCGAGTGGTCCTTGTAGTTGCTATCGACACCCTTCGCCGCCGCGAGCCGGGCCGAATATGGATGACCGACGTTCTCGAACCACACGACGTCCTTGCCGCCGCGTCCTGCGAAGCCTTTCACGGAGACCTCGGTGATGCCGGGAATCACCAGTTTGCGCTCGTTGCCATGCATCGTGAAGCTGATTTCGACCGCTTTGCAGCCCAGGCTCTTCGAGATCATCGGTCCAAATAGCGAGGGCGGTCCGCCGGCGGTGCCGGTGAAAATCGCTTCGAGTGCGGCACGTTGTTCCGACGTCCCGCGGCTGTCGACATAGACCGCGAGCGTGCCGTTGCCTTGCGCCATAGGCCCGGGCGTGATGAGCGCCTGTGCGGCGTTCAGTCCGGAAATATCGGTTGCGCCGAAGTTTCCCTTGTCGATGCGAAACGCGAGGACGACATCACAGTGCCCCTCGGTCGGACGCGCCTGCGCATTGGAGAGAAGACACGGGCAGACCACTTCGCAATTGCACGATTCGAAGTACTCGCCCTGAATTTTCCACGGTTGTTTCGCGATGCTCATAGACCTTCTCCGGATTTCACGGATATCGCGCGGGGCCGCTGCGCGTCAATGCGGCGTGGGCGTGTCGACTTTGATCGCGGCCTCCTGCTGATTGGCCACGACCACCAGCAGC
>Ga0070735_10003591_pt1 | contig 13526 bp, 15 predicted proteins | sample Coa_R1_FD_66443 | JGI IMG/M metagenome (GOLD analysis project Ga0070735, IMG submission 66443) | Surface soil microbial communities from Centralia Pennsylvania, which are recovering from an underground coalmine fire - Coalmine... | ecosystem: Environmental > Terrestrial > Soil > Unclassified ...
AAGTCGACACGGGCATCGGCCAGTCCGGTGTCGTTTACAACATCGGCAGCGGCGACAAGGAAGGGACGGTCACCATCCCGGACGACCCGGTGGTCGGCCAGACGCTGATGCGATGGGGCAACTGGGACGTCGTCAACGGCGCGACTCGCTGGCTCGCGTCCGAAGTCCCGAGCGGTATTGGCCCGCTCGGCAATGCCGTACCCGCGAGCCAGAGTCTTCCGCCGTCGTTTTATCTCGCGCAGAAGCCCGACTTCTGGCCCGCGAGCAAAGCTTGGCCCCCGATCGGCCCCGACGTCGTGGGCGGCAACATCGCCGGCCTCGGCGGCCACGCGTACTCCAATCCCGCCAAGGATTGCTACGCGACCATGGGCGGGCCGGCCGACGGCACGGGCAACCCCCTGACCTTCAGCGCGTCCGCGTGTTACCCGTGACCGGTTGGCGGCGACTCATCGCTGGCGAGGGTGAGGGCGCCCGCTCGCTGGGCACGCCGCCGGTTCTCGTCGGACGCCATCGACCCCGTCGTCACTCGTCGATCCGGCGCCCTCGGTACATGCGGGCCTGTCGTCGGCTCCCGGGCGCGGGCTCGAACTCGTCCGCCGTTGTCTGGACCAGGGGCGTCCGAGCGGCGCCGGGTGGGGCCATCGCGCTGCGTCCGGTGGCCGGCGGGGACGAACCGCCCGCCGGCCCGGGGTCGGACCGAACCGAGGGCGTGGGTCGGACGGGGGGCGAGGGCGCGCGCGATACGGTGGCCGCGACGTCCGGATCGATGCGGCGGGCGACGAGGTTGCCCGCCATGCGCAGTGCGGGCAGGTTGATTTGCGTGCCGGAAAGAATGCCGAGGATCCCCCACGCCATCTTGCGAAGGTAAAGCTTGTGCTCGAAGTAGCGGAGCATCACGCTGTCGAGATCCTCGCCTCCGGTCGAGAAGGTCTCGTAGAGGCGTGTGATTCGAGGACCCACCTCCTCGAAGACCGCCTCGTCGAACACGGCCGGTAGGTCTTTGGATACGAGCGAGCCCGTTCCCGAGAGGACGAAGCTCCCGAAGACCCCTTGCACATCGCGCAAAGTCCGGAGCGAGTCCTCGATGCTCGGCACGGGATGCTCCTAGATTCCGAAGAGCTCGCGGATCGACGCGGAGTCCGCGGTCGGCCCCGGCCGCAGGGCGAAGACTTCGCCGCAGCCGTCGACGACGACGAAGCACCGCCCTTGTTTGAAGACGCACTCCATCGCGACGAATCGCTCGATGCCCAGGGGCCCCCCGATGAGCTCCGTGAGCCGGCACGCATACGCCACCGCGTCCGCGAAGTCTTCGCTGGCGCCCTTGTTCTGCACGACGGCACCGGACGGACCGATCCTCACGACGACCTCGAAGTCTTCCGCCCGAAAGACATGGCCGCCGATCTCGAGGGGCGTCGCCTGAAGCTCCATGGTCTCCCCGATGTCGATGCGGCCGGCGTCGCGCGGGCGCCCCTCGTCGCGAAGCGGAACGACCTGCTGCCCCTGCCGCTCGTCCCGGGCCTGAGCCGCACGAAGCAGGAGGCTCTGCCAGGTGCACTGGATGCTCTCCTTGGGGGGCCATTCCCGGTCGACCGGTTCGACGGTGCCGTCGTTCCAAGACAAGATCTCCAGCGCAGCCGCCTCGCCGACCAGGGTGCGCGTTCGCGCGTGAACGATGGCGCCGCTGCGGATGTACAAGTGGCCGAGATTGCCGCCGGAGACCACACGGACCGCCCGCTTGACCCCCGACAAGCACTCCATTTGCACCAAGTCGCTCAGCGTGACTCCGTGGATGCGGGCTTCGAAGCCCGACGAGCTTCTCGGGCCCACCGCGCCGTCTCTGGACGACGGCGTCTTCGGCGACAATGCAGAGGCCGTCATGGAGACACCGACTCCGAACGTACCGTCAGGCGGTTTCCACGACATGTCCCGCTGGTGACGAATGTCGTCACGACCGGACCGCCGAGGGCATGACGTGATCGCGCGCGTCCACGGCGAGCAGGTCTCGACGCGGATTGGCCGATCCACGCGGCACGAGCTCGGGATAGGCCGGTGCGCCGTGCTCGGCGACGTCCATCCCCATCAGCTCCTTTTCCAACGAGAGCCTCAGCACCCCGGCGGCCTTGAGGGCATACATCACGAGAAGCGAAACTCCGAAGGTGGCGCTCGTGATACAGAGGCTCCCGAAGGCTTGCGCCACGAGCTGGTACGAGCCTCCTCCGTACAAGAGACCGGTCACGAGCGCGTCGGGTGAGGTATCGGCGCCGTAGGGCCCCGGCGCGCCGTACTGCCCCGTCGCGAACAGCCCCAAGCTCAGTGTCCCCCAGATCCCGCACGTGCCGTGCACCGACGCGGCTCCCACCGGGTCGTCGATCCGCAGATGCTCGAGCAGGTCGACCGAGAGAACGCAGAGCACGCCCGCGATGCCTCCGATGACGAACGCGCCCGTCGGAGACACCCAGTAACAGGGGCACGTGATGGCCACCAAGCCGGCCAAAAAACCGTTCACGGTGATGCCGCAATCCCAGTACCGTCCTCGCCAGTACACGAAGAAGAGCGCGCTCAAGCCCCCGGCGCACGCGGCCAGGGTCGTGTTGGTCGCCACGCGACCGATCCCGTGCAGGTCCATCGCCGAGAGGGTGCTGCCCGGGTTGAACCCATACCACCCGAACCAGAGAATCACCCCTCCCACGGCCGCGAGAGTCATGTTGTGCCCGGCCATGATGCCGCCGCCGTCGCGCGCGAACTTGCGCCCCAGCCGGGGGCCGAGGGCAATCGCGCCCGCGAGCGCAACGAACCCCCCGATCGTGTGGACCACGGTCGACCCGGCGAAGTCGTGAAACGCCGCGGGCCGAAGGGAGGCCAGCCAGCCGTCGGGTCCCCACGCCCAGTGACCCAAGATGGGATAAATGAATCCGCTCACGGCGACGCTGTACCAAAGGTCTCCGGCGAAGGCCGTGCGACCCACCATGGCCCCCGAGGTGATGGTGCTGCAGGTGTCCGCGAAGGCGAACTGAAATAGCCAGAACGCCAGCGTCGGCACTCCGGTCGATCCGTACGTGTCGGGAGCGCCCGTCAAGAAGAAATACTGGTGACCGATGAACCCGTTGCCGCTGCCGAACATGAACGCAAATCCAAACGCCCAAAAGAGGGCCCCGCACAGGCACGTGTCCACGATGCCCTCGAGCAGAACGTTGACCGTTTCGCGCGTACGCGCGAAGCCGGCCTCCAGGAAGAGAAAGCCCGCTTGCATGAAGAACACCAGGAACGCCGCGCTGAGCGTCCACGCGGTGTTGAGGGGATTGACGCATTCCGAATGGGTCACTGCCTCGGTGGCCGCGTGCGCGGAGCGCCCGAACAGGTCGTGCGACGCGGCGATCCCCAGCAGGACCAGCGCGAGGCCGATGGCCTTGCCTGCGGCGAGGGCGAGAAACGCTCTGCGCGTCGGTCTTCCAGGGAGCTGCGGGGGGGCGCAGGGCGGCCTACGGGGTCGGAAGATCATCCACGCCACTGCTCCACGGGATGCGGCACGGTAGGTTTTCGCTTCGGTTTCTCGCGCGCTTCGAGGGCTCTTTTCGGGCGGGACGTCCGAAGCGGTCCTCGATCCCCGAGCTCAGCACACATCGGCCGTATGGACAGGGGCCAGAGGACGTGCGAGGCCGACTCATGATCGAATCGGGCCGTCGTCTCCCTTCCTTCGCGCGACGCGTCGGCATGTGCTCGATTCTCGTGTTCGGCGGCGGCTGTCACGAGTCGACGGGGCCGGTCGTGGTCAGCCCAGCGGCCGAGCCGGCGGCGTCGGTGGCGGCCCCCCCGACGGAGAGACCTTCCGTCTCGCCACCCACTGCCAACTCGCCGCCGACTCCCAAGACGGCGCCGACTGCCAAGACGCCGCAGGAGTGCACGGCCTGCGGCGGGACGTGGATGCGCGGACCCGTCAGCCAGGTTTCGACGTGCAACTGTCGCACGCACGACGCGGGGAAAGGGTGCCGCGACGGGTCGGAGTGCGAAGGAATGTGTGTGGCCGCCGATCCGCCGGAACGCGCGGTCATCGACCCCGGACCGCCGGCGCGCGGGTTCTTCGTCGGCCATTGCTCGGAATTCGTGACGGAATTCGGTTGCATCCGCTTGATAGGCCGGGGCGCATCCGCGGCGGGACCGCGCCTCTTCGACCCGCCTCCCGCGCAGGTGTGCGTCGAGTGACGAGCGTCACTCGTTCGGGCGACGTGTCCGACCGGAGCCGGTGTCGTCCAAGAGTCTATGATGGCCGGCATGTTTCACCCGGAACGTCCCGCACGCTCGAGCGAAGCGAGAGCTCGGACGACGCACCCGAACGCCCGCGCAATCCTCATCTTCGTGCCGATCTGTGCGGGCGGCTGCAGCAAGGCACGTACCCGGCGAACGCGATCGACTGGCCCGCGCTCACGCAGCTCGCGGTCGCCTTCTACGCGCCCCAGGCCGACGGTTCGCTCGACGAAACGTTGGGCCTCGACGCCACGGCGGGTCCCGCGCTGGCCGCGGAGCTTGTCGCCGCGGCCCACGCCCACGGCGTCAAGGCGATCGCTTCGACGTCATGACGTACCACATGGCGGTGCGGGCCCGTGGTCGGGTGGAAAAGCTGGCATACGAGCGCGCTCTACTACGCCGACAGGGCGACCCCTTCCTCGATCGACGAATCGGTGAGCGAGTACCTCGCGGCCGCGCCGCGCCCCGGGGGATCAGAAGGTCCCGAGCGCCACCATGCCGTAGCCCTTCGCGCCAACCTGCGAGGGTGCGAGGTGCAGCGTCGGACCGAGCTGAGCGGACCGCACGGTCTTGGTCTCGTGCGCCGTGTTCAGGAATCCTCCGACGATCGTCAGGGCGCCGACGGCCTGGAAGACGCCGTCGACCGCCAGGAGCACCCGGTTGGTGTTCTCGACGTTGCAGGAGCTGCCTGCGGGACAACCCGGTCGCTGGGCGAAGTCGATCCACGGTCCGGCGAGGGGCACGAACAGATTGTGATCGGCGTCGAGCCCGCTCGCTGCGCCGACAATCACCACGGGCAGGTAGGAGAGGGCGAAGATACCGATGCCGGCCCCGACCATCGGCATGCTCGGGCCGGTGGCCTCCGACGTCGTCTTCTCGACGGTGACCGGTTGTGCGGGCGCCTCTACGACCGCTGTTGCGGGCGGCGGGGAGCGGGGCTCCGCCTCCTGCGCTCCGGCGACGCCAGGTACGAACAACGTCGCCGCGGTGACCAAGAGCGCACTGTGCGCGTGAGAGATCTTCATCATCGGTTCTCCCTTCTTCCAAACCATGGAAAGCTTCAACCGACGAGCCACCCTCAATGAACGGCGGGCGCGTCGAACGTCTCGAGCACTCGAAACGTCTGCTGCAGGGGCTCCTGCAACGTCGCCGCAGGCAAGTCGCCCCCGACTCCGGCGAGCAAGACCGTGGCGTTGTCCTCACCGCCGCGACGGTAGCCAAGATCGATGAGGGTCTTGGCGGCGGATTCGAGGTCCGGCGAGGTCAGGACGACGTCGCGCAGCGCGTCGTCCGACACCTTCGTCGAGAGCCCGTCCGAGCAAAGCAGCAAGCAGTCGAGGTGACGCAGCTCGAGTCTGCCGAGGGCCACCGAGACCGTGGGCTGATGGCCCATCGCCTGCAGGATCACGTTGCGCATCGGAAGCAACTGGGCGTCTTCCGAGCGGACAGCGCCTGCATCGACGAGCAACTGAACATAGCTCTGGTCTTTGGTCAGCTGCGTGATCCGGCCTGCGCGGATGAGGTATGCGCGGGAGTCTCCCACCTCGGCGACGTAAGCGGCGCCACCGCGAATGTAAACGGCGGTGACCGTCGCCCCCATCTTCATCCCCTGCGCGCAGGCGTCCTGCCATACGGCGTGATGCGCTTCCTCGACCGCGCCGATGATCTGTTCACTGCTCGATCGGCCTACGGGCTTCGACGCGAGCGATTCGGCCAGCGACGAGAGGACGAGCCCACTTGCCACTTCGCCGGCCTGGGCTCCCCCCATGCCGTCCGACACGGCGAGCAGCAGTCCTTGTGCCCCGAGCTGAAGGGTGCCCTGCCAGTCCGGCATCGAAGAGGCCGTGCCGGTGGTCAGGTCGACCGCGACATAGGCGTCTTCATTCTTGATGCGAACCTGGCCGATGTCCGTCCGCGCGGCTACTTGGAGTTGGATGTTCATTCGTGACTTCCGATCGCATTGGGGTCGTCCCCAGAGCTATTCGAGGCAAAGCGCGCCGGCTCGGCACTTGTCGATGCGGGACAGCGTATCCAGCGGATGGCCACATTCTTCGGATTGGATCGCTGTTAGACACGCATCGAGGTTCGCCCGATCGATTCCGCGGGGACATTTGTAGGGGTTGAGGTCGTTGGCCACGCTGCCGCGCATCTGATCGATGCACACTTGGCGCGATGCGTACTTGCGCCCGTCGCCGACGTTGTTGCAGGTGTTCTCGCGGTCGCACCGGGCCGTCGTCAACTGGTCGACGACGCGAGCGTCCGCCTGCGACCCCCTCGTGGAGGGCGACTGATTGTTGGCGACACCCTGCCGCGTGGCATAGGTGTCCGGCGTCGAGCTCGTCGGCGTCGTGTGATCGCACGCGGCAAAGACCGCAGCGCTCGCAAAGATGAGGGCGCTGCCGAGACGTAGGATGTGTCGGGTTGAGTTCATGGTTTCAGTCAGTGCATGGGTTGCGCCAATCCGTGGCTCGGCGGGAGCACCCCTCTCAGCCCCCGATCGCGACCGACGAGGCGTCGACCGCGTCCGAGCCTTCGCAACAGGAAAACCGCCCATGACCGTTCTGCAGAGTCCGTCGGCGGCGGAAGGGCAGGACAGGGGAGCCTTCGTGCCCCGCGTGCGGCAGATCGCCGTGCGCCCGCGGGCCTTCTCCGCGCACTCGTGGTGAACGTGACGCGGCACGCCCGATGCAGCCCGAGAGGTCATCAAGGAGGCGCCGATGCTCTATTACGCAGCCGTTTTCTTCTGCATCGCTCTGGTCGCGGCGTATCTCGGGTTCTTTGGGCTCGCGGCCGGCGCCGCAGGCGTGGCCAAGATTCTGTTCTTCGTCTTCCTCGTCGTCGCGGTGGTCTCGTTCATCGTCGGTCGGCGACCGCTGGTTTGAGCGGCGACGTACCGCGACTGCCCGCTGCCAGGTGCGCCAATGGCTGGCGCTCGGATTGCACGCGGACAGCGCTCTTGGAAACGGGTCATTGCGACGCGAGGACCCAAAGGAGTGACGACAATGAATTGGACGCAGATCGAAGGCAAATGGGAGCAAGTCAAGGGTGACCTCAGGAACCAGTGGGCCAAGCTGACGGACGACGACGTCAAGATGATTGGCGGCAAGCTGGACAACTTGGTCGGTAAGGTGGTCGAGCGTTACGGCGTCAAGAAGGAACATGCTCACCAGCAGGTCAAGGAATGGGCGGATCGGATCGGCGCGCGCATCGACGCGAAAGCGCGGTCGACCCAGGAGGGCACGGAGCGCCTCAAGGCCGAAGAGACCGAGAAGAAGACCGCGAGATCGTAGGCAGAGGCTGCAGGGGAACCCGGCCGGCACGTCGAGAAGAGTCGACGGTCCGCCGGGTTCGCCGGTTGGTTGTGTCGTACGCAAACAAGCCGGCGAGCTCGCTCTCGCGATACCCGCTGGCTCGTCTCTCTGCTGCTTCGGCTGCTTCGCCGCGTCGTCAGCCGCCGTGGATGGGGTCGATGGAAGGCGGCTCGTTCGGCCGGGAGTCAAGACCCGTCGAGTTGAGACTCGACGACGCCTCGCGCGGCCGCGCGTCGCTCGAACCGGGCTTCGCGAGCCACAGCGTTAGGACGGATCCGGCGACCATCCCTGTGATTCCTGCGACGATCGGCATCCCCGCCGTCATGAACGGACGCCTGGGTTGAAGGCCGGCGATGGCGAGCAGCCTGTCGGCTCGCATCGAGCCGCCGACGGTGTGACCTGCTGCGATCGTGAAGCGTGCGACGCCCCGGAGGATGCGCGCCACCGGATGTCTCATGGCGATGGCCGTGGTGGCCAGCGCCGCGAGACCGATCGCAGCCGCGCTCGGCGCCGCATATTTGGACCCTGCCAATGCGGTTACGGATCGCCACCCATCCTTCATCAGGGCCCCGGCCTTCATCGAAGGATCGGCCGTTGCTCGAGCTGCCTTGTGTTTTCGCGTCGGTTTCTTCTGGCTGGGTCTCGCTGACATGATCGCCTCCGGACCGCGATCGTGCAGCGACCGTGCCGTGCACCCACGGTCGAGCCGTGCACCCACGGTCGAGTCGAGGAAAACGCGGGCTCGGCAACCGAGCTGGCACGTAGACTGCTACGACGGTCGCTCCATCCGGAGCCGCGTCCTCCTCAACGCCGAATGCCGGGAGAATGGAAATGCATCCCGCCAATGGCTGGACGACCGTGGCTGAAGCGCGCTTTGACGATTCTGATTTTGACCGTCGCGGGCGCAGCGGCGTTCTACGTCGTCGGAATGAACGTGTTTCTCGGCACGCGACTCTTCCGCAGCGCAATCAACGCGGACCCGGACTCGCTGCGCGTCGAGTACGCCAGCGCGCGGTCCTTGCTGCCCGGCCATATTCACGTCGAGGGACTCCACATTCGAGGCCGTGATCACCACGTCGAATGGATCCTCGTCGTCGACCGGTGCGATTTCCGAGCCTCGTTCTCCGAGCTCTTGCACAAGCGCTTTCACGCGAGTGATGTTCGGGCCGAGGGCCTGTCCATGCGCGTGCGCCGACGGCGCGACACCTTCACGCGCGAGGAGACGGCAGCGCTGGCCCCGGTTCCCGGCTTCGTCGACCCGCCACTGACGGACGTGGGCCCGCCGCTGGCTCCCCTGACCGACGAGAACTATAACCTCTGGTCGATTCGCCTCGACGGCGTCGACGTCCGGCACGTGCGCGAGATCTGGATCGACACGCTCCGCTACACGGGAGACCTTCACGTCCTCGGCCGGTGGTTCTTTCGCCCCATCCGCTGGCTCGAGGTCGGGCCCGCGGAGGTGGACATGCACCCGATGGACCTCTCCTACGGGACCATCGAGCCGTGGGCGACGGGGATCGAGGGAACGCTTCACGTCACGATCCACCCGACGGCGCTGCGCGACCTCAAAATCGGGGACCTTCTGGATCACGTTTCGGTCAACGGCGATCTCGAGGGCGTCGCCGATCTGGCCAACCCGCTCAATCGGCTCTCCCGAACGGTTCGGGTCCTTCGCGCCCGGCCCGCCGTGGCGGCGCAGATCCAGCTGGATCACGGCGTGCTACGCCCGGGGACGCTCATCACGGCGGACTCGTTCGACGCGGTCGTGGCCGGCGTCGGATTGTCGTTCCATGCGTCCTTGGACGCGCGACTCGGGGTGGGGCCGGACGGCGGCGGTTCGGCAACGGTTGGCTGCTCCGGCCTTCGAGTCTTGCAGGAAGGCTACCCGCGAGCTCGTGCCCGACGCATCGTCGCCGAGCTCGCGAGCCATGACCTCGACCTCTCCCATCCCTTTTCGGACGCGACCTACCACGTCGCGGTCGACGGCGCCGAGACCGAGTCGCTCCGCTACTGGCGTACCCGCGTGCCTTCCGGCGCGGGCGTGTCGGTCGACTCCGGCCCGGTCACGGCGTCCTTGCGCCTCGCCGGAGCCGTCGCGACCGAGACCGGACACGGGCGCCTCGAGGCGACGGTCCGGGATCTCCTCGTCGCCAAAGCCGCCATGAAGGCATCGACGTCGAGGCTCTCGGTGCGAGCGGACGTGAAGCGAGTCTGTCTTCTCGACGGTCGATTCGCTGGCGCCGTCCGAGCGAGCGCCGATGCCATGGCGATTGAACGCGAAGGAATGACCGCGAAAGGCGACACCGCGCTGGACCTCACCGTTCGTGAAGGCCGATGGCGCACGCAGAACATGGAGGGATCGGGCGTCTTGTCGATTCACGGCCTCCATGGGTCGATCAAGGGCCTCGAGCTGTTCGCGCCGGCGGTGGAGATCCGCGCGGACGGGGGCGTCGCCCCGAGCGGGGGCCCGTTCGGAAAGGCGTCCGTGCGGGCGCCCGACATCGAGCTTCCGGCGCTGGCGACGATCGGTCGCCTCGTTCGCTTGCCGGCGACCCTGGCGGTCGACAGCGGAAGCGGACGCGCGAGCCTCCAGGCGGACTGGGACCTCACGCATGGTACGGGCACGGCAAGCGCGCTGTTCACGACGCAGGGACTGCGAGCCCACGTCGGGACCGATGCGATGGCCGGGGAGCTTCGCGTGGCCGTGCGCGGCGTCGAGAATCGAGGCATCGCCGACTTCTCGGGAAGCACCCTGTCGTTCTCGGAGGACGACGCCGGGGGCACCAAGGCCTGGTGGGGGCGTGTGGAGCTGCAGAATGCGCGGTTCGATACGCAAAATCCCCGGTTTAGCGCGACGCTCCTGGCTCACGCGAAGGACGCCTCTCCCCTGACCTCGATCGTCAAGAGCAACACGGCCATCCCCAACTGGTTGATCGACGCGGTCTCGACGAAGGGCCTCGAGGTCAAGGGCGAAGTCCTGGCCGGGCCTTCCACGTTCGAGGCCCGCTCGGTGACCGCGCGTACCGAGGGCATCGACGCCGACGTCGAATATGGCAAATCGGGTCCGAAGAACGAGTGGGCCATGTTGCTCGACATCGGCGTTCTGAGCGCCGGCTTTCACGGCTGCGCGGGCAGAAAGACCGAGGTCCAGCTACTCGACGCCCGGCGTTGGTTCGAGGAGAAAGCCGCTTCGGTCAAGACCCGCTTTCCCCCCGCGCAATAGCCGAGCGACGGCCGGAATGCCTCACCTGCGGCGTGTCCGCGGCGCCGTCACCGGCCGCGCCCGGCAGCCTCCAACCGGACCGCACGGTTGCGGCTGTCGTTGCGTTCGGCAGGGCCTGCCCGCTCGATGCACCCCGTTGTTTTGCAGATGTCGAATCGACTGCGTCGTTTTGCGCGGGGCCGCCGACGGTGCCGTGACGCGGCGCGCGTCGTTCTTTTGACGAAAGGCCAAGACGGTATGACTCGTGCTTAGTCGAAGCGGTTGGGGCGGCGCACGGCACGCCGAACAAAACAGGAGGTCTTCGATGTTTAGTCGCAATGGTTATAAACGGGTATCCGGAATCGTTCTCGCGGGGTCCGTGATGGCGGCGGCGGCGTCGAACGGGGGGTGCAGCGCGGCGAAGAACGCGATATCCAACGCGGAAGGCCTCGCGTCCGGATGCGACGAGTTCAAGAACGGCGCGTCTTCGGTGAGCAGCCTCTCGATCGACGGGGACACCAAGGCGTTCGTCTCGGCGAGCGCCAACCTCGTGGCCATTGTGAACACCGCGGAGGCAGACGTTCTCAACGCGTGCATCGGAATCTGCAAGGACCTCGGCGTAGCGGACACCTGGAGCGCCAAGGCCCCCTCCAACCACGGCGCCCCGGACGACGAAGTCACCGAGGCATGCACACAGGCCGCCAACAAGATCCACGCGGTCCTGAGCGCCGACGCCCAGCTCCAGTGCTCGCTCTACATCTCGGGCGGGCAATGCACGGTCGACGAGAACGCGCAGGTGTCGTGCGAGTCGTCCTGCACCGGGATGACGACCTGCCAGCCGGGGGACATCACCACCCTGTGCTCCCCGGCCCAGCTCACCGGCGAGTGCGACGGCAGCTGCAACGCCGACGCGGTCTGCGAGGGAAACGCGCAGACCGCCGCCCAATGCACCGGGGCGTGCGAGGCCGAGTGCGAAGGAATGTGCGACTCGACCCCCTGCCACGGTACGCACTGCGCCGGTGTTTGCGCGGGCAAGTGCAGCGGGGATTGCAAGGTCGCCGCAGACGCGCAGGTCAACTGCGGGGCGAACGTCAATTGTCGCGGCGGCTGCAGCGTGGCGTACAAGGCGCCCAAGTGCGAGACCACAGTGACGCCGCCGAGTTGCAAGGTCAGCGAGAGTTGCCAGGCTAGCTGCAAGAGCACGGTCGAGGTGACGTCGCAATGCACGCCGCCGGGGGCGTCGCTCGAGTGCACCGGAAGCGCGAACGTCTCGGCGGACGTTCAGGCGGTGATCGACACCGTGAAGAAGAACCTGCCCCCCATCGTCGAGCTCGTGAAGGCCAAGGGGCAGCTCGCGCTCGACGCGGCCAATCAAGTGGTGACGACGGGCAACATCGTGGCGCACGACGCGACCAACCTCGGGGGCAAGGCCGTCGCGTGCGCCGGGGCGGCCGTTTCGGCGGATGCGAGCGCGGCTGCAAGCCTCAACGTCTCGGTGAATGCGAGCGCCAGCGTGAGCAGCTCGTGCGGCGGGCCGGGCAAGAGCTCATGACCCGCAGAGTCGCAGGCGACAGGAGCCCTTCAGCATGCGGACGGCAGGGTTGCTAAACAGCGTCGCGCAACCCGCGATCCACAAACCGGCTCGTCTCAGACTGCGCAGCAGTAGAGGAGCGAGCCGGCGTTGCCGGGGGTGCCCGGGCCACAGGAGAGCGACGAATCCGCCTGGTCCGGGGAATCCGAACCGGTGCACGAGAAGCCGATCGAGCTCCCCGGGCACCCCTGCACGGTGGAGTCCGGCGCACAGCTCGAAGACCGGAACGTAACGCAGCAGAAGAGCTCGAGGCCGTTACTGCCCGTGATGCCGTCGCTGCAGACGAGCGAGGAGTCCGCCTGCTCGGGGGTTTCGCTGTTGCCGCACGAGTACCCCGCATTGCCCGCGCAGCCCTGGACGGTAGAGTCCGGGGCACATCCGGGCGGCTCAGGTGCGGGGGACGCCGCGGCCGTCGCCGTGCAGCCGGCGGACGGGATTCCCAGAAGCAGAGCGAAGAGGGTCAGCTGGGCAAACGGCTGGTTCATGGGTCGATCGAAAGGCAACTTGGGTGCCGCTCGGGCGGGCGCGTGCGACGACCCCTGTGCCCAAAGAATCGGCCCGGGGAGCGCCGCGATCGCCTCGCGACGCCGCGGCGGTCCCCGGTCCTCGTGGTGGTCGGCCCTCAGCTCGCGCGCGGCGCGGTTGCGGGCGCCGCCGCGGCCGGCGCTGGACTCGCCGGGTGAGCGGGGGGCGTCGCGGGCGTCTCGGCGACCACGGGGACGATGTTGACGCCGGTGACGTTGCCCTTGACGGCCTTCTTCTGGTTCGACCCCATCGTGTTGCGCGCAGCGCGGGTCGCCTTCGCCTTGGCGACGGAGGCGGCCTTTTGCTCGGGGGTGCGCGGCGCGGCGGGCTTGCGGGGGGTGAGCCCGAAGTCCGCGAGCGCCGAGACCGACCCGGCGAACGCCACGTGCAGCGCCTGACGAACGCCGGAGACGACGGTCTGGGTCTTCGTCCGCTCATCGCGATCCGCCTGCACCGCGGTCTGCCAGGTCGCCCTGGTCGAGGCGACGGCGGCGGCGGTCGCGAGGCGCGACTGCAGCGTCGCGACGAGGGTGTCCGTCGGGTAGGACGTACCTCCGATCATCAAGGAAGGAAGCGTTGCGCTGTGCTTCTGGAGGCCGGCGATCAGTTTCTGGTCGCCGGTCTGCTCGTTCAAACGGTTGACCTTGTTCTTGGT
>Ga0070735_10003593_pt1 | contig 13521 bp, 8 predicted proteins | sample Coa_R1_FD_66443 | JGI IMG/M metagenome (GOLD analysis project Ga0070735, IMG submission 66443) | Surface soil microbial communities from Centralia Pennsylvania, which are recovering from an underground coalmine fire - Coalmine... | ecosystem: Environmental > Terrestrial > Soil > Unclassified ...
CCGGGCTCGCGCAGGTGTGCGATAATCGCGGCCATGAATCCAGGAATTCGCAGTGTTTGTTGCGGCCTCGCCGCGTTTCTGGCTTCCGCCATAACGCTATTCCCACAATCATCGTCATCGCAAAACGATCCGGCCACCCTCGTTCGAGAAGGCCGCAAACTGAGTAGTGAAGGCAAACAAGACGAAGCTCTAGACCTCTATCGCCGGGCGCTCGAAACCGCACCCAATTCGGTTTCCGCGCACCTCGCAGCCGGTATTGCGCTCGACTTAAAAGGCCAGTACGCCGACGCACGCAAGCACATCGAGAAGGCAATCGAGCTAGCCGGGCCAGAGCCCAAAACACAGGCACTTCGTACGATGGCCATGTCTTATGCCTTCGAACGCAACGGGGTAGAGGCGGCCAAATACGAGCAGCAGATCTTCGATTCCCAAATGGCGAAACAGAATTTCAATGCTGCCGCGGAAACCGCCGACGAGCTGGGGCGCATCGAGCTCGAATCCGAGGATTTCAACGAAGCTTACAAATGGTACCGGACGGGTCACGAAACGGCATTTCGCAATTCACACATTTCGCCGGCCGAAAGGGATCTGTGGGATTTTCGATGGGAGCACGCACAGGCGCGCATTGCCGCACGGCGCGGCCAATTTCGCGACGCGCAGGCACACGTCGCCGCCGCTAAGGCGATCCTCGATAAAGGCACCAATCCTGCGCAGGCCCGCTTCTATCCCTATCTCACCGGTTATGTCGCTTTTTACGCGGGTGACTACAAAACGGCAATCGGGGAGTTGCAGAAAGCCGATCAGCACGACCCGTTTATCCTCAGTTTGATTGCTCAATCGTATGAAAAGTCCGGTGACAAAACACAGGCCATGGAGTACTACCGCCGCGTGCTGGCATCGAACATCCACAACCCGGCCAACGCCTTTGCCCGTCCACTGGCCAAACGTGAGCTCCGCTGAAACTTCGGCATGGCTCGCCGCCTCTACGTGATTGTATGTTTCGCGGTCTGCACCCCCTCGCGTTACTCTTGATTGGCTGTGCGATGGCCGATGCGGCGCCCCCACCAAATATCGAACAGCGTGTCAATGCGCTCCTGTCCCGCATGACGGTAGAAGAAAAGATCGGCCAAATGTCGCAGTCCACGGACATGCGCTCGCCCATCTCCAACCGCATCAAAGAGGAGATTCGCAACGGCCGCTGGGGTTCATTTCTGAATGCCGGCAGTCCCGCCGACAGGGCTGAGGCACAGCGGATCGCCGTAAAGGAGAGCCGGCTCGGCATTCCCCTCCTGTTCGGCCGCGACGTCATTCACGGCTACCGGACGATTTTTCCGATTCCTCTCGGACAGTCTGCCAGTTGGGATCCCGATCTCATCACCGAAGCGGCGCGCACGGCGGCCGGTGAAGCAAGCAAGGAAGGAATCCATTGGACCTTCGCGCCCATGATCGACATCACCCGCGATCCGCGCTGGGGCCGGATCGCCGAAAGTCTCGGCGAAGATCCGTACCTCACCTCTGTGCTCGGCGCGGCTATGATTCGCGGTTTTCAAGGCGAGTCGCTTGATAATGCTGGATCGCTCGCAGCCTGTGCCAAGCATTATGTCGGCTATGGCGCAGTTGAAGCCGGCAGAGAATACAACAGTACCTGGATTCCGGAAATCCTGCTGCGGCAAGTCTACCTGCCGCCCTTTCGCGCCGCCCGCGATGCCGGCGTCGCCACATTTATGACCGGCTTTAATGCGCTGAACGGTATTCCTGCCTCAGGTAACGAATTCACCGTTCGTCACATTCTCCGTGACGAGTGGAAGTTCGATGGCATGGTGGTCAGCGATTATCAATCCATTAGTGAAATGATCCAGCATGGCTACGCCGCCGATGCTTCCGATGCCGCCAAGAAGGGCGTCCGCGCCGGTGTAGATATGGAGATGGTCAGCACGACTTACTATGACCATCTGAAAGCTCTTGTGCAGTCGGGCCAGGTTGAGATGAAAAGCATCGATGAATCGGTACGGAATATCCTTCGCCTGAAATTCCGGCTCGGCTTATTCGACCAAACGGCGCGAGCGCCCGAGCCCGCGGAAATCACGCCCCAAGCTCGAGATTGCGCCCAACGCCTCGCCACCGAAAGCGTGGTCTTGCTGAAGAACGAAGGAAACATTCTTCCGTTGCGCGGGTCCCTGCGCAAGCTCGCCGTGATCGGGCCGCTCGCGAACAGCCCTGTCGATCAAATGGGCACCTGGGTTATGGATCAGCACGTGGAAGACGTTGTCACTCCGCTCGCCGCTCTGCGCCGGATGTTCGGAAACGATCGCATCGTCTACGCTCCGGCCCTGAAGAACAGCCGCGATACGAGCCACGACGGTTTTGCCGCCGCGCTCGATGCCACGCGCGCATCGGATGTCGTTCTGCTCTTCCTGGGTGAGGAACAGATCCTTTCCGGGGAGGCCCATTCGCGCGCGTTTCTCAATCTTCCCGGGGCCCAGGAAGCGCTGGTGGACGAGCTCGCATCGCTGGGCAAACCGATGGCGGCTGTTGTTATGGCCGGCCGGCCGCTCACGTTCCACAATACGGCGGAGAAGCTGAATGCGATTCTATATTCTTTTCATCCGGGCACGATGGGCGGCCCTGCCATTGCCAGTCTATTGACTGGTGGCTCTGTGCCCTCCGGCAAACTTACGGTCACATTCCCACGCACAGTGGGCCAGGTGCCAATCTACTATGCGCATCTCAACACCGGACGCCCCGCGCCCGCCGGCACGCTCGGAATTCCCATGGGAAATCCTGTCAATCCCACCGGCTATACATCTAAGTACATCGATGTCGATTTCACGCCTGAATATCCGTTTGGATATGGCCTCTCGTACACCACCTTCGAATATTCCAAACTGCATCTCTCTAACGCGACACTCCCAGTGGGAGGGCGGCTCACTGTCGCGGCTGACGTCACAAACACTGGGTCGCGTGAAGCCGACGAAGTTGTGCAACTCTATATTCGCGATCTGGTGGCGAGCGTATGCCAGCCCGTCCGGGAACTGAAGGGTTTCCGCCGCATTCATCTTAAGCCCGGCGAAAAGCAAACTGTCGCGTTTACGCTGACCGCGCACGACCTGGCATTCTTCAATGAACGGAAGCAGCTTGTCACTGAACCCGGCAAATTCCAAGTATGGATAGCGCCGGATTCCAGCCGCGGAATTGAAGGTGAATTCACGCTTGAGTGAATTCGCACGGGCCGGGCTTAGCAGTAAACATGCGCAGAACAGAACGCGGCGGCCGTGTTTCTGCCAAAACGAAGACGCCGCCGCGTCCTGTGCGCTCATCCGCGACCGCCGGGGCTAACGGACAGCTCGCCGGAGGCATCTCAGCCGCATGTTAGCATGGGGATTCGGGCCCTTTGCGGCCGGAACTTCTCATGCGCAATGTGATCGTCATTGGCTCCGGCTGCGCCGGAAACACAGCCGCTATCTATTCAGCACGAGCAAATTTGAAACCGCTGGTCGTGGGCGGGCATGAGCCGGGCGGCCAGCTCTCCATGACAACTTTGGTGGAGAATTTCCCCGGATTTCCCGAAGGCATCAATGGTCCGGATCTGGTGGAAAACATGAAGAAACAGGCAGAGGTATTCGGCGCGGAGTATGTGCATGGCTCCGTCATCGAAGCGGACCTGTCGCAGCACCCGTTCCGGCTCAACATCGATGGCGAGTGGCATGAGACGCGAACGTTGATCATCGCCTCCGGCGCTTCGGCGCGGTGGCTGAATCTACCGAACGAGCAGAAGCTCATTGGACACGGCGTCAGCTCCTGCGCTACCTGCGACGGATTTTTCTATCGTGGCAAAAAGATCATCGTTATTGGCGGTGGCGACTCGGCAATGGAGGAGGCGAACTTCCTCAGCCGGTTCGGCTCGGAGGTAACGTTGATACACCGCCGCGAACAATTTCGCGCTTCGAAAATCATGCTGGATCGGGCGCGCGCAAATCCGAAGATCAAATTTCTGACAAGCACGCTGGTGGAAGATATCTTCGATGCCGGCCACCAGCTTGTGACCTCGGTGAAACTCCGGAACGTGTCCACAGGGCAGACTTGGGTTCAGGACGTAGACGGCTTCTTCGTGGCGATCGGCCACATTCCGAACACAAGGCCGTTTAAAGGACAGATCGAACTAGACGCGGACGGCTACATCGTTTCTAAGGGGGGCGCGCGCACCAGTGTGGAAGGCGTTTTTCATGCCGGCGACGTGCAGGATCGCACCTATCGCCAGGCGGTTACCGCCTCGGGCGCAGGCTGCATGGCTGCGATGGAGGCAGAGCGGTTTTTAGAGGCGGCAGGGCATTGAGTCAACTCTATTCCGGTTTGAGGATTCTCTCAACGGTCTGAAGAACCACGTCCATGCGAAGGGGCTTCTGAAGCGTTTCTGCCGCTCCTAAATACCCTGCCACCATCAGGAAATCTCCGCCAAAAGCGCCGGAAATGGCAATAATTTTAAGGCCGGGGTATTCGCGGCGTAACAGCTTAATCGTCTCGATTCCCTCCTGCTCCGGCATAATGAGATCGGTAATCAGCAGATCGACCGGGTGTTTACGCGCCTCTGTTACCGCTTCTTTTCCATTAGCGGCTTCAAACACCCGATATCCTCCGACTTCCAACATACGCGCGAGCACGGAACGCACTTCCCGATCGTCATCGACAATGAGAATGGCAGCGGGATTGGGCATGTGGATGGGTTATGAATTGATATAACACATTGCGCCCAGCATTGTTGGCAAATGTCAAAAAATCGTTCATTTCGATTGGACTAACGCGTCAATCGCTTCTAATTCCTTGCCTGCTTCAGCCCATTTGCCTTGCGCCGAGAGATCGCGGTAACGGCGCAGGTGTGAGCGAATTGCATCGATCCGAGTATCGGCGCCGCTCGGCTGCGCGGAGCTAGACGCATGCGGAGCCGGACTGGATGCACCGGACGATGAGGCTACCGTCACCTGTACCGGGTGTCCCACGGCTAATTCGGCGAGTGCCTCATCGTAAGTGTCGGTGTAAATCAGCGTGTTGCCCATCGCTAGCGCGACCTTCTTAAGCTGCGGCATCTTCGCTTCGGAAGCTTGGATGTAAATCGGCTCTACGTACAGGAATGTATCGTCCACCGGCAGCACGACCATCTGGCCCCGCAATACGCTGGACCCCTGCTGATTCCACAGCGTCAGATCCTTGGAGATGTTTTGGTCCTGATTGATGCGGGCCTGAATTTGCATCGGTCCCAGGATCAGCTCTTGTTTGGGCAGCAGCAGAATCACAATCTCACCGAGATGCGCGCCGTCGCAGCGTGCCATCATCAGCCCCAAGAGATTGTCCTTGTTGCGCGGTGTAAACGGAATCATTAGCAAAAATTCCGGTGTCTGCTCGCCCGGCAGCGTCGCCACCACATAATTCGGGGTCACGGCTTCCGGCCTGCCCGCCGGTCCGTTGATCGATCTTGCAAAGTCCCACAAATCGGCGCGATTGTAAAACGCTTCCGCATCGCGCATGTGAAAGGTGCGATAGATACCAGCTTGTGCGCTAAACAACATCTCGGGATAGCGCGTGTGCGCGCGAAGGTCTGCCGGCATTGCCGATTCAGGCAAGAACAGATCCGGAAATAAGTTACGGTATGCCTGCACCAGGGGATCGGCCGGATCAAAGATGTATAGGTGCGTATCGCCGTTATACGCGTCGACCGTCGCCTTCACCGAGTTCCGGATGTAATTGAACGAGCCTCCATTCTCCATATCGACACTGCGCGAGTACGGGTGCGCATCCGATGTCAGATAACCGTCGACAATCCATACCAGCCGGCCCGCCGATGTTAGCACCAGGTATGGATCGGTATCCCAGGTGATGAACCCCGCCAGCGTTTGTAGCCGTTCCAGCACCCGCCGGTGAATCATCATCCGGCTGTCGGGCGATAAATATCCGGTCAGCAAAATATTCCAGTCGCCATACGCCACCGCGGCTGCGGTACGCAAGGTGAGCGATGAAATTGGGAATCCGCCTTTTCCTTCGTAAGTGGTGTGAACATTATCCGCGCCTGAAGGATAATTGAATTCCGGCTGGCCAGTGTGAACAAATACAGGCTCGTGCGAGACCTCGCTGTAATAAATTTCTGGCCGCGCCAATTTTAGACTCGGAGACTCAATCACAGGCGGTGCGTCCTTAATAAAAAGCTGCGGCAATCCGGTTGGCGTGATGCGGTTGGCCTCGGCCATTACAATCCCGTAGCCGTGGGTGTAAATAAAATGCGGATTGATCCAACTGGAGCGCGCATCGCCCAATTGGGACAAGTCCAGTTCGCGAGGCGATAACAGAACCTGGCGCAGCCGTCCATCGATGATATAGCGGTCCACATCGGTATCGGAAAACACATACGGGCGCAGCGGCTGAATCTGCATGAGCGTGTCGTGAAATGCGCGCCAGTCCCACAGGCGCACGTTGTCCAGCAGCAGCCGGTTGCGATTTTCATCGATGTGGGCCTCCAGCTTAGCCGGATAGTCGATCTCGCGTGCGTGTTGATTCAACCCAAACGCCGAGCGCGTCGCTTCGATGTGCCGCTGGATGTATGGGCGCTGGATGGAAATCTCATTCGGCCGTACATGCAGCGCATTTACTGCAAACGGGATTCCGCTTTGCAGCACCAAGACCAACGCCATAGAGGCAGCCAGTTTCCGCCTCCCGAACCAGAAGAGCACCGCGGCCGCCAGACACGCCGCGATCATCAACCATTGCAGCGGCAAGCGAACGTGCTCGGCCACATAGTCGATACCTACCATGAAGCCATGATCGTCCAGCAGCATCGCATAGCGATCCAGATAGAAACGCCCCGCCAGCGCGATTAGAAAAATGGCGACCAGCACCCGCAGCAGCGTCGATTCCAGCGATCCCAGCAGCCGCAAATCGCCCAGATCGAAGGTGGCCGAGCGCGCAAAATCCGGAAAACGATCGCGGAACTGCCACAGCCGTGCGGTGAGCCAATATACCAACGCCGCCACCAGAGAAATAGTCAACACTACACGCAGCAGCAAGGAGTAAAAGGGCAATTGGAACAGATAGAAGGCCAACGGAAGATGGAACACCGGATCCATCCAGGAATTCGCGGCCGCCGTTGGCAACCCACGGCCGCCGAAATAGCGGACTACTGTCCAGGCATCGATAGTCACGCCTGCAATGATCGCGGAGATCGCCAATAAGACGATCGCGCTGAGTTTGGCGTAGAGCGGATTCTCCCGCAAGCCGGCGCCGGCGGTTTTTAGCCCGCGCGCATGCACAACCCATAGGATTACAAACGTGACAATCCCAGCCGCCACGCCAGGCGCCACAGCGTAGAGCAGCATCGCGAGCCAGGTGTGAAGCTGACCTAGTTCCTTCCACCATTCGTAATCGAGCACATAGGAGGCGGCTGCGCGGCTGCCGAAGAGCAGCACTAGAAGCAAAATTCCGAGAATCAACGCCCGGCCGCGCTGCTCGCGGCGGCCAGGCAACTCTTGAAAGGGCATGTCCGTTAACTAAGATACTCTTTTTACTCCGGTTTAGCGCGAAATCTTGCCGATTTGCTCAACCCTCCCAATAGCGAGCGGGAGATTATACAGGTCTTCGGGTGCACAATCCGGATGGGCCCACCTTCCGCTCGCCCCCGAGGAACGGTGATTCAATACGGGGCCGCGTCCTCCCCGCGCGCGGGAGCGCGTATTATGGATGACGGGCCTCGGACCTTCCCCGTTTGGCGTGTTTTATCTTGAGTCGCTCTGTGGCCGCGTCGGGGTCGCCTATTGCCGATCATTATGCTATTCGAGTCAAAGGCCGGTTTTATTGACGCGCATGTCCACCTGTGGACGGACGATTTCTCAAAATACCCGCTGGCCAGTGGATTCAAACCGTCGGATCTGGCCGTGCGGCGCTTTATGGCCAAAGATATTCTGGCCCAAGCCCAAAGCAATGGCGTGAATCGGGTCGTACTTGTACAGATGAGCTATTACCGGTTTGACAACACGTTGATGCTGGATGCAATTGCGCAGTTCCCGAAGTACTTTCGCGGCATCGCTGTGATTGATGCGGACCAAGCCAATCCGGCGGACACGATGCGCCGGCTGGCGCGGTTGGGCGTGCGAGGCTTTCGGATTTCAGCGGCGGATCCGGCGGCGAAGCCTTTGGACAAACTTGGTCTGCAAAAAATGTTTGCGTGCGGCGCTCGTGAAAATCTGGCGATGTGTTTTCTGACAGGCCCCGAACTGCTGCCCGGCATCAATCGCCTCTGCGAGAAATTTCCGGACACGCCCGTGATAATCGATCACATGGGCCGCATCGGAATGGATGGCCGGATCCATTCGGGAGACGTCGATGAGCTGTGCCGGATAGCTCGCCACCGGCGAGCGATGGTCAAAGTGTCCGCATTTTACGCGCTGGGACGGAAACGTCCTCCACATGACGAGCTGGCGCCGCTAATCCGCAGTCTGCACGGAGCCTATGGGGCCGCGCGGCTGATGTGGGGATCGGACTCGCCATTTCAACTTATGCATGAAACCTATCGTGACAGCATCACGCTGGTGCGGGACCGGCTTCCGTTTCTGTCGACCACGGACAAAGAACAGATGCTGGGGGGAACGGCGGAAGCGTTTTTCTTCCGTTAAATAATCATCGGAAAGTTTTTGGCTGGACGTAAAATATAAGGGATCTGCTGGCGAGTAAACCAGATATGAGAAGAGGAGCCGCTAGATGAAGCTTTCGGTCACCACATTGGCAGCGATTGGAACGCTGGGGTTCGCCCTCGGAACGATGACGAAAGCGCTACACCCGGGGATTGCGTTGGCTCAGGCTTCCGATTCTGCACTATCCGCTAAGGATGGTAAACTGCGCATCATCATCTTCGGCGCACATCCCGATGACGCCGAATATCGCGGCGCGGGTGTTGCCATGAAATGGTCGAAGCTCGGGAATCACGTAAAGCTCGTCTCGGTAACGAATGGCGATATTGGTCACTGGCGAATGTCGGGCCCTCCGCTAGCGCTGCGGAGAAAGAAGGAGGTGCTGGCGGTAGCCCAGCGGCTGGGCGTCACCACCGAGGTCTTGAATATCCACGATGGCGAATTGATGCCCACGCTTGAGAATCGGCGCACAATTACGCGGTTGATTCGCGAATGGAAGGCGGACATCGTAATCACCAATCGTCCCAACGACTATCATCCCGATCACCGCTACACGTCCATTTTGGTGCAGGACTCGGCTTACATGGTCACAGTCCCATTCTTTACCCCGAGTGTGCCGCCGTTGAAGAGAAATCCCGTATTCCTCTACACGCCGGACCGGTTCCAGCGTCCGAATCCCTTCCGGGCCGATGTCGCCGTGGAAATTGACGAAGTAATCGAGCCGACCCTCGATGCACTGTTGCTGCTGGAATCGCAGCTCCAGGAGGGGGGAGCCGATGGTCACGCCGGGCTCTATCCCGACGACAAGGCCGGGCGGCGGCGGCGCACAGAGGAGGTCCGCCGAAATCTTGCGATGCGCTACGCTGCACAGGCGGACAAATATCGCGATACCTTGATAAAATTCTATGGCGCGGAGCGGGCCTCGAGGATCCGCTATGCACAGGCATTCGAGATCTGCGAGTATGGGCGCCAGCCGTCGCAAGATGAACTGAAACAGATATTCCCGTTCTGAAGTGACAGGGCGGCTACTGCGTGTTCCGTGAATGCTCGCCGGAATTGTGGGGGGCGAAGTGCCCCGGGACACTGTCGAAAATTATCACTGAGCGGCGAGACCGAAACAATACAGCGTGCTATCGTACGTCGCGATGTACACGCGGCCGTTGGCCACCGATAATCCGCTGAAGTGATTGAACGAAGCGATCTGATCTCCGCTCGAGTACAACTCTTTGCCAGTCTCGGCATCCAGCGCATAGAGGACCGCGTGCGTGGATCGGGAGATGCGTAACGGGCTGTTATCGAAAAGCCCGCGATCGGGATAAGCCTGCTCGGTGTACTCCCCGTTGCCGTACCCAAAAACGATTCCGTCCGCGACGACGGGCGGCTCGGCGCGGTTCATGTCACGCGACATCCAGGCGGGCGTTAGTTGAAACTTACCGCCGGTTTCTTCGACTTTGAAAGCCACGACCGCTCCATTCGTCACAGGGCCGTAGGAAACCGGCACTTTGAATTTCGGGTGTACAGGCCCCCAGAAAGGGGTCAGCACCCAGCGAGTCTTGTTCGCATCCACCCAGGTGGACATAGCGCCCCAGATGCCCGCGGACGCGAAGTTTACTTCTTCATTGCACAACAGAGGCGTGCGATAGAGCGGTGTTTGATGATCGTCGCCCCCAGCGGCTTTGGTGTCCAGCAGATATACCCGGCATTCTTTGCTACCGGTAACCATCAGTTCCTTGCCCTGGTAGTCAAAGATCGCTGGAGTGACTTGCATATCGAGGTCGCGCTTTCGCAGCCAGGACCAGTTCGTGGGCTCAAACCAGTCCTGCAATTGCAGTTCGTCGCCGACGACCTTTACCCCAATCAGACCGTTGCCATAGACGTGATTCTCGGGATCGTAAATTCCGTCGCCGGTGGGCGCCCAGGCGGTTCCGCTCAGGTCGATAGCCGCGCCCGTGCGGCCCCACATGCCACCGCTTTTCGGATTAAAGGCCATCACTTTCTTCGCCGGATCGTTAATATTGATGGCCCACATCTGGTTAGGATTGCCGTTGCAGCCTTGTGAGGTGGTTGTGAAGATGACGCCGTTCCACAGATTCAACGCATAAGATTTGCCGTTGGGAAATCCAAATTTCACTGGGGGCGCCACATCTTCGCCATCGGCCACATTGAGTGAATGAAGCTCGCCATTGCCGGCGAGTGCGTAAACGGTTCTGGCGCCGGACGCGTTTGGAGGACCAATAACCGGCGTCGCCGTCTGGCCACCGGGACACAGAGGATCGCCGGGCCGCAACCCACGTCCCTCTGTGATGGGCGGATAATCGAAATGCTTTTTCCAGAGGACCTTTCCGGCGTCCACGTCGATGGCATAGAGATTATCCGAAATGCCGGCTTCGATCGCGACCTGCTTGGGACCGCTCGCGGTCTCGATCCGTCCGACGATGAGAGGCGGGAACAGCGAGTGCATCTCCCGCGGCTGATTGTTGAACTTGAGTTTCCAGAGAATCTTCAGATTCTTAACGTTATTCTTTGTCAGGATATGCTCGTCCCGTTGCCAGGCGTCCCGCCGTGGGCTGCCGCCATCGGTCAGCCAGTCCGCCCCCCACGCAAGTCCGCAACTGAGCGTAGCGATCAAGCAAAAGCTCGTAGCGATCAAACAAAAGCTTGCAGCAATCAAGCAAAAGTTTGTTGCGATCAAAAAATAGCGTCTAACAATTAAAACTAAGCGTACCCTATGCATTCACAGCCTTTCTCTCGTTCCACTGCAGTCTCGATAAATCATTCCGCTTGCAGCTTTTCGCTCTGTGCGCTAGCGCCCCGTCAGTTGTGGCTGGGTTGCCGGAAGGCCGAAACAGTAAACTGTATTGTCGTGTGTGGTGAAGTACACCCGGCCGTTCGCCACCGCCAGACCACTGCCATGCGAAAAACTGGAGACCATTGTGCCGCTGGAGTAGAGTTCCTTTCCAGTGGCTCCGTCCAGCACGAAGAGCGTTGCGTGACTCGCCATCTTTTCGCGGTCTGCGATGCTGTACGGGCTGCCGTTTGGTTTGGCCTCGCGAGGGGATTCTCCAGTCGCCAGCGCAAACACCATTCCGTTGGCGGTCGCGGCCGGAGCGGGCGCCAGCATGTCCCGCGAGATCCACGATGGCGTCAACACACGATGGCCATTCCGCTCTTCGACCTTGAACGCCACGATACTGCCGCTGGAAGCTGCGCCATTCGTTACCGGGAATTGCGCAGCCGCGTCCGGCGGTCCCGATAAAGATGCATACACCCAGCGCGTATTAGTGTCAGTGTCTTCCCAACTTGAAAAGGCTCCGCGGAATCCGTTACCGGCATACTTGGTATCGGCGCTGGCGATGGGCACGGTCCGGTAGAGCGGCGTGTGATGATCGGCTCCACCGAGCGATGCGGAGTCAAGCAGGTACAAGCGTCCATCCCTTCCACCGGCGACGATTACGTCCTTGCCGTTTGAGGAGAAAACGACGGGAGTCGCACTCACCGGTTCGAGTCCTTTGGCGGGGCCCGGCGGCGCACCAACCGGCGTGAAATAATCCTTGACTTTCAGGTCCTTCGGAGTTAGCGCGAGGACCGTGTCATGGTATTCGCCGGCCGGGTCGCCGTGACCGGACGCGATCTGCGCATACAGAGTTCCATCTGTACCTATCGCGATGCCGGCCATGCCGGAAAAGCCGGACCCATTCGTCGGAAAAGATGCGACGGTCTTGTCATCACTCGATGGATTAACGGCGTAGAGCGCATTTGGGCTGCCCCCGCAGCCGCCTGAGGTCGTCGCATAGATCACATTCTCATTGATATTGAGGCCGCTGACGGTCGAGTTCGGGGGAAGAAATTTCACCGGCGGAATCAAGTCGTGCCCGGTTGACGTGTTTAATGTGTGCAAGTAGCCATCGCTGCTAACGACGAAGAATGCGCCAAGGCTGCCGAACCCGCTCCCGCCAATGGGAGCGTCAATGTGCGCAGCGGGTGCGACGGTGACTGAGGCGGTTCTGGCGGGGCGACGGAAGAACCGGCGCTCACCGGCTGAACTGCTGCCCGCCATGGTTACCGGCGCGGTCAGCCCGCCTGGGCATCCCAGTGTGGATCTGGCCGCCTGCGGCTTGTCAGCATTGTAATCCAGATGAACCTTCCAGATAATCCGGTTGAGATCGGCATCGACCGAATAGACGTTGTCCGCGCTCCCGCCAAAAACCAGCATTTCCTTGAAACCCAGATACGTGATGAGAAAACCGTCTATCAGAGGCGAGGTCAATGACTGCAGGCCCCTGGAGCGATTGTCGGCCCGGTATTTATAAAGCAGATCCAGATCGTTGACATTGTCTTTGGCGATCGTTTTTTCCGATTTTGCCCAACCGTCGCGCTGTGGACTTCCGCTTTGAGTTGGCCAATCCGCTCCCCAGACGGCTGCACAACTCAGAGCAGCCAGAGCTATCCATGAAAACTTTTGCATACCACCAACACCCCCCTACAGATCCCCTGTGATTCCGATCCCTTATCCATCAAGGCGCCGGAACAACTAGAACACAATCCGGTCCTTTTTCGCCTCAATCTTCTTGAAGTCCAATCCGGGGACATTCCGAAGATCGTCGATGGTTTTGAAATTACCTTTCTCCGACCGGTATTGGATGATTGCCGTTGCTTCCGACCTCAGGAGCAGGAGTGAAGATTCCAGATCGACAGCGGTCGCCTTGTTCACATTGACCGGGGGCGGAGCCTGCGGCCCGAAGTTCTTTACCAGGTAGGCGAGAATAGCATTGAACTCATCATCGGTGCCCTTGGCTCCCATATCTACCATTTTGGAAATTGTTGCCGCCCAACCCGATTCGTTTTGGTGAAGCGA
>Ga0070735_10003594_pt1 | contig 13520 bp, 13 predicted proteins | sample Coa_R1_FD_66443 | JGI IMG/M metagenome (GOLD analysis project Ga0070735, IMG submission 66443) | Surface soil microbial communities from Centralia Pennsylvania, which are recovering from an underground coalmine fire - Coalmine... | ecosystem: Environmental > Terrestrial > Soil > Unclassified ...
CTATGAGCATGTGGAGTAGCAGGAATCCTAGAAAGCGCAGCGCACGAAACATGGCGGCAATTCTAATCGTGAGAGGATTTTTAGGCCAGCGTGATTGCCTGAGTGTTGTAACCAGGCGATGTCACAAGCGTGCGCTTTTGCTTCGCCTTTTCAAGGGGGTCTTGAGCGATATAGGCATTTTTCGCTAGCTACGGGTTCGCGATTCGTGTGTACCCGTCTACCTAACTCACATACCAGCCGAGTAATGCCGACATGGAGATCTTGAAATGACGTGCCTAATCGGACATTCCAGCCTATACTCTTTGCACCTAGCCAGATCGTGAGGGATAGTCATGCGCGCCCGCTTCCGCCCCTTCGCTAATCGCTCCGCTTCCCGTTCTTCCTTTACCATGCTGCTGTTCGTTCCCCTGGTAGCCGTGCTGCTGGCTACGGGGTGCGGTACCGGAGGAAGCGGCACGAAAAGGACATTCAGCGGAAACACCGCGGTGGTTGTTCTCGCTTCCAGCACCGCGAACGACCAGTTATTTCAATTCTCCGTAACTCTGCAGAGCCTGACCTTGACCAGTCAGTCCGGTCAGACGGTTTCGCTTCTGGCGAGTCCCGCGGCCGACGATTTCATGCACTTGAACGGCCACGTGGAGCCGCTGGCAACCGTGAGCGTACCGCAAGGTGTTTACACCTCTGCCGCCGCGACGGTCACCGAAGCCTTCCCTGCTTGCGCCGGACAGTCCGCTGGAACCCTCCTTGTCGATGAAGCGCTTGGCGGCGTGAACGGGCCGACCGCCGCATCCATTGCGTCGCAACCGATCACAGTGACCGGGAGTGCGATGGGATTGGTTGTTGATCTGCAAGTGTCCCAGACTGCGCAGTTCAGCGGCGGATGCTCCGGCAGCCTGACCAACTCGGTTCCTATCACGCCGACTTTCAATGTGGCTCCCATCTCCATCTCGACCCAGCCTACAAACAGCGCGAACGGCAAAGTCTTCGGTGTCGAAGGGATCATCAGCTCAACCAGTTCGGACGGGAATAGTTTTACCGCCGGTGCGCTTCCCAGCATGAATGAAGGTTCTATTGCTCCTGTTTGGCAGGTAAGCATGAGCGGCAGCACTGTATTTCAGGGAGTAGGAAGCGCTGCAGGACTCACTGCCGGGATGCCGGTCGACATGGACTTCGTGATCCGGCCGGATGGATCATTGCTTGCTACACGAGTTGCCGTCTACGACACGAATACCACAAACCTGAGCGTCGCTTTCGGATCGCCATTGTCTATTTATGCTTCAGGGGGCTTCCAGGCCGTCTATCCCTTGATGGACACCCTCGAAGTAGAACAGATGGGCAACCTGTCGTCATTAACCGGCTTCTATGGCGGTTTGCTAAACGCCACATCCCAGATTTCGGGCCAGCTCACAAATCTCCAAAGTCTTCCCTTTGTGCCGACGTTCAATTCCAGCAACATGGTCGATGGCCAGAATGTGCTGTTCAGCACACACGCGGCCTCAGCAACTTTTGGGGAATCGGTAACCACGCTCACCCTGCTGCCGCAGACAATTAACGGCACGGTAAGTGCGATTTCCAACGAGGGCAACTTCACGACATACACCGTGACGCTGGCGCCCTACGATCTGTTTCCGAATCTCGCAGTGCAGCCAGGGCAGACGTCGCTACTCACCAACCCGAATACAGTTGTGGTCTACGCCGACAGCAACACGCAGACCCTCAACTCCAGCGCGATCAGTGTAGGTGGACTGTTCCGTTTCTATGGCCTGATCTTCAACGATAACGGTACGCTTCGTATGGACTGCGCCCAGGTGAACGACGGCGTTGCTGAGTGAGGCCGCGAGAATCTGCGACAAAGCCTGGCCATCTACGTAGGAACCTCCACGTCCGACACAAAGGCCTACGATGAACGGCGCGACCGCATATTCACCCCTCTCCCGCGAGTTACAGCGGATGCAGCCGAGGATCGCCGCAGCCCAGTCCTGAAAGACCATCTCCCCAGTCGCGGTTGCAGAGATCTACATCTGCAAGATTTAAAGGGAATTGGCGTACGACTCAGGACGCGTGACTCGGCAATACAAAAGATATCCACAGCCCGATGTGACATCTGAACTTGCCTTCCACAGCCCCAAACATCCGATCATGTCAACGCCGACAGGCAAGTCGCGGCATTCGCGGCCTAGGACAGAACCGGCCCATAACTCAGGATTGACTGAGTACTGAGTACTGAGTACCGGGTCCTGAGTACTGATCTAAGTTATTTTAAAACAATATTTTACGCGTAAACCCAAGCGGCTCAAGATTTTGCGAGGAGCATCGCCGGGCTGAATCGACTAACTCCAATGTTTGGAATATTTTGCGAGAAGGAGCAAAAAAAATTGCGCGTGACTGCCCGAGGTAAAGCACGCAATTTCAATATTTTACCTGCAAAATCTTGAAAACAGATGCTTTATTCTGCATTTCGCGCGCTAAATCGCTGATTCCAGAAGATCGGCGCGGAGAGGGGATGGGTAGCAAAAAATCGCATCTCGCATCGCGACTCGGCACCGATTGGGACATCCCTGGCTGGTCGAAGTCGACCTGGGCTCTGCCTCGCCCCACGAGTGATACCTTATGGCCATGTCGGACGAGTCCTACTTCACCGGTTCCACGAATACCGCCGTCCCATAGGCCAGTACTTCAGTGACGCCCTGCATGACCTCAGTTGCGTCGTAGCGGGCGGCGACGACGGCGTTGGCTCCGAGTTCGGCGGCGTGCTGCAGCATCAGGTCGAAGGCTTCCTGCCGCGTCTTCTCGCACAGGTTCGTGAGCAAGGTGATGTTCCCCCCGACCAGCGTTTGCAGCCCGGCGCCAATCGTTCCGAAAATCGAGCGCGAGCGCACCACGATGCCGCGTACTACGCCGAGAGTCCGCGTCACGCGAAAGTTATCGAGTTCGTACTGCGTCGTGACCATGTTGTGCGAAACCATTCTGCCGCTGGTGTAGCCCGTCGCCATGGAAATTTCTCCTTTCGAGCACGCGCCTGTTCGACGGACAAATATAGCGCCTCGTGCGGGAGAAGACGAGTGGTTGCGAAGCGTCAGCCGGTCGATGGTCGTTCGTCGTTGATCGTTCGCCGTTCGCAGTCGCTTGGGAGCAGCGCCAGAAAATCCTTCGTCTTACTTCGTGACCTTAGTGGTTCAAGATGTTTCTCGTCAGCCGGGGCTCACGAAGCAGTTGCGATCGGCTAGCGACAAACGACTAACGACCGATTCTCCCCGATGTGCTCTACTTGAACCTGCCATGGAATCCGGCTTCCAGTGCGCCTCTTGCGGAGAGTGGAATGATACGGTCGTGGACGAATCTGCCGGCCGCTGCCAAAGCTACGTGGAAGACTGCCAGGTCTGCTGCAAGCCCAACGTCCTTCGGATCGAGTACGACAATTCCGCGCAGGAATTCTTCGTCACCGCAGAACTCGAGTGAGCCGCAGATCGGCCAACGACGAACGACCAGCGACTATATAATGTCCCGGCCTTACAATCCTCGATCCTTGGAGGGACGCATGATCTCGCGGCGGCGGTTTCTGGAATTGGGCAGTGTAGCCGGAGGCATCGCGCTCACACCGAGCTCGCTCGGCGCCTCGACACAAAATTCGAACGACTCTTCCCTGCCTCCATCGATCGCTCGCTTGCAATCGCGAAAGAACGAGGCCAAGCCGATCACGCTCGAAGAACGCAGTGAGCGCCTCGAACGCGCCCGCAAGTTGATGGCTGAAAATACCCTCGACGCCATCGTGCTGATGGAAGGCACCTCGCTCCGCTATTTCACCGGGATGCGCTGGTGGGGCGGCGAGCGCATGTTCGCCCTCGTGCTTCCCGCAAAAGGCAACGCCTTTTACGTCTGTCCTGGATTTGAAGAAGGACGAGCCCGCGAGCAGCTTGCCAACGCTCCCGGCGGCGATAATCCCGACGTGCGCATTTGGCAGGAAGACGAGAGCCCGTATCAGCGCGTCGCCCAAGGTTTGAAGGAGCGCGGCATCTCTACGGGCAAGATCGGGATGGAAGAGACGATGCGCTTCGTCTTCGTCGATGGAATTGCGAAAGCGGCGCCGCAGGCCACGCTAACGAGCGCAACTTCTGTTACGGCCGGATGCCGAATGATCAAGAGCGAACATGAAATCGCGCTGATGCGCCTGGCATCCCATGTGACGCTGGCGGTGTACGAAGCGGTCTACCACTCGCTCAAGGAGGGAATGACGCAGGCCGATGTCAGCAACTTGATCGACGAGGCGTATGCGCGCATGGGATTCCCAGGCGAGGCCAGCGTCATGGTCGGCGAATCCACTGCCTTCCCGCACGGATCTCGCACGCCACAGGTCCTTCGGGAAGGCACCATCATCATGATTGATGACGGCTGCACGGTCGAGGGATATCAGTCGGACATCACCCGAACGTTCGTCCTCGGAAAAGCTTCCGACAAGATGAAGAGCGTCTTCGACATTGTGCATCGCGCTCAGTCAGCAGCGCTCGCCGCGGCTCGGCCGGGAGTCGAATGTGGTTCGATTGACGCCGCCGCTCGCAAAGTCGTGACAGATGGCGGCTACGGCCCCGACTACAAGTATTTCACGCATCGCCTCGGCCACGGCCTCGGCATGGATGGACACGAGTGGCCGTATCTGGTTCGGGGCAATCCTAAAAAGCTCGAGGCGAACATCACGACCAGCAACGAGCCGGGAATCTACATTCGAGGCGAGTTCGGCGTCCGACTGGAAGACGACATGCACGTGACGAAAAACGGTGCGGAGTTGTTCACTGCCCAGAGCCCCTCTCTCGAAGATCCGTTCGGCAAAGCCTGAGGGTCTTACTGATCGAGCTAGCAACAAAAAACCTTCGTGCCCCGTCGTGACCTTGGTGGTTGAAATGTTTTTAACCACCAAGGTCACGACGGAACACGAAGGCAAACTGATTCGCGAAGCTTTACCAGGTCAGCTTGCTGAGATAGTTATAGCTGGCCGTGATGCTGGCGATCGGGTCTTTCGGCCTGTCGTGCTCGACGATGTAGTGCTTGATACCAGCCTGCTGCGAGTGAGCGAATATCTTCTTCCAGTCGATCACGCCGTCGCCCACTGAAGTCAGATCGACGCTGTCGCCGAAGTTCTGACCGCCGCCGGTTGTAACCTTGGGCATGGTCTTCACGTCTTTCACGTGAACCAGCGGGAAGCGGCCCGGATACTTCTCAAAATACTTGATCGGATCGCCGCCAGCCACGGTGATCCAACAGAGATCCATCTCCATCTTCACGAGGTTGGGATCGCAATCGGCAAGAAGCTGATCGTAGGGAAGCTTTCCGTTGACCGGCATGAACTCGAACCAGTGATTGTGATATCCAAACTGCATTCCCGCCTTCTTCGATTGCTCGCCGCATTTGTTGAATTTCTCGGACGCCTGCTTCCAGATATCGGGAGATTTTCGAAGTTCCTCAGGAATCCACGGGCAAATGATGTAGCTGAGGCCGATCTCCTTCGAGGTCTCGATCACGGACGGGAATTTCTCGTCGAGTTCGTCATATTGCACGTGCGTGGAGGGAGCCGTGAGGCCGTTCTTCTCAACCACTGCTCGCACCTGCTTCCCCGTGCGGCCGAAGTATCCGGCGAATTCCACTTCCTTGTAGCCGATCTGTGCGACCTTGGCGATGGTGCCGTCGAAATCGTCCTTCATCAGGTCACGCACCGTGTAGAGTTGCAGACCGACTTTGTTGATTTTGTGCTGACCTGCCGCCCAGCCGAGGCGACTGCTCAGCAAGGTCGCGGCCGAGACGGCTGTTGTGGTTTTGAGAAACGTGCGCCGATTTATCGCATGAATAGCCATGATGCCAGTCCTCCAATTACTCCATTGGGGTTGGAAGTGAAATCCGGAAGCATTATACGCGCAGGGAAACCGCGTGGGCGGGTGGAATCCGCGAAAAGGGCGAGAGCAGACGGAGTGGCTTCCCCAAAATCAGAATGGAATAAAGAGAGGACGCGGACGCGTCCTCTCACAAATTTATTACGACCGAGGCTCCGCCACCTGCAGATTGTTCGTCACAGAAAATGTGCCGGGGACCGTTTTGGCGCGAATGCCTGCCAGATTCTTATCGGCTTCGCTGTCGACGACGCCCTCAAGCCAGACATGTCCGTTCTTTACGATGATCCGGATCGGCTTTCGAACGCCCAGTTCATATTTCTGCAGCGCTGGAAACTCGTAGATCGCGCGAAACAATCGCAGCCGGATCCGGTCGTCGGCGGTAGACGGTGGCAGGACTTCAATCTGATTAACAACTTTGTCGACTCCTTCAATGTGCTTCACTGCGTTTTCGGCATCTGGTTTGAGCGACGGCCGGACTACGTTTCCCATCAAAGTAACCGTTCCGTCTTCGACTTTGTAGGTAATGTTGTCGAACACACCGAAGTACGGCAGCATGAGCAATTCATGCCGAACCTCCCGAGTAATGCGTTCGTCGGACTTCGCACTGTTCTGCGCCGCTGCGCAGAACGGAATCATCAAAAGCAGGCTCGCCAACACGGTTGCTGCTTTGAATCTCATGGCGGTTCCTCCTCCAGCAGTTTTTCAACAGATTGAGTGTGGATGCGACTATTCCGAAAAGAGTTGGGAAGAAGTTGGTTGTTAGAAGCCGGGAAATGAATGGAACGGCACCAGCCATTCCATTTGGCACATAGAACTACTCCATCTTCAAGTCCAAAAGCAAGTCCTTGGTGGAACGTATCGGGTGGACGTCGGCACAGTTACGCAAGATGAAGTCGGCTCCGGCGTTTCGAAGGTCCGATTTACCAGCCGTCGTCGTGAATGCAATGACTGTGGAGCCGGCGGCTTTCCCAGCGCGGACGCCTGCCGGAACATCTTCGAAAACGACGCATTGGTCGGCGGGGAACCCGAGCAGCGCGGCTCCCTTCAGGAACGGCTCAGGATTCGGCTTGCCATGAATGATGTCGGTCGAGGTGATGATCCGGGGCGGCAGGGGAAGCCCGGCGACCTTGATACGCACCTCGGCCAGCGGACGCGTGCAGGACGTAACAATCGTCCATCGATCGGGGGGAAGAGCCGCCAGCAGATCGAGAGCGCCGGGCAGAGGGACGACGCCTCCAAGATCCTCGATCTCGCGGCGCTCGACTTCCTTGTTTTCAGCGTGATGATCGGCGTCCGGCAGATATTCGCGAATCGTCGTCAAACTCGGACGGCCATGGGCCCGCTCCACAACTTCTTGCGGATTGAATCCACGCTCGATGGCCCACTTACGCCAGACTCGCGCCACGGCCGGCGTGGAATTGATGAGAACCCCATCTAAATCGAAAAGCAGAGCAGCACATTGAATTTGCGTCATTTCGATGATTGCGATCCGTCGAGCGATTGTAAATGACCGGCTCGTCATGGATTACGAGGGGGTTGCGTACGCCAGTCACCTGCCAGTGATGAACGTCACTATCCAGGGTATCTGTCATCACTCCCGATCGCCCGGTGTCGCAATACTATTCTCGATAAAGCGAAAGGGTGCTGCGCCATGCTCTCCAGGTGCGCGAATCCCGGCTGTAACGAGCAGTTCCACTCGATCACCCAGGGAAAACTTTTCCACCTGACTCCCACGCGCGAACTGGAGATCCTGAGAGAAGAGGATTTTCCTTTTCTCTACGAGCGCTATTGGCTATGCGAGCGTTGCTCGAAGATGATGACGGTGGTTTGGGACGGGACGCAGGGGCGTGTTGTTACTTTGCCGACGCCACAAGATGAATCTGAGGACAATGCGATGAAGGTGCCGTCCCCATGATTCCAGCGCAAGGATTAGTTTCGCGGGGAGGTGTCTATGACGATTGAGGTGGTGCAGACGAGGGAAACATTGAAGGCCACGCCCGTCTTTCGGCACATTCTCGTCGCAGTCGATTTTTCGGATTCTTCCCGGCGCGCCCTCTCTTGCGCCGTGCCACTTCTCACCAGTGGAAACGAAGAGATCTCCGCGGTACACGTATTGAAAGCAGACTGGCGATATGAACTTTTAGATAGCCCACCCGAGATTGGCCTGGAAGAAACTGACGGATGGAAGCGATTGCACGCGATGGTCGACGAATGGGGACGACAGAAGAATCTGGAAGTGGTCCTTCTGCAGCATGGCCCTGTGGCAAGGGCTCTGCTGTCATTCGCCGCGAAAATAGATGCGGACCTGATCGTTCTCGGCACGCGTGGGCGCGGAGGTTTCCAGAAGCTGGCGGTTGGTTCGGTTGCGGAGGAAGTGTTGCGCCTCGCTCCGTGTCCGGTACTTACGATTGGACCGCGGACCTGCGCGCCGGAAACCAGAGCTGCCGGTCTACAGACAATTCTCTTTGCGACCGATTTTGGGAGCGGCTCAGCGAAAGCCTTGCCGCTCGTGCTGAAGCTCGCGGCATTGCGAAGATCGAAATTGATCCTGCTGCATACAATTCCGCCGATGCCCGCCAGTTCTCCGAATCTTTCGGCATATGCTCCCGGCACAATGGCAAGCGATGAATTGCAGAAATGGGAAAAAACAATGCGCAATCAATCGCTGCAGCAACTGAGACGTTGGATTCCGCAGGACACAGCCTTGCAGCAGGAACCGGAATACATTGTGGGTGTGGACTTTTTACCGGAAGGAATTCTGACGGCCGCCGCTGAGCGCAAAGCTGATCTGATTGTGATGGGAGCGAACCAACGAGGTTCCCCGCGCATTGCAGCCCATGTCCCATGGACGGCAGTGCACGAGATACTGCATGACGCGCCCTGCCCTGTGCTTACGATTGCGGGATAGTGATGGGAAAAAACTGGAGAGGAGGACGGGGGACAGGATCGCTGCCCCCGTGAATCAGGACTGGACGATTTTCTCGAGTGCAGGCCGGTTGCGGATGATGAGTGTCGAGCCTTTCAGCTGCAGCAGCTGTTTCTTCTTGAATTCCGAAAACAAGCGGCTGACAGTCTCGCGAGTCGTACCGATGATCTCGGCGATTTCCTCGTGAGTCAATGTAAGTTTCACCTGACCCGCGCCGTCGTTTTGTGCCGCTTTCGTCGACCACGACAATAACAGCTTTGCAAACTTCTCCGATGGCGAAGTTGCGAGACCCAATGTCCGGATCTCGTCGTAGGCGGTGTAGTAATTGCGGCTCAATTGTTCGGCAACGCGGAGCGCTACTTCTCCGTGGTCTTTCAGGAACTGCAACAGAGACTCACGCGGAATGAAGTTTGCCTGGCCCGGCTCCATCATTTCAGCCGTTACTTCATAAGGATGATTCGAGACGACCGCGTTGAGACCGAGCACATCACCGGCATCGGAAAGTTTAGTGATAATGGTCTTACCTTCGCGAGATGAAGTAGAGAGCTTCGCTTTTCCGGCGCACAGAACGAATACTCCGCGAGGTTGCTGTCCTTCGATGAAGAGCATCGCGCCTTTGGGGTAAACGGCTGTGGATTTGATTTCGTTGAGGCGTTGTCCGGCATGGACTGACAGATTACAAAATAAATGTTCTTCCCTTACCGAACAGGTGAGACAGTTATCAAGAATATTTAGGCCATAAGGGGCGCGCATGGGAGCAGCACCTCTCTTTCCGTTAAATTGTATCTCGGAACTTACCGTTGTGATCAAGGTCACTCACGTCAGTGATTGCACACCTATTGTGATCACAGACACACCAGACAGACTGTAGGACGATGGGTTTTTATTGCGCGAATCGTTTCTCCTCTCGCTTCTGAAATTGTGAAAAAATGAAACACACTTGCATTCGCCCAAGGAGCATTTGTGAGCGAAGTATCGAGTCCTGCTGCAAACCCACGAATTGACGCGGCTAGGAAGAAGATGGCTATGCGGCCGGGGCTTGAGTCGATGTTTGCTCCCCGGTCAATCGCCGTCATTGGAGCGACCGATCGCGAAGGGACGGTCGGCCGCAGCGTCCTCTCGAATCTGCTGGAGAGCAGCGAAAAAATAAAAATTTATCCGGTCAATCCCAGCCGCGAAGAGGTTCTCGGAATCACAGCACACAAGAGTATTGCGGGCATCTCGGCTCCGATCGATCTGGCGATTGTGGTCACTCCGGCGCACCTCGTGCCGGGGATCATTGGCGAGTGCGTGGATGCAGGAGTGAGTTCAGCCGTCGTGATCTCAGGCGGCTTTCGCGAACAAGGCGCGGCAGGCGCTGCGCTGGAAGACCAAATCCAGGAACACCTGAGGGGTGGATCGTTGCGGATGATAGGCCCGAACTGCATGGGATTCATGATCCCCACAACCGGCCTCAACGCGACATTCGCGAGATCGATGCCGCAAAAAGGCACGGTCGCATTTCTGAGCCAGAGCGGGGCTCTGCAAACGGCGATCCTCGATTGGAGCCGGGGCGAGCAAGTTGGATTCAGCGCCATGGTCTCGACTGGTTCGATGCTCGACGTGGGTTGGGGTGATCTCATTTATCACTTCGGCGACGATCCGCACACGAAGAGCATTCTGATTTACATGGAGTCCGTAGGCGATGCGCGCTCGTTTCTTTCTGCTGCGCGCGAGATTGCACTGAGCAAGCCGATCATCGTGATCAAGGCAGGGCGCTCCGATGCAGCATCGCGCGCCGCCGCTTCGCATACTGGAGCGTTGACCGGCAGCGACGACGTGCTCGAAGCCGCTTTCCGCCGCAGCGGAGTATTGCGGGTGCAGAACATCGCCGATCTTTTCTATATGGCGGATGTGCTGAGCAAGCAGCCGCGGCCTCGCGGACCCCGCCTCAGTATCGTCACGAATGCCGGGGGGCCGGGAGTTCTGGCGACGGACTCTCTGATCGCCACTGGCGGCGAACTCACGGTTCTTTCCGCGGAGACCATTCGCGAGTTATCGAGCTTTCTGTCGCCGCACTGGAGCCATGGTAATCCGGTCGATATTCTGGCCGACTCTGATGCAGACCGTTTCGCAAAGGCGGTCGAAGTTGTTTCCAAAGATGCTTCCAGCGATGGATTGCTCGCCGTGATAGCGCCACAGGGACTCGCGCACCCGACCTTAACTGCCGAACGAATGAAGAAGTTCGCGCACAGCACGACGAAGCCGGTGATTGCCAGCTGGATGGGCGGTGCGGATATGAGCGAAGGAAGAGGGATTCTCAACGCGGCCGGAATTCCTGCGTTTGCCTATCCCGATACCGCCGCGCGCGCGTTCACCTACATGTGGCGCTACACCTACAATCTGCGCGGACTCTATGAGACGCCCGCGCTGGTGGAAGCCGAGCCCGCGTCCGAGATTCGCAGGAAAGTCACCGAATCTGTTCAACAGGCACGCGCCGCCGGACGCGTGATGCTGAATGAGTTCGAAGCGAAGCGGCTACTCGCTTCATATGGAATTCCGACGGTCGAAACGCGGACAGCTCAAGATGAGGAACAAGCGGTCGGCGTCGCGGTTGAAATCGGCTATCCGGTCGTTCTTAAGCTTCTGTCGAACACGATCACACACAAAACTGACGTCGATGGAGTTCACCTGCGCCTGGTGGATGAAGATCAGGTACGGCTGGCATTCCGGGCGATCCGTGAGTCCGTCTCAGAAAAAGCTGGTGCACAACATTTCCAGGGAGTCACGGTGCAGAAGATGGTCAGCCGGGATGGGTACGAACTTATCCTCGGCAGCAGCATCGATGCGCAATTTGGGCCCGTGATCCTGTTCGGCTCCGGCGGGGTCATGGTGGAGGTGTACCGCGACTACGCACTGGCCCTGCCGCCGCTGAATACAACACTCGCCCAGCGGTTGATGGAGCAGACGAGGATTTTCACTGCCCTCGAGGGAGTGCGGGGGCGCAAACCGGTGAAACTGGCGGACCTGGAACAGCTTTTGGTCCGCTTCGGTCAGCTTGTCATGGAGCAGCCGTGGATCAAGGAGATCGACATCAATCCGCTGCTGGCGGGTCCCGATCAATTGCTTGCACTCGATGCGCGCATCACACTGCACGATTCGGCGATGCGCCCGGAGCAGTTGCCGCGCCCGGCGATTCGTCCGTACCCCGCGCAGTATGCCTGGAATTGGCAACTGAAAGACGGCACGGCAGTGACGATTCGCCCCATCCGCCCGGAAGATGAGCCGCTGATGGTGCGGTTCCACACGACCTTATCGGAGCGCAGCGTCTATCTGCGCTATTTCTGCTCGTTGAGCCTGAGCACACGCGTGGAGCATGAGCGGCTGGTGCGCATATGCTTCGGCAGCTACGATCGCGGATTTGCGCTGGTCGCCGAGTACAAGAATCCTTTATCGGGCGAACAAGAAATCCTGGGCGTCGGACGCTTCACCGCGATCACGCGTACCGAGGCCGAGGCCGCCGTACTTGTAACCGACCGCTGGCAGGGGCGAGGGCTCGGCACGGAATTACTCGCCGGCGTCGCGCGGGTGGCGCGCGCGGAAGGGTTCAAGCGCATCTCAGGAGAAATCCTGCGGGATAATCTCGCTACGCAAGCGATCTTCAGGAAGACTGGCTTCAATGTCCATGCGACGGAAGATCCCTCCTCCGTCACAGCTTCGATTGAACTATAGGGCTCGATTTAAGAGACCGGGATCGGGGGCTTGTTGATTTCGAGCTGCGGCTCGAATTTCAGGGTAGTTCCCAAGGCTCGCGAAACCAGGCACAACTTTTCTGCGCGCTTGAGGAGTTCGAGTGCGCGATCACGTTCTTCGGCGGTGGAAATTTTCAGATTCGGACGAACCACAATCTGCGTGAAGGAATAGCCGGACTCCGCCTTGCGCACGGTTCCGCTGGCTTCCACCTGCAGGTCGGTAAAATCAAATTGCGCCGCCCCAGCAATGGCGCGGACAGTGGTCGTATAGCACCCGGCAATCGCGGCAAGCAGTAGTTCTTCAGGGGTCCACCGGCCCTCCAGTCCACCGAACTCGGTCGGCGCGGTGAAGTGGATGGCATTGGGCGCGGAATCGGACTTGGCTAAGCCGGTACGGCCGGAAGTCCACCATGCTGCAACTCGATACGCGTGCTCTTCACTCATACATTCCTCGTTTCGTAGGGAAACTGTGATTCATCCACACCGCTGCAGATGCGCCGAACTGGGGAGTGGCAAGGTCTTGTAATTGAATGCTTCTTCAAGCGGCCCTCCTAGGCCGCTCCCTTTTCGGATTTCAGACCTCGCTCCCGCTCGATCTTTTCAATCTGAGTGCGAAGCCATGTTGCCAGGGCTTCTTCCATTTCAATCTGGCTGCCAGTGCGATAGAAGTCCTCCACCGTGCGCCCATCTGAAGTAATTGGGATGAAGCGGCAGGGAATGCTCTCCGCCTGCTGCCCGGCGGGAACGAACTGCTCCAGCAGGCAGTTCTGGCACGAATGCGGCCGGGCCGGATCGCAGAAATTCGGGCAGATCGGGGAGTCTTCAAAAACCGCGGGAGCACGCCACGGCGATTGCGGAGACCTTCCGTAGCCTCCGTCCAGCAGGAAGCTCAATTCAAACCGGAGCACATCGAGAATATCGCGATCGTCTTTAGCCATAGGGCACCTCGATTGCCTGCCAGCATGCCAGACCTGGGAGGGAGGC
>Ga0070735_10003595_pt1 | contig 13518 bp, 11 predicted proteins | sample Coa_R1_FD_66443 | JGI IMG/M metagenome (GOLD analysis project Ga0070735, IMG submission 66443) | Surface soil microbial communities from Centralia Pennsylvania, which are recovering from an underground coalmine fire - Coalmine... | ecosystem: Environmental > Terrestrial > Soil > Unclassified ...
AATGCGCGAATTCGCCGCCACGCTGGGCGAGCGCGCCAGCGCCACGCCGAGCGCTCCGCAGGTGGCGCGCGGGCTCTACAGCGAAGGGGTCGGCCAGTGGCGGCGTTTCGAGGATGACCTCGAGCCGATCATGTCCACCCTCGCGCCCTGGATCACACTTTTCGGCTACGCCGAGGGCTCGCTCCACTGAACGCGGCCGCGCGATCCTCTATGGTGGGCGAGCAGGGAAGGTCGGAAACGTCGATGGCAACCGCCGACACCGGGGAACAGGACCTCGCCGACGCCATGGCCGCGCGGCGGGCGATCGAGGCCGCCCTCGGCGCGTCCAACCTTCACCGCGCGGTCGCGTTGGCGCGTGCGGCGCTCGCACGCGGTTTCCGGGACCCGCTTTTCCACAGCCTGATCGCTGACGAACTTCAGGAGCAAGGACGCTTTGCCGAGGCGATGGGGGAACTTCAGCGCGCATACGAGCTCGCGCCTCGCGACGTACTCATTCTGAACGCCATTGGGCGCTGTCTGACCGCTCAAGGCCGCGTGGAGGAAGCGCTCAAGACTTTGGACGCTTCGCTCGCAATCGAACCGCAGTATCCGATCACCCACATAGACAGGGCGGACGCCCTGGCCCTGGCGCAGGAGTTTGACGAAGCCCGCAGCGCCTTCCGCACCGCCTTGGCGATCCTTCCGGACAGCGCCGGCGCGCTGGCGGGTCTCGCCGCGGTGGAGCTCAGGCTCGGCGCCTTGGATGAAGCACGAGAGCTCGCGGAGCGGGCTTTGACGCTTGAACCGGACCAGCCGAACGCCTCTGTCACGCTCGCCGAGGTCGAGGCCGGGGAGGGCGACGGCGTCCGCGCCGAGCGCCTCGTTCGAAGCGCGCTAGGGAGCGACCTGAGGCCGGACCTCCACGCGCATGCGCGAAGCGTGTTGGGCGATGCGCTCGACTCCCAAGGTCGCTACAGCGAGGCCTTCGCGTCCTATGCCGCAGCTGGCGCCGAGCTGAGGGCGCTGCACGCCGGCAGGTACGCGCGCGCGGACGAGCCAACGATCGTCGAGATGGTTCGATGGCTTCGCGAGCGGTTCGAGCCGGTCGCCCCCGGCGAATGGATTGGCCCGCCGCACCCACCGCGGGAGTCGGATCCTAGAGTGCATGTCTTCTTTCTGGGGTTCCCACGGTCGGGCACGACTCTGTTCGAGCAAGTCTTGGCCAGTCACCCCGACGTCGTCGCCCTCGATGAGCGCCAAGTGCTCGCTGAAGCGACGCGCGATCTCTACACGTCCGACCGGAAGCTGGACCGCTTGAAGTCTCTGGGCGCCGATGAGGCCGAGATTTACCGGGACGCCTATTGGCGCAGAGTCGCCCAGTATTGCCCTCCCGCGAACGGCAAGGTCTTCGTCGACAAGCATCCGCTGAACACCACCAGCCTGGGGCTCATCGCCAAGCTCTTCCCAGACGCGAAGGTGGTGTTCGCCGTGCGCGACCCGCGAGACGTGGTCCTGAGTTCCTTTCGTCGTCGCTTCCGGATGAACCCGGCGATGTACGAACTCTGCACGCTCGAGGGCGCGGCGGCGTTCTATGACGCCGTGATGCGCTTGGGCGCGGAGTTCCGGGCGAAGCTGGCTCTGCCGTTCCACGAGGTGCGCTATGAGCGCTTGGTCGAGGATCTCCGCGCGGAGACGGAGGCGGTCGGGCGATTCATTGAGCTGCCTTGGGACGACGCCATGCTGGATTTCGCCGACACAGCGCGGTCGCGTCGGGTGCGCACGCCGAGCGCGAGACAGGTGGTGCGGGGTCTCTACAGCCAGGGTGTCGGCCAATGGCGGAACTACCGGGCCGAGCTCGAGCCGGTCCGGTCGCTGCTCGCGCCGTGGGTGGACGCTTTCGGATATCCTGAGGACTAGATGGAACGGTCCGCTCCAGCGCCCAGCGAGACGGTAGCCGGGCTCAGGTCGGCGGCCGACGAAGCCGCGCGGCGCGGCGACCTGAGGGGCGCGCGCGCAGCCCTGGAGCGGGCTGTCATGCTTGACCAGGGCAGCGTCGACCTCTGGATGAGCCTTGCCGGTTGCTGTCGCGGCCTTGGCGATTTCGCGGCGGCCGGCGCCGCCGTCGAGGCGGCTCTGCGCCTCGATCCGCGGTCGTTCATCGCGCTTCTGATGAAGGCCTCGCTGCTCGAGCGGGCGGGACAGGAGCGTGCCTCGGCGCTCGCTTATGGCATCGCCCTGACACAGGCGCCGCCGGACGAACGTCTCGATGTGCACACGCGCGAGGCCGTGGTTCGGGCGCGCGCGATCTACGCCGCCCACAATGCCCAGCTCGAGGAGGCCCTCAAGGCCGCGGCCCGGCGCGAGCGCGGCTCGAAGGCGTCGAAGGAACTTCTGCGCGCGGACGTGTTCGCCGAGCGCCTCGTCGGCAAGCGGCGCGTCTATCACCAGGAGCCGGTGCAGTTCCACTATCCGGGCCTGCCGGAGATCGAGTTCTGGGATCGGGGGGAGTTCCCTTGGATCGAGGCGCTCGAGGCTGCTGCGGAGGACATTCGTCAGGAGCTTGTCGCGATCCTGCGAGAGGATGGCGACGAGATCGGCCCGTACGTGAACTATCCGGACGGCGTGCCGCTGGACCAATGGGCGGAGCTCAACCGCTCGCCGCGCTGGGGGGCCTTCCATCTCTTTCACGAAGGTCGCGAAGTCGCCTGGAACGCCAAGCGCGCGCCGAAGACCATGGCCGCGCTCGCGCAGGCGCCGCAACCGACGCTTCCAAACCGCTCGCCGGCGTCGATGTTCTCGGTCCTGCAACCTCGCACGCGCATCCCGCCGCACACGGGCATCGCCAACGTCCGCCTCGTCACCCACCTGGCGCTGATCGTGCCCGACGGCTGCGGCTTCCGCGTCGGGTCTGAGACCCGCCATTGGCGCGAGGGCGAGGCCTGGGTGTTCGACGACACCATCGAGCATGAAGCCTGGAACGATAGCGACGAACCGCGCACGATCCTGATCTGCGATGTCTGGAATCCGCGACTGAGCGCGGACGAGCGCGAGACGGTGGCCGCGCTGATGGCGGCCCTTGACGCGTTCAATCAGGCCGCGCCGGCGGGCGGCTCGCTTTGACCGACGCCCGGCTCGCCGGCTTCGCCGCCCAGGCCGACGCGCTGCGCGCCGCCGGCCGGCTCGAAAGCGCCATCGCCCTCTATGAGACGATCATCGAGGAGGCGCCCGACGACGGCTACGCCCTGCACAATCTGGCCGCCGCGCTCGGCGATGATCACCGCTTTAACCAGTGCGAGCAGGTCGCCCGCCGCGCCTTCACCAAGGGCATCGACGCACCGGAGACCTGGCTCGTGCTGGCGCGCGCGCTGCAGGGCCTCGGCCGCTTCGACGAGGCGGACGACGCGTTCCGCCAGGCGATCCGCCGGCGCCCTGCCTACGTTCAGGCCCACAGGGACCTCGCCCAGCTGCTCTGGATGCGCGGTCAGAGCGCGGACGTCTCGTCGCAGTCGATCGATCGCGCGCTGGCCAGCGCGCCGCTCGATGCGCCGTTGCTGCTGACCAAGGCGAAGGTGCTCGAGTACGCCGGCCAGCCGGACGCCGCTTATCGGCTGATCGTTCGCGCGATCGGCATGGGGGCGGGGGATGCGCGCTTGGAGACGGCCGCGGCGATGCTGACCTTCCAGACCGATCCCGAGGCCTCGCTCGCCCATGCCGAGCGCGCCATCGCCCGGGATCCGCTGGACGAGGCGGCGCTGACTGCGCTCTGCCAGGCCAATCTGGCGCTGGGCAGGGCGGACGCCGCCCTTGAGGTGGCGGCCTTCCTGCGCGAGCGGTCGCCCGACGATCAGCGCGCGGTCGCGCTGCAGGCGACGGCGTGGCGGCTCATGGGCGACCCGCGCTATCGCGCGCTGTTCGACTACGAGCGGCTCGTGCGCGCCTGGACCATCGACACGCCGCCAGGCTGGCGCACGCTGGACGCCTATCTGGCCGACCTGACCGAGAGCCTGCACGCCCTGCACCGGCTGCGGGCCCACCCCATCGGCCAGTCGCTGCGCGGCGGCGTGCAGACCACCCAGAACCTCGACCGCGTCGACGACCCGGCGGTGAAGGCGCTCTTCCAGGCGCTCGCCGGTCCGATTCGACGGCACATCGAGGCGATCGGCGAGCGGGGCGAGCCGCGCTTCAACGGCGTCTGGTCTGTCCGCCTGCAGCCCGGCGGATTTCACATCAACCACCTGCATCCGATGGGGTGGATTTCGTCGGCCTGTTACGTGAGCGTGCCGAAGCAGGTCGAGCGCGGCCACGAAGGCTGGCTTCAGTTCGGCGAGCCCGGAACGGCGACCAGCCCGCCGCTGTCCGCCGAACATTTCGTCAAGCCCGAGCCGGGGCGGCTGGTGCTGTTCCCCTCCTACATGTGGCACGGGACCGTCCCGTTCGCGGGCGACGAGCCGCGCCTGAGCGTCGCCTTCGATCTCGTGCGGGCGACGCCTTGACCCCGCCTTGGTTGCCGAGGGGGCGGGCGGTTGTTAGCGTCCGCCACCCGCGACCGGTGAGCGCCGCATGTTCCACGAACTCGACGAAGTTCTGACCGCCGACGAACTCGCGCGGCTCGCGGCGATCGCCGCCGCCTCGCGCTTCGTCGACGGGCGGATCTCCAATCCGCACTCGGAGGTGAAGAACAACCTGCAGATGGACCCGGCGGAGGCGCGGACCGAGGAAGCGTCCAAGCTGATGGCGCAGGCCCTCTTCCGCATCGAGGACTTCCGCAACTTCGCGTTTCCACGCGTCATGGCGCCGCCCATCCTGGCCAGGTATTCGCCGGGGATGCGCTACGGCGCCCACTCGGACGCGGCCTTCCTGCCGGTGGGCGCAAGGCCGCTGCGGTCCGACCTGTCCTGCACGCTCTTCATCGCCGCGCCGGAGTCATACGAGGGCGGCGAACTCTCGATCCACCTCGGCGCGCGCACCGTCGACTTCAAGGGCAAGCCCGGATCGGCCGTCGTCTATCCGTCGAACACGCTCCACGAGGTCAAGCCGGTCACCGGCGGCGAGCGGCTGGTCGGCCTCACCTTCATCGAGAGCATGATCCCGGACGGCGCGCACCGTGAGCTGCTCTACGAGCTGAACGAGGTCGCCGCGCTCGAGGGCTTCAACATGAGCGCCGATAACCGCACCCGGCTCGAATACGTCCGCAACGCGCTTCGGCGGATGTGGGGCGAGGCCGGCTAGGACGAAGCGCATGGACCTCGTCGGATCGGAGCTTCGCGCCACGCCCGACGTCTATCCCCTGGCGTTCGACGCGGAACAGGACAGCGTCTACTTCGTTCGCCTCGACCGCGGCCGCTACGAGGCGGCGAGCTTTCTCGACCAGCGCGTGATCGGCCCCGGAGACCAGGGCGGCTGGGCCCCCTGGAGCGCGGTGCGGCCGGCCGCCGCCCCGCTCGCCGGCGACAGCGACTTCATCTTCCACGTCGGCCATGTCGGCTCGACCCTGCTGGCGCGGCTCCTGGGGCTGAGCGATCGGGTCTTTTCGCTCCGCGAGCCCGGCGCGCTGCGCACCATCGCCGCGCTGGCGGGTGATCTCCAGACGCCGGAAAGCCTCCTGAGCGAGGCGGCGTTCGATGAGCGCCGGGATGTGCTCTTGCGGCTGTGGGCGAGGACCTACGCGCCGGCGCAGCGCGCGCTGATCAAGGCGACGAGCATGGTCGGCGAGATCGCGCCCATGCTGCTGCAGCACGCGGCGTCGAGCCGGGCGCTGTTGGTGACCGTGGCGCCCGAGGTCTACATGGCCACCATCCTCGGCGGACCGGCCTCGCGGGTGGAGCTGAGGGCGATGGCCCAGTCGCGGCTGCGGCGACTGCATCGGCGCATCGGCGAGCCGCTGTGGCGGCTGCACGCGATGAGCGAGGGCGAACTCGTGGCGATGAGCTGGGCGGCCGAGATGGCCGGACTGGTCGAGGCCGCCGAGCGTTTTCCGGGCCGCGTCGCCTGGCTCGACTTCGAGCGCTTCCTCGAACGGCCTGAGGCCGGGCTCGTCGCGGGGCTGCAGCGCCTGCACGGCGAAGCCTCCCCGGCGGACCTGCGGCGCATGCTGAACAGCCCGCTGTTCGGCCGCTACGCCAAGGGCCTGGAACACGCCTACGATGCGAACCTGCGCCGCCAGGTTCTGGACCAGGCGCGCCGCGAGCACGCCGCGACGCTCGCCGCCGGCCGCGACTGGCTTCAGCGCGCCGCCGCCGCGAGTCCGGTCGTCGCGCGGTCGCTCTCCGCCGCCCCAGGGTAGAGGAGGGCCCGCGGTCTCAAGCCGACAGGCGGGCCTGGCAGTAGAGGATGGCTTTGCGGGCCGTGGCGGCCCAGTCGGCGGGGGGGTCGAGGGCGAGGTAGCGTTCGTATAGGGTCTTGGCCTGGGCGACATCGCCGGCGCGCATGCGCAGCTGCGCCAGGTTGAACACGGCGTCCGGATAGCCAGCGTCGGCGTTGAGCACCCGCTCGAGTTCGATGGCGGCGGCGTCGGCCTTGCCGGCCGCCTCCAGCGCCTGGGCCAGGTTGTAGCGCGCCTCGAGGAAGCGGGCGTCGCGCGCCAGCGCCCGCTGGTAGGCCATGAGCGCCTCGTCGCTCGCGCCCTGCGCCAGGCGGATGTTGGCGAGGTTATAGGGGGCGATGGCGTCGCGGCGATCGGCGCGGGCGCACTGGTCGTAGAGGTGCGCCGCCTCGTCCAGCCGCCCCCCCGCCTCGGCCAGTGCGGCGCGCTCGAAGAGGTCGTCGAGGCTGTCGTGGTCGCCCTCGAGCGGCAGCAGGCCCTGGCCCTCGAGGCTGGTCAGGCCGTCGTCCCAGTCGAGCGCCGGCTCGCCCTCGCGGGTCAGCACCACGCGGTGGCGGCCGATGGGCGCGGAATCGCGGGTGCGGGCGAGGATGCGAACGGCCTCGGTGCGCGACGCGCCTTCTCGCAGAAGCTGGCCCAGCGTGCGCAGCACGCCGGCGTCGCCGAAGCGGCAGTTGTCGCCGTCGATGACGATGAGGTCGAAGGCGGCCAGGAGGTCGGCGTCCTCGCGCGAGACGCCGGCGCCGGCGAGGGCGGTCGAGAGCGGCAGCGTCGCCTGCGGCGGGGCGTCGCCGGCCAGCGCGTCGACGAAGGCGCGCTCGCCCAGCACCGGTACGCCGCGGCCGCGGGCGCCGGCCAGCCGCGCGGCCAACGCGCCGCTTTCGATGAGCGTGCCGGCGAGCGCGCCGATGACCAGAACGTCGCTGCGCCGCGTCAGGTCGCGGGCGACCACGCCGCCTGCGCGGGCGACCATCCGCGCCAACGCCTCGCGCACGCCTGGAGAGAACCGGCCGTAGAGCGCAACGGCGCGATTCGAAAGGCGCATGGCGTCAGGCTGTTTTCTTCTTTTTAGCCGGGGCCGCGGCGGGGGCGGCCTTGGCCGTCTTTGTCGCCGCGCCCGCGGCCGCCTTGCCCAGGCTCGGCGCAGGCGGGCGGCGTTCCTGCTCGATGGACTTCTTCAGCGCGTCCATCAGATTTACGACGTTGCCGCGCTCCGGCGCCTTGGTGATCACCGGCTCGCCGCCGGCGATCTTGGATTTCACCAGCGTCATGAGCGCGTCTTCGTAGTGGTCGTGGAACTCTTCCGGCGCGAACTTGGTCTTCTTCGAGCCGATGATCTGCTGGGCCATGGTCAGCATATCGGGGTCGATCTTGACGTTCAGCTTGTCGAGCGCCGTGGCCGGCTCGCGGATTTCCTTGGCCGAACGCAAGGTGACGAGTCGGAACCCGTCGGTGATCGGCTCGATCTCCACCAGCCGCTCGCGGCTGGAGAGCACGATCTGAGCGAGCGCGATCTTTTTGGCCTTCTTCATCGCCTCAAGGATCACCGCGAACGTCTCCTCCGCGATAGGACCGTCCGGCGCCAGATAGTAGGTTGAGTCTTGGTAGATGGGATCGACGTCGCCCTGATCGACGAAGCCTTGGATGTCGATGGTCTTGGAAGACTCGATCTCGACCTCCTCCATCTCTTCGTTGGTGACGACGACGTACCGGTCCTTTTCGAACTGGTAGCCCTTCACCAAGTCGGCGCGGTCGACCTCGCCGAGTTCCGGATCGTGGTAGCGCATCTGCACGCGGTTGAGCGTGTCCTTGTGCAGCATGTTGAAGGAGATCTTGCCGGCGCTGGCAGACGTCGCCGGATATAGCTTCACCGGGCAAGAGACCAGCGACAGCTTCAAATAACCTTTCCAGTAGGCCCGACCGGCCATCGCAACACCCCTTAAGTCTTCATGCCGACGTCACGACGCATCTTCGGCGTTATCTTGACGGCGCTCGATAATAGCCCATCCCACGGGTTTTGGGCCAGCGCCTCTATACGCCTGGGAAGGTTAAGACGGTTGAAAGCATCGCCGCCCGACAGGCCGCGCAGCTCCTCCCACTCGATCGGCGTCGCCGCTGGGAAGTTCGGCCGGGCGCGCAGGGAATAGGAACAGACGGCGCTCGCCCCGCGGGCGTTGCGCAAGTAGTCGACGTAGATCTTGCCCTTGCGCGCCGCCTTCGACGAATTGGCCGTGAACAGGGTGGGCTGGTCGGCTGCTGAGATGCGCGCGACCGCTTCGGCGAAGCCCTTGACCGTCGGCCAGTCGTGGCCGGAGGTCAGCGCCAGCACCAGGTGCAACCCCTTGCCGCCTGTCGTGCGCAGGAAGGGTTCGAACCCCAGGCGCAGCAACCGCTCGCGCAGCACCTCGGCCCCGTCGCAGACCCGTCGCCACGGCAGGCTCTCGTCCGGATCGAGGTCGAGCACGATGCGGTCCGGGTGCTCGGGATCGTCGATGTGGCAGCCCCAGAGATGGAACTCGATCGCCCCGAACTGGGCCATCGCCAGGTAGCCTCGCGGCTCGGTGACGGCGATGAACGCCGCCCGCTCCTCTTCGTCGGCCAGCTCGATGGTTTCGACGCCCGGCGGCAAGCCGGCGAAGGCATGGCGCTGGTAGAAGCAGTCCTTCAGCTGGCCGGTCGGGCAGCGGAAGATGGTTACCGGGCGCCGCAGAAACTCCGGCAACAACCAGTCGCCGACCCGTGCGTAGTAAAGGGCGAGGTCGAGCTTGGTCACGCCGCTGCCGGCGAAGATCTCCCGGTCGGGGTTGGTGAGGTGGACGCCCGCCAGATCGCGGTCGCCGACCAGCTTCGGCATCACGGCTCGCGTGGGCTTGGCGGTCTTGCGTGCGCTCAGGCCCATGAACACCGGCGCCCTCGGCGCGCCTCCGGTCGACCGGCTCCGATAGCCGACTTCGACGCTCCAACGTGGTTCGACCCAATGGGCTCCTGGCGTCTTGGGGACGGGGATCGCCGCGGTCGCCCGCTCGTCGGCGGCAAGATCGGCGTAGAGCTCGCGCGCCTTGGCGTCGCCGATGCCGGACCCGACCCGGCCGGCATAGACGAGGTCGCCGTCCCGCTCCTCTGCGATCAAGAGCGACGACGCACCCTTTGGCATGTTCGACATGAAGCCGACGACGACGAAAGTCGCGATGTCGACGCGCTTGACCTTGACCCAGGTGGTCGAGCGAGACTGCTGGTAGCGGCTGTCGGCCTTCTTGGACACGATCCCCTCGAGCCCCATGCGGCTGGCCTGGGCGAAGAGCGCGTCCCCGTCGCCCTCGATGTGCTCGCTGAGCTGGATGGGCGACGTCTCGTCGATCAGCGGGTCGATGAGCCCGTGCAGCGCCGCCTTGCGGTCGGTGAGCTTCGCAGCCGAGAGGTCGTAGCCGTCGACGTAGCAGAGGTCGAAGGCGAAGTAGGTCATCGAGTGGCTGGCGCCGTCCGACAGCGCCTGCTCCAGGAGATCCAGCGATGAGATGCCGCGCGGGTCCTGCACCACGACTTCGCCGTCGAGGATGGCGGTCTTGCAGGGCAGTTTCGCGAACGCCTTGGCGAGCGCACGGTAGCGCTGTGTCCAATCGTGACCGTTGCGGGTGATCAGCCGCACCTCGCCCTGGTCGAAGAACACCAGCGTTCGATAGCCGTCGTACTTGATCTCGTGCACCCACCCGGCGCCCTTTGGCGCGGCGTCGGCCGAGGCGGCCAGCTGCGGGCGCCATTTGGCCGGCATCGGCGCGGCGACCGAGCCGGGGATCGCGTCGGCCTTCTTGCGCGGCGCCTTCTTCCGCGGTGGCGGCGGCGGCTCGTCCACTGGGCGGCCGGTGACGGCGCTGTTCGGCTCCTCGACCAGGACGTCGTAGTCGGCGAGCGGGCGGGCGGAGGGATCGCGCTCCTTGATCAGCAGCCAGTTGGTCGGATCGTCCTTCAGCCGCACCAGCGTCCAGCCGCCGGTGAGCTTTGCGCCGTTCAGGCGAAACTTGACCTCGCCGTCCGCCAGGCCCTTTTCCGGATCCTTCAACGTCACATAGGTGCCGTGGTCCCAGACGATCACCGTGCCGGCGCCATAGTTGCCGGCCGGGATGCGGCCCTCGAAACTCGCATAGTCCATCGGGTGGTCTTCGACGAGCTTGGCGAAACGGCGCACCTTCGGGTCCAGACAGGGGCCCTGCGGCACGGCCCAGCTCTTCAGCGTCCCGCCCATCTCCAGGCGCAGGTCGTAGTGCATCTGCCGCGCATGGTGCTTCTGGATCACGAAGATCGGGTCGTCGGGGCTCGCCGAGCCGGCCTCGGGCTCCGGCGTGGCGGCGAAGCGCCGTTTCTTGCGATAGGTATCGAGGGCCGTCGCCATCAGGCCAGGAAAGCCCGCGCCGTCTCCAGGAACGCGTCGAGGCGGTCGTGGTGCACCCAGTGCCCGGCGCCCTCGAACTCGACCACCTGGCCGTTCTTGAAGTATTTCATCCGGCCGTCCGTGTCCGGGTTGGAGGCCCAGCTCTCCTTGCCGTTCACGAACAGGACCGGGCAGGCGATGTTCGCCCACAGCGCCTGGATGTCCCTTTCGGAGAGGTCCGTCGGAGAGTTCGAGCGGCAATAGTTGTCGAACTTCCAGCTGTAGCTGCCGTCCTCGTTCTGCGCCGCGCCATGCACCGTGAGGTAGCGCGCCTGCTCGGGCGTCAGATGCTTGTTCTCGGTCTGCATGCGGGCGAACGCCTCCTCGATCGAGGCGTAGCGGCGCGGGGTGCGGCCGGCGAAGCCGCGCTTCTGTTCGATCCAGCCGCGCATGCGCTCCGGCGCCGACGCCTGCCGGCGGCGCGCCATCATCGCCGGCGATGGACCAAGCCCCTCGATGGCCACCAGCTTCGACACGGTCTCCGGATAGACGCCCGCGTAGCGTAAGGCGACGTTGCCGCCCATCGAGTGGGCGATGATGCGCACGGGCGCCAGCTTCTGCTGATGGATGAGCTGGGCGATGTCATAGACGTAGGCGCTCATCCCGTACTCGCCCGACGGCGACCAGGCGCTGTCGCCGTGGCCGCGCAGGTCCGGCGCGATGATGTGGTAGTCGCGCCTCAAGTCCTCCGCGACCCAGTCCCAGTTGCGGCAATGGTCCTGGCCGCCGTGAATGAGGATGAGCGGCGGCGCGCCCGGGTTGCCCCAGTCGACGTAATGCAGCCGAAGCCGCTGCGAGATGTAGCTTTGCGAGGTCGGCCCGCCGTCCTGATCGATCATACCGCCAATCTAGTCGGCGGCGGCGGGGTTGGGCCAGCCTTCAAGCGGCCCTCGCCCTTCAGAGGTCAGCTCCTCGGCGAGCGCCGATCGCCATCTTGCGCCGCCTGCGCTCGGGCCGCACCATCGTCCAGACCAGCAGAGCGGGCTGGGCCGCGGCGAACACAAGGAAGGCCGTCGCGACAAGAACGACCAAGATATTGTTGCCCGCCATTCGAGCCTCCTTCACTTGCCGCGTGAAGGTGCGCTCGCGCCGCCCCCCCCGCCTTGATCTGGGTCAAGCGAAGCGCCGTTCGCACGGCTGCGGCGTCGGCGGTGGTGATGAAGGCGAACCTCAGCGACCCGAGGACGTCCACAACGTCTTCGACGATGGCGCGTGGCTGGTTGCTGGTGAGGCATTCAAGGCCCCCCGCGCGAGACGGTGCGATGAAGCCCGTCTAGACCGGCTGACAGGCCAGGGCCTTGATCGAGGTCAGCTCGCCCCACCCGCCAACAGGGCCATGCGCACGAGGTCCGACAGGCTGGCCGCGCGCATCTTGGTCATCAGGTTGGCGCGATAGACCTCGACCGTCCGCGGGCTGATGCCGAGCGCGTTGGCCTGCACCTTGTTCGCCTGGCCGGCCACCAGGCCGTCCAGCACCTGCCGCTCGCGGTTCGAGAGCAGCGCGAGCCGCTCGATGACCGCCGCGCGCTCGCTGGCCTGGGCGCGCTCGTCGCGGCTGCGGGCGAGCGCGGTGCGCACGGCGGTCAGGATAAGGTCGTCCGAGAACGGCTTCTCGATGAAGTCGACGGCGCCGCTGCGCATCGCCTCCACGGCGAGCGCCACGTCGCCGTGGCCGGTGATGACGATGGTTGGCAGCGAGGCGCCCCGCGCGGCGAGCGCCCGCATCAGCTCGACGCCGTTCATCTGCGGCATGCGCACATCGGTGACGATGCAGCCGGGCTCGAGTTCCCCGACGCGCGCAAGAAAGTGCACGGCCGACTCATACGTCCGAACCCGGAGCGATTCGGTCTCGAACAGGAAGGCGAGCGACTCGCGCACGGCGTCGTCGTCATCGATGACGTGAACGACTGAGTCAGGCACGGGCGGGCTCCGGCTCGGCGACCCGCTTGAGGGTGAAGTGGAAGGTCGCGCCGCCATCCGCGTTCGTTTCGGCCCAGATCCGGCCGCCGTGCGCTTCGATGATGGTGCGCGAGATCGAAAGGCCGACGCCCATGCCTGCAGGCTTGGTGCTCACGAACGGCTGGAACAGGCGGTCAGCGATCTCAGGGCTGAGGCCGGGACCGGTGTCGGCGATGGTGACCCTGGCGAAGCCGTCGCCTGCATCGGCGTCTGTGGCGATGGTCAGCTGCCGGCGCGGAACGGCCGTCATCGCATCGATGGCGTTGCGAACCAGATTGAGCGTCACCTGCTGCACCTGCACCTTGTCGGCCAGCACAAGGTCGGCCCGCGGGTCGAACCGGTAGCTTACCCGAACGCTGTGTTCCTTGGCGCCGATAAGCGCCAGCGCGCTCGCCTCTTCCACCATCTTCGACAGACTTTCGGGGGCGCGCTCGGTGTCGCCGCGCGCGACGAAGTCGCGCAGCCGGCGGATGATTTCGCCGGCGCGGAGCGCCTGATCGGCCGCCTTGCCCATGGCTTCGCTGGCCCGCGCGATGTCCGGCGGAGCACGCTCCAAGAGCCTCCGTCCGCCGGTCAGGTAGTTGGCGATCGCCGAGAGCGGCTGGTTCAACTCGTGCGCCAGCGTCGAGGCCATCTCGCCCAGCGCCGTCAGCCGCGAGATGTGCATCAGCTCGGCCTGCAACTCCTGCAGCCGCGCCTGGGTGTCCTGCCGCTCCGTGAGGTCGCGCACGAAGCCGGTGAAGAAGCGCGCGCCGGCGCGCGAGCGGATCTCGCCGACCGCGAGCTCCATTGGAAAGGTCGAGCCGTCCCTGCGCTCGCCCACGACGACGCG
>Ga0070735_10003596_pt1 | contig 13516 bp, 16 predicted proteins | sample Coa_R1_FD_66443 | JGI IMG/M metagenome (GOLD analysis project Ga0070735, IMG submission 66443) | Surface soil microbial communities from Centralia Pennsylvania, which are recovering from an underground coalmine fire - Coalmine... | ecosystem: Environmental > Terrestrial > Soil > Unclassified ...
AAGGGCGCTCATTTTACCCCGGACGGAGTGTTGAAATTCACGCTTAGAGCCACGGCGGCGCAAGAAGTTTTGCGCGCGATGAGGACGGTGCTCGAGCAACTCGCAGCGGAAGAAGCATCGCCAGCTCGCTGAAGCCGTCCAGCTCCCGCGATGTAATCCTGATCGGACCGAAGGAAAAAATTCCTTCCCAAAGCCTCGGATTCCGGCTAGGATATCGCAAATCAACTCACCGTACGACCGTTCGGTTGGACATCGAATTGCATGCCGAGTCATCGATACCAGCCAAACATCTAATAAGTATCCGGACAAATTACGGGGGGAGTGTCCAGGTTTCTGGACATTTTGGCAATTTTGAATACACACATCGAACGGCTAAGAGAGCAGAGCATGACCGACGACAGATTCTTTCGCGCACGCGTGGCGAAGCGCGTCGATTTCGCCCCCGATCTCTGGATGTTTCGTATTCAAACCGATGGCGAGTTCAAGTTCGTCCCGGGACAGTTTGCGACGTTGGGCGTCGAAGTGGACGGGCGGCGCATCGAGCGACCGTATTCGATCGTCTCCTCGCCAACGGAAGACGAAGTCGAATTCTTCTTCGAGCTGGTTCCCAACGGAGCACTCACTCCCCTGCTGTATAAACTTCAACCGGGCGACGAGTTGCTGATGCGCAAAGTTCCCAAGGGAAAGTTCTCTCTGGATATGCACAACGGGCGCAGGAATCATCTGCTGATTTCGACGGTTACCGGTGTCGCTCCATTCGTCAGCTACGTGCGCTCGCTCGCCAAAGAATGGCGGGAAGGCCGCTTCGACGGAGCGCATCAACTCTACCTGCTGAACGGCGCCAGCCGGCCCTTTGAATTCGGGTACCTCGAAGAGCTGAACGAGTTTGACAGAGAACTGCCCTGGTTTAAATACGTTCCCACCGTGAGCCGGCCTTGGGATCACGCCGATTGGGGCGGAGAGATCGGGCGGGCAGACGACATCCTCCGCAAATATGCCGACCATTGGGATCTTGATGCCAGCAACACAGTTGCGTACCTCTGTGGGCATCCCGAGATGATCGAGCACAGCAAAGCGATCCTCAAGCGTCGCGGATTCGTTGAGAAGGGAACCGTGAAAGAGGAGGTTTACTGGATCCCGCCGCACAAATAGAGCACTCACCATCCAACTTTCGAGCTGCGGCGCTCAAGCAGCAGAACGTCCCGCCAGGTATTGCCCAATGCCCCAATCTTTCGGCGGATTCCGATTTCCCGGAATCCGCACGACCTGTGGAGCGCAACACTGGCTTTGTTCTCCGGGAAAATTCCTGCCTGCAGAGTCCAGATTCCGTTCAATTCTGATTCCAGAATCAAGGCTTCGAGCAGCTCTTTTCCGATGCCCTTTCCCCGCGCGGCAGAAGCGACATAGACAGAAACCTCAGCCACCCCGCGGTAGACATGGCGTGTCGACGCCGAGCTCAGAGCGGCCCATCCGAGAACTTTGATTTTGGCAAACGATACAGGCAACTCTTTATTACCCGTTTCCACGGCAACTAACCGGCAGTCTTTGCGATGGCTGCTATCCCACTTGTGCCAATCCGGTAATTCCGTCTCGAACGTGGCATTTCCGGTGGCGATGCCTTCCGCGTAGATCTGGCGCACAGCAGGCCACAGATCCGGAGGCATAGGAATGACGCGGTAGTTCAAGGGAACCTAGCTCTCCGCAGGAGCGAAGAAGACCAGCGCTGCCAATTCTTCGGCAATGTCGTAGAAATTGTGCTCGACTTCGGCAGCTACAAAGAGAACAGTTCCCGCGGAAACTTCCGTGATCTGATCTCCAGCACGAAAACGGGCACGGCCGCGAACAACGTAGTACACCTCGTCTTCGTGGTGGGGACGCTGCGTATCGGCCGCACCGGCGGTAAGAACGTAGAGCCCTGCACTCATCGACGGCACTCGCAAGAATTCGTGATACAACTTGCCGACCTGCGAGCGGTGGCTTTCGATCTCCGCCAAATTCGTGAACACCTCAGTCACGCGAGAATTCCCCCGAACACGAGTTCGGTGAACTGCGGCACCAGATTGTGCGTCTGCAGTTCGCCTTCCGGCTTGTACCACTGGTAGATCCAGTTGATCATCCCCAGCAATGCAAAGGCCGCGGCGCGCGGACTCACCGTACCCTTGGCGCGTCGGGTGCGCTGCACCTCGGCGATCAATCCTTCCACAAAATGCACGTACTCCTTTTTCCGTGCGTTAATTCGTTTCCGCAGCCCCGGCGGCAGAGGATGGTTTTCGTGCAGCATCACCGTAATCTCGCGGTCGCGCGGACTGAGCACGACTTCAATGTGCAGTCGAATCAGCGAGCGCAGCCGCTCTTCGGGATCCGGAATGCTGCGCACGGGCCCGAGCACCCGCTCCTGCGTGATCTCCATCGCGTGATTCATGATCTCAAAAAGTATTTCGTCTTTGCTCTGGAAGTGGTGATAAAGGCCGCCTTTGCTCAACTTGAGTGCGGCCGCCACGTCGTTCATCGACGTAGCGTCATACCCGCGCTGCTGAAACAGCCGTGCCGCCGTGCGCAGAATCTCCTGCCGGGAATCAACCAGGGTCTCGCGTGCCATCGCTCGACATACTAAACAGTTATCGCCGGAAAGCCAACAAAATGCGGAGGATAAGCTGCGCACCACAGTTCTAGCTTGACATCAAGAGCGCGTCTAGGTAGCATTTTCCGATACCGACCGACCGGTCGGTTTTTGCCAAACTGGGGAGTTCTCCTTCGGGATCACTTAGCTGTTCCGTTCCCGTGAGCCACTTTTCTCCCCGCCGCAGCAGGTGCAACGAGAGGAGCACGATGGCAGTCACCATTTTTTATGAACGCGACGCAAAGCCCGATGCGCTCAAGGGCAAGACGATCGCCATCCTTGGCTATGGCAGCCAGGGACACGCCCAGGCCCAGAATCTCCGCGACAGTGGACAGAAAGTCATCGTCGGTCTCGATCCCAACCGCCCGAGCGCCGCTCAGGCTCGCGCCGACGGCATGGTCGTCGTGGCGCCAGACGAGGCCGCCAAGCGCGCCGACTGGATCCACATTCTGACTCCCGACGAAACGCAAGGCGAGCTTTACGAAAAGTCGATCAAACCCTATCTCCATCCCGGAAAAGTTCTCGGCGTTTCCCACGGATTCAGCATCCATTTCAAAACCATTGTTCCGCCGGATGACGTCGACGTTGTCATGATCGCGCCCAAAAGTCCCGGTCATCTCGTCCGCCGCGTTTACACCGAAGGGCGAGGAGTTCCTTCCTTACTCGCGATTCACCAGGACGCCAGCGGACGTGCCCACGAACTCGGTCTCGCCTACGCCCACGGCATTGGCTCAACCCGTGCCGGCGTGCTGCAGACCACATTCAAGGAAGAGACCGAGAGCGACCTGTTCGGAGAGCAGGCCGTCCTGTGCGGCGGCTTGACTTCGCTGATCAAGAAGGGATTCGAAACTCTCGTCGAAGCCGGCTACGCGCCGGAGATCGCTTATTTCGAATGTCTGCACGAGGTGAAGCTCATCGTCGACCTGATCTACGAAGGCGGCCTGGCCCGCATGCGCTATTCCATCTCGAATACGGCCGAATATGGCGACCTCACCCGCGGCGAGCAGGTGGTTGGCGACACGACTCGCCAAGCGATGAAGAAAACTCTTGCCGATATCCAATCCGGCAAGTTCGCTCAGGAGTGGATTGCCGAGAACAAGGCCGGCTGTCCGAACTTCAATAAGCTGCGCGAAAAAGAGAAACAGCACCCGATCGAGATCGTGGGCGCGCAACTCCGCAGCATGATGAGCTGGCTTCCAAAAGAAGGAAAGAAGCAGGCCGCTCCCCAGGACGCCACGAAACAGGTGGTGAATGCATAAGGGCGCTGACATCGTCCTGCAGTGCCTGCGTGCCGAAGGCGTAGATCTTGTTTTCGGCTATCCAGGTGGCGCGATCATGCCCTTGTACGACGCGCTCGAAGGCAGCGGGGTCCGCCACATCCTCACCCGGCACGAACAGGGCGCTGTCTTCGCGGCCGAAGGCTACGCGCGAGTCACGGGCAAAGTTGGCGTGGCGATGGCGACGAGCGGTCCCGGCGCAACGAATCTCGTCACCGGAATCGCTGATGCCAAGATGGACTCCGTCCCTCTCGTCTGCATTACGGGACAAGTTCGCAGCGCATTAATCGGCACTGACGCCTTTCAGGAAACCGACGTCTTCGGAGTCACGCTTTCTCTCACCAAATGGAGCCGCCTGGTTCGCACCATCGATGAAATTCCGGAAGTGATCGCCGAAGGCTTTTATTGGGCGCGCAGCGGGCGTCCCGGGCCGGTGGTCATCGACATTCCAACCGACCTGTTGAAAGCGAAAAGAGAATTCTCCGGGCCGGCAAAGTTCACGCCGCACGCCCGCCCTGCCGACGCAAAGGCCGAAGGCGGTTTTACTGATACGATCGTTGCGCTGCTGCAGCAATCGTCGAAGCCGGTCGCGCTCGTCGGCGCCGGAGCGAAGCTCTCCGGAGCCATTCCCGAGCTGCGCAGCCTCCTCGACAAGCTCAACGTCCCTACATTTGCCACGGTTCACGGTCTCGGCGCCGTCGAACCGCAAGCTCCTTATTACCTCGGCATGGTCGGCATGCATGGAACCCGCGCCGCTAATATGGCACTGCACGAGACCGACCTCCTGCTGGTGCTCGGAGCGCGCCTTGACGATCGCGTTACTGGCGACCCGTCGCGATTTGCCCCTTACGCCAAGATTGTTCACTTTGAGATTGATCCTGCTCAGCTAGATCGAGTGCGTCCGTGCAATTTGTCTGTAATTGGCGACCTGGCCGACACAATTCCTGCATTCGACGCAGAGTTGCAGCGGCACACAATCCCCGACTTCAAGAATTGGCGTGAGGTCGCCTGCGGATCGGAACGCGCCGAACTTGATCCGCGCGGTCTGGCGCAGCCAACCATCCGCTTTCTCGACGAACTCTTCAGCCGCTTGCCGCAGGATAGCGTGATTCTCGCCGACGTCGGCCAGCACCAGATGTGGGCGGCACAGCGCTATCGCTCATCTTCCCCTCGCGGATTTATCACTTCCGGCGGCCTGGGTTCGATGGGCTTCGCTTTGCCTGCTGCGGTGGGTGTGCAGCTTGCCAAGCCCGACACCTGCGTTCTGTGCGTCTCGGGTGACGGCGGATTCCAGATGAACATCCAGGAACTCGCCTCGGTCCACCGGCTGGGCCTGCCGATCAAGATGGTCATTATCGACAACAAATATCTCGGCATGGTGCGGCAGTGGCAGCAGCTCTTTTATGAACGAAACTACGCCGAGACCGATTTGAGCGATAACCCCGATTTCGTCGAGATCGCGAAAGCCTACAAGATTCACAGCTTCCGGATGAAGGAAGACGCCATGCGCGAGTTCCCGGTATCGCAAGAAACGGGATATCAGATCGACCGTTTCCTGCAGTCGCCTGATCCGGAGTTGCTGGTATTCGATTGCGCGCCGGAAGCCAACGTTTTCCCTATGGTTCCGGCAGGAGCAGCGCTGTCAGAGATGTTGTTGGAAGAAAAATAAGAGCGGTAGATGTTCGCGGCATGAACAGCCGGCGGAAGCCGGCGCAATGGGGGCTAAAGACATGCAATTTCACATTCGCTATCGCAACACGCAAGGCACGCTGATGCGCATCCTGAATGCGGCTTCGCGGCGCGGACTCGATCTGCCTTCCGTCACCGCGCAGCCGATCGAGCACGAGCATCAGGTCACTCTGATCCTCGAGGTGAATCAAAAGCAAGTCGGCCAGCTCTATCGCGAATGGTATTCGATCGCCGACGTGACTCACGTCGGCTCCGGCGCATCGCATGCCGAGTGGGCTTCGCATCATCCGCCGACGGCCGTGACGATCGAAGAAGCGCGCGCAGCAGCCCGCGCATAGGCAAGTTTGGAATAGCTGGGCAAGCATGACGATCTCTGGGCAGCGTCATGCAATTTGGGGAACCTGCACACGCGGGTTCCCCGTTTTTGTCGATGCAACCACCCGAGAAGACGAAGTCCTGCCCAGGAGAATAGCGAGTTCCTTGGCGATACTTCTTGTCGTTTGTGGTTTATTCTTCAACAGGAGACGCACTCATCATCATGGATCCTAAACACATCAGCCGTGGAATCACCGATGGACGCGACCGCGCGGGCGCTCGCTCGATGTTCAAAGCAATCGGATTCACCGATGCCGATTTGAGTCGCCCGATCATCGGCGTGGCCAACACATGGATCGAAACCATGCCCTGCAACTTCCACCTCCGGCGCCTCTCAGCAAAAGTGAAGGAAGGAATCCGGGCGGCGGGCGGAACGCCGATGGAGTTCAACACCATCGCCATCTCCGACGGCGAGACTATGGGAACCGAAGGCATGCGTGCATCACTGGTAAGCCGCGAACTCATCGCCGACTCGATCGAACTTGTCTGCCGCGGGCAGATGTTCGACGCCGTCGTCTGTGTGGTTGGCTGCGACAAAACAATCCCGGCAGCCGCAATGGCTCTCGCCCGCCTGAATCTTCCAGGCCTTGTGCTTTATGGAGGAACCATCGCTCCCGGCAGTTATCGCGGCAAAGACGTCACCATTCAGGATGTTTTTGAAGCGATCGGATCGAACGTCGCCGGAAAAATGAGCGACGCTGAACTGAAAGAACTCGAAGACGTTGCCTGTCCCGGAGCCGGAGCCTGCGGCGGACAATATACGGCGAACACGATGTCGACGGTAATGGAAATGATCGGCCTCTCGCCCATGGGATTCAACAGCGTTCCCGCGATGGATCCGAAGAAAGACGAAGTCTCTTTCGAATGCGGCAACATCGTCATGAACGTCCTGCAAAGCGGGCTGAGGCCGCGCGACATTCTGACTCGCGACGCATTCGAAAATGCCATCGCCTCGGTTGCCGCTACCGGCGGATCAACCAACGCGGTCCTCCATTTGCTCGCGATATCCCGTGAAGCAGGCGTCTCGCTCGAGATCGACGACTTCCAGACTATCAGCGAACGCACGCCTCTGCTGGCTGATCTCAAGCCTTCCGGCCGCTTCGTCGCAGCTGATATGCACCGCGCCGGCGGCATTCGTCTGCTCGCTAAGCGGCTGATGAGCGGGAAATATCTGCACGGATCCGCAAAGACCGTGACCGGAATGAACATCGCAGCGGAAGCAGAGAAAGCTGCCGAAACTTCTGGGCAGGAAGTGATCGCTCCCTTGGACAAACCGCTGAAAGCTACCGGCGGCCTTGTCATCCTTAAGGGAAATCTTGCGCCCGAAGGCTGCGTCGCCAAGATCAGCGGTCACGAGCGTCTCGAGCAGCGCGGACCGGCGCGCGTTTTCGATTCGGAAGAAGACGCGATGGCTGCTGTGGAAGCGAGAAAGATCAAAGCCGGAGACGTCGTCGTTATCCGCAACGAGGGACCAAAGGGTGGACCCGGCATGCGCGAGATGCTCGGTGTCACTGCGGCCATTGTCGGAGAAGGCCTCGGCGATTCGGTCGCGCTGTTGACCGACGGCCGTTTCAGCGGCGCGACCCGCGGCCTGATGGCCGGTCACGTTTCTCCAGAAGCCGCGCTCGGAGGTCCGATCAACGCGGTTCGCGATGGCGACATGATCCACTTCGACGTGCGCAGCCGCGTTCTGGAAGTCGAGATCAGCAACGAAGTCCTGCAGCAGCGCATGAAAGAATGGAAGGCTCGGCAGCCCCGCTATCCTACCGGCGTGTTTGCGAAGTATGCTGCCCTGGTTTCATCCGCCTCGCAAGGAGCGATCACGCGACCACGCTGATAGAAGGTATGCCTTCGACCTGCAATACGTTGAAAATAAAGCGCAAAATGGAGATCGACGACTCATAGGTTTGCAACTACAATACGTTCAGCGTCATCCAAGTTTGTAGACGCCACGATGCGTACACAGGCTCTATCCGCCCTAGGCGGAGGGGCACTGGAGGACATCATGAGTTTGACCCCGATTGGCGAACCTCGCCATAAGGTTTCGACCGCCACTCTGCGAGACCTGAAACTCCGGCACGATCCCATTACCTGCATCACCGCTTACGACTATTCCGCCGCTCGCCTTGTCGATGAGGCTGGCGTCGACATGGTGCTCGTCGGCGATTCTCTTGCCCAGACCATGCTCGGCTACGAGAACACACTCTCGGTCACCGTCGACGAGATGCTGCACCACGTAAAAGCGGTTCGCCGCGGCATTAAGAACGCGCTGCTCGTGGCAGACATGCCTTACGGCTCGTATCACGTCGATGCCAAGGAAGCCGTGGTCAATGCCACGCGTTTTGTGAAAGAAGGCGGTGCTGAGGTAGTGAAGATCGAGGGCGGCGAGAAACGCGCCGACCTGATCCGCCACATCATCGATGCCGAAATCCCAGTTGCCGGTCACATTGGACTCACTCCGCAATCGGTCAACATCATGGGCGGCTACAAAGTCCAGGGCAAAAACTTGAGCGGGATCGAACAGCTCATGCGAGACGCCGTGGCTCTCGACCGGGCAGGAGTATCCTGCCTCTATCTCGAAGGCATTCCGCGCGAAGTCGCATCCATGATCACCGCCGAGGTAAGTACGCCGACGATCGGCATCGGCGCTGGCCCGGATTGCGACGGCCAGGTACTCGTCTTTCACGACATCCTGAACCTGACCTTCGGTCCTCCGGCAAAGTTCGTACGGCGCTATGGAGACGCGGCGGCCCTGATCACCAATGCAGTGCAAGCCTACCGGGCTGACGTGCGCTCGCATCAGTATCCGTCGGACGAGGAGTCTTATCACCTCCCGAAGGAGACGCAAGCCGCGCTGGAAACCGTGCTCGAGCGCAAGCGCGCGATGCGCCGGTAAGTACCGGTTTCCGACTGGTCCCGACGGAACCAGTCGGTTATGCTTTGCGTATATCTGAGTATGGGGATTTGGCAGGTGAAGAATCCCAGATTTCACTCTCGCACCTGTGGTGCTAGGCTATAGGAGGCAGCAGCCATGATTCTCTCAATCTTCTTCTTCCCGTTTCTCGGTTTTGGCTTCGGTATCCCGTTTCTGCTGTATTTTCTGCCGTCGCTCATCGCTTTGATTCGCGGTAAACGTGACACTCTTGCAATTTTTCTGTTGAACCTTTTCCTGGGCTGGAGCGTCATAGGATGGATTGTCGCGCTCGTCTGGGCGGCGAAAAACGATGTTCCCCTGGTAGTGAGGTAATATCGGCCCGTGATCTTTCGGCATGCGCGCTTCGTAATTCTGGTCCTTGCCAGTCTCACACTTTTAGCTTGCTCGCAGCAGGATGCCGCAAAAAGTCCTGACCCCCTCGCATCCTTGCGGACGATTCCTCCTGCCGATTCCACCAAATACGAACATGTCCGCGATATGAAAACCTGGCGGAATCCTTACCTGATCGTCCGCTCCGATGGCGTGGCATTGTTCGATGTCGCCGACAGTGCAGAAATCATTTTGAAGACGAACGACTTACTGGCCGCATTGGCAAAGCTGCCAGCCTCGAACTGGCCCTACGGACGCGTAGTTGCCGCTGCTGAGAATGAGGCGAACGAATCAGAACAGGATCAGGTTGCTGTTCGGAAGAACAAAGGCATCGTCGGTGGACTGTTGACCGGCGCGCACATCGCGGTCCGATGGGTGCCTTCCGCATAATGCTGTCGAATCTGGAAAACTCGCCGTCCCACCCCGAGATACGCCTTGATTGGTGAGTGCCTCAAGCACTTGAAAATCTTCACCACCATCGACGAAATGCGGAGCGCCTCGCGCGAGGCACGGCGCGCAGGAAAGCGCCTTGGGCTTGTCCCGACCATGGGCGCTCTTCATGAGGGACATCTTTCTCTAGTGCGAGCAGCGCGCGCTGCAAGCAATCTGGTTGCGGTTTCGATTTTCGTGAATCCCACTCAGTTTGGCCCGAACGAAGACCTTGCCAGGTATCCCCGGTCATTCGAGCGGGATTGCGGGTTGCTAGAACAGGAAGGCGTAGATCTCGTCTTCGCTCCGTCCGTCGAGGAAATGTATCCTTCCGGCGCCGTAACCTGGGTGACCGTCGAGGAACTCAGCGGAAAGCTCGATGGATGCTCCCGTCCCGGACACTTCCGGGGCGTCACGACCGTCGTCGCCAAGCTGTTTCACATCGTCGAGCCCGATGCTACGTTTTTCGGACAGAAAGACGCGGCCCAGGTTGCAGTAATCCGTCGCATGGTGCGCGACCTGAATATCGCCACAGAAATCGTGGTATGCCCGATCGTGCGCGAGCCGGACGGCCTGGCCATGAGTTCCCGCAACGCTTATCTCACCGCGGAGCAGAGAAAACGAGCGCTGGTTCTGCATCGTTCTCTGATGCGGATAAAGGGCCTGGCATGTCAAAGCGAGAGCAGTGCGGAGCGTCTGATCGCTGCCGGCCGCGCAGAATTTGCGACTGAGCCTGATGTCCGTATTGATTATCTCGAGGTCGTCAATCCCGAGACACTCGACCCCGTGAAGATCATATCCGATGAAGCGCTCGTAGCGGTCGCCGCGTATGTAGGGACAACGCGGCTGATCGACAATCTTCTGATTACTCAGCGTAGAAGGACACCGGCGAACGACTAGCGGCGAACGACCAACGCCTAGGTTTACGGGTTCGGATAAATGTATTCCGGCGAATAGTCCCAGAGCCAAGGGTTATACCAGTACGGAGGCCAAGCCCAGAACGGCCCCCAGCCGCCCCATCCAAGATCCCAACCCCATCCGAGACCCCAACCCCAACCGCCCCAGCCTAAACCCCAGCCCCAACCGCCGCCCCAACCCCAGCCGCCTCCCCACCCCCAACGATTACCCCAGCCACCGCCCCAGCCGCGGCCTCGCCATCCCTCACCGCGCCAATTACCATTCCCTCCCCTGAAGCCGCCATGATTAAAGCCCGCAGCTCCTGATCGGAAATTGTTCGAGGCTAGAGTTCCCCGCGAGCGGCCTGCGGCCGTCCGGCCGAATCCATGCCAGTTGCCATCGGCGATCGCCGCATGGGACCCCCCCCCACTTCCCCGATTGATTCCGCCCGCGCCAGCTCTACCCGCCATTCCGGCACCGCCAGATCTCGCGGACATGCTGCCAGCATTGCTTCCTCTCTGAAACGAATGCCATCCCGGCGAGCTATTCCGGAAGCTGCCACCCCGGTCAAATGCCCACGATCTCGATGACCCGGCACCGCGCATCGACGAGCCGCCTCGCATCCCGCCAAACGAGCCGCGTGCGCCTCCAAATCCCCGCCCGCCATAGCCGTATCCGCCGCCGCGACCACCGTACGATCCTCCGTGGTATCCACCGTATCCGCCACGATAGCCGCCATACCCGCCGCCATGGTACCCGCCAAAAGAACCCCCGCGGTAGCCCCCATAGCCGCCCCCGTGATATCCGCCGAAGCCGCCTCCGCCACCATGGAACCCACCACCGCCAAACCCGCCGCCATGGAACCCTCCGCCTCCACCTCCATGGAATCCTCCGCCCCCACCGTGGCCACCTCCGCCACGCTGCGCAACGGCTGTCAAGGGAAGACAAATAAGGGAAAGAGAGGCAATTCCGGCCAGAAGAGTGCTCGACCAGGTGGATCTTGGCATGACAGGTCCCTCCACCTACTTGGCGGATCAAGCCCAAGGTGGGCAAACCGCCTGTAAGAATCTTACTCCTGCGTAAACCCAGGTTCACGCAGGAAGTTGCTGCTATCGCGGCGATGACGAAGCCTTCAACGCCGTTCCGCGTTCAAATCCTGTTCTCTCGCCGGCTTCTGGAAAACTTCCTGATCATGAGATGCAGGGAATGTGATCCCGAGATTCTCCGAAATCGGGCCTACCGCTGCGATTCCCGGCTCCCCCTCCGCGTACCGGCGCACCAGGTTCTCGACCTGCGACCAGATGCGCGGGTCGCAATCGCTTTGCATATGGTCATGAGTGATCGTCCGGTCAAACCAGGTGGTCCCAACGCACTTCACAGGAGTCTCGTGGTAGTCGAAACGATAGTTGCCGAGAATCTCAGTCTTCGACGCGTCAGCCGCTTCGATCGTCGAACGTCCATGCACGATCCCGTGCGGCTGATAAAAATTTACCGCTGCCCCGACATTGTCCGGAATTACGCCATCGTGCTGCCAGGGCTTGCGGACGCTATCAACCTGAACCGTCAAAAGAACTGGAATTTCCAGCTGGTCCAGTTGGCGCGCTAACAACACAACCGCAGAAGCACCCCAGCTATGGCCGAACAAGATGATCCGCGCCTTCGCCTTTTCCTGGTTGCTCAGTGTTCCGTCGTGATCGCGGTCCAGTAGCCGAAGAATGGTCTTGTAGGCGTCCTTGCGATGGCGGTTCTCAAAAACGCGAACGTAGGAATCCTTAGGAAGGTCCCGACGGGCTTGCACAGCAAGCTTGACCGGGCCTTGGTTCGGATTGTCGCGCCGGGCGAAGCCTCCGACAAAACCCACCACAATATATCGAGGCGCCGCTTGAGAACCTTCGGCAATGCCGCCGTCGGCCGCAGCCGAAAACAGCGGCATGAAAAGGAACGCGGCCATGACCGCGCCGGAGAATCGAAATCGCGTGGAGACAGACACGCGTGAGTTCCTCGCTTCGTGAGATGTTTGAGCCAGAACCCAGGTTGCGGAAAAATTCTCAGGCAGCGTTCCGTCCAAAATCGCGGAAAGCTCAAAAGCCTTTCCCAACAAGGCTTTTGACGTAGCCCAGCCCGGACGACAGTCTACACCCGGCTGTCAAATCGGAAGGATGTTTTTTCGTCCTGACACGAATCGATTCCCCGCCAACAGATAGCGCAGGGGGTGCGATGCCGCTTTGGTGATGCCGATCCGCGCTGTGACAACGACACTTCGCGCCTCATAACCATCGTCGCCGATCCAAAGGCTTTCTCCCGGCGACGTCAGGTCACGGCCATTATCGCGAGCCCGGGTGATGCAAAATGCTTCACACAACCGTCCCGGCCCACTCGTCAGTTTGATTAGATCTTTCTCACCACCGATCGTAACTCCGCGAGCTTTGGCCATTTCTTCAATGCCCGACAACGGCTCCAGGGCCCGAAAAAGAACGCCGCCCGCGTGCCCTTCTGGTTCGCACGAGACGTTCAAGCAATAGTGATTGCCGTAGATGAAATAGATGTACGCGTATCCTGGCGGGCCGAAAAGCACTGCGTTTCGCTCCGTCCGTCCGGCAGCGGAGTGGGCGGCTGGATCGGCCTCTCCCAAGTATGCTTCAACCTCTACGACGCGCCCTGTCAGAAGTCTTCTGCCCGTCTTGCGTACCAGCACCTTTCCCAGAAGCTCACGGGCCACGCGCTGCGGACTGCGCTCATAGAACGCGCGATCCACGGGACGAATTTCGGTTTTCGCAGGAGACTTTCGCGGGCGAGGCATGCAGCAGAAATCTTACATGCTCCGAACTAGCGCTGGCAGGGGCGCATTAAATTGGCTTCGCCTGCGTGTTCCGGGCTGCCGTCACATTCGAAGGGGAATCGCTAAAGGACTTGCCCGGCTCGAAC
>Ga0070735_10003597_pt1 | contig 13509 bp, 14 predicted proteins | sample Coa_R1_FD_66443 | JGI IMG/M metagenome (GOLD analysis project Ga0070735, IMG submission 66443) | Surface soil microbial communities from Centralia Pennsylvania, which are recovering from an underground coalmine fire - Coalmine... | ecosystem: Environmental > Terrestrial > Soil > Unclassified ...
GCCTTTCGTTGGCGGACGCAGTCGCTCCATAAGCGTTATCGGCAGACAGCGTTTCTCAGATGCAAGTTCACCAAACAAAGATTTTAGCTAGCCCCCTGACGTAGAATCGTAAGCCCCAAGTACGCGCAACTACTGTATTGACTGGGGATGGGGGCTGAGATAGCCTTGTGCGATTCGTGCACGTGAGGCTTTATGCAGCGCCACCTTCCTATTGTTTTCTCAGCTTTCTTCAGGCCGGTTGTTATGCTTACTGTGTTGGCTGCGAGTGCCAACATATGCTGCGCACAGTCGGTGAACGTGACTACATGGCACAACGATGTGGCCCGCACCGGGCAAAACAATCAAGAAACAATTTTGACGACGGCGCTGGTGGGCAACGTGAAAACGTTTGGCCGGGTCTGCAGCGTGCCACTCGATGCAAAGGCTTATGCACAACCGTTAGTAATGACGGGGGTGGCGTTCATGGGTGGGCTGCCGAAAACGGTGGTCTATGTTGAGACAGAGAACGACAGCATTTATGCCATTGACGGGACTAATTGCAATGTCCTGAAGGGGCCGGTGAGTCTGCTGACAAATTCCGCCAAGGGTGAAGTCCCGGCGAATTGCCATGACATTGGAGGCGGAGGTTGCCAGACGATCCAGCCGAGCGTGGGGATCCTAGGAACCCCGGTGATCGATGGGGTGACCAACACCCTCTATGTGGTGGCGGAGTCAGAGTGCCCGGCGGGGAGCGCGTGCTCCCAGAATGGCACGAGCGTGTTCTGGCACCGATTACACGCGTTGGACATCAGGACGCTTTCGACGTCACCCGAGAAGTTTGGAGCGCCAGTGCAGATTTGCCCGACGGGATGTGGGCGCGATGCGACGGGTAGCGCATTCTCGCAGAACCATATCCAACGACCGGGGCTGCTTTTGTTAGGCGCAGCGCCTGCAGCCCAGTCGGGAGATATGGTGTATGCAGCGTTTTCAATGATGGACGGGGCGCCCGCGCCGCACCCCAGCGGATGGGTGTTCGGCTTCCACAGCCATGACCTGGGAGCGACACCGCTCGCCTACCCTACTACACCGCAAGCAGGAGCAGAAGGAGGCGGAATCTGGCAAGCTGGAGCAGGACTTGCGGCAGGGCCGGATTCAACCGGGCAAACTTTTCTGTACTTGGCGACCGCCGATGGGACTTTTGATTTGAACACCGGCGGACCAGATGCAGGAAATAGTGTGGTCAAGTTGACCACGAGCCTCACCCCGCCGCCGGGAGCGAACTACTTTACGCCTTCAGACCAGTGCTACCGCGCTTCAGAGGACCTTGACTTTGGAACGGGCGGGGTGGTGCTGCTTCCGCAAGGGGCGCTTGCGGCGTATCCCTATTTGGCGGTGTCGACCGACAAAGAGAACTATTTATGGTTCATGGAACGCACACATCTGGGAGGGTTTGATCCTGGACAGTGTACGCAGGTGCCGGGGTGTCCCGATGACGGAGTGCCTATGTGTCCCACTTCGAATTGGGCAAACCACAATGTGGGCGCCGTGAATTTTACCGACGACAACCAGGCGCGAGCGACACCGATTTACTGGGCTGGGAACAATAGCATCTATTTGGCCGGAACTTACACACCTATCATGCAGTATCCCCTGGCAAATTGCAGCGGAACGCCACTTAATTGCACTCCCGGCCCACAGACGAAGATCGCGATGGGGACATCAACAACCCCGTCGATCTCGTCGAATTATCACGGTGGAACGTATGCAAATGGAATTGTATGGGGGATCAAGAACCCCACGGACCCGCCGAAGCGAATGCCGTCCGAAGATCCGGCAATCTTGTATGCCTTCGACGCAACCACGCTGGTGGCGCTTTACAACAGCAGTGCATGCCCGACGATGGATCAGCCGGGATTAGCGACAAAGTTCTCGACGCCAACCATTGCAAACGGGTATGTCTATATCGCGACCCAGACTGATTTTGACATTTACGGGCCCATTTCACGTACAACGTGCAATTAGCGGTTTCCGCAGCCTGCGTTCGGTCCTGGGTGCGAGATGCGTGGGTAGGGGTCTTCTTTTCCCTGGATGCCTACCAACCGACCGACCGTTCAGGGCTCCCACTTGGAAGAAATTGCGGAAAGAGCGACAATATTAAGTCGCCTTTGGGACGGGTATGCCCATAGCAACGCCCATCCCTCAGTAAGCTAGTCCCGGCCGTTTATCGCGACGCCGTATCCGGACGAATTCTTATATAAATCGAACCTTCTTAAAGAACGAATATTCATAGCGCATCAGGGAGAAGTTATGTCCAGTGCAACGATAGAAGTGGAACGCGCCGGTAGCGAGCCGAGAAATCGGAAGCTCGCAGCATGGGTGGAAGAAGTCGCGCAGATGTGTACGCCAGAGCAGGTGTATTGGTGCGATGGCTCGGGGGAGGAGTATGCGACGACTATCCGCAGGATGGTGCTGAGCGGTACGGCGATTCCCCTGGCGGACGAAAAGCGGCCTCATAGCGTGCTGGTGCGATCGAGCCCGGGGGATGTGGCGCGAGTAGAAGACAGGACTTATATTTGCGCACGGACAAAGGATGAGGCCGGACCGACGAACAACTGGGAAGATCCGGCAAAAATGAAGGAGAAGCTGCGGGGATTGTATGCCGGGTGCATGCGCGGACGGACGATGTTCGTTATCCCCTACTGCATGGGGCCCATTGGTTCCCCAATTTCGAAGATTGGGGTCGAGATTACGGATTCGCCTTACGTCGTGGCATCCATGCACATTATGGCGCGGGTGGGAACGCGGGTGCTGGACGCGCTGGGGGAAGATGGCGAATTTGTGCGCGGTCTGCACTCCGTTGGGATGCCGATGGGACCGGATGATCGCGATATTCCGTGGCCGTGCAATATGGAGCACAAATACATCTGCCATTTTCCGGAGACACGGGAGATCTGGTCGTACGGCTCGGGCTACGGCGGGAATGCGCTTTTGGGTAAGAAGTGCCATGCGTTGCGTATCGCGTCCGTACAGGCGCGCGATGAGGGTTGGATGGCCGAGCACATGCTTATCCTGAAGATGACCAGTCCCGCGGGAAAAGCGAAATTTCTGGCGGCGGCGTTTCCTTCGGCGTGCGGTAAGACGAACCTTTCAATGCTGATTCCAACCATCCCCGGATGGAAGGTGGAAACGATTGGCGATGACATTGCCTGGATGAAGTTTGGAGCCGATGGGCGGCTCTATGCGATTAATCCGGAGCATGGATTTTTTGGCGTGGCACCGGGGACGAGTTATAAGACGAATCGCAATGCGATGCTGACGGCGACGCACGACGCTATTTTCACGAATTGCGCGATGACGCCGGACCGCGATGTGTGGTGGGAAGGCATGACGGACGAAAAGCCGGCGGAATTGACCGACTGGCTGCGGCGGACTTGGACGCCGGGTTCAGGACGAAAGGCGGCGCATCCAAATGCGCGGTTTACAGTTCGCGCGGCGCAATGCCCTTCGATTGCGCCGGAGTGGGAAGATCCTAACGGTGTGCCGATTGATGCGATTCTGTTTGGCGGACGCCGGGGCGGCGTAGTGCCTCTGGTGACAGAGTCATTCAACTGGCAGCATGGGACTTTTTTAGGGGCGACGACGAGCAGTGAAACCACCGCGGCAGCGACCGGCAAAGTTGGGCAGTTGCGGCGCGATCCCATGGCGATGCTACCTTTCTGCGGGTACAACATGGGCGACTACTTCGGCCACTGGCTGAAGGTTGGGCAAATGCCGGGCGCGATGCTACCCAAGATTTTTTATGTGAACTGGTTCCGGCAGGATGATCACGGGAAGTATTTATGGCCGGGGTACGGCGAGAATAGCCGGGTCCTAAAATGGATATTTGAACGATGCGACAATGCCGCTGGCGCAGTGGAGACACCGATTGGGCGTGTGCCCGCACCGGGAGACCTCGACATGAAGGGGATTGACGTACCCGCGGCGAACCTCGAGAAGTTGTTGAGTGTGGATACCGCGGGGTGGAGGGCAGAGACGCCGCTCATCCGACAACACTTTGAAAAGTTCGGCAGCCGCCTTCCGCAGGGATTGCGCGATGAAGTCGCGGCCCTGGAAAAACGGCTGCAAGAGGCGAAGTAAATCGCGGGATTTTGGGATCAGGCTTTTTTGATGAGGCGTGTGATGCCCACGAGGATCACGGCGCCGATGATTCCGACGATAATGTCCGCAATAAAGCCGCCGGATGTGGCGAAGCCCAGCACTCCCAACAGCCAGTGCCCTAAGAACCCGCCGACGATGCCCAGGATAATATCGACGATCATCCCGTAGCCGCCGCCCTTCATAATTTGCCCGGCAGCCCAACCTGAAATCAATCCGACTACAAGCGCGTAGATCATGATTCCCTCCGTGCGGCGCAGATTGATGCATCGTAGGCCGCAGGCGCGAAGAGTATGCCTTTGCGGTCGGAGATGTCAAGCCGGAAAGCGAAGCCTTCGCGGGTTGGCGAAAGATAGAGGCTGACGATAGGGTCTCAGCAAGGCTGTCGTGATTTTGCCGTCGCCACGCGAGACCCAGGGTGACAATCCTTCACAGAAAACACAGTGTTCGAGTCCCCGCGCTGCCTTTATGGCTTTTTTGCGGCGGCGGAAAGGGGCACGTTGAGTTCCATGCCTTCGGCGGCGGCGCGGACTTTGGCGTAATGGTTGCGCGCTTCCTTCACAACTTTATCAATACATTCGTCGGTGTGTTCTGGATCGTGATGGAAGAGAATTAATTCTTTCGCTCCGCTTTCCATGACGACATTCACGGCTTCACGCCAATGGCTGTGTCCCCATCCGCGGCGGCGGGCTTCGTATTCTTCAGGAAGATACTGGGCATCATAGATAAGAATATCGGCGCCTTCTGCGAGTTTGCGGACGCTCTTATCGAATTCGGCATCGCCGGGCTCATTGTCGGTGGCGTAAACCACAACGCCTTCTTTGGTTTCGAGACGAAATCCCATGCATCCCTGAGGATGATTGAGCCACGCAGTTTTTATGGTGATATCGCCGAGCGGCAACTTGCCGGCTTCAATGTCGTGAAATTCGTAATGCGACTTCATTTCAGTCATGGCCACGGGAAAGTATGGAGTGGCCATTTGCTCTTCGAGTACGCGTTTCAAGCTGCGGGTGCGGCTGGAACAGTGGAAGACGAAGCGATTTTCGGGCTTGTCGTAAAGGGGACCGAAGAAGGGAAGGCCTTGGATATGGTCCCAGTGAAAATGGGAGACGAATACGTGGGCATTGACCGGTCGCGGGCCGAATTCATGACGCAGGCCGAGGCCCAGCGAACGGAAGCCAGTGCCGCAATCGAACACGTAGAGATCGTCGCCGAGACGCACTTCGACGCAGGAGGTGTTGCCTCCGTAACGCATGTTTTCGGCGTGAGGAGTGGGCGTGGAACCACGTACACCCCAAAACTTAATGCGCATAGGCTCCTGTCGGACGGATGACGGAACCCTTACATCTTCCAATGGACGGCTTCTTCCGTCAATTCTTTGTATGGTTACCGGCGTGGGGGGCACGGAGGGCTGGTTACGGGCACCTATAATAGGCAGGCATGTTGCAACCTGACTTCAAAGAGTTTACGCGGTTGTCACGCGGCCACAGTTTGGTGCCAATCGTGAGATCGGTTACCGCCGATTTGTTAACGCCCGTGTCAGCGTTTCTGGCGATTGCGGAAAAGGAACGGGAAGCGTTTCTGCTGGAATCGGTGGAACGGGGCGAGCAGATTGGACGCTACACGTTCTTGGGCGTGCGGCCTTACATGAAGATGGAGGCGAGTGGCGGCAGGGTCTTCATCACCCGCGGAAAAACGCAGACGGAACGAAAAGGCCGCGCGGTGGAAGTCTTGCAGGAGTTGCTGGAAACGCATCGGCCGGCGAGCATCCCGGGGCTGCCCCCGTTTTCTGGAGGCGCTGTTGGTTATTTCGCGTACGACAGCGTACGGCAACTCGAAAACATCGGTGAGAGCGCGAAAGATGATTTGCGTCTGCCTGATTGCACCATGATGTTTTTTGATCGTGTGCTGGCGTTTGATCACCTGCGCCACGAGATACAAATCATTGCCATGGCGGATGTAACGCAGGGAAGTCCGCGGTTAGCTTATACACGCGCAGTGCGGGACATTGCGGCTATCGAGCAGAAGTTGGCGTCGTTCCGGCCGCACAAGGTTACCAAGAAGCGAACCGGCAAGCTGAAGGTTCATGCAGGAACGACGAAGCAGCGATTCATCGCGTCGGTCGAGCGCGCGCGGGAATACATTGCAGCGGGCGACGTGTTTCAGGTCGTTCTTTCGCAGCGGCTGGATTTTGTCCCCGAAATTGCGCCTTTCGATATTTATCGCGCTCTGCGCACGGTGAATCCATCGCCCTACATGTATTTCCTTCGCCTGGGCGACACGCATGTGCTGGGGTCATCGCCGGAAATGCTGGTGCGCGTGACCGGCCGCAAGTTGGAATACCGGCCAATTGCGGGGACGCACCCGCGAGGGAAAGATGAAGCGGAAGATTTGCGACAAGAAAAAGAAATGCTGGGCGATGAAAAAGAGCGCGCTGAACACGTGATGCTCGTCGATTTGGGCCGCAATGATCTGGGACGGGTCAGCGAATATGGCTCGGTGAGAGTCCGCGACCTTATGTATGTGGAACGCTATTCGCATGTGATGCACATCGTCTCCGCATTGGAAGGAAAGCTACGCGAGGGCTTGAGCGCGTTGGATGCGTTTGCGGCATGCTTCCCTGCCGGAACTTTGACGGGCGCGCCAAAGGTGCGAGCGATGCAGATTATCGAAGAACTCGAACCGACGCGGCGAGGCGTTTATGGCGGATCGGTACTCTACGCCGATTTCGCAGGACATCTAGATTCCTGCATTGCAATTCGCACGATGCTGATGAAGGGCAAGAAAGCGTATTTGCAAGCGGGCGCGGGAATTGTGGCTGATTCGAATCCAGAGAGCGAATTCCAAGAGTGTCTGAACAAAGCGAAAGCGGTGCTGCGAGCGGTGGAGAAGGCGCGAGGGTAGAACGTTAGAGATCATGGAAATACAGCGGGCAGACGCGCGCCAAAGGCATTTCTTCCGTTCTAATATAGGGCGCGAGGCATCAACCACGTGGTAGTCTCTCTGCGATGGTAAGCTGGGCAGTTTAGTATCTTCATGGAACACATTCTTCATTGGTTTCCCGCCGAAGCCGTCAAAATTCTGCTGGTGCTGTTTCTCTCGTTTTTCGTGGGTTTGGAGCGGGAGGAGCGCAAAAAGCCTGGAGAGAGTTATGCATTCGGGGGCGTACGTACGTTTCCCCTGATCGGGCTCATTGGCTATTCGATGGCGCTCTTGGCCCACGGCGAAGTGCTGCCGATCGCTGTCGGATTTGCCGTGGTGGGCGCGTTCCTCTGGCTTTCTTATAAACATAAGCTCTCTGTTTCCGGCATGCCGGGAGCGACCACGGAAGCATCGGCGCTGCTTACTTATCTAGTCGGTGGCCTGGTATATGCGGGCGATTTTTGGATTGCGACCACCATCACCGTCGCCAGTATGTTTCTGCTGGAGTTGAAAGTCCGGCTCGAAGGGCTAAGCCAGAAAATTCCCGCAGCCGAAATTTTGACGTTCACGAAATTTCTTTTGTTGACAGCCGTTATCCTGCCGGTGCTGCCGAACCAAGCGTTCGGGCCCTTTCTGATCAATCCCTTCAAAATCTGGCTGGTCGTGGTTGCAGTGAGTGCAATTTCCTACGGAAGCTACGTCCTGCTGAGCGTGAAGGATGCGAGCATTCTCATTTCCGGCCTGTTGGGCGGCCTCTATTCTTCGACTATAACCACGGTGGCGCTCGCAAAAATGTCGAAAGAAGAGAATCGTGACCACATGTTCACGGGAGCCATTGTTCTGGCGTCCGGAGTGATGTACCTGAGGATTCTTTTGCTAGTGGCGATTTTCAACCGTCAACTCGCGGCAGCGCTGGCGGCTCCGTTTCTTGCATTTGCCGCGCTCGCGTTAATAGTCGGATGGCTCTGGTCCCGCCGAGCGGACGAGGCGAGTGCCTCCAGCTTTGACCTGCGGCCTAAAAATCCGTTGGAACTGGGATCGGCCTTGTTGTTTGCGGGATTGTTCCTCGGCATTACAGTCATCACTCGGCTGGCGGCGGAACATTTAGGAAGCGGCGGCGTGCTCGGCCTTGCCAGCATCATGGGTGTAAGCGATGTGGATCCATTTATCCTGGGAATGACGCAAACCACGGGTGCGCACATCTCGCTTGCCACTGCGGCGGCGGGAATTGTGATAGCGGTCACTAGTAACAACATCATCAAGGGCATTTATGCCTACATCTTCGGGAGCCGCAAAACCGGGCGCATGGCGCTGGGCCTGTTAGTGGGACTAGCAATTATTGGGCTGTCGCCGCTGCTGTGGCTGTATCGGGTGGGGTAGCGAGGCGCGTGGTAGTGTATCGGTAGCATGAAAAAGAGGACATCTATCACACTGTCGCCGGATGTCTTGACCGATATCGACAATCTAGCCGGTACAGAGGTTTCCCGCTCCGCCTTCATTGAGGCTGTCCTACGCGATTATTTGAAGAAACGCGCGCGGGCATCCATCGAGGCTCGCGATCTGGCGCTGATTAATGCGAATGCGGACAAGTTGAATGCGGACGCGGAAGAAACGATGCAATACCAAGCCCGTACATGGTTGGAAGATCTTGAGTCTGAGCCCTAGAGGGTTGAAGCGAAATTGCGCCGTGGGGAACTTTGTCGAGCCTATCGGCGGGCGGGCGATCCCAAAAAATATCGGACGCTTGTGATTGTAAGCCGCTAGACGACGATTGCTTCGTCATTCTCCACAGTCATCTGCGCCCCGGTATTTACGGATGCAATCGGCCTTTCTACGCAGGTGCCCATTGGCGTGGATGAGGGGCTTAGGCATGACAGCTGGGTGATGTGCGATAACCTTGTCAGCGTATTCAAAAGAGATTTAACAGAATACGTGGGCGCGATGTCACCGGCAAAACTTGCGGAGTTAGATGGCGCTTTAAAGATCGCCCTCAGCCTTGATTGAATGACCTTAGTTCGAGTGTCTCAGCCAGTTCTCGATTAGCTTCTTCCCTGCTTCGGTGAGCACGCTCTCGGGATGGAACTGTACCCCCTCCACAGGAAATTGCTTGTGACGCAGGCCCATAATCGTCCGGCTACCGTCTTTTTCGGTGACCCAGGCGCTAACTTTCAAATCTTCAGGGAGGCTTGATTCTTCGACGATGAGCGAGTGGTAGCGGGTGGCGGTCATGGGCATGGGCAGGCCCTGAAAGACGCCGTTGTTATCGTGCAGAACGGCGCTGGTTTTGCCGTGCATAAGATGGGGCGCGCGGACGACTCTTCCGCCGAAAGCTTCTCCAATGGCTTGATGGCCGAGGCAGACGCCGAGCAGGGGAATTTTGCCGGCGAAATGACGGATTAGCTCTATGCTGATGCCGGCTTGTTGAGGAGCACAGGGGCCCGGGGAAATAAGAATCCTCTGGGGATGGAGTTGGGCGACTTCCTCGACTGTGATTTGATCATTGCGGCGAACGACCACATCCGCACCCAGTTCGCCCAGGTATTGGACGAGGTTGTAGGTGAAAGAGTCGTAGTTGTCGAGGACGAAAATCATGAGTTCATTATCCCATTTTGCTGCTCTCCCCTTGTGCACGAGAGCGTGCGAATTTGGAAGTCTTTGACGGCATCGCCGACGCCATGCCCCTCCTAAGAGCTGCTTGGCCCATCGGCCATTGGCGACCTTGACAGCGGCGGCGCAAAACGCCATGCTTAAGGCCTCCACGGAGGAAGCATGGCAGACCCGCAGGATCGCGCGCAGGGCAGTCAAGGGGCGGAACAAGCTAGTGCGGAACAAGCTGCAGAACAAGGTGAAGAGAAACGGAGTACGCGCCGGTTTCCCTTGCGCCTGCCGCTCTCTGTCAACGCCGAGAATGCTTCGCCAGGAAACGCGGAGACTCGCGACGTAAGTGCGCGTGGCGTATGCTTTTTTGTGGATTCGGGCATTGCCAACGGTTCGGGCATTGATTTCACACTGACATTGCCGCCGGAGATCACTCTGACGGAAAGCATCCGAGTGCGTTGCAGGGGCAAGGTAGTGCGGGTAAATGAAGGTTCGCCTGAAGGGAAAGTCGCCGTTGCCGCAGTCATCGAGGAGTATGAGTTCCTTCCCTAAGAATTTTTTCGATAGTCCTGGTCCCGGCCACGCGTTTGCAGCGGGGCCACTCATGACCGTCTAGTAAACGACTTGAATCCATTGCGGCCGCATCGATGGTGGTATTACTTGCCGGGCATCGCCCTGCTTGGAATGCATGCCGGCGCCCAGATAACCCTCGAGTCTGTTCGGGCGATATCGGACAATGGACCGCAGGTCGAGATTGTCACGAGCGCACCGGTTTCACCGGCTATGCAGCAACTGGATCATCCGCCGCGGTTGGTCGTAGATTTGCCGAACACGGAATTTCGTGGCAAACCGCAACGCATTCCAGTGAACGACGGGCGCATTGAAGCGATCCGCGTGGACGAGCACCAAGATTCGCCGCCTGTAGCGCGCGTGGTAGTGGACTTGAAACAGGCTGCGCACTATACCTTGCAAGCACAAGGCACACGCTTGCTGGTCAGCTTTCCAGGACCCGGCGGGACGATCGCCGCTGCGAGTGCGGGGAGCACTGCTTTGCCAGCGCCGACTCCCCTCGGCCGAGTGACGTTTTCAGGGAGCACCGTGGTTGCCGGATCGGCGGTCACCGCGGGCTCGGATACTGCGATTCTACGCCTAGGGCGCGGTGGCGAAGTGCGGGTTTGTCCGGGAACAACCGTTTCCGTAACTCCTTCGCCCAATGGTCACGACATGTTGCTTGGCATGAATACAGGAGGGCTTGAAGTTCATTACGCGCTGGCCGCGTCATCTCCTTCTTCTTCCGATTCAGTGATGACGCCCGATTTCCGAATTGTTCTAGCGGGTCCGGGTGAGTTCGATGCCGCCATCCACGCGGATGCACGAGGAAATACTTGCATACGGACTTTGCCGGGCAATACGGCGACGATCAAAATATCGGAGTTGATGGGCGAGGCAACGTACGAAATAAAGCCAGCGGAGCAGGTCACGTTTCGGGCCGGACAAATCAAAGACGCAGATAATCAAGCCCCCGCAACATGCGGATGCCCACTGCCCGTGGCACCTATTGCCACGTCAGGTCCAGAAATGCAGCCGCTGCCGCCTTCGAAACCCAGCGACGTCCATGTAAGCGTGGACGCGCCTTTTGTGTTTAACGCAAACGCTCCGAAGCCGGATCTGCTGGCGCCGTATAGCGCGGAAGTAAGAGACTCAGAATCTCTGCCGGTGACGCGGGTGAGAATAGTACCGATAGGAGAGGTGGTCATTCCTCCGCCCGTAACAGCAGTACCTGTAAGGCCAGGTCCGTCAGCAAAACATGAAGGAGTCTTGGGTAGGATACGGCGGTTCTTTGGCACGATTTTCCACTGAACGTCGCGCTAAAAGTCGGTTTCCTTTCCGCCGGAACTCCGTGTAAAATCATGGTTTAAGCCTTGTCCGGCGGACTTTGTGGCCTGCCCGCTTCCGCCGCAGCAATCATTCGTTTTTAAAGGAGATTTACCAGAGCATGTCTATCCCCGCGACCCAGCTACGTCCCGGCATGATCATCAAACACAACAATGATCTGCACTCCGTGTTCAGCGTGGAGCACCGTACGCCCGGTAACCTGCGCGCCTTCATTCAGGCCAAGCTGCGCAATTTGCGCACCGGAGCCATGTTTGAACACCGTTTCCGCTCGCCGGATCCGATTGAGAAGGTGATGGTGGATGAAGTCAACATGGAATATCTCTACAACGACGGCGACGATTATTACTTCATGAACACCGAGAACTACGAGCAGACGCACCTGACGCGGGATACGCTCGGTGACTCAGTCGAATACCTCACCGCCAATCTGCAAATTAAAGTTGAGTTCTTCGACGGCAAAGCTGTGGGAATTGAGCTGCCGCAGACAGTGATTCTGACTGTGACCGAGACGGAGCCGGGCATAAAAAGCGCGACGGCTTCGAGTGTATCCAAGCCGGCAAAAACCGAAACCGGTCTTGTCGTACAAGTGCCACCCTTCATTAACGAGGGCGAGAAGATCAAAGTGGATACCGCAGAAGGCGTCTATCTATCGCGCGCATAAGTCGGCAGCATGAGCCTGAGATGAATGACGAAGCGCAAACTTTGGCACGCAGGTATCTGGTACGCGGACGTGTACAGGGGGTAGGCTTTCGCTGGTTCGTCGAGCGCGAAGCGCATACACTCGGCATTTCGGGCTGGGTAAGGAATAATCCTGACTCCAGTGTGGAAGTTCTGGCAATGGGCACCACAGCGCAACTGAATGCGTTGCAATCGAAGCTTCGACAAGGCCCTCGCGCGGCGCGGGTAGACGACGTACAAGAATTGGAAGCTCAAGCGATTGCGGGCCTTAGTAAATTTCGTATCGAAGGAGCGTGGTAGATGGCAACTGCCCAATTGAATGGCAAATGTGAGCCGTTGAAAAAACTCATACGCGAAGTTCCCAATTTCCCCAAGCCCGGAATCTTGTTCTATGACATCACCACGCTGCTCAAAGATAAGACCGGTCTGGCAACGCTGATTGACGCCTTCGCCGAGTATTATCTCGATAAGAAAGTTGACCTGGTTCTCGGCATGGAAGCGCGCGGATTTATCTTCGCTCCCGCCCTGGCCTATCGCTTGAACGCCGGCTTCGTGCCTGTACGCAAGCCCGGTAAGCTGCCGGCGGCAACTGAGAAGCTGAAATACGACCTGGAATACGGCAGTAATACACTGGAGATCCACAAGGATGCGATTTTAAGAGGGCAAAAAGTCGTCATCGTTGATGACTTGCTGGCCACGGGCGGCACCGCAGATGCGACCGCACAATTGGCGACGTCGCTAGGTGCGGAAATCGCGGGATTCGGCTTTGTTGTGGAACTCGACTTCCTGAACGGGCGTGAAAAGCTCAAAAACTACGACGTGATGTCGCTACTGCACTATGACAAATAGCGCAGAAATCGGTGCGCTAAGAGAAGAAATCAGTGCAGAAAATGAGTGATTGTGAGCGTCACCGCGACCCAAAAGCCCGCACTCACTCCGAGCAGGGCGACCACTCCTAGCAGCAAGTTGCGACCGGGTTCGGGGGGAGTGAAAGAAATCTCAGAGGGATCAGCGTGGGGTAGCTGCGCGTCGGACTCGGAAATGGCGGCCAATCGCTGGGTCATTGAACTTGGTACCCCGAAGTAATAACCCGTTAACAATCGCAGTGTCGCTCATTTCGCGAAAAAATGATACAAAAATCTCTTTTGCATTACCTAAATGCCTACCTACCTGCCGGTCAAATAACAAAAATGTGGGTTTTAGCAGGCAGTCATCGAGCGAAGATGGCTAGCCATACCGCAGCACTCAGCACCAGCATCAGCCCCATGCCCAGGATGAAAG
>Ga0070735_10003598_pt1 | contig 13507 bp, 10 predicted proteins | sample Coa_R1_FD_66443 | JGI IMG/M metagenome (GOLD analysis project Ga0070735, IMG submission 66443) | Surface soil microbial communities from Centralia Pennsylvania, which are recovering from an underground coalmine fire - Coalmine... | ecosystem: Environmental > Terrestrial > Soil > Unclassified ...
ATCGAATGGCTGCCGCGCACCGTGCCAAGCCAAGAGCGGCTCTCAATCGTCCATGGCGATTATCGTCTCGACAATATGATCTTCCACCCAACCGAGCCTCGCGTGATCGCGGTGCTGGATTGGGAGCTCTCCACGCTCGGCGATCCCATGGCGGATTTCACCTATCTCTTGATGCAATGGACCATGCCGGGGCTGGCCAACGCCGATCTCAAAGTGTTGAACATTCCAACGCTGGAGCAGGCAGCCCAAATCTATTGCAATGTCACCGGCAGCGCGGTGCCGGATTTGAACTGGTATTTCTCCTATAATCTGTTTCGCCTCGCCTGCATCACGCAAGGAATCGCGGGTCGCATTCGCGACGGCACCGCGGCGAGCGCGAAAGCGATGGAATCGGCGGCGCGCACCGTGCCGCTGTCGAAGGCGTCGTGGGACTACGCGCAAAAGGCGGGGGCGGTGTAGCCCGCTGCTCGGGCGCCGGTCACTAACGCCATTTCGTCCGCTCGCGAATCCCGGCCAATGCGGTGCGGGCGCCGGCGATAATTTCCGGCGGGTTGAGTGCGGTGAGCTTACCGCCGCGCTTGAGGATGCGGCCATCGACCACGACGGTATCGACATTCTCCGCCGTCGTCGCCTCCAGCACCAGATGCGCCGGATCGGTCACAACAGCCATGTTGAGCGCATTCGGATTGATCATGATCAGGTCGGCGCGCTTGCCCGGCTTGAGCGAGCCGACCTTGTCGTCGATCCCCATGGCGCGCGCGCCCTCGATGGTGCCGAGTTCGAGTGCCTGACGCGCGGTCATCTTGAATTCGCTCTCGGCCTTGGCGTTCTCGGAATCGCGCGCAAGCTTGAGCACGCCGAAAAGATTTGAGTTGCCGGTCAGCGCCGAGGTATCGACGGAAATACCGAGCGGAATCCGTTTCGCCAGCATCTCGCTGATTTGAGGATAGCCATAACCGATGCGAAGTTCCGAGCCGGGCGACACCGACACCGACGCGCCACTCTCCTTGATCATGTCGAGTTCCGCGGGCGACGCCGAAAGCGCATGAACGAGCTGCACGTCCTTGCCCAGGAGCTTGGCGGCATAAAGCGGCTCGATCTGGTTCACGGCGCGGTGCGCCGTCGCCGCCACATGCAAGGTGATGGGCACGCCGAGTTTGCGGGCATTGTCGAATTCCGGCTGGTACACTTCCGGCTTGATCGGGCCGGCGCGGAACTGCCCGCGCCATCCCATGCCAAGCGTAATCAGCCCTTCATGGGACCAGCTCTTCCAGTTTCGGGCGAGGCTTTCGATCGGCGCCTGATCGGCCGATTGCGTATCGGGCAGGCCCTGTGGCCAGCCGCAGGAATGCCGAGCGCGGATGCCGGCCTCGGTGAGAGCGCGAATATCGGCCTCCGCATGGGCCTGGCTTCGCACATTGTGACACCAGGAATGCACGGATGTCATCCCTGAATTGATGGCTTCGGCCGCCGAAAGGCGGGTACTTTGAAAAATGTCGTCCGGCGTCATCTGCTGGCCGAAACGGGCGACGGTCGGAAAATAACCATCCTCCGGCCTGTCGCCGGCAAAGCTGCGGAAAATCGTGTTCCACATATGCCAATGGGTCTCGACGAGGCCCGGCATGACAATCATGCCGCTGCCCTCGATCCGTTCGCCGCCGCTGACATCCTTGCCGACCGCAACAATTTCGCCGTTTCGCACATGCACCGAGGCGCCCGCGATGTCGCCAAGGCCACCATCCATCGTCATCACCAGGGCGTTGGTGATGGTGAATTCGCCGCGAGAGGGAAGCCGTGACGCGCCGCCATTCGGCGTCTGCGCCATCAAGGACGATGACAGCGGCCCGCTCGCGCCGGCGATGCCGAGCGCGGCCGCACCGCGAATAAAATGACGCCTGCAAAGTTCACACATAGCCCCTCCCTGAGAGATCGGCGGGTCGCCAATCGTCAATGGCCGAGCTCTTTCGGCCCGGCTTATGCTGTTTAGCCTGTCACATTATAGCAGTGCGGCGATTTGGCGAACCCGGAGGGCGCGCGCCGGTCCGCCAAGGCTGGCCTGGGAGGGTAATCAGGTCACGTTTTCTTGTCGATTCGCCATATTTTATGACAGAATTAATACAGTAAGATGTCTATTGGGCATGCGGGCGAAGCAGTCGGAGCAGACGATGCGTCGGGAATCGCGGGCACAGTCGCATTCATTGGTTTGGTCCAATCCGGTGTCGTGGTGGTGGGCGCTGTTGACGCTGGTGAGCGGCGTCAACATCGCGGCTTGGTTTTTGTTGTACCGGCAGCTTCACGAAGCCAATGGTTCCGGCCACGCGCCGGGTTTGGATTTCATGCTGCTATTGAGCGCGGCCTATGTTTTTGGCTGCGCTTTTCGTTCGCTTCTGCCGCGCGCCGACGTTCAACGCATTTGCCTGTTCGATACCTGGCTGTCGAGCGTCGTCATCGGCCGCTCGGTCGCGACGGTGGCCGAGGTCTGTTTCGCCGGGCAGTGGGCGATGATCCTGTTTCAACTGGGTACGATGGCGAATGCGGCCACCGCCGTGAGCGCCGCCTGGGTGATCGTGCCGCTGATCCTGATCGCCGAATGCTTCTCCTGGCATGCGGTGCTCACCACCAATTATCTCGGCAACGCCATCGAGAATTCGATCTGGGCCGTGGCCTTTTTCATCGCCGGAATCGGGGTTTGCCGGCTGATGGCGGAATTCGACGGTGGGGTTCGCCTGCTCCTCGCACTGACAGTGGTTGGGATCGTGGTCTATCTGGCGTTTCTGATGACGGTCGATGTGCCGATGTATCTGAAGCGATGGCGGATCGATCGCGCCAAGGGCAGCAGGGGCTTAAGGCCCCTGGAAGGCCTTCGCGACGTGAGCACGCGCTGGGTCGTCACGCACGATCTTGCCGAGTGGAAGGAAGAAATCGTCTGGATGTCGCTTTATTTCAGCGCGGCGGTCTGGGCGAGCCTCGCGCTTTGTGTGTTCTACGCATTCGAGGGCCGCATCTTCGGATAGCGAACCCAGCCGCTATAAGATTTCGCAAATAGGCGGCGTGAAGCGATCCGCGCGCCTTCTCTTAAGGCCGCCAATTTCGCCCAGACCACGTCTTCCGCCACGCGACCGGCGCCGGCGGCGGTGTCGAATCCGCAATCGGTTCCGGCGATCACGCGGGTGGGATCGCCGAGGGTTTGGGCGACGCGTTCAATCCGCTCGGCCACCACCTCGGGGTGTTCGACAAAATTCGTGGTCGAATCGATGACGCCGGCGACCACGATCTGGTCGTCGCCAATCGAGCGCCCTTCGAGGCAGCGTATTTCATGGGCGTGGCGAGGATTGGCGAAGGGAAGCACCAAGGCACCTACCTTCATGCGCGCGATCAGCGGTAGGATCTCCGCAAGCGCCACGTCGCGATCGTGCGGTCCTTCGTAATTGCCCCAGCAGACATGCATGCGGACCCTGTCGCGGGGAATGTTGCGCAGCGCCTCGTTGATGGTCGCGACCACGCGTTCGACGAAACCGAGAAAGTCGGCGAGCGGGCGGTCCTGAAACGAAATATGGTGCTCAAGCGCGAGATCCGGGCAGTCGAGCTGAAGCAGAAAGCCTTGGCCCGCGATGGCTTCATATTCGACCTGAAGCGCGCGGCCGACCGCGGCGAGGTAGGCATCTTCCGTGTCATAATGCTCGTTGCGGATCGCCGCCACCACAATGCCGGGGGAGGGCGCGGTCAGAAACGCCTCGGCGAAACCGCCCAAGCCCTGACGCGCGCGGTTGTCCAAAATCTCACGAAAGTCGGCGCATTCGCGGTTAGCCTCGGCGGCGCCGACATAGCTGACATCGCCGATCGCTTTCGGTGGTGCGAAGTTGCTGACCATCTCCTTGACGGCGTTTTGTTGTTCCAGCGATCGCTTGAAAACCGGATAGTTTTCGACATCGGCGCGCGGCCAGCGCTTCCAGCTTTCTCCAAAGCCGGTCATCCGATGCCGGACATGGAGGAAAAATCCCTCGCGCTGTTGCTCGCCATTATTGCCGATGTCGATGCCGGCTTCGATCTGCTTCGGCACGATCGCCTGCAACGCGGCATGGCCGGCTTTTTCGATCTCGGCGGAATCGACCGGCTCTCCGCGCGAGCGTCTGGCATAAAGTTTTGTCAGGCCGGGCGGGCGCGGCAGGCTTCCGGTATGGGTGGTGAGAATGAGATCTCGGCTGCGTTGCATCGAATTGACTCGGAAGACTTGTGTAATTTGAGAGCGTCAGCTTTGATACCGTCGATCGAACGCGAACTCAATGACGATGACAGCGAGCCGGTTGGCGCCAAACGCGACTATTTTTTCCGCAACGACGATACGCTGGATACGCGGCGCGGCCGCTGCCTTGCTCGCAGGCTTCCTCGTCATTTTCGCTAACGCTGCGCCGGCCCGCGCGGCCGATACTTCGGCGCTGGTCGCGCGCGCGATCGAAAAACTCGGCGGAACGAAGAGACTTTCCGAAATCGCCACGCTTTCGGTCTCTGCCAAGCACAGGCACTGGGACCCGCAGGAGACGCTCGAACCCGATATGGGTAACCGGCTCGGCGGCGAGTCGCGATTCACGTTGTCGATGGATGTTGCGAACGGCCGCGCCCGCACCGATTGGGTCCGCCACCGGATCGCGCCGATGGCGCGCACTTTCATCTATTCGGAGGTGCTTGCCGGCGACACCGGCTACGTGCTCGGCGAGGATAACATTGTGCTGTCGCGGCAGGCAAAGGAAACGAGTCCCGCGCTGCACACGATGAGCGCCTCGCGGATGGCGGCCAACCGGCGCGAGCTCCATCGCCTGTCGCCACGGCTGTTGCTCGAAATGCAGGGCCATCCGGAACGTCTTTCGGCGCTGCCGGACGAAACCATCGGCGGGAAGCGGCTCGCGGTTGTCTCCTACAAAGCTGATGACGCCGAATGGCTCGTGCTGTTTGGCGAAGATGGTTTGCCGGATCGTATCCGCACGGTCGATGCGGATGGGATTTGGGGCGATTGCAATTACGACATGATCCTGTCGGATTGGCGCGAGGTCGGCGGCATCAAATTCGCGTTCGATCAGTCGTTCACCCTCAATGGCCGCGAGGTTCAGCACATCGATATCGAGGACATCGTCCTCAATCCAGTGCTTGGCGCGGATCTGTTCCGGATTCCCAAAATCGTCACTGAGACGGCCGCGAAGCAGAAGGCGCCGGAACAGGTCAATTTCCAATGGATGTTGCGGCGGGCGAATTGGGGGTCCTTCATCGATTCCGATCAGCTCGCCTTCGACCCCGCGCTGGTTTCCAGCAATATCTGGACCGAGGTGAAGCCCGGCATCTGGCACATCACCGGCGGCAGCCACAACACGCTGGTGGTGGAGATGAGGGATTATCTCGTGGCTTTCGATGCGCCGATAGCGAACGAAATGTCGAGATTGACCATTGCGGAAGCCGAACGGCGCTTTCCCGGAAAACCATTTAAATATCTGGTTTTGACCCATCACCACATGGATCATGCCAACGGTGCCCGGGTTTTTGCGGCCAAGGGCGCCGACCTCGTTTTCGCGGCCGGCAACCGCGATTATTTCGCGGCGCAAATGCGGGCGCCAAACCGTATCCGCAATGACGAGCTGTGGCAGAGGCCGCGCGATGTCGGATTGATCGAAGTGAACGAAAAGCTGACGCTGACGGATGGTTCGCGGAGAATCGACCTTTACGCGATCGACAATTCCCACGCCAAGAACACGCTGGTCGCCGTTATTCCGGACGCCGATTTCGGTTGGGTCGTCGATATCTGGTCGCCGAGCCGCGACATTCCCGGAGCGCTGCCTTCACACCGCGAATTCATCGCCGGCTTACGCAAGTTCGGCGTGATGCCTTCGCTCTGGGCCGGTGGCCATGGCACAAGCGCGGCCCCGATCCGGCCGCTGATTGAGGCTCTCGACAAGAACTGATGGTTAAACCGGCCTGCCTGTATAGGGCATCGAAGCGGTGAGGCCGCCATCGACCGGAAACGCCTGACCGTTGATATAGGAGGCTTCGTCGCTGAGCAGAAACAGGCCGAGCGTCGCCAATTCGTGCGGCTGGCCGGCGCGTTTGAGCGGATTGAGCTGGCCGATTTTGTCCTGCGTACCGCGTTCCCTCGCGCGATCGAATACCGGCTTGGTCATGCCGGTTTCGATCAGGCCCGGGCACACCGCGTTGATCCGCACGCCCGTGCCCGACAATGAATAGGCCGAGGTTTGCACGAGGCTGATGACGCCGGCCTTGCTCGCCGCATAGGGGTGGCCGCTGGCGCCGGCTTTCAAACCCGCGACGGAAGCGGTGCAAAGGATGGCGCCCGAGCCTTGCTTGATCATGTGCGGCGTCGAATGCTTGATCGCGAGAAACGGACCGATCAGGTTGATGCGCAGGATTTCCTGCCAATGTTCGACGCTTTGTTCGGCGAGCGGAACCAGGCCGCCGCCGATCCCGGCATTGGCCCAGATCGCATCCAGCCGGCCATAAGTGGAAATCGCTTTGCCGATGAAGGCGATGACATCTTTCTCGGAACCGGTATCCGCCGTTACAGCTTGCGCGGTGCCGCCCGCCTTGTTGATCTGCGCCACGGTGTCGTTGACGTCTTCGGTGCGATCGACCGCGATCAATTTGGCGCCTTCTTGGGCGAACAGAAGCGAGGCGGCGCGGCCGATCCCGCTGCCGGCGCCGGTGACGACAACCGATTTGCCTTCGAGGCGACCCATGGGTATTTCCTTGAGCAAGCGGGAGCGTATCACGCTGTTTTCGCTTTGCGTAATTTCTGGCAAACAAAGTTTAAAACGCCGAAGTGACTTGAGGCGTTCGAAGCAGTCTCGTACCACGCCAACCTTATTGAAGGGTTTTTGCGATGTCCAACGCCGACAAGCCGGGAGTCGTTACCACGCGGTGGTGGTGGGTGCGCCACGCGCCGGTGCGAAGCGACGGCGGCAATATCTACGGCCAGAAGGACATTGCCTGCGATACCGGCGATCGTGAGGTATTCGAGGCGGTCGCCAAAATTCTTCCGCGCCGCGCGGTCTGGGTTGCGAGCAATCTCATGCGCACGCATCAAACCGCCGAAGCGCTTTGGGATGTGGGTTTTCCAAAGCCGGCCAAAATGATCAAAGAGACGGCGTTCGCCGAACAGCATCTCGGACAATGGCAGGGGATGAACCGCGCCGCGTTCCTCGCCAGCCGCCCGGTCGGCAGCCATTGGTTTGCCGATATCGGCGAACCGGCGCCGGGCGGGGAAAGCTTCATGGACCTGTATCACCGCGTCACGGGCGCGATCGATCGTATCACCACCGAACATGCTGGACGCGACGTGATCGCGGTCGCCCATGGCGGAACGATCAAGGCGGCGATCGGTCTTGCGCTCGGTGGTCTGCCGGAAAAGGGGCTCGCCTTCGATGTCGATAATTGCTCGGTGACGCGGCTCGATCATGTCGCAAGCGCGGGCCACCGCAGTTGGCGGCTGCCCATGGTGAATCAGCAGCCATGGATCGCGGATGTCGCGCACAAAGCGATGCATCAACCGGCGGGGCCGGAGATCGTCGAAACCAAACTCGCCTGAAGCGTCGATCGCATATCCCGCGTTTGCTCGCCAAGGCGAGCGCGCCCCGAAATGGTGTTTAATCGAGCGCCGCGTAGACGAGATTGCGCATCAGCGCGCGGGTGGAGACGCGCTGGCCGGGCGCTTGCGACATCAGAATGGCGAACAACTCCTCCTTCGGGTCGATCCAGAAGAAGGTTCCGCCCATGCCGCTCCAGAAGAACTGACCGGCGGAGCCCGCGGTTGATGCCAAGCCCGTTTGTGTGCGCACGCCAAAGCCGAGACCGAAACTGTGGCCCGGTTGGGTCAATGTGCCCTGAATCCTGATCTCCGGGCCAAGATGATCGGACGCCATCCATTCCAGCGTCTTGCGGCCGATAATCCTGTTGCCATCGAGCGTCCCACCATCGAGCAGCATCTGCGCGAAGCGGGCATAGTCCATCGTGGTGGAGACAAGCCCGCCGCCGCCGGATTCCATGACCGGCTTCTCACACATGTCGAAAAGCTGAATTTTCTCTCCATTCCATGGATCGTTCGCAAAAGGCTCGGCCAAGCGGGGAGCGTTGGCCGCCTCGGTGTGAAAGGCGGTTTCGGTCATTTTCAGCGGCGCCAAAATGCGTTCGGTGAGAAATGCCGCGAGCGACTTGCCGCTGATGATTTCGATCAAGCGGCCCAAAATATCGGTGGAGCGGCTATAGTTCCATTCCGCGCCCGGCTGGCAAATCAAGGGAAGGCTCGCGACGAGCGCGGCGTGTTCGGCATTAGTGATCTTGCGGCTACGCACGCCCGATCGCTGGTAAAGCTGCTGCACCAGCCCATTGCCGGTGTGTTCGTAAGTGATCCCCGAGGTGTGGCGAAGCAAATCATGGACGGTGATCGGACGCTTTAACGGCACGAGATCAAGTTTCCCGTCATTCTCGACGCCGACTTTCTGCTCGGCGAATGCGGGGATGAATTTGAGAAGCGGATCGTCGAGCAGGAGAAGCCCTTCCTCGACCAGCATCATGATGCCGACCGAGACGATCGGTTTGGTCATCGAAAAAATGCGGAAGATCGTCTCGCGCGTCATCGGCGTGGGAAGTTGAGGATTTTGATTGCCGAGCGCATCGAACCAGCCGATCTGACCGCGCCGCGCTACCATGACGGTCGCGCCCGGAAGGGTTCCTTTGTCGATCTCGCGTTGGAAGGCGTCCGACAGACGCTGCAAGCGGCCTTTCGACAACCCCAGCGATTCCGGCTTCGCCTCGGGCAAAGGCGGCGTTCGCGGGGCGGTGATCGCTTTGGCGGCGGTTTGCGCGGTCATTTTCTCTCCCTTGCTCGTCTTGTTAGCCGGGGCGAGTACCGGCGGAGGATGCCAAGTTTGGCGCAGAAGACGTCTGTTGAATAGGGTGTCGGCCGCTCCGCCCTTGCCATCCGGGCATGGCCTATGCTTGAAACGACACGGATCGGCGGTAACGCAAGGTTCCCACAGGAGTGTAGCTCAATTGGTAGAGCACCGGTCTCCAAAACCGGGGGTCGCAGGTTCGAGCCCTGCCACTCCTGCCAGCAATATCAAATATTTAGCCAGGGTTCGTCGCGTTCGGCCTGAACTTTGATGATTTGGCTCGCCGCCAGTGCGGCGCCGAAAGCTGCGCCGCGGCATGAGATACGGATCGCCGGATCAGCCTCGAAGATATGGGTGCCGTGAGAATGCCTCGGCCAGGAAATCGATAAAGACCTTAACCTTCGTCGATGGCTGTCGGGTCGCGGTGCGAACCGCATGGATCGGCTCGGCCGGCGTCAGCCAGCCATCGAATAACACCTGGACTTCTCCGCTCGCGATCTCCTTGTGAAACAACCAGCCCGGCGCGTGAGCGACACCGAGGCCGGAGAGTACGGCCTGACGAATATTTTCCGCATCATTTGCTCTCACGCGCCCTGACGGCGGGATGATGACCGTGCCCTCCGCGCCGTCAAATCGCCACTCCTGAATGGTGCCATGAAAAACGCAACCGATGCATTCGTGATCTGAGAGATCCGCAGGGGTTACTGGCGCGCCATATCGATCGAGATAATTTCGGCCGGCCACGGCAAGGCGCCGGCTAAAGCCGATGCGGCGCGCGATCAAGCTGGAGTCCTCAAGATGACCGAGGCGGATGGCCACATCGAGGCCGTCTTCGACCAGGTCAAGGAATCGATCGGAAATGACGATGTCGAATGAGATCTCGGGATAGCGGTCGAGGAACGCGGGCAAGAGAGGCATAATGTGCATGTGGCCGAAACCGGCGGACAGAGTCGCGCGCAACGTGCCCGAAGGCGCGGCCTGTCGCCGGCCGATGCGCGATTCGGCGACGTCGAGATCGGCCAGCAATTTTGAGATGGCTTGGTAGAATTCCTGGCCGGCTTCGGTCAGGCCGACATTTCGCGACGTGCGATTCAGCAATTGCGCACCGAGATATTTTTCCAGTGCCGAGATCTGTTTGCTGATTGTCGGCTGCGCTACGCCGCTTTCGCGCGCCACGATTGAGAAACTCCCGGTCTCGGCGACGCGCTGAAAGGCGCGCATAGAGGCCAGACGGTCCATGAGTATTCCTTGCCGGAATTAGTACTATACCTATTACCGTAATGGCATTTACTCAAGGAAGCAGTCAACGTCCAAAGGGCGTGGGCCTCTGACCGGCGAGCACCATAGCTGGGGCGCAGTTAAGTCACGCGGATAGAAGCCCGCATCAGTGAAGCCTCGACTGTGACCAGAGCCAATACCAGAGAAGAAATTCTCTCTGCGGCGCTCGCCCTCTTCACCGAGATTGGATACGAGGCGACGACGATCGCGCTTATCCAATCGCGCTCCGGCGCCAGCATTGGCAGCATCTATCATCATTTTGGCTCCAAAGAGGGAATTGCCGAGGCTCTCTGTGATGAGGGTATCCAGCTTTATCGCGATCGGCTTAAAGCCTTACTGACAGAGCATGAGGGAGCGCCCCGCGCAGGGATTTCGGCGGCGATTCGTCACCATCTCGAATGGATCGAAGAAAATCGCGATCTTGCGCAGTTTCTCTCCGATCGCGGCTTGTCGAGTTGGCGGACGATACAAAGCCGGGATTCTCGGGCATTTGGCGAGACGATCTCCGCGGCTTTCTCGTCATGGATGGCCCCGCACGTCGCCGCCGGCCGCATCAAGCCGCTGTCTCATACTGTTCTCACCGCTTGGATCATTGGCCCAGCGCAATTCATTTCTGGCGCGTGGCTTGCGGGCCGGGATGAGGCCCGTCCAACCAGCTACGCCGAGGGTCTCAGCGATATCGGTTGGATTGCTCTCGCTGGCCATCGGAGCGCCGATGATTATTAGAATATATTCTAGAATATCTTCTAGATTGTAATTTCACCGATATTTAATTCGTCCGGCTCAATTCTTTTCTCGCTTGGATTGCTTAATGAGGTTGCGATCATGAGAAAAGTTCTGCTGCTTATTTTGGTCACTTCGGCGTTGTCGTGTTCGGCCGCCATGGCCGCCGATCGTGCTTCGCTGGACGAAGCGAAGGTCATGGCTCTCAAAGCCGTCGACTATTTGAAAGAGAATGGTCCAGACAAGACGTTCGCCGCTATTACCGCCAAGGACGGACCGTTTCACGATCGCGATCTTTACGTAAGCGTCTTCGACAGCCGCAATGGGAAAATGATCAACGTCGCAAACGGCAATAACCCGGCATTCGTAGGCAAGGATGTCATCGAGCTTGCGGATGTCGACGGAATCAAATTCATGCGTCAGGAGTCCGAGGTCAAGGACTCAGAGTGGGTCAGCTACAAATGGCAAGATCCATTGACGAAAGCGGTCGTGAAGAAAAAGGCCTTCGTCGTTCGCTCCGGGGATTACGTTCTCGCCTGCGGCGCCTATAGCGAATAGACCACAAAATACGAGTGCCCACTTTTCGAAGTTCGTGATACGTCGCCGCACTCTCTTGCACGAACTTTGGAAAGTCATGGGCACTAGGTTGGGCGCGGTACACGCCCGCCGACCGAGCAAGATCAATCCTTCGCATGGGATCGCGCAGATCACGTTGCGTCAAGAAGCGGCCGCCATGACAAAAATCTTGAACAATATGTCGATTACGGTGAAGGCGTTCATCTCTCCGCTCTTGAGCGCTGTCGTCATTCTCGGCATCCTCGGCCTGTTCGCTTCTCTCTACCATTCGATCCTCGAAATCAGCGACACGTCGGACGCCGTGAGCCGGTTCCAAATCGGCGCCCGGCAAGTTCGTCAGGACCTGACCTTCGGTCACGCCAATATCTACCGAGCGATCAATGCCAAATCGCAAGGCTTAGAGACGGCACTTGTTCACAAAATGAGAGTTGACGCGATCGAAGCCATCAAACGCGCGATTGCCGGCACGGCGACTCTGGGCGCGGCCACCAATGCCGGCGTCGATTTGGCTCTTGTCGAGAAAACAGGCGCCGCGTTGAAGGCCTACCTGTCGGCAGCGGCGCAGGTCGCAGAGCTCGTGGACGACGATGCGTTCTCGGCAACGATGATGCTCAACGATACCGAAATCAAATACCTCGCCGCGGAAAAAGTGATCGTTCCCCTGGATGCAGCGGCGACCGAGCGGCGTCAAATGGTTGGTGAGCTGGCAAAAAGTGAGCTGCAACAGGCCGCCTACAAGATCGGCATAGCCTCCGTTGGTGCGATCTTGCTTTCGCTCGGCGCGGCTTGGCTCTTCGCGCGGCTGCTGTCGCGCCCGATCAAGCTCATGACCGGGGCGATGGTTCGTCTTGCCGGCGGCGATCTTGCCGCCTCGCTGCCGCCTGCGGAAAACACCGATGAAGTCGGCGCCATGGCAAAGGCGCTGATCGTTTTCCGAGACAACGCCATCGAAGCGCGCCGGATCGAGACGGAGCGGGAAAAAGAGCAGATGACCAAGGCGGAACGTGCCCATCGCCTTGAGATGACGACGCAAGGTTTCGAGAACGCTGTCGGGAGTGTCGTCGACGGACTTGCCGTGTCGGCTGACGAAATGGCGAAAGCCGCCGAGATCATGACGGCCGCCACGACCGAAGCAAGCAGCAAAAGCATTGCCGTTACCTCCGCCTCGGAAGAGGCCTCGGCCAATGTCGGGACGGTCGCTTCGGCGACCGAGGAATTGGCCGCATCGATCCGCGAGATCGGCCAACGGGTTCGGCAGTCTGCGAGTGTTGCGCAGCGCGCCGATCAAGCGGCGCGCGGCACGTCGTCGACAATCGACGATCTGGCCGAGCGGGCTCAGAAGATTGGGCAGGTGGTCGAGCTTATCAGCGACATCGCCTCGCAAACCAATTTGCTCGCTCTGAATGCGACCATCGAGGCGGCGCGCGCCGGCGAAGCGGGGAGGGGTTTTGCTGTCGTCGCCGCCGAAGTCAAAGGATTGGCTACCCAGACCGCCAAAGCGACCGAGGAAATCACCGCTCAGATCGAAGGCATTCAGACCTCGACCAAAGGCGCCGTGATGGCGATCGAAGAAATTGCTCGAACCATTACGGAGATTAGCAGCGCGGCAACCGATATCGCCGCTACGGTCGAACAGCAGAGCGCCGTCACCAATGAAATTGCGAGCAGCGTTCAACAAACGGCGACCGGCACGCAGGACGTGTCCAACAACATCATAGGCGTGAGCACGGCGGTAGCCCAAAGCAGTCAAGTGGCGGCGCAAGTGCGAAGCGCCGCCGAGGATCTGTCGGTTCAATCGAAGATGCTTCAGCAGGAAGTGGTCCGGTTCCTGCGCGATGTTAAGGCGGCCTGAAGAGGCGTTCCTTTAAACCGGAGACAAAGCTGGTAGAGGGCGACTTTTGTCGTCCGGTCGGCGACCGCCCGGAGGGAGAAACTGAACCGCGCCGGGATTGCCGGAGGCAATTTTGTTTGAGTCACGCCGCCATGGCGGTTTCAGGCATCATGGCGTAGTAGCGCTCCTCGGCTTCAGCCGGCGGGATGTT
>Ga0070735_10003600_pt1 | contig 13498 bp, 12 predicted proteins | sample Coa_R1_FD_66443 | JGI IMG/M metagenome (GOLD analysis project Ga0070735, IMG submission 66443) | Surface soil microbial communities from Centralia Pennsylvania, which are recovering from an underground coalmine fire - Coalmine... | ecosystem: Environmental > Terrestrial > Soil > Unclassified ...
CACCGTGCGACCGGGCGTTTCTCGCCGCACTGAGTCGCCTGCTTCTCCGACGGTCGCTTCCGTCCTTGGCGGCTTCGATCGCAAGGCCGAAGCCACGCTCACGGAACCCCCCCTCGGTCATGGCTTGGCTCACGGCGTCGATCGCCTCATCCCAGAACCGCTCAGCCAACGCTTGCCGCTCTGGTGGCAGAAGATCGCCACGTTCATGCGCGAGTTGGCGGCTTTCGAGGCAGGTGTGCTCCGGCGGTTGCCCCGGCGTCGCCGTACCCCGGGACTCGACACCTGGCTGCCGGAGGTACCGCGGGTGGAGCCGGGTTCGAATCCGGATCCACCGCTCCCTGCCTGAGCTGGCCCAGAACTCGGTTCATCCGCGGCACCGGGTTCAGGCGCGTCTCACCGCGCTCAGCGCATGGTCGCGCGCGTGTCGTGACACCGTCCGCATCTCAGCTGGCATTGTGACGACTCGGAAGGACAAGTAGGGCGACTTCAATCCGGTGGCTAGTCGCAACCAAGGGTTATGTCGACGCGACCGGAGGAGTTATGTCGAGAGCCCAGGGTAGGGTGGGCGAGGGGGGACTTGAACCCCCACGTCCTTGCGGACACAGGAACCTGAATCCTGCGCGTCTGCCAATTCCGCCACTCGCCCGCGGCGGGGTCACGTTACCCGACCGTTCGGAAGTCCCTTCGTGGGATCCCGCGGCGTGCTGCGCGCATCACGCCTGGTCGACGTGGGTAGAGGCGTGGCCGGAGGCGACCAAAAGGGCAACCCCGAGGCTCGACAGGGCACCGGTAGGCTGGTCGGCCACGATGGGACTCCAACAATTCGAGCAGCGCCTCGAACGCCTGGTCGAGGGCGCGTTCTCGAAGGCGTTGCGGGGCGGCATCCAGCCCGTGGAGATCGGCCGACGGCTGACGCGGGAGATGGACCTGCTCCGCCGCGTCGGGGTGAAGGGCCTCATCGCGCCCAACGCATTCGTGGTCAACCTGTCGCCCCAGGACGCCGACCGGTTCGAGAGCTTCGCCGACGTCCTCGCCCGTGAGCTCGGAGACGCCGCACGCGATCATGCCCGGCGCGAGGGATACGGCTTCGTGGGCCCGGTCGAGGTCGAGATCCGGAGCGATCCCCGGATGCGTAAGGGCCGCTATGAGGTGCTCGCGGAGGTAAAGGAGGGTCCCGAGGGCCTGCCGGCGGCGTCGCTCGTCCTTTCGGACGGGTCCCGCATCGTGCTCGGTGCCGAGCCCATCGACATCGGTCGCCTACCGGAGTGCGCGGTCGTCCTGAGCGACCCCAACGTGAGCCGCCGCCACGCCGAGGTTCGCCGGCGGGGCAGCGACGTGGTCGTGGCGGACCTCCAGTCCACCAACGGCACCAGGGTGAACGGCGTAGCCGTGCGCGAGCGGGTTCTGGAGGATGGGGACGAGATCACGGTGGGCACGACGACCATGCAATTCGAGACCTCGTGACGGGACGGACCGGTGATCCTGGCCAGCCCATCCCTTGATAACCAGAACCTGCTCAGGGCCCTCGAGATCCTGGTCGTCGCCCTGATCTGGCTGTTCTTCTTCCGGGTCATCCGGGCGGTATGGGTGGAGGTCCGCCCTCCCAAGATGCGCTCCGCCGGACCCGACCTGGAGGCAGCCGAGATCGCCCGTTCCGACGCACCCCGACGCCAACGGGGCTCCAGGTTGCAACTCAAGGTGGTGGAGCCGGCCGAACGGCGGGGCCAGACCTTCGACCTGGCCGACGAGGTCACCCTCGGCCGCGCCGCGGGCTGCGGCGTGCGCGTCGACGACGCGTACACATCGAGCATCCACGCCCGCCTCTACCGGCGCAACGGGACGCTGTGGGTCGAGGACCTGGGATCGACCAACGGCACGTGGGTCAACGCCGAACGAGTCGGTTCGGCGATGAAGCTCGGCAAGGGCGATCTACTCCAGGTAGGGGGCACCGTCTTCGAGGTGTCGAGGTGAACGGCATCCCCGTTCGCCGCCCCACGGGGTCCGACGCTCCTGCCGGGGAGGGCCGTTGACGGTACTGCGCTCCGGATCGGCATCGGATGTCGGCCGGGTCCGAGCGGTCAACGAAGACCTGGCGCTCGAGAGCCTCACGCTCTTCGCCGTGGCCGACGGCATGGGTGGGCATGCCGGTGGCGAAGTCGCCGCCCGCACGGCCATCGACGCCTTGCAGAACGAGTTCGCCCGGCGGCAGTCGATCGACGGGCTCGTGGACGCCGTGCAGGAGGCGAACCGAGCCGTCTACGCACGTGGACGCGCCGACCCCGATCTCCACGGCATGGGCACGACGCTCACCGCCGCCGCACTGGTGGCGACCGGAGACGGGGACCGGCTGGTGCTCGCCAACGTCGGTGACTCGCGTGCGTACCGATTTCACGAGTCGGGGCTCTCCCAGCTGACAACCGACCATTCGGTCGCCGAGGAACTGGTCGCCCGAGGCGAATTGTCGGAGGCCGAGGCGGCCGTCCATCCCCACCGGCACATCCTGACCCGGGCCCTCGGCATCTCGCCGGACATCGACGTCGACGTGTGGCAGGTCGTTCCCGAGGAAGGTGACCGCTACCTGCTGTGCTCCGACGGGCTCACCAACGAGGTGCCGGTCGAGGAGATCACCAGAGTCCTGTCCGAGACCCGGGACCCCGAGGAAGCCGCCGAGACGCTCGTGGAGATGGCCAACGAGGCCGGAGGGAGCGACAACATCACCGTTGTCGTGCTCGACGTGGTGGTAGGCGAGCACGAAATTGCCGGAAGCGACGGAGCCGCAGCGGGAGCGGCAGTCCATGCGGCGAGTGACGGGACGTCCCGCGCGCCCACGTCGGTCTCTCCGGGAGAGCCCACGCGGTCCGGTGTGGCCACGATCGCTCCTGCGCCGGCCGACGCCTCGGCCACCGCATCGTCGAGGCGCGAAGCGACAGCCGGGAACGGCGTGGTGGCCGCGCCCTCGCCGCGTTCGGCGGCGGCCACCCAGACGCGGCCCCGCGTCCCCGAGCGCGCCCCGGACCGTGCGCCGAGAGTCCGCGGGCCGCGGCGCATCACGTTCAGAGTGTTGCTCTTTGTCATCGTGTTCGCGGCTTTGGCGGTCGGGGCGTACGCACTCATCCACTGGTATGTCGACGGCTCGTACTTCGTCGGCCTCCGGCACAACCAGGTGGTCATCTATCAGGGCCGCCCCGGTGGTTTCGTGGGCATCGAACCGCGCGTCGTCCAGCACACCCAGATGACCGAACAAGAGGTGCCGTCCTACAAGATCCCCGACTTGAAGGCGGGCGTCCAAGAGCCGTCCCTCAAGGCCGCGCAGAGCTACGTGTCCAACCTTCAACTGGCGCTGTGCAGCCTGTCGCAACCACCGGCCGGGCTCACTTGTCCTCCGACAAGCAATCCGGGAGCGAGCTCCGCCGCGCGCCCGTCCGCAACGGCTCCGCGCACCGGGCGGGAGGCCTGACGTGTCACGCCGGATCGGTTGGCTCGGCGTGGGCCTCGCCGTGTGCTTTATCGTGCTCTTCCTACAGCTGAACAACCTGCAGGTGGCGAAGGCCAGTCGTTACGCGAACAACCCGGCCAACCCGGCGATCGCCACGGTGCGTTTCAACCAGCCGCGCGGCGTCATCCAGAGCTCGGAGGGAACGGTCCTCGCCAAGTCGACGAAGATCGCCCGTCCCTGCAAGCTCTGCTACAAGTACGCCCGGTCCTACCCGACAGGCAGCCTGTTCAGCGACATCGTGGGAACGCTTTCCCCCTACTACAGCGCCTACGGGGTCGAATACACATACGGGTCGTACCTGAGGGCCCACAATCGGCCGATCAAGACCCTCCGCGATCTTCTCACGACCCCGACCGTGACCGACACGGTCACACTGACGATCTCCGTCAAGATGCAGACCGCCCTGCAACAGGCCCTCGGGGGCCGCGACGGTGCCGTCGTGGCGATCGATCCGTCGTCCGGGGCAATCACGGGCATGTACTCGAACCCGTCGTACGACCCGAATCCTTTGGCCGCGCTCACCAACGACGGGAATGTTGACGTCAAGACGGAGACCGCGGGGTTCGCACAGGCCACGGCGAAGAATCAGTACGGCCTCGCCCCGTTCACCGCGCTCACCTATCAAGACTTCTTCCCGCCGGGGTCCACGTTCAAGGTGCTCACGACGGCGGCGACGTACGACCATTCGCCGAACCTCGTAAACTCTTCGATGCCGTACTTCACGTGCATCCCGCCGCACTACTTCACCGGCCAGACGACCAACCTTTGCAACTTCGGAGACGGAGGCTGTGGGGGCACGATCGCGCAGATGCTGCCGCCCTCGTGCGACACCGGCTACGCCATCCTGGGTACGCGCGTGGGCGCCGCCTCGATGACCGCGGAGGCCGACGGCTTCGGGTTCAACCAACAACCGCCCATCGACCTGCCGGCGAGCCCCAGCGAGGTCTCCCAGTTCCTCAATCCCAAGACCTGTAGCGATCCGACCGCCCAAGTGTTCCTGGCGTTCTCGTCGATCGGCCAGGACTGCACCATCGCCACCCCGCTGCAGATGGCCATGGTCGCTGCGGGTATTGCCAACGGTGGGGTCGTCATGACCCCCCACGTCATGTACGAGATCCGCGACCAGGAGAACAATCTCGTGAAGCGCTACCTGCCTGCGCCGTGGCTCAGGGCCACCTCGCCGCAAACGGCCTCGGCCGTGCGTGACCTCATGGTGCGGGTGGTGCAGGGGGGCACGGCAGCGGGCGTGGGCTTCCCGTTCCAGGACCGCGTGGCTGCCAAGACCGGGACGGCCCAGACGGGCACGGCCGGCAACGGCCAAACCGACGACTGGATGATCGCGTTCGCACCGTCGGATGCTCCCAAGGTCGCGGTGGCGGTCGTGTTGCCGCATCAACCGCGCGACGAGACCGGCGCTCAGATCGCCGGACCTGTGATGAAAGCCGTCATCCAGGCCGCGTTGGCGGGGCCGTGAAACGGCGCCCGCGATGCATGGCCGGGGGCGATTGCGAAGGAAACCGCTTGATTCCTGCCCATATCCGAGATTCGGGGAGACCTAGGCTTTGACGCAGATGGAGCCCACCAAGACCCCTCGCGTGTTGTCCGGTCGCTACGAACTTTCCCATCTCGTGGCGCGAGGCGGCATGGCCGAGGTGTACCGAGCCCACGACCAGTTGCTCGACCGGCCCGTGGCACTCAAGGTCCTGTTCCCGGAGCTGTCCGTGGACCCGTCGTTCGTCGAGCGCTTTCGCCGGGAGGCCCAGGCGGCGGCCAACCTGTCGCACCCGAACATCGTCCCTGTCTTCGACTGGGGCGAGGACGCGGGGACCTACTTCATCGTCATGGAGTTCGTGGACGGGCGTCCGTTGTCGTCGATCTTGCGCACGGCCGGCCCCCTCCACCCCGACCGCGCCGCCGAGATCACCGCGGACGTCGCGGGTGCCCTGTCGTACGCGCACCGCCACGGGGTGGTGCACCGCGACGTCAAGCCCGGCAACGTGCTGATCACCGAGGAGGGCACCATCAAGGTGACCGACTTCGGCATCGCCCGGGCACTCAACACCGAGGAGAGTCTGACCCAGACCGGCGCCGTCATGGGGACCGCCACGTACTTCTCACCCGAGCAGGCCGAAGGCATGGGCGTCGACGCCCGCAGTGACATCTACTCCCTCGGCGTCGTCCTCTTCGAGATGGTGACCGGACGGCCTCCCTTCATGGGTGACACGCCGGTCGCGGTGGCGTCCAAGCACGTCCGCGACCACGCGCCGGCGCCACGCGAGATCAACCCCGCCGTTCCCCCCGATCTCGAGGCGATCATCCTCAAGTGCATGGCGAAGTCTCCTGACCATCGGTACAGCACCGGCGACGAGCTGCGCATCGACCTGCTGCGCTTCCGCGAGGGCCGCGCCGTCGCTGCCCTGGGGGCCGACCTCGGACCGCCGACCGCGGGGACGACCCAAGCGATCGGCGCACCCACCGGTCAGACGGCAGCGATCCCCGCCGTCGTCGACGAGCACAACGAGGAGCCCGAGCCCAGCAGGACCGGCCTCTACGCGGCGTTGCTGGCGCTGCTCTTGGTCGCTTTGGCGGTGGTGCTCATCTTCCTCGGCCAGTCACTCGGGTGGTGGCACCTCGGAGGGTCCAACTCGTTCACGATGCCCGATGTCACGAACCAGTCCGTGAGCCAGGCGCAACATCGGTTGCAATCCGAGGGTCTCAAGACGAAGACGCTGGTCGACTCCAACGCGTCGACGACGCCGGTAACCCAGGTGGTACGCACCATCCCGCCCGCCGGCTCGACGGTGACCAAGGGCCAGAAGGTCACGATCGTCACGGGCGCTCAGGCGGCGCCGGTGAACGTGCCGTCGCTCATCAACCAGTCCGTCACCGCGGCCACGAGCCAGCTGCAGTCCTTGGGCCTCAAGGAGAACACCCAGTTCAACGCCACCTGCACCCAGCAGAACATCGTGTGCGACCAGAACCCGAAGGGGGGACAGTCGGTCCCACCGGGGAGCACGGTGAACCTCGTGACCGCCCAGCCACCTCCCCAGACCACGACGATCCCCGACGTGGCCGGGGAATCCACCGCCACCGCGTGCAACGTCCTCGGCCAGGCCGGTTTCTCCTGCGGCACGATCACCAATCAGGCCTCGAACAGCATTCCGAGCGGCGACGTGGTGAGCACCAATCCGCCCGCGGGCTCGCAGGCGCCCAACCACGCATCGGTGAGCCTGGTGGTGTCGACCGGGCCTTCGTCGGTCACGGTCCCCGACGTCATCGGCGACACCCAGGCGCAGGCGGTGTCGACGCTGCAGAGCGCCAATCTCAACCCCGTGGTCATCTGCCAGGCGACGTCGCAGCAAAGCCAGGACGGCATCGTGCAGGCGCAGAACCCGACAGGGGGGAAGACCGCGTCCCCAGGCGAAACCGTCGACATCACGGTGGCGAGCTATCCCAACTGCAGCTCGAGCACCACCACCACGACGACGATCAAGATCCCCTGACGTACGATGATGGTCCGAACGCCGGTCTCTTTCAGGCCCGCGTCCCGTCTGGGCTCGTTCGGCGGGCGGCCGCAGCCATGAAGTTGGCGAGCAAGCGCGGGCCGAGCGAGGTGAGCACCGATTCAGGGTGGAACTGCACACCCTCGACGCCGAGGTCGCGGTGGCGCAGACCCATGACCACGCCGTCGGAGGTCGCCGCGGTGACCTCGAGCACCTCGGGCAGTCCGTCGCGCTCGACCACGAGGGAGTGGTAGCGGGTCGCTTCGAAGGGGCTGGGGAGACCCTCGAGGACGCCGGCGCCGTCGTGGTAGACGTCCGACGTCTTGCCGTGCATCAGCGTCGGCGCGGCCACGATGCGGCCTCCGAATGCCTGGGCGATGCACTGGTGGCCCAGGCACACCCCGAGGATGGGCAGCTCGCCGGCGAGCTCCCGGACGACGTCGATGCTGATGCCCGCCCCTTCGGGGCGTCCCGGGCCGGGTGAGATGACGACGGCGTCGGGACCGGCGTCACGGATGCCGGAGACACCGACGGCATCGTTGCGGAAGACGACGGGATCCGCACCCAGCTCGCCCAGCTCCTGCACCAGGTTGTAGGTGAAGGAGTCGTAGTTGTCGACGACCACGATGCGCGCCCCCACGCCGCCCCAATGTACCGGTGACGACGACGACCCTGTTTCGCTAACCTCGGCTCGCATGCCGTCGACCAGGTCGGGACCGGGCAGCGCGTCGCGCAAGGGCAGGTCGCCCGGGCGCGCCACCGGGCGTGCGGTGTCGCGCCCCACCAGCACGAGCGGTCGTTACACCCCGCCGGTCCCCCGGAGCGTCAAGGTCAGCCCCAAATGGATGGGCCCCGCCATCCTGGCGTTGCTCATCCTGGGCGCGCTCATGATCATGCTCAACTACTCCGGGGTGCTCCCGGCATCCCCGAGCAACTGGTACCTGATCGGCGGGATCGCCATGATCGCCGGCGGGTTCGTGGTCGCCACCCAGTACCGCTGACGGCCGGGCCGTCGCGCCCGGCCCCGTGTTCAGCCCAGGCGCTCGATGATGGTGGCGTTCGCCATGCCGCCGCCTTCGCACATCGTCTCGAGGCCCCAGCGGCCACCGCTGCGCTCGAGCTCGTTGACGAGGGTGGCCATGAGCTTGGCACCGGAGCATCCGAGCGGGTGCCCGAGGGCGATGGCCCCGCCGTTGACGTTGACACGGGCCATGTCCGGGTGAAGCTCCTTCTCCCAGGCGAGCACGACCGAGGCGAAGGCCTCGTTGATCTCCACCAGGTCGATGTCCTCGATGGCCATCTTGGCCTTTTCGAGCACGGCCGCAGTTGCCGGGATGGGACCGGTGAGCATCGTCACCGGGTCCACACCGGCGAGCGCGAACGCATGGAAGCGGGCCCGCGGCGTGAGGCCCAGGGCGCTCGCCTTCTCCTCGCTCATGATGAGCACCGCCGCGGCACCGTCGGTGATCTGGGAAGAGTTACCCGCGGTGATCTTGCCGTCCGGCTTGAACGCCGGCTTCAGGTTGGCGAGCACCTCGGCCGTGGTGTCCGGACGGACGCCTTCGTCGGCCGAGAACAGCTCGTCGGTCTGCGCACCTTCGTCGTCTCTCACCTTGAGCGGGACGATCTCCTTGTCGAAACGCCCCTCGGCGGTCGCCTGCGCTGCGAACTGCTGGCTCCGGGCCCCGAAGGTGTCGAGGTCCTCGCGGGAGATGGCCCACTTGTCGGCGATCATCTCCGCGGAGATGCCCTGGGACACGAGCCCACCGCGTTCGGCGTAGCGGCCCATCAGCGTGGGCCCGAACGGGAAGCCGAGATCACGGACGACCGATGAGCCCATCGGGGTGTGGGTCATGTGCTCCACACCTGCGGCGATGACGACGTCGTACGCGCCCGCCATGACGCCCTGGGCGGCGAAGTGGATCGCCTGCTGCGACGAGCCGCACTGACGGTCGATGGTGGTGGCCGGCACCGATTCGGGGTACCCGGCCGCGAGCACGGCGTTGCGCCCGATGTTGAGCGCCTGCTCGCCGACCTGCATGACGCAGCCCATGATGACGTCGTCGACCACGCCGGGGTCGAGGTCGTTGCGCTCGACGAGGGCCTTCAGAGGCTCGGCGGCCAGGTCGACCGCGTGCCAGCCGCGCAACTTGCCGTTGCGGCGGCCGCCGGGGGTGCGTACCGCGTCGACGATCACGGCGCTGGTCATGGGGCGCTCCTTCCTGGGCGACCGGTCGCACCCCTCTCAGGTGCGCGCCGGTCGAGCCGACGATGGGAGCGGCCGACCAAAGCTGACCGCTCGGTCAAGAGTTTCGTCCGCCTCGAGCGTAGCGGTCAACCGGCGGCAAGGTGCCGCCGTGACCAGGGAATTCGTCAGAGGCGGGCCACCCCGGCGCTACGTTTCGGTTCGTGGCCCGGCGGGTGAAGGACATGGACCGGTGGCTCGGCGACGGCGGGATGCAGGTCATCGGGCAGGTGGGCGCCAGCTTCACCGACTACGGCGTGGACGGCGAGGACCTCGGGTGGGTGGAGGCCACGTGGACCCCGACCGCCCTGGCATGCAACCCCCACGGCATCGTCCAGGCCGGCATCCACTCACTGGTGCTCGACGCGTCGATGAACTTCGCCATCAATGCAGCCCTCGCGGGGCGCGACCGCACCCGGGGCACGCTCGAGATGAAGACGGAGACCATGCGGCCCGCGAAGCAAGGCGACACCCTGCGGCTGCGCGGCGAGGTGGTCCGCATGGCGCGGCAGGTCGCCTACGGCGAAGGCACGGTGCGCGACGGGGACGGCCGTCTTGTGAGCCGGGCGACGGGAACCTTCCTCCTGCACCGCGACGCCTCGCCTGACTGACGTTCCCCGCGCTCGACGCGGATGTCGGGACATCGCCGGAGACCGGCGGCATGGCCCCAGAGTCGGGAGCGCCTAGCGGACCGGCACGTCGGTCGTGGCCGCGCTCATGACGCCAGGACCACACCGTGATCAGCCAGGGCCACACCGTGATCAGAACGGGCGGGAGTACGGCTCTCGGTCTGCCGACGCCCGGTCCGGGACCCGGGGTGTGTGCCACCTGTCACGGGCCAGCGCGCGACGGGCGCGCCGACTGCTGGTGCTGCCGGCTGGTGAGCGCCCGCCTCGTACCCCCGCCGCCGACGCGGCCGGTGGTGGTCCCGATCCGGGTGTGCCGAAACGGCGACGCGCTCCACGCCGTGCTGCGGGGCTACAAAGACGCTCCCGTGGCGGCCGCGCGCCGGCACTTCGCGGCCAGGGTGCAACAGCTCGTGGACGGCTTCCTCATGACGCATGCCGGCTGCGTGGTCCGTGCCGCAGGGCGGCCCTGGGACGTGGTGATGACCGTGCCGTCGTCGGTTCGAACGAGCCGGGCCGAACCGTTCCAGACCGGTTGGCGACATCCGATGGAGCGAGTCCTCGCCGCGGTGGTGGGGGAGGAGACCTTGATACGGAGTCACCTCGTGACGGGACTGGCGGCTCCTCGCCATCTCGAACCGCACGATGCGTTTCGTCCCGCACAGGACGTGGCGGGCCGGCGGGTCCTCGTGTTCGACGACAGCTGGGTCACCGGTGCCCGGGCCCGAAGCGCCGTGGCATCGGTCGAGCGCTCCGGGGCGACGGTCGTCGCCGTCGTCGTGGTCGGCCGCCTCGTCGACACGCGCGCATCGGCGTCCGCGGCGCGGTGGTGGTCCTGGGTGGAGGATCGCTCGTGCGCCCCCGATGGGGAGGCACGCTGCTGTCTTTCTGGCTGCCCCGGGGCGTCCTCGCCTCGGGCCGCGCCGTGCACCGTCGGCGAGCCACGCGTCCCGAGTCCGGCATGGACCAGGGGCTTTGCGGGCGTTCGCTTCGAGCCAGATACTTGTTTGTACCAAGCAGATGCTCTGTTCTCCGGGACTGGCGCCCCGAGCGAGCCTGCACAACGACCCGAAGGCTGACATGGCGAAGGTGGAACCGTCTCTGGAAGAGGCCGCGGTCGACATGCTCGAGCACGCGCTGACCCGGGTGGCGCGCGCCATCCTCCGGCTGGGCGTCCCCCCGCACGCGCTCCGCAAGGGCGAGCAGATCGACCGCTCCGGTTACTGGGCCCTGGTGCGCCTCGACGAGTCGTCCGGTCAGGTCCGGCTGTCGGACCTGGCGGGCTTGCTCGACCTCGACCTGTCGACCGTGTCGCGTCAGGTGCGTCACCTCGTCGACGCGGGGCTGGTCACGCGCCGGCCCGACCCCCTGGACGGGCGGGCGTGTCTCGTGGGCCTTTCCCCTCGGGGCCGCTCGGTGCTGGAAGCTGTCCGCGACGCGCGCCGTGACGTCCTCGCGGATGCGCTCGTCGGCTGGTCCGAAGGCGATCGCGTGGCGATCGCGTCGGCGCTGTCCAAACTGGCGAACGACCTCGGCGAGGCGCGATGACCGCGTCCACCAAGAGCGCCGCGCCCGCGGCCGACCCGCAGCTCAGTCACCGCCAGATCCTCATCGTCTTCAGCGGGCTCATGCTGGGCATGCTGCTCGCCGCGCTCGACCAGACGATCGTCGCGACGGCGCTGCCCACCATCGTGGCCAGCCTGCACGGGGCGAGCCACCTGGCGTGGGTGGTGGCCGCCTATCTGCTGGCGGCCACGGTGACGACGCCGCTCTACGGCAAGTTCTCCGACCTCCACGGGCGCAAGGGCGTGTTCCAGTTCGCCATCGTCGTCTTCCTGGTCGGCTCGGCGCTGTCGGGGCTCGCGCACAACATGAACGAGCTGATCGCGTTCCGCGCCGTGCAGGGCCTCGGGGCCGGTGGGCTCATCGCCCTCGCCATGGCGATCGTGGGCGACGTCGTGTCGCCGCGCCAGCGCGGCCGCTACCAGGGCTACTTCGGTGCCGTGTTCGCGTTCGCCAGCGCGGCAGGGCCGCTCGCGGGCGGCTTCATTGCCGAGCACCTGAGTTGGCGCTGGGTCTTCTACATCAACCTGCCGATCGGCGCGGTGGCCCTCGTCGTGACGTCCGTGGTGCTGCGGCTCCCCTTCCGACGCGTCGAGCACCGCATCGACTACACCGGTGCCGCCCTGCTGGTGGCGGGGGTCAGCGCGCTGTTGCTCGTCACCGAGTGGGGTGGGTCGCAGTACCCCTGGCGCTCGGGCGTGATCATCGGCCTGATCGCCGCCGGTGTCGTTCTCATCGGCGGCCTCGTCGCCTGGGAGCGGCGCGTTCCCGAGCCCCTGCTCCCCCCGAGGCTGTTCCGGTCCGACATCTTCACCGTCGCCATCGGCATGCAATTCCTCCAAGCCATGGCGATGTTCGGCGCCATCGTGTTCGTGCCGTTCTACCTGCAGCTGGCGCAGGGCATCTCGCCCACCGACTCCGGGTTGCTCCTACTGCCCTTCATGGGCGGGATGCTCGTGATGTCGATCGCGTCCGGCCAGCTCGTCACCCGGACCGGGCGCTACAAGATCTTCCCGTTGATGGGGACCACGCTCACCGCGCTCGGGATGTGGCTCCTCACGACGGTCAACGCCGGCACGTCGAACGTGCGGTTGGGGGTGTTCCTGGCCACACTGGGCGGAGGCATGGGGCTGGTGATGCAGAACACCGTCCTCGCCACCCAGAACGCCGTGGCCTTTCGCGATCTCGGCACCGCGACGTCGTCGCTGCTGTTCTTCCGCTCCCTGGGAGCGGTCTTCGGCACCGCCCTGTTCGGGGCCATCTTCGTCAACCGGTTCAACCTGTGGCTCCCGCGCCTGTTGCCCGCCAGCTACGCACGCCGCATCCACGCCACGTCGTCCGGGCTGAACATCACGCCGACCGCTTTGCACCGCTTGCCGGTCTCCGTGCGGCGTGCGGTGACCGAGTCGCTCGTGCACGCCGTGCACACCGTCTACTGGGTCGCCGTGCCGTTTGCCGCGTTGACGGTCGTCTTCGCGGCGCGCCTGCGCGAGATCCGCTTGCGCGACACCACCGGGATGTCGCCCGCCGGCGAGGCGGACGTGACGCCGGCGGGCGCCGCAGGTCAGGCCGTCGCCGACACGGCGACCCGCCTCGACAATGTGGGCTGAGGCGCCCACCGGGTGCTAGCCCGGTTGTGGGCGTAGAGCGGTTGACTTCGCGCTGTTCGTGGGACACACTCGACCGGGAGCAGCCGCCATGCGGCGACGGGGGTAGGGGGGTGGCCGGATGACGCACGGGGCGCGGCGCGCATCGCCCGACGGCCTGGCGTGCTCCTGGCGCGAGGTGTCGTCGAGGCCTCCTCGTGGATAGCGGGCTGCCGCAGGACCCGGGGACGGTCGTTCTCGTCGTCGACGACGACGACGAGCTCCGGCAGAGCCTGATCGACGTGCTCGCCACGGGGGGTGTGCGCGCCATCGGCGCGCGGCGCAGCGACGAGGCCCTCGAGCTCCACGCCGCCCACGAGCCCGCCGTCGTGGTGTGCGACTACCGACTGCCCGACGGCAGCGGGATCGAACTGGCCCGGCAGGTCAAGGCGCGCGACCCGGAGACGCCTGTGCTGTTG
>Ga0070735_10003601_pt1 | contig 13495 bp, 12 predicted proteins | sample Coa_R1_FD_66443 | JGI IMG/M metagenome (GOLD analysis project Ga0070735, IMG submission 66443) | Surface soil microbial communities from Centralia Pennsylvania, which are recovering from an underground coalmine fire - Coalmine... | ecosystem: Environmental > Terrestrial > Soil > Unclassified ...
GTGTCCGAGGGGCATCCGGACAAGGTCGCCGACCGCATATCGGACGAAGTGGTGGATGCGTTCCTGGCCGCCGACCCGTTCGCGCGGGTCGCCTGCGAGACAATGGTCACCACCAACCGGATCGTCCTGGCCGGCGAGGTCCGCGGCCCCGCGGCCGTCGTCGCCGCGCTCGAGGATCGCGTCCGCGCCGCGGTCAAAGCCATCGGCTACGAGCAGGACGGGTTCGACTGGCGCAGGGCCAGTTACGAGTGCCACCTGCACGCCCAGTCGGCCGACATCGCCATGGGCGTCGATGCGTCAGGCAACAAGGACGAGGGCGCCGGCGACCAGGGCATCATGTTCGGCTACGCGACGAACGAAACGCCGGAGCTGATGCCGGCCACGCTGCAATACGCCCACAACATGCTGCGGAGCCTGGCCGCAGCCCGCCACTCCGGCGAGCGGCCGGAACTCGAGCCCGACGCCAAGAGCCAGGTGACGCTGGCGTATGAGAACGGCCGGCCGGTGCGCGTCGCCTCGATCGTCCTCTCGACCCAGCATCGCGACGGCCTCTCGCCGGCGGACGTCGAGGCGCTGGTGAAGCCCTACGTGCTGGCCGTCTTCCCCGACGGGATGGTCACCGACGAGACCGAGTGGCTGGTCAACCCGACAGGCAACTTCGTCATCGGCGGGCCGGACGGCGACTGTGGGCTCACTGGGCGCAAGATCATCGTCGACACCTACGGCGGCGCGGCGCCGCACGGCGGCGGCGCCTTCTCGGGCAAGGACCCCACCAAGGTCGACCGATCCGGCGCCTACGCCTGCCGCTGGCTGGCCAAGAACGTCGTCGCCGCCGGCCTCGCCGACAAATGCACCATCCAGATCGGCTACGCGATCGGCGTCGCCCGCCCGCTCAGCTTCTATGTCGACCTCGTCGGCGGCCACATCGATCCGGAGAAGCTTGAGAAGGCGCTGCCCGAGATGATCGGCGGCGCGACTCCGCGCGCGATCCGCGAGCGTTTGAAGCTGAACCGGCCGATCTACGCCCGCACCAGCGCCTACGGGCACTTCGGCCGCGAGCCTGACGCGGACGGCGGGTTCTCCTGGGAGAAGACCGATCTGGCCGACGCGCTGCGCGCTCTGGCCTAGCGCAGCGCCGGCCTCACGCCCGCTTCGGTCGCGATCATGTCGAGCGGAATGTCGTGCGGCAGCGCCTTCAGTTCATTCACACGCGCGCGTTCGAAGGCGACGCCGATCGTCTTCGGGCGCGGCGAGAGCGCGGCCAGCGTCCGGTCGTAGTAGCCTCCGCCGTAGCCGAGGCGGTGGCCGCGCGCGTCGAAGCCGACCACGGGAACCAGAAGCACGTCGGGCCGCAGCAGCGCCCCGTCGGCGGGCGTTGGAACGCCGGCGAGGCCCGGGACCACCTTCGTCAGAGGTCCCCAGGCGCGGAAGTCCATCGCCCTGCGTGGCCGCACCGGCGCGGGAAGCGCCACCTGGCCGCCGAGGTCGATGATCCTCAGCATCACGTCACGGATGTCCGGCTCGCCCCGGTGCGCCCAATAGCAGCCGACGACGCCCGGGTTGGCCAGGCCGAAATGCGTGATCAGCGCCCGCACGATGCGGACCTCGGCCGCGCGTCTGGCCATCGGCGAGAGCGTCTGCCGGCAAGCAATCAACTGCTCGCGCAAACGGGCGCGGGACTGAGACGGATCGGCGGCGTCGGTGGTCAAGGCGTTACCCAGGAACCGACAGCGATAGCCGCGTCGCAGCGGCGTCGCAAGATTGCAAATCGGCGATCCGTGCCGGCAAAATGGGCGTAGAGTGGCCGCCTCGGGGGCGAGACGCGGCGAAAGCGTCCCTTCGCGCTCCCGAACACCAGCTGGGGGAGCGAACAATGGTCAGAATGTCGATTTTGTTGGGAGCATCGGCGGTGGCGCTGATGGGCCTCGCCGGGTGCTCGAAGTCGGTCGACGCGAGCAAGGAAGCCGACGCCATCCGTGTCGGCGAAGTTCAATGGAACGCTTCGGTCGTCGCGAAAGACGTGGCCGGCTACGTGAGTCACTATGCGCCGAACGCCGTCGTGATGGAGCCGGGCGCGGCTGCGGTCAACGGGACGCAGGCGGTGCAGACCGCCATCAACCAGACCTTTCAGGACCCGAACTTCTCGCTGATCTTCAGCGCGGACCGGATCGAGGTGTCGAAGAGCGGCGATATGGCCTTCAGTCAGGGCCACTTTACCGCAAGCCAGAGCGACCCGACGACCCACGCCAAGGTCACTCAGACGGGGTCATACGTCACCGTCTATGAGAAGCAGGCGGACGGCTCGTGGAAGGCCGTGGCCGACATCGCGTCGCCAGGCAAGAGCTAGACCCGCGGCGCCCTTTCGCGGCGGGCTGCGCTCGGCTAAGGGAGCGCCCCTTTCGGGTTGCGGCGGGGCGCATGCGGCTCTTTCACTTCAGCGACGACGAACGGATCGCCCGGTTCGAGCCGAGGCCGGTGCGCACGCCGGCCGTGCGCCCGCCCGGCCGCGACTGGCTGAACGGGCCGCTGGTCTGGGCGATCGAAGAGGACTGGCAGGCCATGTACCTCTTCCCGCGCGACTGCCCGCGCATCCTCCTGCGCCGCAAACCGACGACGACGGCCGCCGACCTCGAGCGCTGGTGGGGAAGCCGCGACGCGCCGATGATCGCCCATATCGAATGGGGCTGGTTCGAACGCTTTCGCACCGGCCGGCTGGCGCGCTACGAGCTGCCCGCTGCGGCTTTCGAGGGCCTGGGCGACGCTGGGATGTGGGTCGCGCGCGAGGCGGTCGAGCCGGTCGGCGTCGAGATCATCGACGACCTGCCGGCGGCGCTGGCGGCGCTGGGCGTCGAGCTTCGCCTGATGCCGACGCTGGCGCCCTTGCGCGGCGTCTGGGACACCTCGCTGCACGCCAGCGGCGTGCGCCTGCGCAACGCCTCCGGCGGCTGGGAGGGCGCCCCGTGAAAGTCCGCGCCTCGCGCGGCGAACGAGCTTATCCTTGCGCCGAACCAGCCGGAGCCGCTCGATGCTGAGAGCACTCGCCGCCGTCGCCGCCTTGGCGCTCGCCGCCACCGCCGCGCAGGCCCAACCCGATCCGTCGAGGGCCATACCCGTGCATATGCGGCGCGGGACGGACACGATCACGCTCAGGGGGCGCCTGACGCAGAACGGTCCCGAGTGTTGCGCCTACGCGATCGCCGCCGCGGCGGGCCAGAAGCTCTACTGGAACATCGACGGGCCGGCCGTCAGGATGACGATCCAGTATCCCGACGGCACGGCCGACGGGCCCGGCATCCCCAACCCGCTGCCTCTCCGAACCACCGGCGTTTACATCCTCGGCGTGAGCCCGGACCTCATGGCGGACGGCGCGTTCGGGCGCTTCACGCTCAAGATCACCATCCCGCCGCTGCACCGGTAGCCTTGCGCGGCCTTTGAGACTGGAGCTTGAGTGAACGCCGCTGACATTCGACGGAGACTGTGATGGCCGACGGCTCGCAGATCGCGGCGGAAGAGGCGCGTGCGCGCGCTTACGCGACGCCGCTGGGTGAGTTCAATCCCGCGGACCCCTCGCTCTTCCGAAACGATACGCTGTGGCCCTGGTTCGAGCGGCTGCGGGCGGAAGATCCGGTCCACTACACCGCCGAGAGCGAGTTCGGCGCCTACTGGTCGGTGACCAAGCATCGCGACATCATCGCCGTCGACTCCAACCACGGCGTCTTCTCGTCCAGTTCCATCAACGGCGGCATCGCCGTCAGCGACGGCTACCAGCCCGAGGAGACATCCAACTTCATCGCGCTCGATCCGCCGATGCACGACGACCAGCGCAAGGTCGTCGCCCCGATGTTCACGTCCGGCAGCATCAACGCGATGGAGGCGATCATTCGCGAGCGCGCAGCCAAGATCCTCGACGAGCTGCCGCGCGGCGAGACCTTCGACTTCGTCGACAAGGTCGCCGTCGAGCTGACCAGCCAGATGCTGGCGACGCTGTTCGACTATCCGTTCGAGGACCGGCGCAAGCTGCCGCGCTGCTCGGACCTGATCCTGGCGACGCCGGAGCCGGGCGGCATCGTCGAGAGCGAGGAGCAGCGGCAGGTCGAGCTGTTCCAGATCCTGACGCCGTTCACGGCGATGTGGGACGAGCGCCGGGCGGCGCCGCCGCGCAACGACATCCTCTCGATGCTCGCCCACGGGGAGTCGACCTATCGCGACGATCCCCAGGCCTACATGGGCAACATCATTTTGATGATCGTGGCCGGCTCGGACACCACGCGGCATTCGATCACCGGCGGCCTTTTGGCGCTCGACCAGAACCCCGATCAGTACGCCAAGCTGCGGGCCAATCCGGCGCTGATCGAGAGCATGGTGCCCGAGATCATCCGCTACCAGAGCCCGGTCGCCCATATGCGCCGCACGGCGCTGTCGGACGCCGAGGTCGGCGGCAAGGCGATCAGGAAAGGCGACCGCGTCGTCATGTGGTACGTTTCCGGGAACCGCGACAGCGACGTCATTCCCGACGCGGACAGCTTCATCATCGACCGCGAACGGCCGCGCCAGCACGTCGGCTTCGGCTTCGGAATCCACCGCTGCCTCGGCAACCGCCTGGCCGAAATGCAGCTGCGGGTGATGTGGGAAGAGATCCTGAAGCGCTTTCCGGTGATCGAGGTCGTCGGCGAACCGCGCCGCATGAACTCGAACTTCGTCAAGGGCTACGAGGCGATGCCGGTCCTGATTCCGGCCTGACCGTCGGGCTGCTCGGCGAGCAGGCGGCTCATTTCGCTCAGGAGGGCGTTCGGCGAGAACGGCTTGGCGACCATGCCGTCCATGCCCGCCGCCAGGTAGGCTTGGCGCTGATGCGCCATGACGTTGGCGGTCAGCGCGATGACGGGCGCCCGCGCCCAGTGGCCGCCGAGGGCGCGCAGCCGGCGGGTCGCCTCCAGCCCGTCCATGCCGGGCATGTTCACATCCATGAGCACGAGGTCGAAGGCTTCGGACTTGGCCGCGGCGATCGCGCTTTCGCCGTCCTCGCAGGCGGTCGCCTCGGCGCCCAGCGCCTCGATGATCTTGCTGGCCACCAGCCGGTTGGTCGGGTTGTCGTCGACGACCAGCACCCGCACGCCGCCCAGGTTGGCGCCCGCCGCCTCGGTTGCCGGCTGCGGTGCCGCGATCGCTGGCGCCAGCGCTTCGAGCCAGAAGGTCGAGCCGCGGTTCTCCTCGCTCTCGAAGCCGACGTCGCCGCCCATCAGCTGCGCCAGGCTGCGAGCGATCGAAAGGCCTAGGCCGGTGCCGCGGATGTTGCGTGTCGAGTCGTGGTCGGCCTGCTCGAAGCGGTCGAACATCCGCGCCTTGGCGCCGTCGGGGATGCCGATGCCGGTATCCTCGACCTCCACCCGAACCCGGTCCAACGCAGCCCTGGCCGCCCGGATCTCGACCCCGCCGATGCGGGTGAACTTGATCGCGTTGCCGACCAGATTGAACAGGCATTGGCGCAGGCGCACCGGGTCGACGTTGCCCCAGCCGACGTTCGGATCGATCGAGTAGCGCAGATAGAGTCCGGCCGCGTCGGCCAGTGGCCGCAACAGCTCGACGACGCCGCGGACCGTCGCGCCGATCTCAGTCGGCTCGGGCGCCAGCTCGAGCTTGCCCGCCTCGATCTTGGAGAAGTCCAGAACGTCGTCCACCAGCTGCGCCAGCATGCCGCTGCAGGCCAACGCCTCTTCCAGCAGCCGTCGCCCGTCGTCGGACAGCGCCTCGGCCTTCAGGAGGTGCAGGACGCCGGTGATGCCATTCATCGGCGTGCGGATCTCGTGGCTGACCGAGGCCAGGAAGGCGGATTTGGCCAGCGTCGCTTCTTCGGCCGCGTGCTGCGCCTCGACGAACGCCAGCTCCTGCCGCTTGCTGTCGTCGATGTCGAACATCAGCCCGACCACGCGCTTCGGCCGCTGGTCCGGGTGCCGCTGGATGTCGCAACAGATGCGCATCCACCGCTCGCCCTCGGCGCGGATGACGCGAAAGTCGATCGTCTCGTAGGCCTGGGAGTCCGGGACCGCGCCGGCGAGGAAAAGCGCGATCGGGGGGTTGTCGGGGTGGAGGCCGAGCAAGCCCTGCGACACGATTTCGGAGAAGGTGATGACGCGGCCGGCCAGGGCGTTGAACTCCGGCGAGCCGATCAGTTCGCTGCGGTCGAAGTCCATCTCGAAGGCGCCCGCCTTGGCCGAGACCAGCGCCATCTGCAGGTGCTCGGCGTTCGCGCGCGCCTTGTCGCGGGCCTGGGCGAGCTCGGTCACCGCCTGGGTCAGGCCATACATCTCGTAGCGCCCGGACGGGAGCTGCTTGCCGGCGCGAAGCCGGATGTGCATGTGCCGCCATTCACCGGCGCCGGCCGGCGTGTCGCGCATGCGCAATTCCATTTCCCCCACGCCGCCTTCCGACGTGATCCGCTCGCGGATCGCCTGTTCGACCAGGAGGTCGTCCGGGTGGACCAGCGCGTCGACGTAGGCTTTGGGTACGCCAGCGGCGGGCGCTTCGGCGCCGCGCAAGAGCTCCGGGGAGAAGTGAAAGACGTCCGCATCGGGGTCATAGCGCCACACGCCGATCCCCGCGTCGTACAGCAGCTGGTCGCGCAACGCGCGCGCCTCCGCCACAGGCTCCGGAACGGCGCCATCGTCCGCGGGATCCGTCAGTTCAGAGAACGATGTCGCCACGGGCGGCAAGCCCTTAGATTGCTAGGCGATCTGACGGTACGCCCCAATCCTTGCATCTTTGTGAGGCGCGCCGGCGGCGACAGGCGGTGCGCCCTCATGGGCTGGGCGAAACCCGCTGGCGGCGCAGGAAGGCGTCGAACACGTCCGAATAGTCGTCGGTCCACACGCGAACCCCTGGCGCCGCTCGGATCGGCCTCCATCGGTCGTCGCCCGCGACAGGCTCCAGGTCGGCTGGCGTTCGCGCCACCACCGCCCAGTCGGAGGCGTCCTGATAGTCGGTGCCCGTGGTCGCGTTTGCGCCCGCGTCATCCGTCGCGTGAGGATCGGAGAAGAGGCGCGCCTCGAGGCCCATCGACCGGGCCACGGCGCCCACGACCGGCGCCAGATCGAGGAACTGGCTCGACAGGTGGAAAACGACCAGCCCGCCCGGCTTCAGCTTCTGCAGGTAGAGCTCCATCGCTTCCCGCGTCATCAGGTGCGTCGGTATGGCGTCTGACGAGAAGGCGTCGAGCACGATCAGCGTCAGGCTGTGGTCGGGAAGGCGGGCGATGGACAGGCGCGCGTCCCCCATGACGATCCCCGGATGGCCCGGGCAATCGCGTAGGAAGGTGAACAGCTTCGGGTTCGAGGCGATGCGCACGACCGCCGGGTTGATCTCGAAATAGGTCCAGCGCTCGCCGGCGTGGGCGTAGCAGGCGATCGTGCCCGTCCCCAGCCCAACGAGGGCGACGCTCTGCGTGTCCGGCCCGCCGCCGATGCGGGCGAACAGCTGCCCGAGCGGCCCGTTCGGGTGATAGTAGCTGAGCGGCTGCAGCCGCCGCGCCGGGTCGAGGCTCTGGGTCCCATGGTCGATGGTGCCATTGATCAACACCCGCCTGGCCGGGTCAGCCCGATCGACGACCCTCAGGATGCCGTAGAAGTTGCGGCTGCGCGCGATCTCGTGCCTTGCATCCCAGCCGCTCGGCCAGGAGCCCGCGAGGATCAGCGCCGCCAGCGCCAGCGCGAAACGCACCGGGCGGCGATGCATGGTGAAGACGATCAAGCCGGCCAGCAGGATGAAAATCTGCGCATCGCCGTTGAAATCGCTGAAGTCGAGGCCGCCGGCGAGGATCAGCGCCAGGAGCGCGAGCAGCAGCGCCGCCGGGACCGCCAGATCGAGCGCCGCCGCCAGCCCGTGCTTGCGGCCCGGCAGGGGTCCCGGCCGCAGCAGCGCCGCCGCCACGATCATCAGCGGGTATTCCACCACGCGGTCGAAGGCGATCGGCGCGATCAAGGCGTTGAACATGCCGCCCAGCGCGCCGCCGGCCGCGATCACGAGATAGAATTCGGTGAGACGCGCAGCCTCAGGCCTCAGACGCGCGGCCTCCTGGTGGCAGAGCAGGGCGGTGGCGAAGAAGGCCGCCAGGTTGATACCGAACAGCGGCAGGGATGGCCCGGCCTCGCCGTTCAGCAGCGTCAGCGCCAGCACGACCACCAGCGCGGCCTGCGCCCCGGCCGTCCAAGCCGCTGGGACGGGGACGAGCCGCTGAAAGGCGACGACGAAGCTGAGCAGATAGAGCGTCAGCGGCACGGCCCAGAGCAGCGGCGCGGCGGCCACGTTCATCGTCAGGTGGCTGGTCACGCCGAGCAGCAGGCTCGATGGCACGAACGCCAGCACGAGCCAGCGCAACCTGGTGAGCCACGGGCGGGGCGCGGCGGCCGGCGTCTCTTGGACCTCGGGCGTCGGCGCGGCCGGCGCAGCGGCGAACCGCGCGGCCAGCAGCGCACAGACCGCTGTTATTACCACCAACACGGCGTAGCCGACGGTCCACGCGGCGCTCTGGGTGCGGAGCGTCAGGTTCGGCTCGATCAGCGTCGGGTAGGCGACCAGCGCCGCCAGGCTGCCGAAGTTGCTGGCCGCGTAGAGGTAGTAGGGATCGCGGGCGTCGGCGGCGCCGCTGCGCGCATACCAGGCTTGCAACAGCGACGCCGTGCCGGCCATGACCACGAACGGCGGCCCGATCATGATCGTCAGCGCGCCCAGCTCCCAGATCAGCGGGTCGCCGGAAGGCGCGCCGAGCCGCGCGACCGATACCGGCAGAATGGCGGCGGCGACCAACAGCAATGCGGGATGCAGGAAGGGCAGGAACCGACCGCGCAGCCAGCGCGCGCTGGCGTGGGCGTAGAGGTAGCCGGCCAGCAGCGCGACCTGGAAGAAAACCAGCGAGGTGTTCCACACCGCCGCGCTTCCGCCGAGGAGCGGCAGCAAGAGGCGCGCGGTCAGCAACTCGACCAGGAACAGCAGCCCCGCGCCGACCAGGAGCGCGACGGCGAAGAGCACCCTGGTCATCCCACCCGTCCGCCCCGTCAGCCCATTGGCCGAGCTTCCCATGCCGCCGCGCGCCACGCCAGCCAGCCGCCGTTTCGCCGCTGAAATGCCAGCTTGCCGTCCGCGGCGGCCCGACGCATCCTCGCCGCTGAGCTTGGTTCAGCGGGCGATAGGCGCAAGGACGGAGCGCTAATGAAACTCAACGCCAACGCTGTTGTTTCAGCCGTCGCCCTCAGCTGCTTCGTCGGCGGCGCGACGCTGGCGCTCGCGACGCCGACCACCGCCGTGGCCGCGGCGAGCAGTCAGCCGAAGGGGCACAAGGGCGGCAAGAAGAGCAAGAAGAGCAGCGGCAGCTCGACGACGCCGCCGCCCAAATAGGGCGTCCGCGACCGGTCAGGCCCGGCCGCCTCCAGATCATAAGGAAGGATCCTCCATGAAACTCAGCACCATCGTCTCGGCCGTCGCCGTGGCTGGCTTCGTCGTCGCCGCGAGCGCCCCGGCGCAAGGGGCCGGCTACACTACGACCACCACCCACAAGACGACGCACCACGTCGTCCACCACGTCAAAACCAAGACCAAGGTCACGCCGCCGTCCGGCTACAACTAGCGGCGGTTGTGGCCGCGACGGCCGAGCGGCCACAAGGGGTTCGTCGTATGGCCGTGCGTGTTCTGGCCGCCGAGCTTGCCGCCGGGCTCGTCATGCTCGCGGCGACGTTCGCGGCCGGCGCCGCGGGCGCGCCCACGCCGGCGCAGCCTGCCGCGCCGGATGCGGCGCTCGAGCCGGGCGGCGCACCGGCGGACATCGCGCAGGCGATCTCGGACCCTGACGAATATGCGTGGCGGCTGTTCACCTACGTCAACACCCAGGCCGAGCCGGGCGCGGCGGGCGTCGCCGCGCCGGGGCGATCCATCCGCGACTACGAGCCCGACAAGCCGGTCGTCTGGGAAACCTGGGCGCTGATTTCCGGCGACGGCGCGACGCAGGTCGGCAGCGAGGTGCTGCGCCCCGATGGCGCCGATCCCGGTCCGTGGGCCAGCCTGCCGCGGTCGCCGGAGCCGCCGAAGGTGCTCAGCGTTCGCCTCGCCGCGCCGACCCAGCCGAAGATGATGGAGGTGCGCGTCAACGAGCCGGCGTTCGAGACCATCCGCGCCCTCGGCCTCTACAACATCGCGGGCCTTCGACGGGTCTACGCAGAGGCGCAGTCCGCGCGTCAGGCGGACTTCATCCGGTTTCCGGACCAGGCGAAGGCGCTCAAAGCGGTCTGGAAGGATCTTGGGACCGACCCCGCGCCGGCCGTGCTTGCCCGCTACCACTGGCGGCGGATCGGCGGCCACGTCTATGGCCTGAGCGGCCTGCACATCGCCACGCGCGACCTTACGACCTGGTTCTGGGCCGACTTCGAGCAGGTCGACGATCCGTTGCCGCCGACCGAGCCTTCTGTCGACAGCACGACGCGCGGGCCAAACGCCTCGGACCGGGGCGGCGTCGACGGCGAGCGCCGCGAACTCTCCGGCGCCAAGTGGGCCTACTACCGCCTCCGCGGAACGCAGACCGGGTTCTTCGACCAGCGGGGCCAGCCGACCCGCCTGGCGAACGCGGTGATGGAGCAGGGATTCGAGCATTCGTCCTGCGTGACCTGCCACGCTCGGGCGACGATCCGCGCGACGGCGAAGGGCATCGTCACGCTGTCGGCCAATCCGGCGCACGGGGACGACGCGCAAGGCCGTCCGCCAGCCATCGCCGACCGTTTGAACAGCGACCTCGGCCAGCCGAACCCGGCGCTGTTCGGCAAGGACGGCTTGACCTTTCTCCAGACCGACTTTGTCTGGTCCATGGCCGTGCGCGTCCCGCGCGAAGCGCTGAAAGCGAGCCCCGCGAAATGAAGCTCTACCAGACCTACACCTCGCCGTTCCCGACCCGCGTGAGGTTGGTGCTCTACGCCAAGGGCATCGAGGTCGAGATCGTGGAGCCGAGCGGGTTTCACACCTCGTCGGAAGGCAAGGGCGACTATCTGGACATCAATCCGATCGGCCGGGTGCCGACGCTGGTCACCGACGACGGCCGCGCGTTGCCCGAGTCGGAGGTGATTTGCGAGTACCTGGAGGACGCCTTCCCCAACCCGCCGGTCAGGCCCGCCGATCCGTGGGCGCGCGCGCAGGTGCGGCTGATCTCGCGCCTCTGCGACTTCTATCTGGTGATGGCGATGGTCCCTCTATTCAACGCCGCCGGTCGCTCGCGCCGCCGGTGGGACCGAGCACGCATCGACGCGGCGCTGGCCGAAGTCGAGACGGCGCTTGGCTACATCGAGCACTACATCGGAACGGACGGTTATGCGGTGGGCGAGCGCCTGACCACCGCCGACGGCGCGCTGCTGCCGCAGCTGATGCTTGCCTATGAATGGGCGCCGGCGCTGTTCGAGGGCGAAAACCCGCTCGGCAAGCACCCCAGGCTCGCCGCCTACTGGCGCGCCATCGCCGACGATCCGATCGCGGCGCGGCTGCTGGCGGAGACCCGCGAGGCCATCATCGGCGAACAGCAGAGGGCGCGCGAAGCCGCCGGCCGCAGCTGAGGGGGGCGCCGATCACTGGGCGAGCGTGCTGAACACCTCATCGTTGATGCCGACGCTCGCCGCCGCCTCGCGGATCTCGCGCCAGGTGTTGTCGTCGATGGGGATGCCTTCGGCGAGGCGCTTGGCCATCATCTCGCGCTCGGGGTCGCCCGGCAGCCGCACGCGATCGAAGCCTTCGGCGGCCGGCGTCGCGCGGATGTAGTCGAGCATCGCCTCGGCCTCCGCCTCGTAGGCCTCGCGGCCGCCAAGCGCATCCGGGTCAATGATGATCGAGAGCATGTTGTTGACCGCCGCGCCGTAAGCGCGGTCGGAGCCGGGCTGCATGGTCCAGTGGCCGGCGAGCGCGCCGCCCAGGATCTCGCAGAGAATCTGCATGCCGCCGCCCTTATGCAGGCCGAAGGGCAGGAGAAGCGAGCGATCCTCGGCGCGGAAGAAGGTGCGCGGGTCAGTCGTCGCCCGCCCCTCGGCGTCCACGAGCGCGCCCTCCGGAACCTCTTTGCCCTCCATGAACGCGACGCGCAGCTTGCCGATGGCGACGAAGCTGGTGGCGAAGTCCAGCACAAGGTGGTCGCCGTTCGGGCGCGGCACGGTGCAGCAATAGGGATTGGTGACCATGCGCGCTTCCCGCCCGCCGTAGGGCGCGACCTGCGGTGGATGGCCGACCACGTTGACGTAGTGGATGGAGACTAGGCCCGCGTCGGCGCATTGCTCGCCGTAGGTTCCGATGCGGCCGATGTGGCAGCTGTTGCGCAGCGCCATGCAGGCGACGCCCATCTGTTTGGCCCGCGCGATCCCGAGCGCGACCGCCTCGCGGGCGACCGGGGCGCCCAGCCCGAACTGGCCGTCGACGACGATCACCGCGCCCTGGTCGCTGACCACTTTGGCCCGCGCGTTCGGGTGCAGCTTGCCGCTCTTGATCGCGCGCACATAGGAGGGCGCCATGCCGACGCCGTGGGAGTCGTGGCCCTTGAGGTTGGCGGCGACCAGATGCTCGGCGCAGGTCTCGGCGCGATCAGGCTCGGCGCCGGCAGCGGTGACGATGCGGCCGATCAGGTCGGTCAGCGGCTGGGCCTGGATGATCATGGCGCGCTCCTCGATTGGCCGAGAGCTTTCGAGGCGCCGGCCGCGGCGGTCAATGGCTCTGGCGTTCGGGGCGTGAGTGCGGCTAAGGCGACGCAACGGAGGACCCCCGCGAATGAACGGAGCCGAGAGCCTCGTCCACACGCTCTTGAAGAGCGGCGTCGACACCTGTTTCGCCAACCCGGGCACCTCGGAGATGCACTTCGTCGCCGCGCTCGACCGCATCCCCGGCATGCATTGCGTGCTCGGCCTGTTCGAGGGCGTTGTGACCGGCGCCGCGGACGGCTACGCGCGGGTGACCGGCAGGCCGGCGGCGACGCTGCTGCATTGCGGCCCTGGCCTCGGCAACGGCCTCGCGAACCTGCACAACGCCCGCCGCGCCATGACGCCGATCGTCAATATCGTCGGCGACCAGGCGACCTATCACCGCCCGCTCGACCCGCCGCTGACCGCCGACACCGAGGGCTGGGCGAGGGGCGTCTCCGGCTGGGTGCGCACGGCGATGGATGTCTCGACGGTCGGCGCCGACGCTGCGGCCGCCGTGCAGGCGTCGCTGATCACGCCCGGCCAGATCGCCACGCTGATCCTGCCCTCCGACACCTCCTGGAACGACGGCGGCGTCGTCGCCGCTGCGCTGCCGACACTGCCCGCGCCTCTGGCGGCGCCGAGTCAGATCGACGAGGCGGCCGCCATCTTGCGGCGCGGCGGCGCGGGCGTGGTGCTGATGATCGGCTGCGACGGCGTGAGCGAGCGGGGCCTGGCGCTCGCCCATCGCATCAGCGCCGCCACCGGCTGCCGGGCGATGGCCGACACCTCGCGCACGACGCCGCGCGGCC
>Ga0070735_10003603_pt1 | contig 13485 bp, 15 predicted proteins | sample Coa_R1_FD_66443 | JGI IMG/M metagenome (GOLD analysis project Ga0070735, IMG submission 66443) | Surface soil microbial communities from Centralia Pennsylvania, which are recovering from an underground coalmine fire - Coalmine... | ecosystem: Environmental > Terrestrial > Soil > Unclassified ...
CGGGTTCTCCGCCCTCGCGCTGCTGACGCACTTCTTCGCCGCCTTCCTGGTCTGGCCCGAGGCGGTGTGGCTGCTCTACGCCCACCGCCGCCGGGGCACGCTCGCCGCCTGCGGAGCGCTCGTCGTCGTCCAGGCGGCATTGCTGCCGCTCGCCTTCACGCACGCCACCAGCTCCTTGCTGGGGTTCATCAAGATCACCCCGCTGTCCACGCGCTTGCAGCAGGTCCCGGTCGCGTTTGGCCTGGGGCAGCTGTATCAGAGCTCGCTGGTGAACTACGGGCTGCTGGCGGCCGGCGTGCTTGCTGCGGCGCTCATCGCTCTACTCGTGGCCGGCGGCTCGCGAGCCGAGCTGCGGGGGGCCGGAGTCGCGGCCGGGCTTGCGCTGTGCGCGATCGCGCTGCCGCTGCTGGCCGCTCTGGTCGGGCACGACTTCCTGATCCCGCGAGCGCTCACGCCGGCCTGGATCCCGCTGGTGGTGGTGATCGGGGCCGCCTGCACGGCATCACATGCCCGCGCCGCCGGAGCTGCGTGTGCGGTGGTGTTGGCCGCGCTGTTCGTCTACGGGCAGGTCCGGATCCAGTCAAGCCACGCTTATCAGCGGCCCGACTGGCGGGGAGTCGCACACTCCCTCGGCACCGCGAGCGGGAGCGGGCGCATGATCGTGCTCGGCGACTCGCTCGGCACCGATCCGGTGGCGTTCTATCTGCCCGGCGTGATCTGGCGGACGCCGGCTAGCCCGCAACTTGTGAGCGAGATCGACGTCGTAGGCAGTAGCTATCAGGGGCTGGCCGGGCTCCTCCCGCCCGGCGTGCGCCCGATCGCTCGCCACACGATCGATGGTTTTCTCGTCCTTCGCTTTGCACTGGCCGCGCCGCTGCGGCTCGACCCCCAGACCGCCGGCGCGCTCGCGCAGCGGCTGCTCAGTCCGCCCGCGGTTCCCGCGGGTGTGCTCTTCCAGCGCTGACTAACCTGTGCGCGCCATGCGGGACCGGATGACGATCGCCCTCGCCGTGCTGGCGCTCGCCCTGACCTGGGCGGGCACGTTCGCCGCCGGCTCGAGCCAGGCTCTCGAGCCGGCCTGGGCGGACTGCAACGCCAATGCCCGGCTCACGCATCACTACACGCCGAGCCAGCTCCAGAGCGCGCTGGTCTCGATGCCCGCGGACGTCCGCGAATACACGAATTGCAACGACGTCCTCGAGGCGGCGCTGCGCGCCGAGCTCGCAGGCGCGGGAGGCGGGTCGGGGGGCTCGGGGGGCTCGTTCCTGCCCACCCCGGTGGTGGTCGTCCTCGTCCTCCTGCTGCTGGCCGCGGCGGGACTCGGAGCCGTGGCCCTCCGCCGGCGCCGTGAGAGCGACGGCGGAGAGCCCTGAGCTCAGTCGGTCAGTGCAGGGAGATCCCCACGGTGCGGCTGAAGTCCCAGCCCGCCGCGGGATCCTTCCACGCCAGGCGCACCGAGCCGCTCGACGGGAACCGCACCCGCAGATCGAAATAGCCCATCGAGCGGTTGCTCACCGTCACCTTGGCCTTGGTGCTCCAGCCACCGTGGCTGCCGCGGAACTCGACGAGCACCGACTGCGGTCCGGCCTGGAAGTGCGCAGGGCGCAGGTCGCCCCAGACCTCCAGGCGCCAGCCACGCCGCGTCGAGGTCGACGGCAGGTAGAGCGGCATCCGCCATGCGTAATAGCTCGGCTTGAGCCCACCGCCCGGGAACTCGAGCCCGCTGGCGAACAGCCCGTTCGCGGGATCGCGCAGCAGATACTGCGCGAAGCTCGAGATCCGCGGCTGGCGCCAGGTCAGATACTCGGCCCAGTTCAGGTAGTAGGCCTGAGCGGACAGGCTCACACCGGCATGGGGATCCGGCGGGCGCGTCCGGTAGGCGTACTCGGTGTTCCAGATCGGGAAGCGCGTGCGCGATCCCCACACCCGGTTCAGCCGGTCCAGCGTCGCCTCCAGCCGGCCCACGTTCGGCAGGTCGGCGTAGTCGGGATCGAACAGGTTCTGGGTCGGCGGGCCCGGGTGGGCCTGCGAGCTGTAGAGGTGGGCAGCGAACCCGGTGGCCCCGAACAGGCCGGGGTGGTCGCGCCGGAAGCTGCGCACGCTGGCGCGGGTGGTCGGGCAGCCGCGAGCGCTGGCCGCGAAACCGCGCAGCACCCGGTAGCTCGAGTCCACGCAGTACAGCGCGCGCAGGAAGCGCAGTGGCTTCACCCCGCCGAAGGTCCCGATCGGATGGTCGAGGCCGCGCGGCGCGAGCTCGCCGATCAGGATCGTGTCGTGGCGGGTCGTGTGGCCTGTGGCCATGAGCGACGACCACGCGTTGTCGACGAGGCTTCGGTAGATGGCCGCACCCGTCTCGATCGAGTCGTGGCTGACGGTCTGGGGAGCGAGGTCGTAGCCGTAGTTGGCCTCGTTCCAGATCGACCAGAAGTGCACGCCGGGAAGCTTGGCCTGCCCGGGCGGGGCAAAGCCGCCGCTGTAGCGCTTGCCGGCCGCATAGACGAAATATCCGAACTCACGCGCGTTCGGTCGGAAGACGCCCGGGAAGCCGGCCGGCCCGCGTGCGGAGCCCCACGACGGCGCCGGCCCGTCGAGCATGAAGTAGACCTGGATCCCGTTGGCGGCCGCCGCGCGGTCGATCGCGTCGTACATGGCCCAGTCGTAGCCCGAGCCGTTGGGGTTCTTCCCCGTGTTGGCCAGGCTCGCGTGCCGGGTCAGCGTCGAGTCCCACTGCATCGTCACGCGCAGCGTCGTGACGCCCAGCGAGCGAAGGGTGGGCAGGGTGGAGTAGAGGGCGGAGCTCTTGATCAGCCCGTCGTCCTGGAAGATCGCCACCTGCCGCGTGGAGGCGGCCGCCGGGGCGGCGTGGAGCGCCGGCACGAGCAGAAGCGCGGCGAGAGGGAGGAGTCGTCTTAGTCTTGCCATACCTCCAGTGAACCGGGTCGGCGGGTCAGAGTTGCGGGGGAGGCGCCGATCGGCGCTCCCTTGGGGTTTTGGCGGGCGGCAAACTCGCGGCCTGAGCCCCGTCCTACACTTGGCGGTATGGCCTCAGAGCGCCAGATCTTCGTGGGCGACGTGCCGATCGGCGGTGGCGCCCCGGTGGCCGTGCAGACGATGACCAAGACCGAGACGGCCGACCTCGCAGCGACGATGGCCCAGATCCACCGCGTCGCCCAGGCCGGGGCGGACATCGTGCGCGTGGCCGTGCCGCGCGAGAAGGACGCCGAAGCGCTGCAGGCGATCGTGCGCGAGTCGCCGATCCCGGTCATCGCCGACATCCACTTCAACTACACCCTGGCTCTGAAGGCCCTCGATGCCGGCGCGCACTGCGTGCGGCTGAACCCGGGCAACATCGGCGGCCCGGACAAGGTGGCCCTGGTCGCCAAGCGGGCGAACGAGCTCGGCACGCCGCTGCGGATCGGAGTCAACTCCGGCTCCCTGCCCGCCCACCTGCGCGAGCTCGAGTTCGAGAACCCCGTGGAGGCCCTGGTCACGGCCGCCGTCGAGTTCGTCGAGCTGATGGAGAGTCTCGACTTCACCAACTTCAAGGTCTCGATGAAGTCGACCAGCGTCCCCAACACGATCGCCTCCAATCGCATGCTGTCGGCGCGGATCCCGTACCCGCTGCACCTCGGGGTCACCGAGGCCGGTACGAAGTGGTCTGGCTCGCTGAAGTCCGCCGTCGGGCTGGGAACGCTGCTCGCGGACGGCATCGGCGACACGATCCGGATCTCCTTGTCGACCTTCCACGCCGAGGAGGAGGTGAAGGTCGCCTGGGAGATCCTGAAGGCGCTGAAGCTCCGCCAGCGCGGCCCCGTGCTGATCGCCTGCCCGACCTGTGGCCGGTTGCAGTTCGACATGGACAGCGTGGTGGCGGAGGTCGAGCGCCGCCTCGAGCAGTACGAGGACCCGATCGAGGTCTCGGTGCTCGGGTGCGCGGTCAACGGCATCGGCGAGGCCCGCCACGCAGACTTCGGCATCACGGGCGCCAAGGACATGGGCATGATCTACTCGCATGGCGAGCCGCTGAAGAAGGTGCCCACCGAGCGGCTCGTCGACGAGCTGTTCGCAGAGATCGACCGCTACTACGCGGCCGGCAAGCGGGTCGTGAGGGACGAGGCGCAGGCAGCCGAGGCCCGGGCGTGGCTGGCCGAGAACGAGGACGAGACGGCGATGACTCCCGAGCGCATGGCTGCGATGGAGGCGGCGCAGGCCGACCTCGAGGCCGACAGCTCGCCCCTTCGCCTCGACGAGGCGGTCTCTCCGGTGGCGGGGCGCCGCTTCACCCGCACCGGCTGAGGGCGTCCGGCATCCGGCGGCGGGGGCCGGATATGGCATCATGCCCCCGGGGCCGGTCGAATGAGGGTCATTTAGGGGGTCGCTGAAGATGGGGGCCATCAACGGCCGCGCACGGCGCATCGCGTGCACATTGGGCATCACGGCGGTCGCGGGAGCCGGGGCGGGAACGGGCATCGCCAACGCGCACGCGACAGCGGTGCCCGTCAACACCTCGCCACCTTCGATCTCCGCCGCCGTCCCGGTCGTCGGGCAGGCCATAACGGCCACGCACGGAGGGTGGACAGGCGGCGGGACAAGCTACGAGGACTGGTGGATCCGCTGCAAACCGACATGCACCACGATCATCCCCGGGGCCACGGGGCTCTCCTACACGCCAACGGCGGCCGACGCCGGCGCCGTGCTCGAGTTCGGCGAGATGGCCTCCAACGGCACCGGCCAGAGCAAGCCGGCGTTCTCGTCGGTGACGCAGGTCGTGCTCGCAACACCGCCGATCCACTTCACGCTCATCGGGCCGACCGGCATACCGCAGTTCGCCTACTACCTGGTCAAGCCCACGGGACACAAGCCGACGGCCCGGGATTGGGCGTACGACCAGAACACCAGCGCCACGGTCGGCGAGGTCGATGCCGACGTGAGCCCGGGCCAGACGATCTGGTTCAGCCCCACCGGTGTCGTCAATCAATCCTGGAACGGCATCAGGCACACGCTGACGCCCGAGGGCATCTCCGGCAAGCCATTCAACGTCACCGCCTCGACGCCGATGCAGGTCCGCGTCGTGCTCCCGATGTCGGCGCCTGCCTACCACCCGGGACTGTCCAAGGCCGAGCTGTACGTCCTCGGGCGGCTGAACCGCAAGCGCAAGCGCCTGCACGAGCCGCCGCTCAAGATCTCGACGATTCTCGACGAGGTCGCAAGCGTCGCTGCCCGCGACGAGGCCGTGCACCATCGCTGGCCGGACCCGTATTTCTTCAGCCTCGCGGGATCGTTCGGCTGGCCCGGCGACCTCACGCGGACTGGATTCGCGATCGCCGATGCCCCGCTCACCAAGCCGAGCCAGGTCCTCGCGCATTGGGACGGGGCCTACTCCGGTGAGTCGGCCGGGATCTGGCACACGGTCACCGGCGCGCCCTTCTACCGCTACGCCGGCATCGCCGACGGCGGGGGGGCCTGGCAGATCGTGGTCATCCCCGGATGCCCGGTCACTGTGAACGCCGCGCACGTGTGCGGGCTGACGAACATCACCGGGCTCTGAGGCGGCACTCGAGGGCGGGAGGTTTGCCCCTCTCTGGGGCAAACCTCCAAGGCCGGCGCCGAGAGCGTCAGCCCACCTTCGAGAAGCCCTCGGCGACCTTCGCCCAGTTCACGGTGTTCCACCAGGCGTCGATGTAGTCGGGCCGGCGGTTCTGGTACTTCAGGTAGTAGGCGTGCTCCCAGACGTCGACGCCGAGGAGCGGGGTCTGACCGTCGGAGATCGGGTTGTCCTGGTTGGCCGTCGAGACGACCGCGAGCCCCGAGCCGTCGTGCACGAGCCACGACCATCCTGAGCCGAAGCGCCCCACGCCGGCGGCCTTGAACTTGTCCTTGAACTCCTGGAAGGAGCCGAACGCCGAGTCGATCGCCGCGGCCAGAGCTCCGTCGGGCTCGCCACCGCCGTCGGGCGACATCCACTCCCAGAACAGCGAGTGGTTGTAATGCCCACCCGCGTTATTGCGCACCGGCGTGCGCTTGTCCTCGGGCAGCGCGCTCAGATTCTGGAGCACTTCCTCGACCGACTTGTCAGCCCATTCGGTGCCGTCGAGGGCCTTATTCGCATTGTCGACGTAGGCCTGATGATGTTTGTCGTGGTGCACGCGCATCGTCGCCTCGTCGATATGCGGCTCGAGCGCGCTGTAGTCGTAAGGAAGCGGGGGTACGGAATAGGCCATGTGTGCTCCTTGCAGGGGGGTTTGGATTATCTGTATCAGACCGCCATCGGCGGCCGGCCTGGGTAGGCTTCGCGCTCGCAGATGACCCGGCTGTCGAGCTACTTCCTACCCACCGAGCGCGAGCCGCCCGCGGACGCTGAGGCACTTTCTCACAAGCTGATGGTGCGCGCCGGATTGGTGCGCCAGGTCGGCTCGGGGCTGTGGACGTGGCTGCCGGCGGGGTGGCGCGTGCACCAGCGGATCGTCCAGATCGTGCGCGAGGAGATGGACGCGATCGGCGGCCAGGAGATGCTGATGCCGGTCCTGCACCCTGCCGAGCCATGGCGGCGCAGCGGCCGCTACGACATCGACGAGATCTTCAAGCTCAAGGACCGGCGCGGCGCGGACATGGTGCTGGCCATGACTCACGAGGAGATCGTCACCCTGCACGTGGCCGCGGCGGTCCGCTCCTACCGCGACCTGCCGATGATCCTCTACCACTTCCAGACCAAGGAGCGCGACGAGCCACGCCCGCGCGCCGGCGTGCTGCGCACCCGCGAGTTCATCATGAAGGACGCCTACACCTTCGACCGTGACGCCGACGGGCTGGACGCGCAGTATCAAAAGCACGTCGGTGCCTACGACCGGATGCTCGATCGCTGCGGCCTGGAGTGGTACCGGGTCGAGTCAGACGTGGGAATGATGGGCGGCACGGGCGCGCACGAGTACATGGCTCCGTGCTCGGCGGGCGAGAACGAGGTCGCGCTGGCCAACGGCTACGCGGCGAATGTCGAGGTTGCCAGCGCCGAGGCCCAGCCGGTCGCCCTCCCCGAGCCGCTCGATGCGCCGGCCGAGGTCCACACGCCGGGCATGACCACGATCGAGGCCGTCTGCCGCCAGCTCGGGCTGCCCGCGGGAGCGCTGCTGAAGGCATTCCCGGTCGTGCTCCCGGAGGGCGAGATGAAGCTCGTGGTGGTGCGCGGAGATCACCGCATCAACGAGATCAAGCTCCAGAACGCGCTTCACAGCACGTTCCGCGCGGCCACGGCCGATGAGGTCTCGCAGCGACTCGGGCCGCCCGGCTACATCGGCCCTGTGGGCAGCGACCTTCCGGTGCTGCTCGACGAGGCCGTCGAGCCGGGGCATCCCTACGTGGCCGGGGCCAACCGCCCCGACCTGCACCTGCGCGGGGTCGAGCCCGGCCGCGACTTCCAGTTCGAGACCGTCGACGTGCGCACCGTGGTCTCCGGCGACACCGTCGGGGGCGCCAGGATCCGGATCGAGCCCGCGATCGAGGTCGGCAACATCTTCAAGCTCGGGACGCGCTACTCAGAGCCGCTGGGGGCCAGCTACCTCGACGAGTCGGGGCGCAGCCAGCTGATCTGGATGGGGTCCTACGGGTTCGGTCCAGCCCGCGCGGCTGCGGCCGCCGTCGAGCAGTTCGCGGACGAGCAGGGCATCTCCTGGCCGCGCGCGATGGCGCCGTTCGACGTCGAGCTGGTCACGCTCGGCAAGCCCGGGAGCGAGGAGCACGCGCTCTCCGAGCGTCTGTACGGCGAGCTGCAGGCGGCCGGGCTGCGAACGCTCTACGACGACCGCGACGCCGGACCGGGCGAGAAGTTCGCCGATGCCGAGCTGCTCGGCTGTCCGGCCCGGATCACGGTCGGCCGCCGGACGCTGGCCGCGGGCGAGCTCGAGGTTCAGGTCCGCCGCGGACGCGACGCCCGGACGGTGCCGATCGAGGGCGCTGCGGAGGCGATCGCCGCTCTCTGGCGGGAGCTTCCCTAGAAGCGCGTTCGGTGCCTCGAGGGCTCAGCAAGCGCCGCCTGATCGGCATCGACCGCTCCGGGCCCGCGCCCGAATCGACGCTCGCCGGACAGCCGCTGCATCCGTGGACGCTGCCCAACGCGATCGGCTACGTGCGCCTCGCCGGGATCCCCGTGTTCCTGGTCATCGCCCTCTCGAGCCGTCACGGGCACGACGCGCTCGCGGTCGTCCTGTTCGCGATCATCGGATGGGCTGACTACCTGGATGGCTTCGTCGCCCGCCTGACGGGTCAGTACAGCCGCCTCGGGGCTCTGCTCGACCCGATCATCGACCGCCTGCTGGTGGTCGCGGGGATGATCGTGGCCTGGCGATTCGCGCTGCTGCCGCGATGGGCGCTGGCGGTCGTGATCGCCCGGGAGGTGTTCATGCTCGCGGTGAGTCGCTACGCGCTGCGCCGCGGGGTGGAGATCAAGATCAACTGGCCGGGCCGGCTGGCCGTGGCGCCCGTGATGGGCGCTCCGTTCTTTGCCATGGCGGGCGTCCACTGGCTCGCGCTGATCATGCTCTACGTCGGATTGGCCCTGGCGCTGACGGCCTCGGTGCTGTACGTTCGCCGCGGCGTGGGGGAACTGCGCAATCCGTCGCCCAACGGGGCCAAAGCCTCAAGTTAAGCTTGACCCTCGGACATCGGCGCCGATATACTGAATGCCCTGAATTCTGGTCCCGTCTGACACGGGAGGATCTCGACATGGACACCTTTCCTGACCTCGGCTCGCTGACCGATCCCGAGCTGAAGGACCTGATCAAGCAGCTGACCGAGGAGGAGATGGAGGTCTCCTACAAGCGCCGGATCCTGCACGGGAAGATCGACATCCTGCGCGCCGAGCTGGTCAATCGCCTGCGTAAGAGCAACGAGAGCGGGGAGCTCGTGATATCGGGCGCCGACGTTCAGCAGCTCACGGACATCCTGGCCGGACGCGTCCCCCCGTCCGAGCCGGAGTAACCGCGGCTCCGTGGCCCAGCATTGCCCGGAGTGCGGCTTTGCCAATGCCGACGGCGCCAACTACTGCCAGCGCTGTGGGGCGTTCCTCGCCACTTCCGAGGCGCCGCCCGGGGCCACGACGGCCACCTACAAGGTCGGTGAGACCGGAGAACTCGAAATGCTCGATCTGCGCGACGTAGCCAGCCGGGGAGCCGCGCTCGTGATCCGCGCGGGGGGAGGACGCGCGGGCGAGAGCTTTCCGCTCGACAGCGACCGCCTCACGGTCGGACGCCGGCCGGACAGCGACATCTTCCTCGACGACATCACGGTTTCCCGCGACCACGCGGTGCTCGTCCGACGCGGCCGCGACTACTACCTCGACGACTGCGGCTCGCTGAACGGGACATACGTGAACCGGCGGCGGATCGAGTCTCACAAGCTCGCCGATGGGGACGAGCTGCAGGTCGGCAAATATAAGCTCGCCTTCCTGACCGGCAACTGACATGTCGAGTACTGACATCGACGCCTCCGACCTGATCGACCCGGTCGAGGCCGACGGCACGGGCACCGATGAGCGCCCGCGCCAGAAGGCGGTCACGATCGGCGCGGTCTGCAAGGCGCTGCAGCAGGAGTTCCCCGACATCTCGATCTCCAAGATCCGCTATCTCGAGGACCAGAAGCTGCTGACCCCGCGGCGCACACAGGGCGGCTACCGCCTCTACACACAGTCCGACATCCAGCGCCTGCGGACGATTCTGCGGCTCCAGCGCGACGAGTTCCTGCCGCTGCGCGTGATCCGCCAGGAGCTCGCCGGGGGCCGCGCAGAACGCGACATGGGGGCTCCGAGCGACACCCGTGCCCTGCGGCGGGCGTCCGTGACCGGACGGGACCCCGGGGCGCTGTACTCACTCGAGGACGTGGTCGAGGAGACCGGCGCCGAAGCCTCGCTGGTGCGGGAGCTTGTCGACTACGGGGTGATCAAAGGGGAGATCCGCGGCGGCGTGCGCTACTTCGAGGAGACCGAGCGAGAGATCGTGCGCGCCGTGTCCGAGCTCGCGCGCTACGGCGTCGGTGGGCGGAACCTGCGAGTCTTCCGGAGCTCAGCCGACCGCGAGGCTCAGCTGCTTCAGAGCATCCTCGCGCCCGCCTTGCGCTCGCGCAATCCCGAGCGGCGCAAGGAGGCGATCGAGGCGCTGGAGAACCTCGCCTCGGTGACCACGCACCTGAAGCACCTGCTGCTGATTCGGGACCTGCGGAAGATCGCGACATAGTGGCCGCTCACGAGCACTGACGCGATCGTGAGCGACGTCGATCTGCGAGGCCTGATCCGCGACATCCCCGATTTCCCGCGTCCGGGGATCGTCTTCAAGGACCTCACGCCGCTGCTGCTCGATCCGCGGGGGCTCGATCACGCCGTGGACGGCCTGCGCGAGCTGGCCGAGCCGCTGGCCGTGGACCTGGTCGTGGCCGCCGAGGCGCGCGGCTTCATCCTCGGCGGCGCCCTGGCCCGTTCCCTCCGAGCCGGCTTCGTTCCGGCCCGCAAGCCCGGCAAGCTCCCGCACGACACGATCAGCGCCGAGTACACGCTCGAGTACGGCCTCGATGCGCTCGAGGTCCACGCCGACGCGCTCTCGGGCGGGGCGCGGGTGCTGGTGCACGACGATCTGCTGGCGACCGGCGGCACCGCGCGCGCCCTGTGCGACCTCGTCGAGCAGCTGGGTGGCGAGATCGCCGCCTGCGCGTTCCTCGTCGAGCTGACCTTCCTTGGTGGGCGTGCGCGCCTCGCGCCCCACGAGGTGATGACGCTTGTGGCGTTCGAGAGCTGAGTCCGAGCGTCCGGCGAGCGGCCTTGGGCCGATGGGGCGTCGCGAGCGGCTGGCCACGGCTTCGAGGGAGCGGACGATGCCGGCGGCGCCGGACGAGGTCTGGCGGGTTGCCGGCGATCCCAACCACATGCCGCGCTGGTGGCCGTCATGCGAGCGCATGGAGGGGGTCAGCGACGACGCGTTCACCCAGGTCTTCCGCAGCAAGCGCGGCCGCACCGTGCGCATGGACTTCCGCGTCGTCGCCTCCGAGCCGCCACGCCGCCTGGTGTTCGAGCAGGAGCTGGCAGATTCCCCGTTCGCCCGCTTCCTCGGGGAGTCTGTGACCGAGATCGCGATCGAGGCGGCGGGCACGGGGACGCGAGTCGTGATCTCCCAGCAGCACACGCTGCGGGGGTACTCGCGCACGGGCGCCGTGATCTTCCGCCGGGCCGCGGACCGGAGGCTGGCTGAGGCCCTGGAAGGGCTCGAGCGGGCTACTTCAGGTTGAACGAGCCCGAGAGCACGACCGGTCCGGGCGTCTTCGGGTGGAGCGTCGTCTCGAGCGTCACCACCAGGCGCTTGTAGCGGCCGTAGCTGTGCTGGATGCCGGGTGCGAAGGCGGCCATCCGGCCGTTGCTCGTGACCGGCTGGGCGATGCCGATCAGCCGGCTGTCGGTGGGGCCGTTGGTGAGCCAGACGAAGTAGTAGTTGTGGCTGTTCGCGGCCAGGTTCGTCGCCACCAGGAACAGCCAGAGCGTGCCCTTCTCGGGGATGACCTCAGCGGCACCCTTGGCCCGGCTCGCGGAGCTCGTCGAGCTGAGAATCGTGAGCTCGAGTGGCTTGGCGCTCGTCGTCGTGGCTGATGTCGAGGTTGACGGCGAGGTACTGGCTGGCGGCGTATGCGACGAGGTGGTGGTCGAGCCGTGATTGCTGGAGCTGCTGCTGGAAAGGAGCACGACCAGGACGACGATGACCGCGATCAGCACCAGCGCGCCGACGATCAGCACGATCGCTCCGCCGAGGAGCGAGCTGCGTCCCCGTGCACGCGCCGGCCGGGCTGCCGCGTCGATGGGCGCGGCGCTCCCGGGCCCACCGGCCGGTGTGGCCCGCCCGGGTGCTCCGGCTGGGGCAGCCCCGAACTCGGCGCCGTCGAAGGCGATCGGAATCTCGGGCAGCGGGCCGCTGGAGATCGGCCCGAGTTCTTCAGCGACGCTTTCGGCCCACGCGCGCTCGGCGTCCTCTCGAGCCAGGCGCTCGCGCACCTGCTCGGCCGGCCGCGCGGGAAGCTGACCCAGCAGGTAGTCAGTGATCAGGGCCCGTCGTGCCTCCGGCAGGTGGGGACCCCACTCGGGCGCCAAGGCGTCGAGCGCCGACAACGCGCGCTCGCGTACGCCGGCCCGGTCGACCTTCAGCACCGAGGCGATCTGGTCATACGAGCGCCCGCTGCGCAGGACGAGCTCGACCACGGCCCGCTGATCGGCTGGAAGGTCCTCGAAGGCGGCCATCGCGCGCTGAAGCGTAGTTGAGGGCTCGGCGCAATCGAGGCGGTTCCGCGCGCGCGTGTTCTACTTTAGGTGCGCAACCCACGCGTGAGGAGAGACAGCATGGCCACGCTCGCCAACCGGTCGAACACCGCACTGCTGGTCGTAGATGTGCAGAACGGCGTCGTCGAGGGCGCCCACGAGCGTGACTCGGTGGTCGCGAACATCCGGACGCTCGTCGACCGGGCGCGCGGCGACGGCGTGCCCGTGGTGTGGGTGCAGCACCACAGCGACGAGCTCGTCCGCGGCGAGGAGCGCTGGCGCATCGTGTCCGAGCTGAGCCCATCGGAGGCCGAGCCACTCGTGGAGAAGGCGTTCGGCGACTCGTTCGAGGAGACGACTCTCGAGGACGTCCTGTCGGCGCTGGCAGTCGGGCGGCTCGTGGTCGTCGGGGCGCAGACCGACGCCTGCATCCGCTCGACCCTCCATGGCGCGCTCGTGCGGGGCTACGACACGATCCTCGTGAGCGACGCTCACACTACGGAGGACCTGACGTCCTACGGCGCGCCCCCGCCGGGTCAGGTGATCGCGCACACGAACCTCTATTGGACCTACCAGACCGCGCCCGGCCGCTCGGCCGGCACGGTCAAGACCGAGGAACTCGACTTTCGCTCCGCCACCTGACCTGAGCGCCCCGAAGCTCACCGCCGATGGCCTCCTTCTGAGGCCGTGGGAGCTCGCGGACGCAGAAGCGCTCGAGCCGGCGTGTGGCGATCCGGACGTCTGCCGGTTCACCACCGTTCCCGAGCGCTACAGCGCCGATGCTGCGCGCGCGTGGATCGAGCGCCAGCACGGTCGGCTCGCCGAGGGCGGCGTCGTGCTCGCGATCGTGCCCGAGACCGTGGGACGCCCGGTCGGGATGGTCGGCCTGTTCGGCCTGAACCGGTCCGATCGCACACCGCGGTTCGGCTACTGGGTGATTCGCGAGTTCCGCGGTCGGGGGCTGGCCGTGACGGCTGCGCGGGCGCTCGGGCGCTGGGCCGCCGACAAGCTCGGGATCGAGACGCTGGTGCTCGACGTCGAGCCAGCGAACGAGGCATCGCATCGGGTGGCGGCGAAGCTTGGGGCCGGACGGGTGGGGGAGGTCACCCAGGGAACCGTGCGTCTGGCGCGCTATGAGCTGGCCGCGGGCCGGCTCACGCGCACGTGAACGCGCGCACCGCCGGAGCGTGCGGGGGGGTCAGCGCGTC
>Ga0070735_10003604_pt1 | contig 13484 bp, 14 predicted proteins | sample Coa_R1_FD_66443 | JGI IMG/M metagenome (GOLD analysis project Ga0070735, IMG submission 66443) | Surface soil microbial communities from Centralia Pennsylvania, which are recovering from an underground coalmine fire - Coalmine... | ecosystem: Environmental > Terrestrial > Soil > Unclassified ...
TTCAACGGCGCGCGGGCCGGGCTGCTGCCGCCCCGGATGGCCACCGTCAGCCGCACCAAGGTCCCGTGGGCCTCGGTGTTCATCTACACCGGGTTCACCGTCCTGCTCGTGGTCATCCCGTACTTCACCATGCACGGCAACGCGGTCTCGATCTTCTCCGACGAGGCCGGCATCGGCACCGTGCCGATCCTGATCGTCTACCTGCTGGCCAACATCGCCCTGCCGCTGCACGTCCTGGCCGCCAACCGGGCCGCGTTCTCCCCGGTCAAGCACGTGATCATCCCGCTCATCGGCTCGGCCGTGCTGGTCTACGGCGTCTACGAGTTCGTCCAGCCCAGCCAGCCGCCGCCGGCCAACGTGTTCTGGGCCTGGATCCTCGGTATCGTGGCCCTCTCGGCGATCGCCACCGCGATCGTCTACGTCCGCCGTCCCGACGCGCTCAGCCGCGCCGGCACCGCGGGCCCGGAGCTTGTCGTGGAGGACGCCCGGTGAGCGATCCCGTCCGTGGGCCCGTCGACACCACCAAGATCCCGCGCTTCGCCGGGCCGCCGACGTTCGCGCTGCTGCCCCGGCGGGACGAGGTCGGGCGCTGCGACGTGGCCGTGGTCGGGGTCCCGTTCGACAGCGGCACCTCCTACCGGCCCGGCGCCCGGTTCGGGCCGGCCGCGGTCCGCCAGGGCTCCCGCCTGCTGCGCCCCTGGCACACCGCCCTGGACGTGGCGCCGCTGACCGCCCAGCAGGTCGCCGACGCCGGGGACATCGCCTGCAACCCGTTCGACATCAAGGAGGCGGTCGACCAGATCGAGGCGGCCGCGGGCGCGCTGCTGGCCGACGCGGACCACCTGCTGGCCATCGGCGGGGACCACACGATCGCCTACCCGCTGCTCCGGGTGACCAGGCAGAAGTTCGGGCCGGTGGCGCTGGTCCACTTCGACGCGCACCTGGACACCTGGCAGACCTACTTCGGCGCGCCGATCACCCACGGCACCCCGTTCCGCCGCGCCGCCGAGGAGGGCCTGTTCCTGGATGACGCCAGCCTGCACGTCGGCATCCGCGGCCCCGTCTACGCCCGCCGCGACCTGGAAGAAGACGCCGACCTCGGCTTCCGCATCGTGCCGGCTATGGACCTGGAGCGGGACGGCGTCGACGGCGTGGTGGCCCGGATCCGCGAGCGGGTCGGCGACGCGCCGCTGTACCTGTCGATCGACATCGACGTGCTCGACCCGGCCCACGCCCCCGGCACCGGCACCCCGGAGGCCGGCGGCCTGACCTCGCGGGAACTGCTCGGCATCCTGCGCGGCCTGGCCGGCCTGCGCCTGGTCGGCGCGGACGTGGTGGAGGTCGCCCCGGCCTACGACCACGCGGAGATGACCACCGTGGCCGCCGCCCACGTCGCCTACGAACTGCTTGCCCTAACCCTCCTCGCCCGCCCCCCCTCCACCGCCCAAACGGAATGAAACCGCGGTTTCACTGCGCTCTGAGGTGCTGAAACCGCGGTTTCATAACATATTTTTTCTGCCGAACGGGCCGTGGTGCGTGCCCAGCGCCCGTGCGGGGCCCGCCGGTCAGGCCGCCGCGGAGGGCTCAGCCGTCGGCTCGATGTCCGGCCGGCGGCGCCGGGCCGGGATGGTGCTGGCCGCGTCGGCGTCCCGGATGGACAGCGAGCAGGCCACCGCGCACAGGCAGATGGCCGCCGCGACCAGGAAAGACACCCGGTACGCGGTCAGGTTGGCCACCTCGTGCCCGGCAACCAGGTGCACCGGCCCGACGGCCACGATGACCGTGGTCAGCACGGCCACGCCGACCGCCCCGCCGAGCTGGCGCACCGCGTTGAACATCGTCGAGGCCCGGCCGGTGGCCGCGGGCGTGATGGCCGCGAACGACGCCGCCTGGACCGGCACGAACACCTGAGCCATGGCCAGTCCCAGGGTGAGCATGAGCAGCCGCGCCCACCACAGGCTGGTTCCGGGCCCCAGCAGCGCGAGCAGCGCGATCGAGGCCGCGGTCCCGACCAGGCCGATGGTGATGTGCCGGCGCGGGCCGAGCCGCGGGTACAGCCACCGGCTGGCCAGCTGCGCGCCGCCCATCACCCCGAACGCCTCAGGGAACGTGCTCAGCCCCGACCCGAGCGCGCTCAGGCCGCGGCCGTCCTGGTAGTACAGCGAGATCGCGTAGAGCGTGCCGAGGAACGCCACCGAGGCCAGCACCATCACCCCGTTGCCCAAGCGGAACAGGCGGTTCTTCAGCAGCCGCAGGTCCACCATGGGCGCGGGCGACCGCAGCTCGACCACCACCATGGCGGTCAGCAGCACCACGCCCGCCACGATGGTGGCCAGCACGTCGGTGTGCCGCCAGCCCAGGTTCGGCCCCTCCGAGACGCCGTACATCAGCAACCCCAGGCCCACCCCGGACAGCAGGAAGCCGGCCAGGTCGAACCGGCCCGGCCGGTCCTGCGTCTGCTGCTCCAGGCACACCAGGCCGAACACGAACGCCGCCGCGCCGAGCGGCAGGTTGACGTAGAACACCCACCGCCAGGACAGCTCGGTGACCAGCAGCCCGCCCAGCACCGGGCCGAGCGCCGGGGCCAGCGTGGTGGGCACGGTGAGGATGGCCGCGGCCCTGATCCGCTCCGACGGCGGGAACGCGCGGTACAGCATGGCCATCCCGACCGGCGCGAGCATGCCGCCTCCGGCGCCCTGCAAGATCCGGAACGCGACCAGCTCGCCCAGGCTGGAGGCCAGCCCGCACAGCGCCGAGGCGGCGGTGAACACCGCGATGGCCGCGAGCAGGACGCGCTTGCCACCCAGCCGGTCGCCGAGCCAGCCGGACGCCGGGATGAACACGGCCAGGCTGACCAGGAAGGCGATCGAGATGCTGTCCACCGCGGTGGCGCTCACCTTGAAGTCACGGCCGATGGTGGGCAGCGCGACGTTGACGATCGTGGCGTCCAGGATGCTCATGAACATGGCCGCCACGAAGACGACCCCGATCACGACCTTCTGACTCATCCGCGCTCCCACGGCTTGGTGCAGCGCCGCCCGGGGACCGGAAATTCCAGGCCGCGTAGCATGCCCATGACACGATCGTGCGACTTTTGGGGAGGTCACTGATGCGCGTCGCGGTGCTGGGGACCGGCATCATGGGCACCGGCATGACCCACAGCCTGCTCCGGTCCGGCCTGGACGTCACCGTGTGGAACCGGTCCGCCGGCCGGGCCGCGCCGCTGGCCGCCGACGGCGCGCGAGTGGCCGCCACCTCCGCGGCCGCGGTGGCCGGCGCGGACGCGGTGATCACGATCTTGTGGGACGGCAACTCGGTGGCCGAGGTGATGGCCGAGGCGCTGCCCGCGGCGCCGGACGGGATCTTGTGGGCCCAGGCCAGCACGGTGAGCCCGCACGACGCGGGCGAACGGCTGGCCGCGCTGGCCGCCAAGCACGGCGCCCGTTACCTCGACTCCCCGGTGCTTGGCACCCGCCAGCCCGCCGAGGAGGGCAAGCTCACCGTGCTGGCCGCCGCCCCCGAGGCGCTGCGCGACCCGATCGCGCCGGTGTTCGGCGCCATCGCGGCCCGGATCGTGTGGGTCAGCGAACGGCCCGGCGACGGTACCCGGCTCAAACTGGTGGCCAACTCCTGGGTGGGCACCATCGTGGCCGCCACCGCCCAGTCGATCGCGCTCGCGCAGGGCCTCGGCCTGGACCCGCGGGCGTTCCTGGACATGATGCACGGCAGCGCCGTGGACGCCCCGTACCTGCACGTCAAGGGCCAGGCGATCATCGCGGGCCAGTTCGCGCCCTCGTTCGCGGTGGACGGCGCGGTCAAGGACACCGCTCTGATCGCCGCCGCGATGCGCGAGTCCGGCACCGACGCCACGCTCATGGAGGCGGTCGCCAGCCAGTACCGCAAGGCCTCCGCCGCCGGATACGGCCAGGACGACATGGCCGCCGTGTTCCGCGCCTTCCGGCCCGAAGACCCTCAGGGATCCTGAGCGTGCGCCGCAACGCCAGCACCGTGGTCGTCCTGCCCGGCCCGGCCCCGGCCGAGGTCCTGGCCGCCGTCGGCCGGTCGATGAACGTGGCACTCATCCGGCCCGAGGAGCCCGCCGACGGCGGCGGGCTCGAGGCGGCTGCCGGGGCGCTGCGCCAGGCCGGGCGGTCCACCTCGGCCTACGCGCTGGTCCCGGCCGACCCGCTCGCCGCACTGGCCGCCAGCTGGCAGGCCATGTGGGACGTGTCCCGGCCCGAGGGCCCGGCCGGGTTCGAGGCCGAGGCGCTCAAGGCCCTGACCGCGTGGCGGTCCGGCCAGTTCGAGCTGCCCGACTACTACCTGGTCCTGGGCCCGGGTACCGCCAGCGCGGCCGGACCGGGCGGCCCGCAGCCCGGCGAGCAGGGCCCGGACTTCTACCTGGGCCCGCTGAAGACGGCGCGGCCGCAGCGGGTGGCCCTGGTCGCCGCGACCGAGCCCGCCCAGCAGGCGGCCGGCGTCCTGCAGGCCCTCGGCTCCCTGCCGTACGGTCCCTGGTGGCCGGGCCTGGACGAGGTGATCGAGGCGGCCCGCACGTTTTACCCTGGCCGCCTGGCCGAAGGGAGCGTAGTCGGCAGATGAGCCTCACCGTCAAGCCCCTGACCTCGCAATCGTGGCCGGCCCTTGAGGACCTGTTCGGCCGGGCCGGGGCCTCGAACGGGTGCTGGTGCATGTACTGGCGGATCGGCCCCCGCTACCGCGAGCGGCCGCGCGCCGACAACCGGGATGACCTGCGGCAGCTCGCCGCGTCGGCGCAGCCGCCCGGGCTGCTGGCCTTCGACGGCGACCTGGCCGTCGGGTGGTGCGAGCTCGCCCCGCGCGCGGACCTGGCCTGGCTGGATCACAGCCGGTTCCTCGGGCCGGTCGACGACCTGCCCGTCTGGTCTCTCCCGTGCTTTTACGTGCGGCGTACGCATCGCGGCCGGGGTGTCATGGGCGCGCTGATCGAGGCCGCCGTGCCGGCCGCGGCCGCCGCGGGCGCGCCGGCCCTGGAGGGCTACCCGGTCGACACGGCCGTGCCGGGGCACACCACCAACCTGTTTCCCGGGGTCGCGGCGGTCTTCGCCCGGCACGGCTTCGGTGTCGTGGCCCGGCGCAAGCCGGACCGCCCGGTGATGCGGCTCAGCGACCTGGCCCGGTGACGAAGACCGGCGTCGCGCCGACCTTCAGCTCCACCTGGCCGTCGCCGGCCTGGACGCTCTCGGTCTGCCCGAACGCGTCGGTCACCACGGCCGCCGCCGCAGGCCAGGGCCAGGCGACGGTGACCGGCGGTTCGTCCTCGCCGGCGAACGCGTCCCGCTGGTCCCACAGCACCAGCAGCGGATCGCGGCCGTCCCGGTCGACCTCGAAGGCGTACAGCCCCGGCCGGCTGGCGATCTCGACGCGGGTGACGCGGCGGGCCCCGGCCAGCTGCCCGGCGAGCAGCGCGAAGGTGTCCGCGGCCGGGTGACGGACCCGCGGCGCGCCGTCCCGGTAGCCGAGCAACGGCAGCTTGCCGATCAGCAGGTGCATCATCTGGAGGTGGTCGGTCGGCCCCGGGTACTCGGGTGCGAGGTTCCAGTACGCCGTGCGGCGGACTCCGCCGGCCAGGGCCAGCAGGCTGCGCGCGACCACCTGGCGGCAGTTGATCCGGTCCCGCCGGGCCTCCAGGTCGGCGGGGCAGCCCGCCATGAACATCTGCAGGGCGGGCGGCAGGCTGGGCATCTGGTCGTAGAGCGCGGTCATGGCCCGCCGTTCGGGGGTGTCCTGCCCCGCCCGCGCGGCGAGCTCGCCCGTGCTCTGCGCCGGCGGCGGCTCGCTGAACGCGGCCGCGAACGTCTGCTGCATGACCGCCATGGCCTCACCAAACTCGAACGGCTGGGGCCCACCGTGCTCGCCGACGACGACCGGCTTGAGGTACCCGTGGCGCCGCATCAGGTCACGGGCCTGGTCCAGGTAGCCGGGCACGCTCGCGACGTCCCCGTACAGGTGCACGCTGAACAGGTCGAACGCATCCCGGCCCGCGTCCGCCAGGTGGTCGAAGAACAGCCGGGCCGCGCTGCCCGGTTCACTGCTGAACACGTCGTACCCGCACCCGCCGAGCACCACCGCCGCGGCCGGGTCGCTCTCCTTGACCGCCCGGTGGAAGGTGGTCAGCTGCTCGACGTACTCGGCCGCGGTCCCGGCCCACAGCAGGTCGGTGTTGCTCGGCTCGTTGTCGCACTGCCAGTACCGGACCCGCCCGGCACAGCGGCGCACCACCCGGCGGACGAAGTCCCCGTACGGTCCCTGGTCCCGGGCGGGGGAGGGCGGCAGGAAGTCGGTGGGTACCCGGGTACCCCACGGCGAGCTTGAGCACAGCGTGATCCAGACCTCCTCGTCCCCGGTGAGCTGATCCAGCAGGGCATCGACCGCCGTCCACTCGTAGCGGCCCGGCTCCGGTTCCACCTGACTCCAGTAGAAGTAGGCCCGGATCAGCCCGGCCCCGATTTCCCGGGCCTGCCCGACGAATTCCCCCGGCGCCCCGAACAGCCCGTAACTGATCCCCCGCACCACCCCCAGCCGAACCCCCGCCGGCTCAAAGTCCCTGGTCATGGCGATACCGCCCCCCGACGTTTCCCGTACCAATGTGACTCCCTTCGCCATGCGCCACGCCCCGCTAGCGCATCATTTGTCGGCGTGCCCGCGCCCCGCTAGCGCATCATCGTCGGCGTGCCCGCGCCCCGCTAGCGCATCATCGTCGGCGTGCCCGCGCCCCGCTAGCGCATCATTCGTCTGCGTGCCCCACGCCCCTCCTCCGCCTTCTTCACCAGGCGTGAGTTTATGTTATATATCAACGTTTATATGATAAACTCCCTCGTGCGCAAATCTGATTCCGGTCTTTCCGGGCTCATCTGGACCCAGCCTCCGCCGCCGCCCCGGCAGCGATCGCTCGACCGGGAAGAGATCGTGACCGCCGCGATCGCCCTCGCCGACGAGGCCGGAGCCGGCGCGCTGACCATGAAGGCGGTCGCGGCCCGTCTGGGGCCGTACACGCCGATGGCTCTGTACCGGTACGTGCACAGCAAGGACGGCCTGGTCGACCTCATGCTCGACCGGGTCGTGGCCGAGATCGCCGTGCCGGAGCGGCCCGGGCCGGACTGGCGCGACGACCTGCAGGCGCTGGCCGGCCAGACCCGGCGGATGATCAAGCGGCATCCCTGGTACGCCGTGCTGTTTCACACCCGCCCGCCGGCCGGGCCGCGTACGATGGCCCGGCTGGAGTTCATGCTGACCGTGCTCACCGGGCGCGGTGCCAGCCCGGCCGCCGCGATGACCTACGCCGCGCTGATCGACCGGCACATCCTCGGCAGCGGCCTCCAGGAGGCCGAAGAGGCCCGGATGAGCCAGCGGCACGAGCTGGATGATCCCGCGAACCTGGCGGCCGCGCTGACCGAGATCCGCGACCTGGCCGCCGCGGGCGGCCGTTACCCGGTGCTGGCCTGCTGGCTCGCCGACCCGGCCGGCCCTTCGCCCGACGAGCAGTTCGACCTCGGACTCGCCTTCCTCCTCGACGGCATCGCCAGCCGTCTGCCCCCGGGCGCCGCATCCCCGCGCTGAGCTGCGCGGTTGTGCTCGGCACGAGGTACCGGACGGGGAGGGTTGTGGCCGCCGCCGATGCGCTGGACCCGGACCGCATGTAGGCCAGTACCGAGGGTTCGAGCCACCCACAGGAGGATCACGATGCCGTACCACGCCGACGTGATCGGCTCGCTGCTGCGTCCGCGTTACCTCTCCGAGGCGCGCGCCGCGCTGGCCGCCGGGCGGATCAGCAACGAGGACTTCAAGCGGATCGAGGACCGCGCGGTCGACCAGGCCATCGCCATGCAGGAAGGTGTCGGGCTGGACGTCGTCAACGACGGCGAACTGCGCCGCTTCTCCTTCCTGGATCATCTGCTCGGGGACATGGAAGGGGTGGTCGACATGCCCGGCGCGCCGGTGCGGTTCCACGCTCCGGATCCCGCGCAGGACTGGGACTGGCACCCGCCGTTCACCGTCACCGGCCGGATCCGGCCCAAGGGGCCGATGATGACCATCGAGGAGTTCAGCTACGCGCGCGGCCAGGCCCGCGTCCCGGTGAAGATCACGATGCCCAGCCCGCTGGTCATGTACGGCGCATGGTCACCGGAGCACTCCCGCCCGGCCTACTCCGACGCGTTCGAGCTGTTCACCGACGCCGCCGACATCATCCGCGCCGAGGCCCGCGAGCTGGCCAGGCTCGGCTGCACTTACATCCAGATCGACTCGCCCGACCTTGGCACGCTGGTGGACCCGGAGAACCGCGCGCTGCGCGAGGGCCTGGGCATGGATACTGAGCGCACGCTTACCGAGGGCGTCGACATCATCAACTCCGTGGCCGACGTGCCCGGCGTGACGTTCGGCCTGCACATCTGCAAGGGCAACTACCAGAGCAAGTGGATCGCGACCGGCGGCTATGAGTTCACCGCGGACAAGGTGTTCAGCCGGTCGGACAACTTCGACGTGTTCCTGCTCGAGTACGACGACGACCGCTCGGGCTCCTTCGAACCGCTGGCCAACGTGCCCGACGACAAGATGGTCGTGCTCGGCCTGGTCTCGAGCAAGCTCCCTGAGCTCGAGCCGGTCGACAGCCTCATCGCCCGTATCGACGAAGCCGCCCGGTACGTCGGCCGGGAGCGTCTCGCGCTGTCCACCCAGTGCGGGTTCTCGCCGGTCTCGATCGGCGCCAACCTGATCAGCGAGGAGACCCAGGAGCGCAAGCTGGAGCTGGTCGCCGAGGTCGCCCATCGGGTCTGGTGAGATCCGAGCGCTACGACAGGCCCTGGTAGGCCGCCATCACGATCCCCAGGGCGCGGTAGTCGCCCGTGCCCTGGTCGAGCATCTGGTTCATCACGTACGACACGGTCATGCGCGCGTCCAGGTCGACCATCACCAGCGATCCGCCCCATCCGCCCCAGCCGCAGGAACGGTCGAAGATCGCATAGCCCATGCCGTAGCGCATCGAGGTGCCGAGGATCTGATCGAATCCGCGGTACTGCTGCTGCCGGGCCAGGTCGCAGCCGGCCGGGGACAGCAGCCGCACCCCTCGGGCGGTCCCGCCGCAGGCCAGCACCGACTGCACGGCGGCGACCGAGCGGGCGTTGCCGAAGCCGCTCGCGGCCGGGATCTGCGCGCGCCGCCAGGCCACGCTGTTCCCGTCGCTGACCCGGATCCCGGTGTCGGCCGCGGCGCTCGACGGCGCGCCGGGCGCGGCCGCTACCCAGTCACCGGACGGCGAGGACGGTGGCGCGATGAGCGGCGCCACCCGGTGGTCGTGCTCGGCGGGCAGCCCGATGTGGAAGTCGGCGCCGAGCGGTCCGGCTACCTCCTCGGCGAAGAAGAAGCCGGGAAGCCGGCCGGTGATCCGGCGGATGACCTCGCCCACCACGAACCCCTGAGTCAGCGAGTGGTAGCCGGCCAGCGTGCCCGGCTCCCAGCGGGGCGCCTGGCCGGCCAGCCGCGCGGTGACCGCGGACCAGTCGTACAGGTCGCCGGCTGTCACCGGGGGGTCGAAGTCCGGCAGGCCCGCGGTGTGCGAGAGCACGTGGGAGACCAGGACGTCCTGCTTGCCCGCTGCGGCGAACTCCGGCCAGTACCGGGCCACTGGCGCGGTCAGGTCCAGATCGCCCCGGTCGGCCAGGATCAGCCCGCACAGGGCCACCATCGTCTTGGTCGTGGAGAAGACGTTGGTGATCGTGTCGCGTTCCCATGCGATGGTGCGCGCTGCATCGGCGTAACCGCCCCACAGGTCGGCCACCGGCTCGCCGTCCACGTAGACGGCGGCCGAGGCGCCGACGTCTTCCTGGTCCAGCGACTCGGCCAGCGCCTCGCGGACGGCCTCGAACCGGCTGTCGCACACACCGTGGATCGTGGTCACGCCAGAACCTAACCCGGCTGACCCCGGCCCGGGCAAACCATTTAACGGCTGCGGCTATCCGGTGCGGGCCACCGCGTTACGGGCGGTCGGCGGGACCGGGCGGCCACGCGCGGACATGCCGGTCTCGATGGCGGTGACGACCGACTCGGCCACCTTGACCCTGGCCCACCGCTTGTCCTCGGCCTCGACCAGCACCCACGGCGCGGCCTCGTGGTCCGTCCGGTCCAGCATCTCCTCGACGGCCGCCTCGTACTCCCGCCACTTCTCGCGGTTCCGCCAGTCCTCGGCGGTCAGCTTCCAGGCCTTCAGCGGCTCGCGCTCCCGCGCCTTGAACCGCTTGAGCTGCTCACCGGGCGACAGGTGCATCCAGAACTTGACGATGATCATGCCCTCGTCGGCCAGCGTCCGCTCGAAGTCGACGATCTCCCGGTAGGCCCGCCGCCACTGCTCCTTGGTGGCGAACCCTTCGACCCGCTCCACCAGGACCCGGCCGTACCAGGACCGGTCAAGCACCGCCATGCCGCCCCAGCCGGGCAGCGCCGGCCAGAACCGCCAGAGGAAGTGGTGCCGTTTCTCGTCGTAGGTCGGCGCGCCGAACTGCGCGACCCGCACGTGCCGCGGGTCCAGCGGCGCGACCAGCCGCTTGATCGCCCCGCCCTTGCCCGAGGCGTCCCAGCCCTCGAAGACCACGCAGACCGGCGGCCCGAGTTGCGGCTTTTCGCCGATCCCGATCTGACCGCCCAGAACCAGCCGCAACTGCAGCAACCGGTCCTGAGCCGCGACCAGCCGGACCTCCTCTTGCGCCGGGGTGAGCTTCAGGCTGAGATCCAGTCCGGCGAGTGCGCCGCCCTTGGCCACCATGCGCCGCACCTCCCTCGGATCCTTCACCGATTTACCCGCATTCCAGTTCCCTGTAACGACGGGAACAGGTGCCCGTTGCCGCCCGCCGGGCCGTGGGTGAGACTGAGCGCGTGTCACGCCTATCCGGCACCGGGCTGGTTCTCACCGCGGTCGTCCTGGCCTGGACGGCCGGGTGCGCGAGCCCGCCCGCGGTATCCGGAGGGTCGGTCACCTCGTGCTATCAGTTCGCGGCCGGGGCCATCCAGCGTCACGTCACGGTGACCGCGGTACCGGCCGCCTGCCACGGGCTGAGCCAGGTCCAGGTGAACGTCGCGGTCAGCCGGGCGCTGCGCGCCGCGGCGGCCGGGGTGCGCGGCAAGGTCCGCCAGCGCCAGGTCATCGCCCGGGACAGCCCCTACGTGGCCGCGCTGATCCGGGCCGTCCCGGCATCCAGCGCCCCGATGGCATCGGCCTCGCCACCGGGGACTCCCGTCTCCGCCCTGCCGGGCGCTCCGCCGAGCGCCTCGCACAGCGGCGCGCTCGGCCTGGCGGCGCTGGCCGCCTGGCTGGTTACCGCGGGCGTGGGCGTGTCGATGATGGCCCGGTGGATCACCCGTGTCCGGCGCCGCGACGCCACGGCAGATCGCGGGCCGCGGCCAGTGCTGAACTTCACCCACCTCGGGCTGGCCCTGACCGGGCTGCTGGCGTGGATCTGCTACCTGGCCACCGGCGTCGCCGGCCTGGCCTGGGCCGGCTGCGGGATCCTGCTCGCCGCGGCCAGCCTGGGCATGACCCTGGTGTTCCTCGGCCCGGCGGCCACCACGCCCGGCACTGAGCCCGGGGCCGGACGGCCGCGCGGCCCTCGTCCGCCCGTCTTCGTCATCGCGGTGCACATCACCGCCGCCTGCGCCACCATCCTGCTCGCCACGCTCGCGGCCATCGGCGCTGGTTAGGCGGCCGGTCTCAACGTAATCTGCGCAGGTGTCGTCTATGGGGGTGACGGCGACAGTCAGGGGACTATGTGGACTCCAAACAGGTTCGTGCGTTCGAGGGCTTCGTCACCGAGTCTGGTGACGCGTTGCTGCGGATGGCGACGTTGCTCACCTCCGATCCGGACGCGGCCGAGGACATCTATCAGGAGACCTTGCAGCGGCTGGCCACACGGTGGTCACGGGTGGGAAACCCGCGCGCGTTCTGCCGCCGCGTCATGCACAACATCGTCATCGACCGGGCCCGGGCTCAGCAGCGCCGGCCCCAGGAGCTATTCGCCATCCGCGACAGCGGCGATCCGCGGTCAGGCGATCCGGTGACCGCGGTCGAGCTCCGCCCGGCGCTGCTGGCCGCGCTGGGCACGCTCACCGCCCAGCAGCGCCCGTGCTACGGCTGACTGCCGCCCAGACCGCCCTGTACCGGCTGAGCTCGGCCGCGGCCGTGGCGGCCGGGCGGCCCGCCGGCCGTTACGTCGAGATGACCGAGAAGCAGGACGGCTACGGGAAGACCACCGTCATCGACAGCCTGACCGGCGACATCTGGACCTATCAGCAGGGCGCCGGGATCCCGGCCGCACTGCCCGTCGACCGGCACGGGTCACCGACCGAGGCCGCGTTCGACGCCATGCCCACCGACCCGGCGGCGCTGCGCGCCCTGCTTCTCGAGCAGGCCAGACAGCAGCAGGCCCAGGCCATCGCCGAGGAGAAGCGGATCATGGCTGAGCACGGGAAGCAGGGTTCCGTGGCCATGCCTGACCTGTCCGACGACGATTACGTCTTCGACCAGGCCACCACCATGCTGTGGAATCCGCTGGTCGACCCGGGCCTGCGCGCGGCCCTGTACAAGGTGCTGGCCCAGACGCCCGGGGTACAGGTCCGGACGGGCGCCACCGACGGCATGGGCCGGGCTGCGGTGGAGATCAGCCGCTACGAGAATGCGGCCCGGGTCGACGAGGAGACCTTCGAGAGCCCCCAGACCGGCACCGTACTGGAAACGGCCTTCGTCTACCGGGCCGAGGGCACCACGGGGACCGACCTCTACCTCTCGATCGCCGGCCGCAACACCCAGCCGCCTGACCCCTACCATCGCTAACCCGCCGATGACCGCCACCTCCGCTGTCACCCTTACCGCGGTCCTGGCCGGGTCCCGCTGGTCACGGCACGGGCGATCCCTCAGCCAGCGCCGCGAGCCGGTCGAGGGACGCCTGGAGCCGGTCGGCGGTGGTCGCCCGGGCCCGGGCCAGGCGTTTCTCGTCGGTGAGCTGAGTCCAGTCATAGGTGTGCGTCACCCGCGTGCCCTCCGGGCCGGCCGGCTCGAGTTCCCACCGCCACAGGTGCCCGGGCGGGCGCTGCCCTGGTTCGGCGGGCCGCCACGCGATCCGGCGACCCTCCTCGAACTCAACCACGTGGTTCTCCCGGGTCTCGCCCCGGGTGAGCAGCATCGAGAACACCTCACCGGTGCCCCGGACCCGCTGCCCCTCGCCCGCCCGGGCGAGGTTGTCGTTGCCGTCCCAGCGCGGCTGCTGGGCCGGATCCGCGATCAGCTCGAAGATCAGCTCTGGGCCGGCCGCGATCTCCCGGCTGACGCTGACCACACGCGGTGCGTCTTGCTCCGTTGCCATGCGCCCATCCAACCATCCGGCCAGCGCCGCCTCGGCACGCGCGGGTGGTGTGAAATGGGAAGATGGCACCGGTCTCTGTCGTCGTCATCGGGGCGGGGG
>Ga0070735_10003605_pt1 | contig 13482 bp, 16 predicted proteins | sample Coa_R1_FD_66443 | JGI IMG/M metagenome (GOLD analysis project Ga0070735, IMG submission 66443) | Surface soil microbial communities from Centralia Pennsylvania, which are recovering from an underground coalmine fire - Coalmine... | ecosystem: Environmental > Terrestrial > Soil > Unclassified ...
CGGGGAGCAAGCGACCGGCGATGCAAGGCCGTACCCGGCGATGTTGAGCGATCGAAGCCGCTGGCAGGGCGACATCCAGCAATGTCCAGCTTTATAACGATTCTGTATGGCATGCAAGAGGTCAGGGGTTCGAATCCCCTAAGCTCCACTGGACTTTCCGGATCTTTCAAGATCAACAAGAGCCAAACCAAGAGCCAATTTGCCCCCGACTTGCTCCCGGACTTGGCTGCATGCTCGCATGCGTTGCCTGCAAGTCATTCGAACACGCTATCCATAACGGCAGCGCCGCCACGGATCGTCGGCACGATCACGTGCCGGTAGACGGTCTCGGTTACGTGGGTGGACTTATGGCCTACGGCGTCGGCGATGTCCTGGATCGGGACGCCGTTGTGGCTCATGATCGAGACAGCCGTGTGCCGTCCCTCGTGGGCGTGCCAGTGCCCGATGCCAGCTCGCTTGGTCATCTTGCTGAACCGGTAATTGAGAGCGTCCCGGCTGTACTGTGTCCCGTCCTCGTGGCAGAAGACGAGGTTGTTCTCGTGCCATGCTTGGCCGGCGGCTCGCCGTTCCTCGGCCTGGCGCTTCTTGTGCGCTGTTAGGGTTTGGATGGCTCTAGACGGCAGACGGAGCGAGCGTCTGGACTTCGGCGTTTTGGTATCGCCATCCCGCCTGGTCGACCGCCAGACGTGGATCACGCCCTGGTCTAGCTCCACGTGATCCCAGGTGAGGGCGCGTAGCTCACCGGGGCGCAGGCCGAGCGTGATGGCCACGACGAACAGCGCTTCTAGCCGTACGGCATCGTCGGCGCTGTCGTCCAGGCCGAGGTACGAACGGCATGTTCGGCACGTGGCGTCGTGGACGTCGGTGCTCACGTCGGCGATGGGTGCGTTGTTGCGTGGCTTGTTCCGGCATGCGATCTCGTTGTCTTCGGTGGCGGCATGGGTCGCGGCTGTCTTTGCCGCGCCGATCCTGATCACCTTGACGTACGCGCTAACGGTGGTGCTGGCGGCGGTTTGCAAGACCTTGCGGGCCTGGTCCTCGGTCATGGCACGGGACGGACGCCCGGGCTGGCCTTCGGGCAGGTCCACGAGGTCGATGATGTTCTTGCCGATCAGGTCGTGCTTCTGCGCTCGGCGGATCGAACGGCGAAGCGTACTCTTGATCATCACCAGCGACCGCTTACCGAGGTGCTTGGCTATCTGCCGGAAGAATCGTTCGGCGTCGGCGACCGTGAAGTCCCTCAGCTTGATGGAGCCGATCTTCGGGTAGATCCATTTCTCAGCTTGACCTCGGTACTCTGCAACGGTCTGCGGATCGAGGGCGAGATCATCGAGCCAGTCGCGGACGCAGTCTTCGACGGTGTAGGTGACCGGCGTACGGATACCGGCATCGAGTTCGGCGTGCAGGGCCTTGAGCTTGTCCTTGACCTCGTCTCTGGTCTTGCCCCGCACAGTGGGGCGTATGCGCTTCCCATCGGGGTCGAAGCCCTGCGAGATCGCGCCGATGTAACATCTGTTTGTCCTATCCCAGTAGATGCCGTCGTCGCCGTAGTCGCGGTGTTTCCTCGGTTTTTTGTCCAACTGGTTGCTCCTTCTGTTTGTGCTGGTTGCCTCCTTGTTGTGAGTTCAGAGTAACTCAAGACGTCCCTAGAAGTCCCTCTTGCTAGGCGGCGGGTTCTTCGAGGGACGCGATGAAGTCGTTGAGCTGCTGTTCGGTGATGCGGCGTAGCTTGCCGATCTTGATGCTGCGGAGCTGGCCGGTCCTGAGGAGGTAGTAGACCTTGTCGCGGCCGATGTGCAGCATCTTGGCGACTTGCTCGACGGTGTATGCCTGCACGGTCTCACCTCCTCCCGGTCGTTACGGTGCGTGATTATCTACATGTTTGTCTAACGCCGCTTCTCCGCACTTTTACGTGCAGACGCGCGCGTAGACGATAGACGTAGACAATCACTCTGTGTCACCTTCGACGGCTCGCCACCGGCCGCGACTGACCTGGACTACGCGGTTCTCGGTGAGGAGTTCACGTAGCCGTAGATAGATCCACGGGCGGCTCATGCCGGTGTACTGCATGAGATCCGGGACCGTCACGCCATCGTCAGGAGCGAGAGAGAGGATGGCCCACAGCATCCGTTCTGGGTCGTTGTCCTCGTGAGCGTGGGCGTCTGCCAGCCGAACCGGCGGGGTCGTGGTACCGAGAACGTCTTGCGAGATGTCGTCGAGAGCTGGCCGCAGCGGGGCGTGCCGCTCGGCGGTCGCGGCTACGGCATCGTCGGTGAGCAGGTAGGCGCGGGCTCGTCTCGGCGTATCGTGCTCGGGTGCGGAGATGAGGAACTTGCCGGGCGCGTTGAGCGTGTGGGCGTGCCAGCCGGCGTTCAGCATGCCTTGGCCGAGAATGAGATCCACGTCCTTGCGTTCGCGGACGCGGACACAGCCACGGATGTCCATCTGGGACCGGACCGCGCCTTGGCCCATGGCCTTCTGCGTCGGCCGCTGAGTCGCGGCGATCAGGTTGACGGCGACCGCACGGCCACGACGAGCGACCGAGTCGGCGTGCCTGATCGCGACGGGCGCGTCGTCGGACAACTCGGCGTACTCATCGATGACGATCACCAGCGCGGGAGTGCTGGGTGACGGTTTCCACACGCGGTGTCCGTGCTCGGCGAGGTATGCGGCGCGGGCTTCCAAGATCGCGACCGCGTCGGCGAGCAGGGCGCGGGCCTCCTCTGGCGTAGTCGCGAGCCGGTCGATGCACGACGCCCACGGCGCAAGCTCCATGCCCTTCTTGAGGTCGATAGCCCAGATGACCACGTCACGGCACGCGGTCAGGTTGCCCATCAGCACGTTGAGCAGGCCGCTCTTGCCCGCCCCGGTCGCTCCACCGAACAGGGCATGCCTGCGCAGGAACAGGACGCGGCACGGCGCGGCGTCTTCGAATGGGCCGAGCTCTATGGGTTCGGTGATCGAGGCGACGGACGGGCCAGGCCAGTCGATGGCGTCGGCGTGAGGGTCGGAGTCGAGTACCCGTAGCTCGCATCGGTTGGCCAGGTCGTCGGGCGTGGGGTAGACACGCACCGCGCCGCGGAAGGTGCCCAGTCCCGACTCGATGGCGGGCACCTTGGCGATCACGTCGTGGATCGTCTGGCCACGGGCGAGGCGGAACCGGGCGCGCCACCCCCAGACGTCCACGAGCGCGGACATGACCTGTGAGCCGGCCAGGCCGACCGCTCTGGCGACCTCGGGCCAGTCTTCGAGCTTGCGCTCGACCCGGACCCTGGCACGGCGGCGGTGGCTCGTCCACCAGGGAATCGCGGTTACCAGAGTGAGGATCGCGCCGAGTACTGGCATCGGGGGAGTGGCCGGGCCGATCGCGACTGCGGCGGTCAGCCAGCCACCTGCGGTCACCGTCGCCATCGCCGCGTAGGCGCGTCTCGCCGGGTGGTCGAAGAACGCCCACACGCGTCGTGCCCAGACAGGAGGAGGCACGGCCAGGGCAGCGAGCGCGGCCGTCGTCGCCACGGCGAACCATGGCCATGATCGAGAGTTGCTGTGATGGATCGCGGTGGCGATCAGCGCGGTCAGCAACGCGACCGCCAGCGGCGCGAGTTCGGAGCGGTAGCGCCACAGGAACCGGAATAGCTCACTCGCGGCGGAATCGGGTAGCTCATCGCCGGAGTTCAGCACGATCATCGGCTGATAGCCATCGTGGCTGAACCTCCTGGCATGTCGGCGTAGCTGTCGGCGGCTAGGGCGGCTGGTCACGGCCGCTCCGGTTCGTCGGGCGGCAACGAACCCTGCGCTCGAAGTTCGTCGCGCAGGTAGTACAGCGGGTCGGTCTCTCCGTCCCGGTTCGCGCCGAGCGTGGCACGCGCGGCGGCGGTGAGGTTGCCGAGGTCGGCGATTGCGCGGCCGAGTCGGCGTCGGAGCCGTGCGACATGCGCGGCTAGAGCGGGGATGAGATCCAGAGCGCGGATGATCGTTCTGCCTGAATCGGTGCGGTCGAGGCGGGAGAGGCGGGCGGCCGTGGCGGCCTGGTCGTAGGTCTTGGCTACCTCCTGGAGGTCAACGTCGGGGTAGTCGCGGGGCTGGGTCGTGGGGATCACCTCCTGTTGGTCAGAGCGTGGATGACCGAGGTCACGGTGGATCGGATCTCGGGTGCGAGGCTGCTGGCCGCCAGGTAGAAGCCGAACAGCGTGCAGGTCAGGCCGTGCCAGACCTTCATGCCGTTGTACTTGTGCAGCCACCAGACGAGGACGCCGAGCACGAGGACGAGCGAGATCGAGATAGCCAACGGGTCACCTCCTCTGGGTTGTGGTCGGCTTGCGGACTGACACGCCGAGGAGACGCCGGACCAGGGCCGCCGTGCGGGTCGGCGGCCGGCTGCTCAGCTCGTCTCCGGATGGCTCGTGCCGGATGCCCACGACGACGGCGGCGAGGGCGACCAGGATGAAGACGATCATGATCAGAACGGCGATAAGCAGGGCGGTCATCGCAGGTCATCGCGGTTGCTGGAAGCGGCGGCCGCAATCAGCCGAGCGCGGTCGCGGGAGAGGCGGCCGCGCCGGCGGCGGGACGGCTTGCCAGCGGAACCGGCCGTGCGCTTGCGCCAGGTCATTCCGGAGTAGCACTTGCTGCACATGCCGTACTGCCGTTCGGCGACCGCGCCGCACGGGCACGACCAGCTAGCGTCCTGGGCGAGGGTCTTTCGAGTCATGGTGGGCTCCTTTCACTCGGCTGCATTGGGGCGTTCCTCCCTTCCTGGCTTGGGGAGAATGTGCTGTTGTGCATGCCAGAATGCGGCGGAGTGTCAGGACGCGGTTACTACGCGGAAGGACCGGTACTGGACGTGACGGGACGTCCCTACTAAGGTGAAGCCGTCCTGTTACGTCCTGCTGGCTTGGGTGGAATGCCAAACGAGAGGCTGCGAGCGCTCCTTCTGGAGCGGGGGGAGACCCCCGCGAAGCTCGCCGAAGCCTTGCAGGTGGACAACAAGACGGTTGAGCGGTGGATCACCAGAGGGCGCGTCCCGTACCGGCGCCACAGGCACGCGGTAGCCGCGCATTTCGGCGTGGACGAGGTCTACATCTGGCCCGACGCCCTGGACCGCAGTGAGGTGGCAGCGGTCTCCGAGAGCGAGATCGTGGCGGTATGGCCGCACCGCACCGAAGTTTCCAGGGACGTGTGGGGACACCTGTTCTCGCATGCGGAGCACGAGATAGGCGTCCTGGTTTACTCGGGCCTGTTCTTGTCCGAAGATCCGGGTATCCAGCGGATATTCAAGGACAGGGCCAAGGCGGGCGTGCGTATCCGGATATTGCTCGGGGACCCGGAGAGCACGGTCGTGGCGGAGCGAGGCGAAGACGAGGGTGTCGGCGACGCCATGGCGGCGAAGATCCGCAACGCGCTGGCACTCTACCGTCCGCTACGTTCGCTTGATGCGGTGGAATTCCGGTTCCACCGGACGATTCTTTATAACTCGATTTACCGTGCGGATGATCAGCTCCTCGTCAACACGCATATCCAGGGCCTGACCGCCTCCTTCGCTCCCGTCTGGCATCTACGTAAGCTAGCGGGCGGCGAGCTGGCCAGCTTGTACATAGAGAGCTTCGAGCGTGTCTGGGAGACCGCCAAACCTGTGGAGCGGATCTAAGCGGTGGCCCGCAGGATCGACTACTACGACGACCCGGACGCGCCCAAGGCGAATAGCCTCGTCCCTTCCGTCAACGTCGTCGTGGTCAACGGTACGGGCGATATCCTGCTCATCCGCCGGTCTGATAACGACAACTGGGCAATCCCCGGAGGAGCCATTGACCTCGGCGAATCACTCGCCGATGCCGCGATCCGGGAGACCCTGGAGGAAACAGGGATCACCTGCGAGGTAACTGGGCTGGTCGGGATCTATACCGATCCCCGGCACGTGATCCTGTACACCAGTAACGGGGAAGTGCGGCAGGAGTTTTCCATCGTCCTCGTTGCCACAGCAGTAGGCGGCGAGCCGACGCCGAGCAGCGAGAGCAGCGAGGTCCGGTGGGTGCCGCGTGACGAGGTGGCGAGTTACCGGATGGATCGTTCGATGCGGCTCCGGATTGGGCACTACCTGGCCGGGCAAAGCTCTCCGTACCTGGCATAACTCGTTGAGATGGCCCCTACCGCGTCAATGATGAGCGGCGTTGCGCGGCGAATGGATCGACTCACCAGGTGATCTTCGCCGTAGCGCTCGTGTATCTCGGCTAGTCGGCTGGTCACGCTGATTGGGTCGCCGTCGGGACTGGTGGTCATGTCGCAGAACGTAAGCGCGCTGGCCAGTCCTGGTGGCGCGGGCGCGAATTCGCGGAACAGTGTGCGTGCTAGGCCGCGTTCGTCGGCTTCGATATGGGCGCACGAATGGTGCGCAACCAACCGGCAGAGCGTCTCGTCTGCGAGCTGGATGTCACGGAGGTAACGAGCACCGTCGAGCTGGTGCATTCCGGTCGCGGCCAGTGCCGGCAGATAGCCGATGTCGTGGACCCACGCCGCGGCTTCGACAATGTCGGCGTCTTCACCGAGCGATGACGCGATGGATCGAGCGCGCGCGGCGACGCCTTGGACATGCGCCCAGCGGCGGGGGAGGGGATTTTCGAGGAGGGTGCGGGCCAGGTCCCTGGCCCAGGGGGTTATGTGCGGCATGAGTTCTACGTTACGAGTGAAGCTCAGGGACATTCACGGACGTGGTCTCCCATCTCCAGACGTCTGAGACGTCCCTGGCCGTCCGGTCGAGACCTCCGGCCGTGGCAAGCACGGCCGGAGGTTTCGCTTATCCCGCCGCGCCGAAGGCGGGGCGTCTTCGAGCATCTCGGTGGCGGCATCCGGCTCGTATCCGAGGTCAATCAGCCTGGCGAGCGCGAGATCACGCGGAAGTACTGTAGCGACCACCAGGTTGCCGTTCTGCCACGCGTGAATTCGGTAGACCGATCCGTCAGGGGTGCCGAGCTTGTCCAGCACAACGCGTTCCGGTATCTCGGTCATGGCTGCCTGTCGGGCAGGCACAGGAACGCCTCTATCTCCGATGGATCATAGCGCCTGTTCCCGCCAGGAGTCTTGATGACCCGCGTTAGCCGTCCGGACCTGGCCCACCGTGAGACTGTCTTCACATCAACCTGAAACATTTGCGCGACCTGGCCTGACGTCAACCACTTTGGTGCACTGTGTTCGTCGGTGTTGGCCATGGCTATCGGCCTGTCATGCCGAGGTTGCGCACTTCTTCCCGGATCGCGCCCAGGCGCGCCTGCATTCTGGCCACGAACGGTTCGCTCGCGTCCAGTTGGTCGATCGCATGCTCAAGCCGGGCCCGCTCAGCGTCCAGATCCATGACCGACCGGCCAGCGAACGGCCGATCATCGGGGACCGCACGTCGTTTGGACTCAGCGTCGAGCGCGTCGCCGTAGCTTGCAATCAGGGTCGATGCCAGCGAGCCGCTAAGTGCCTGCGCGCCAGCTATGGTCAGCCCGTCGCGTGCCTGTTCCAGCTCAGCGATCGTCCGATCCCTGGCAAACCCTGCAGCTCTGTCGTCGCCTGGCCGATGACGGTCTGTCATCTGTCCCTCTCCTCGAAGTTCCGTGCGGGATCACGCGTCACGCGCGGACTACTAGGCGATCCGATCCGAACGCCTAGCGTGCGCCGAGACCCGTGCTTGTCCTTGAGTGACCAGCCTGGCGCGGAGGGTTGAACTTCTGTACCTCACCTAGGGACTTCTAGGGACTTCTTCTGTTAGCGTGAGAGCTGTCCTCGCGTGATAGGAGACGGGAAGGTTGAACGAGCCGCTACGTCGTGCCCTGTTGCGCGCACGGCTGCGCGAAGACGACGTAGCGGCACGGCTCAATGTGGATCCCAAGACTGTGCGTCGCTGGCTCAACGGTCGCGTCCCGTACCCGCGTCATCGCGCGGCGATCGCTGACCTCGTGGGCGCGGACGAGGCTGAGTTGTGGCCAGATGCGGGCGGACCACTCGCGGTAAGGATGCGGCCGGATGAGCTCGGGGCGGTATACGCGCATCGCTGGGCTGTTCCGCGCGACGTATGGGCGCGGTTCTTCGGCTCCGCCGAGCGAGAGATCGGCATCCTAGCCTACAGCGCTCTATTCCTCGCCGAGGACGCGGGAGTCCTGCGCATCCTCGGCGAGAAGGGCAGCCGTGGCGTCGTGATTCGGATCGTGCTGGGAGATCCGGAGTCTCCGCAGGTCGCTGAGCGCGGCGAGGAGGAGGGCATCGGCGAAGCGATGCCTGCCAAGGTCCGCAACGCGATCCAGCTGTATGAGCGGTTGCGTCAGGTCGAGAACGTCGAGATCCGGCTTCATCAGGCTGTTTTGTACAACTCGATTTATCGTGCCGACGACAGGTTGATGATCAACCAGCACGCCTACGGCGTACCGGCCGCGCACTCCTCTGTCCTTTGTCTGGCAAGAAGCGAGATGGGCGACATGGTTGACGCCTACCTCGGGAGCTTCGAGCGCGTCTGGGCTCACGCTCGGGAGGCGTGGTTACAAGGCGGTGCCCCGAGTCGCAACTAAGTTCGTGGCTCCGCTGGCGCTGATCAGCGAGTTCGCATCGATGTCGGCTCGATCGGGCGGTTGCCTGTGTGATTGCATGATTGCCCCTATGCCCTCTACGAGATGAAGCCTGGCGAGTTGTTGCTGGCGAGCTTGCTGTTGTGCATCGGCGACTGCCGTCTCTCATCCCGGTCGCGCATGAAGCCGGCCGATGTTTGCTTGCGTCGCGATGAAGATGGGAGCGAAATCCGAACCTTCTATCGACTACTATTGTCTGCGCGATCTGCGGATCAGTACCGACATGTCGTAGTAGAACACGCTAGGTTGCGTTAGCATGAGGTTTCGCGCTCACGGAGGAGGGGTCGATGGCGGATGGCCTGTCGATTCGCAAGGTAATAGAGCGCATCACATCTGGTTCGATTCGGATACCAGCCTTCCAGCGGGGGTTCGTGTGGGATGCAGAGCGAGTCGCATACCTCATGGACTCAATCTACAAGGGTTATCCTTTCGGTGCCATCATCCTGTGGCGGACGAAAGAAAAACTCAGCTCCGAACGAACTCTAGGCCCGTTCGAGCTGCCCGAACGAGAGCCCGATTATCCTCTAGACTATGTTCTGGACGGCCAGCAGAGAATTACTTCGATCTTCGGCGTCTTTCAAAGTGAGCTTCAAGCTAGTGGTGATGATTCGTGGACCCATATTTACTTTGATATGGGTGCAACGGCGGACCTACAGGAAAGCCAGTTCTTGGCTCTAGAAGTTGATGCAGTAGAACCTGCCAGGCATTTTCCTATCAATACCTTTTTTGATGTTACAGCATATCGTCAAGCCACTAAGAAGCTAACAGAATCTCAAGCGATCCAGATAGACTCCGTGCAGGCAAAATTCAAGGAGGCGGTAATTCCTACACAAGAAATCGTGACTGATGACCGATCGAAGGTGGCGATCGTATTCGAGCGTGTAAATAGACTTGGAGTCGAACTTGATGTCTTCCAGCTACTGACTGCGTGGACGTGGAGCGAAGATTTCGACCTCCAGCAGCGCTTCGGCGAGCTCACCGATGTATTGGGCCCCCATGGCTTCGGTGAGGTTGCTGAGGACACCAATCTCCTGCTTCGCTGCTGTTCGGCAATCGTAGCAGGAGACGCGTCTCCGACGGCATTTATAAACCTCAAGGGAAGCGACGTCCGCGATCGTTTTGACGCTATAGAGAACGGCATCAAAGGCGCCATTGACTTCCTCAGGAAAAATCTCAATGTCGAGGCTCTTTCGAATTTGCCTTATCCTGCGGCGCTGGTCCCGCTCGCTGTGTTCTTTGCGATAAATAGCTCGCCGACGGATGAGCAGCGGGAAATCCTTGCGAGATGGTTCTGGCGCTCGTGTTTCTCGCGGAGATATAGCGCAGGTGTCATTAGAAATCTAAATCGGGACATAGAAGAAGCGGCAGCTCTTCGCGAAGGTCGCTCTACCGCATTGGCGGATTTCACTGTAGACGTTGAGCCTGATTTCTTCAGCCAAACCTTTACTTTCGGTACGGTCAACACCCGTACGTTTATTCTATTGTTGGCGCAATCGCGACCGCTTAGTTTCGTGTCCGGTACCCCGGTAACGCTTTCGAAGGTCCTGCAAGCATATAACCGCAACGAGTTCCATCACCTCATGCCACAGGCTTTTCTGAAGGATCTTGGCGCTACGCCAAAGCAGATAAATCCTCTGGCGAATTTCGCAATCATATCTGCCAGTGACAATAAAATACTCGGCGGCTATCCGCCGAGTGAGTATAAAGCCAAGATGCCGGCCGCAAAGATAAGTCTCATACTGAGCCGTGCGCTATGTCCGGAAGTACTATTTACTGATCATTATGAAGACTTTATCGAAGCGCGCAGCGCGAGGCTGGTCCAAGAAGCCCGTGCCGTAATGGGGATCACGGGTGCAGTAAAACTAACCGGCACCGGTGCTCTGCAAGCGTAGTCAGCGGACCAAGGACTAGCTTCGTCGGGGGCCCCTAGATTTCCAGCTCCGAACGCGGCGGCGATCGCCTCGCCGTCTGGGCGTGCCAATACCCGCCGGAACGTTCGACCACAGCGCTGCTTGACGCCCTACCTGGGTTGTACTGAGCGTGTCTATGTGGGGGCTCGCGCGTTGCCATTACAAAGACGACAATGGGAGGCACATAATCGAGAAACAATCTCGTGCAAAACAGCATACATACCCTGCGGTTTTACGGTTCTTTCGACCATCTTGTCCAAGACGACATTGGCAAAGGACCCTGCTTCTACGCGGCCACCTAGCACCTTGTGCGCGTACTTCTTCAGGATCTCTCTACCGGGAAATTCCTTCTGCCAGATTCCGTTTTCAAGCGCAGTAGTTAGTGTAACTCGATATGCGTCGGCTCGGCTGGTGAGGTCCTCCAGCGTCAAGCGCCCAGCAACATCGTTCAGTCGGCCCACCGACTCCGTTATGGATGGCAGTATGTCCTTAGCCGGATCAGTTGTTTTCGGACTGGCGCCGAGGTTAATAGTACTAACGAGCTCCGAGTTTACCTCTGCTCTTAGTCTTTCTAGGACTAGGCTATCGATCAGTTCGCCCGCGAAATCACGTAGGGCATCCGATACCGCTTCGTCGCTAGAGTAAGTCTCTTGTCCGGTCAAAGACCTGGTCGCTGCACGTATACTTCCGGGGTCTAGCAAGTAATTCTCAATATGATAAACGTCCCAACTAAACTCTGCTGCGCCGGGCTCTGGGATGAGTACGGGATCTGAGTCTTTATCAACGATAGCAAAAAACCGATTCTTCGCGACAGTGGTGAACGCTTCGTTACTGAGCACCGAGTAGAGATCCCTTACGCGCTGCTTGTGGCCACCGCTAACGAGGTTGACGTGCCGAACAAGTTCAGGAAAGAGTCTCCGTACTACAGTAACGTCAAACCCCACGGCAGCCTTGCCCTCTAGTATGACGACCTTACCATGCGGTCTATAGGAAGCTAGATCCCCCACAAGCGCGAGGGTCGCTCTCTCGACGTCATCATCAGCCACTATCTCGACCGCCTGATTGGTCCTCTCGCCGAGCGCAAGGGCGGGAAGCATTTGGTAAACTCGATAATTGATGTTGCCCACAGCTTGACGAAGGAGAGTGTCAGAGTGGGTGACAAGCCACAGTTGATTGTGCTGGGTAAGTCCAAGATGCCGATAGTAGAAGTCAGTAAATCCCTGAATTAGACTTGGATTTAGGTGCAACTCCGGTTCGTCAAGCAATATCATGGAATTCTTCGGTACCCCGGTCCGGAGCTTGAGATAGCCGTACAGGATCTCCTTTTCGCCGGAGCTTAGCTCATCAATGTCATGTTGCTCTCCAGAGACGAGCCGCACCGGAAACTCCAGCGCACCGTGAGACTGAGGCCTAACGCCTTCGTAAGTCTTATCGGGAAAGAACGTCTGAAATAGCTCCGTCAACGCAGAATTCAGATCATCCTCTTCGAATGGATTGCCTGATTGCGTGGCGATGAGGTTCCGCAAGTAGCTGCTTGCCAGCTCGGTTTTCACATTCTGATATTTATTTTGCGCGTTGTATAGACGTTGTTGCCGCCGCTGTTCCTCAAATGCTTTTGCGTCAAGGTTGACGCCGCCAACGGCCTGACGAGCGTAACTGCGGGAAGCGCTATGATATTCGATTACACCTAGATGGTCCGGCTCGTGGGCCTGGAATGCGGCTTCTGCCACTTTGGAATTTGCAGTCTCAAGGTCCCCGTTTGGTGATACCTGAAGCGCGAGACGATGTAGTCCGGCGTTCGCTAGCTCAGAGCGGACTTCTTCCGCCAGCTTGTTAGTCGTCGCTATAAGTTGCGGCTGCAAGTGTCGCAACTGGGTCGCTACTGACAGTCGGCTGAAAGTATAAAAATCCACGGGTTGGCCGGTAATTTCTTGCCACGCCACCGGTTGGACGAGGGCTTCGGCATTCTCCTGCATGAAGCGAACTTCGGAGTCGGCAAAGGATATGGTGGCTTCGATGCGTATCGGCAACGCGGGATTACGGAAGAGCTTAGCGAGGCTTCGCCAATCTTGAAGATTGATGGCGAATTCGCCAAACCATTGATGGTATTCATTGGCGGCATATCCACCGTAGACGGACTTTAGCAAGCGAATGGCGTCAAATACGCAGCTCTTTCCGCACCCGTTCTGTCCCGCAATGACCACAAAGCTTGGCAGGTCGTCGATCTCGAACAGCTTGACGGCGCGGAGATTGGCAATACTGAGACTGTGAAATCTCACGAATGGTGTCCCCCTGCTGCTATGAACGTCAAACGTGCCAACTTGTCCGTTGTATCTGGTCGGCGGTTTGCTAACCGACATGGTAACCCCGAACGTCTTGTCGCGAGGACGGTATCGCCGGGTGTCCCGACGAGTAGTGCCCAGATGAGACGTCACAGGCGTCTGCCCGCCATGGGACATCCGGTGGAGCAGTGCCAATCCAAGTGCCAACGACCCCCGTCGGAGCTGGACGTGGGCCGACGTCATCCGGTCGCGTTACGGCTTCGACCAGCCGTAACGCGACCGATTCGAACCATCGCAGACGAACCCGGCAGACATGGCATGCAAGAGGTCAGGGGTTCGAATCCCCTAAGCTCCACACTTTGAGTCCGAGCAGTGCAGTAAATTAAAGCGCTGCTAATTTCGAACCTTACATCGGCGATGATGCCTTGCCGTCTCGACCGCTCTAGCTGTTTGCGCAGGTCAGGGGACTTCAATGGCATGCTAGTGAGCGCTTGCGTGTTCTGCAAGCGGTCACAATTCGTCTCCGTGGGCTTCCGGACGTCATCACAGGTAGGCGAAGGTGCAGGTCGCCCGTTGTTACCTGGGCTTTGCAAGGGAGCCAAAGTGACAGTCGGGATAGCGCTGTTTGGCGTACATGCCGTGTGCCGTGAGGGAGCCGAACCGGGCGGTCATTCCCACTAACGGTACTGCGTC
>Ga0070735_10003607_pt1 | contig 13478 bp, 14 predicted proteins | sample Coa_R1_FD_66443 | JGI IMG/M metagenome (GOLD analysis project Ga0070735, IMG submission 66443) | Surface soil microbial communities from Centralia Pennsylvania, which are recovering from an underground coalmine fire - Coalmine... | ecosystem: Environmental > Terrestrial > Soil > Unclassified ...
GGCGCAGACCTTCTGATCGAGGCGGTCGCCCGGCTTCACGCCGATGGTCATCCGGTGACCTTGACGATTGCCGGCGACGGCGAAGAGGGCGGCGCTTTGCGCAGCCAAATCGATCGACTCGGTCTGGCCGGCTCCGTCCGCTTCCTCGGACACGTCAAGGCACGCTTCGGCTTCTCCAAGGGCAAGCTTCTCGTGGTCCCCTCGCGCGGCGATTCCATGCCTTACGTCGTGATCGAAGCGGCCGCGGCCGGAACTCCGATGATTGCGGCAAATGTCGGTGGTATCCCCGAAATATTTGGACCGCATACCGACGCGCTATTTGTTCCCAATTCGGTGGGAGCGATGGCGGATGCGATCGAGACGGCGCATGACGATCCCGCGACCGCCACGGCGCGCGCCAAAGCGCTTCGCGAGCGGATATTCATGCACTTTTCGCAAAAAACCATGGTCGAAGGGGTTTTAAGCGGCTACCGCGACGCATTTGCCGAACGTTAAATGCTTTAACCGTTTCTTACCGCCGATAACCGTTTCTTCCGATTTGTCATCTAAGCCGATGATGAGAGCTTTTGCGCCGCTCGCATTTGTTTGGATATCTGTGGCAAGACGGATTTAACAACAGTGGAACCGGTTAACGCACGTTCGATGCTTGATGCCGCCGCCGCGGCCTCTGTTGCTGCCTCCGCCGGGCCGCCGCCGCTCGAACGGCGCCGCAGGCTCTCGCGGGCCGCCCTAGCCGTCGCCAATGAGAAAGTGCGCCGCGCCTATTCGCCCGTTGTCATCACGGGTGTGATACGCGTTGCCGATTTCATCATGCTGAGCACGCTCGGCATCGGGCTTTATTTTGGCTATGTGGTTCCGCTCGGCGGTTTTCGCTGGGAATATATCGCCGCCATCTTGGCGATGACGCTATCCACCGTGATCTGTTTTCAGGCCGCCGACCTCTACGACGTCCAGATTTTTCGCGGTCAGCTTCGCCAAATGACACTCTTGATCTCATCCTGGGCGTTTGTTTTTCTAATGTTCATCGGCGTCTCCTTCTTCGCCAAACTCGGCCATGAAATATCCAGGTTGTGGCTTGCCGCCTTCTTTCTGATCGGCATCGGAGTCCTGATCGCTGCCCGACTGTTTCTGCGCATGCTCGTGCGGCACTGGGCGCGCGAGGGAAGGCTCGATCGCCGCACCGTCATCGTGGGATCGGACGAAAGCGGTGAAAAATTGATCGAAGCTCTGAAGGTTCAAGCCGATTCCGACATCGACATCCTCGGTGTGTTTGACGACCGCAACGACAGGCGCGCGCTCGAGACCTGCGCCGGCAAACCGAAACTCGGTAAGGTCGACGATATCGTCGAATTCGCACGGCGCACCCGTGTTGATCTCGTGTTGTTCGCGCTGCCGATTTCGGCGGAAACGCGAATTCTCGAAATGCTCAAAAAGCTGTGGGTCCTGCCGGTGGACATCCGCCTCTCTGCTCACAACAACAAGCTCCGCTTCCGTCCCCGCTCCTACTCCTATCTCGGCAAGGTGCCGACCCTCGACGTGTTCGAGGCGCCGATCACCGACTGGGATTTGGTGATGAAATGGACGTTCGATCACGTGGTCGGCGCCATCCTCCTGTTGCTGGCGGCCCCCGTCATGGCGCTGGTTGCGATTACGATCAAACTCGACAGTCCCGGCCCCGTATTGTTCCGCCAGAAACGCTTCGGATTTAACAATGAGCGCATCGACGTCTTCAAATTTCGATCGCTCTATCACGATCAAGCCGATCCGCTCGCCGCCAAGGTCGTGACCAAGAATGACAGCCGCGTTACCCGCGTCGGCCGTTTCATCCGCAAAACCAGCCTCGACGAGCTGCCGCAATTGTTTAACGTCGTCTTCAAGAGCAATCTTTCGCTCGTCGGCCCCCGCCCGCATGCGGTGCAGGGAAAACTGCAAAGCCGATTGTTCGACGAGGCCGTGGACGGCTATTTCGCGCGACACCGCGTCAAGCCGGGCATTACCGGTTGGGCGCAAATCAACGGTTGGCGCGGCGAGATCGACAATGAAGAAAAAATCCAGAAACGTGTCGAATTCGACCTCTATTACATCGAAAACTGGTCGGTCCTTTTCGATGTCTATGTTCTTCTCAAGACGCCGCTGGCGTTGCTGACGAAAAACGAAAATGCTTATTGAAGCCTCTTGAATTTCGTGGCCCGGTTGACGTGAGTTGAGTATGTCGATGGACTATGCGGCGACAGCGGGAAATTACCAAGCGATCACGGCCGTCCCGCGCCTGTTGGCGCTGCAGCGTATGCTGGTATGGTTGGTGGCGGCGAGCGGCGCGATCGTTTTTATCGAACCCAGCCCTTACGAGCTGATGACGCTCATAGCCGCCGTCATTTTCATCTCAACGGGCTTACGAATGCGGCTGATACTGGTTCCGCCGCTGATGCTGTTGTGTCTGACCAATCTCGGCTACAGTGTCGGCGCCATTCCCTTTTTCGATAAACCTGAAGTCGCAAGCTGGATTGCAACCTCCTGGTATATGGCCGTGACGGTCATGTTCTTTGCGCTTATCTTGTCGCAGGACACGATGGCGCGGCTTAACATGCTTCGGCACGGCCTGATCGCCGGCGCCTTGATCGCCGCAACCTCAGCCATTGCCGGTTATCTGGACCTCGTTCCGGGCGGACATGATCTGCTCACGCTTTACGGACGCGCGCGCGGCACCTTCAAAGACCCGAACGTGCTGGGCGCGTTCCTGATCCTTCCTTCCTTGTTCGTCCTGCAAAGCGTCGTCGCCGACAGTCTGGGAAAATCAATTCGCAGCGCGATCGCGCTCGGTGTCATGGCGCTGGCCGTGCTGCTCGCTTTCTCGCGAGCCGCCTGGGGCGGGCTTGCGATCACTTCGGCCTTCATGCTCGCCTTGATGGTGCTGACCAGTCAAACGCGCGCCCAACGCTCGCGGATCGTTTTGATGTCAATCGCCGCGATCGTCTCCCTCGCAGTGCTGATCGCTATTCTGCTATCGTTCGACTCGATCGCGGAGATGTTTCGACAGCGCGCGAGCTTCGACCAAAGCTATGACGAGGGCCGCTTCGGCCGATTTGGACGGCATCTCCTTGGCGCCGACATGGCGCTCGACCTACCGTTCGGAATCGGTCCCTTGCAATTCCACAATTACTTTCCCGAAGACACCCACAACTCCTACCTGAATGCCTTTATGTCCGGTGGCTGGCTCGCCGGCATTTGCTATCCGACGCTGATCGCCATGACCGTGGTCATGGGAATCAAACACATCTTCACGCCCGTGCCTTGGCAGCGCACTTATCTGGCGATCTTCGCCGCGTTTCTTGGCACCGTTGGCGAAAGCTTCGTGATCGATACCGATCACTGGCGTCACTTCTGGATGATGTTGGGCGCGATGTGGGCCATGTTCGCCGCGGCACAACCTTATAGGACTCCGCCATATCCTTTGCGACATCAGGACTCGACCTGAAAAGTCAGCCCGGCATGATCGACCAACCGCCGGATGAGTTTATGCCGCATGGCGGCGCCCGGCGTCCAAATCCCTGCGGGAAGGTCGGACGTCTCACGCAGCAAACAAATCGCGCATTCGGCAATCATCTTCGCGGTCGAGCCGTAACCGGGATCGCGATCGCCTTTGACCGATGCGCGAACCTGTCGGCCATCCGAGGCGCTCGCCACGTATAAAAGATCGTAGCGGCCGCTTTCGCGCTCTTCTTTCGATGGCCCTTCGCCCGGCTTGGGCGCGTTCGGTCCCGTCTTTTCTTTGTTGGCGGCGATCACGCGCTTGGCGTTGGCCTCACCGTTTTCGCCGGGGCCGGTGAGCACCATTTCGTCATAGACGAAATCTTTCCCGTAAGGAAAACCCATCAGCATGTTGGAGCGGTGAACGTTGCGCGTGTTGATGGCGGCCATCATGAAGGGGGCGGCCCAGGATTGAAGATCTTCTTCATAGGCGGCCTTGTTGCCGCGCGGCTGCTTTGGTCCCTCAAATCCGGGTGTTAACGCGAACGGATCGTTGAGAATGGCGACAAGGCTGAGATCTTTGGCGACCGCATCGAATGTCGCCTTCGCGCTCGCCGCGGTGCCGCCGGAAAGTGTGCCGCGCATGTCGCGCACCCGTCCCTTGACGCGGGAGGCCGGCGCGCCAAACACGCGTTTGGCTTCTTCCTGAACGAAAAAAGTACCGAGCTCGAAAGGAACCGAATCAAATCCGCAGGAAAAAACGATACGCGCACCGGACGATTTAGCCGCCGTTTCATGGGCCTCGATCATGTGGCGCATCCAAATGGGCTCGCCGCAGAGGTCAAGATAATCGGTGGCGGAAGCCACGCAAGCCGCCAGCAACTCCGATCCATAGAGCTGATATGGACCGACCGTCGAGATCACCGACTTGGTTTGGTCCACCATCGCCTTCAGCGACCCGATATCGTTCGAATCGGCTGCGATCAGCGGTGTATCAGTGGGCGCGCCGATCGCCGCGCGCACGGACCGAAGCTTGTCCATGCTGCGCCCCGCCATCGCCCATTTCAATGACGCATCGTTTTTGTAATGCGCGGCGAGATATTCGGCGACAAGTTGCCCCGTGAATCCGGTTGCGCCATAAATCACGATGTCGAAGTTCGACGACGATTTCATTCGTGGATCCTGTCTTCCTGTCATTGCGAGCCAACGGGTCCGCGCAACGACGATGTCTCGCTATTCGCTTCAGAACAAATCATTTCTTGCCGTAGGAGACGCCCATGCCGGCGCGCGCATCGCTCTGGATACCATAGGGCGCGATCGGATAACGCAAGCCGTTTTTCGCAAGCTGCTTCATGCCCTCGACCGCTTTGGCAAGATGCGAAGGCTTGAGCGCCATCAGCATTTCCTCGTCGGGAACGCCGCCATAACGCCGCTCGGCAAAACAAGGCAAGGAAAGACTGGGCTCGCCGGTCTTTAGCGCCCGCCCCCATGAATCGGCGCAAGCGGTTTCACCAACCACACCCCATTCGAACTTCTTATATCCCGTATATTGCAGGCCATTGATCAGGATGATCATCTGCCCGGGCGTCGCATAGACCAAGCAAATGTCCGGCGGATTGAGCCGGCCACTCGCCAGCGGGCTGACCGCCATCGCCCGATAGGTGCCGAAGGGCACAATGTCGAGGGCTTCCTGACGTTTGCGCGCATCTTCCGCGGTGCCGTGCCAGACGCCGACATAATTTTCACCCGCAAGCCATTTCTCGTCCTGAGGGCCAAGCCCGATCACCGCGCGACATTGCGCGCCCGCAAGATCGTCTCCGGTAATGCCGACCGTCCATCCTAGCCGCGAGGCCATGCTGACGATCTGGTCGGTGGTGTGAATCGCGGTCGGCCGCCTGATCTTCGGGATCGCCGCCATTTCCTCGATGGAAGTAAACATCTTCAATCCAATCACGGTCGTCATCAAACGAAGAAGACCATTGAGATCGGCCACCATGCCGGCTGGATCGAACGGTTCAGTCGGCGTTTGCTGTTGCATGATTTTTACTCCGAGACAGGCTTTTTAAATTTGCGCCGCGATCGCCAAGCCGGGATTAGGGGCCCGGCAGCAAATTATCGATTTTGCCCACCGCCCAGTAAACGGCAAGGCCGATCCACTCCCGGACCGCCACGTCGGTGCGTTCCAGTCCGTCGAGTGCGGAAAAAGAAACCGCGAAGAGGTGACGTCTTCCACGAAGCCGCCAATCCACCGGGTAGGCTTCGACCGCAAATCCGGCTTTACGAAACAGCCCCATCGAGCGCGGCATATGAAAAGCCGACGTTACCAAGAGCCAGCGCTCGCCTGGTTTTGGGTTGGCGGCGACCTTGGCATAGGCGGCATTTTCGGCCGTGTTGCGCGAATTTCGTTCCGCGATCAGGCGTTCTCTGGCGATGCCGAAATTTTCAAACGCCGACAGAGCAAAATCGGCTTCTTTCGCGGAATCATCCGAGATCAAATTGGCGTTGCCACCGGCATAGACGATGCGGACCTTTGGGTATTGTCGTGCCAGCATAGCCGCCGCCACAAAGCGATCGGCCGAACGGGTGAAGGCGGCCCTGCCCTGGGCAGCCGACTGGTCGGGATCGATCGCTCCCCCAAGAACAACGATGCCGTCGGGGGAGCCGCGTGAGGGATCCCAGGGCGGGAAACGCTGCTCCAGCGGCGCGATCAATAATTTCCCAATCGGTGAAAAACCGCACAGCGCCAGAAGCAAAACCGAAGCCGTCAACAGCCGGCGGCCTAACGCCGCCCGGCGCGTTCGCAACAGGAGCGCTCCCACGACAACCGCGACGATCAAGACATTGACCGGCAGCAGGAGAATGCCCAGCGTCTTTGAAAGGAAAAAAAACACAAGCATTCTCCTTATGCGTCACACTATAATACCCAATTCAGCCTCATACGCGCCCCCGCTCCAATCCAGAAGCCCCGACATGAAGCATCATCACTTACGTTCAAGCCCCGAAACCTGCCATTGGGGCTTCTTCGAAGCAAAACTGCGGCCCGTTCTCACCGTCGAAAGCGGCGACGAGGTCACGATCGAGACCATCAGCGGCGGTCCCGAGGTCGTCCCCGACCGCAACCGATTTCACGTCCCGCCGGAGCTTGCCGACGTCCACGCCAAAAGCGAGCGGATGGTACCGGGCCATATTCTCACCGGGCCGGTTGCGATTGCGGGTGCTGAACCCGGTGACGTGCTCGAAGTCGAGATTCTCGACGTCCAACTACGCCAGGACTGGGGCTACAATCTCATCCGCCCTCTCGCCGGCACGCTGCCGGACGATTTTCACGAGCCGCGGCTGATCAATATCCCGCTGGACCGAACGCGGATGACGGCCGCCTTGCCATGGGGACTCGAACTGCCGCTGGCGCCGTTTTTCGGGGTGATGGGGGTCGCGCCGCCGCCGGCCTGGGGCCGCATTTCCTCGCTCGTTCCGCGTGCGATGGGCGGCAATCTCGACAACAAGGAGCTCACGCCGGGGGCGAAACTCTATCTGCCGGTTTTCGTGCCGGGCGCGCTGTTTTCCTGCGGCGATGGACACGGCGTGCAGGGCGATGGTGAGGTTTGCGTCACCGCGATCGAAACCGCCTTGCAAGGACGTTTCAAATTCACGCTGCGCCGGGATTTACGCTTCAACTATCCCCGCGCGGAAACGCCGACGCATTACATGACGATGGCAATGGACCCGGACCTCGATCAATGCGTGGTGCGGGCCTTGCGCGACATGATCGCGCTGCTTGGCGAGAAGCGAAACCTGTCGCGGGAAGATGCCTATACGCTGTGCAGCCTAGCCGCCGACTTGCGGGTGACACAGACGGTCAATGGTTCCAAGGGAATCCATTGCATGATCGAAAAGACCATCGTTCACGGTTGAGAAAGGCTCACCCTCCAAAGCCCGCCCATCACGATGGGCGGGCTTTGGATGCCGCCTAAAGCGCGATGAGATTTGGATGAATCGTCATCGCGCTTTAATTCTTTGTTTGAGCATGATCTTTTCGGAAAACCGCTACACACTTTTCCGGATCATGCTCTAATTTGCCGTGCTGGCCTTGGTCCGCTTGGCTGGAGGGTCCTTGACCGCGGGTTTCGGCGCCTCAACCGCACGCGCGCCTCCCCATGGGTCAGCCGGCGGCTTATCGGGAATGTTGCCGAGCGACCTTTTATAGGCGCTGTCGGTGGCCTTTTCGGATTGAATCTCAGTGGGCGATTTTGGCGGATCGGTCGGCGGCGGAGGCTTGGCCGTTTGCGCAAGCACCGGTCCCGTCAGCAACAGCATCACCATGGCAGCGGCGCGAAGAACCCTCATTCAAAGAAACTCCCACGTTTTATTTCTTCGTATCCAATGTACCGATTCTCAGGCAATTTTGCAGCCCGATTGGGGCACGATTTGCCGCACATCGGCCTGCCGAGGAAAATGCCGAAATGGTATTATGGTCCGGGTTCCTCTTCCAGCCGGCCCTTTAAGTCCTCGGGCGGTATTGCCGCGAAGCCCGCCAAAAACTGGTATTAGCCCGAGAGAAGGAGACGCTGTCCCTATGCGAAAGATCGGGTTCAAAGCGCTCGCGGCGTTGCTGACCATGGGGCGCCACGCCAAACGGCCCATCAATTCGACATTAGCGATCGCCATCATCTCGACGATGGTCACTTTTGGCCTTGTCGCACTTTACCTGACGCGATGATTTAACGGCGGCACTCAAGCTATCTGGCGGCCGACGGCCCTGCCAAAACGATTGACGGAGGGGGTCAGGGATTTCCGCTTGGGCCTTTCGGCTGCCGCTCGTTTTACGGGCACCTTTGTTGCTTCTTCAGGCGCGTCGGAATCGGCGGCCTCGTTCATGGCCGCGACCATTTCATCGAGAACGAGCGCATACTCGCCGCCGCCTTCTCCGCCAACAATGTCCTGCGCCTCCAAGGCGTTTTTCGCCAAGACAGGATCATCCATGGCCGGCACCAGCGCACCATGATCGAAACGCGCGCGTTCCAATTTCTCGCCGATGAACCAAACGCAGAGTATGCCCGTTACCTTATTGTCATCGAAAATATCGGTGTTGACGGTGTCCACCGTCATGACCGGACTGCCGGATTTCAGGACGACAAGATCGCCAGACTTCAAAATCGTCATCGGCATATCCCGTCGTCAGAAAAAAGGTGCTTGTCAGTGAGAAGAATCACACGGGAATGACCATATCAAATTGTCACGAACCCATCATCGGCGCGGGTCGGTGACAGCCTCACGGCAAGGCGCGTGACCGGCGCGTCAGCATGCCGTCGGGCCCGGTCAGGCACAACCGTAGTTCCACGCTCTCCCAAACAAGGCGCCAACGCATCACAAAACTTAAACATAGATTATCATGATGATCTGATTCGCGGCACGAACATTGCTTTACATAGACCGGCTGAAAAACTTTGGAGTGTGGCATGAAACGCCTCGTCCTTTGTACAGCGTTCGGTTTCCTGATGGGTGTAGCGAGCGCCCGTGATTTCGGGCAGTGGGAAGCGACAGATCCAGAAGTGCGTGAATGGTACCGCGCCTTGATGCAGCCGGATAACCCCGCCGTTTCCTGTTGCGGCGAAGCCGATGCCTATTGGGCGGACTCCTTCGAAGTCGAGGGCGACAAATATGTGGCGATTGTCACCGATTCCCGTCCCGACGGGCCATTGCGCCGCAAGCATGTCGATGTTGGAACCAAGATCGTGGTACCAAACCACAAGCTGAAATACGATCAGTCCAACCCGACCGGCCATGGAATCATTTTCCTGAGCCGCGGCGATTACGTCTATTGCTACGTTGCGCCCGGCGGCGTCTGATTCCGGCATAGAACAGCAAAAGCTGCATGCAGTGCGGCGGCGCGTGGTTTCCTGCGCCCGTTTGCTGCCATATCAACCCCGCGGTTGTCGCAACGCCGCAAACGGAATAAATCTTCCCCTCCTCCGGGGAAGACATCACAATGCCGCCACCGCAAACCATCCTGACCTGGAGCGTCGTTGCGCTGGCGACCGGAGGCGTCATCGCCAGGCCCTTCCGCCTTCCGGAAGCGATCTGGGCGCTCGCGGGCGCGGCCACGCTGGCGCTGTTCGGAATCCTGCCGATCGGCGATGTGCTTTCCGGCGCCGCCAAGGGCATCGATGTCTATCTCTTTCTGATCGGCATGATGCTGATTGCCGAACTCGGTCAGCGCGAAGGCCTGTTCGATTATCTCGCGGCGTTCGCCGTCGAACATGCGCGCGGCTCGCCGCGACGGCTCTTCCTTCTGGTCTATGGGGTCGGCGTCCTCGTGACCGTGTTTTTGTCGAATGACGCGACCGCGATCGTGTTGACCCCGGCGGTCTACGCCGCCACCCGCGCGGCGGGCGCCAATCCGCTGCCCTATCTTTTCGTCTGCGCTTTCATCGCCAACGCCGCGAGCTTTATGCTGCCGATCTCAAATCCCGCCAATCTCGTCGTCTTCGGCGCGCGCATGCCCGGGCTTGCCGAATGGTTGCGTCAATTCGCCCTGCCATCGGTGGCGGCCATTGTCATGACCTATGTCGCTCTTCTGATCACGCAACGCCACGCGCTGAGAGAGGAAACTCTTCAAGCCCGCGTCCCCACGCCGCATTTGAGCCGCGGCGGAAAGCTTTCCGCCGCCGGAATAGCGGCGATCGGGATCATATTGGTGACAGCCTCGGCATTCGACGTTCAATTGGGCTTGCCGACTTTCATCTGCGGTACGCTCACAACCGCAGCCGTGCTTTCGCTCAGCCGGCAATCGCCATGGCCGATACTGGGCGGCGTTTCCTGGAGCGTCATTCCGCTCGTGGCCGGGCTATTTGTCATGGTGGAAGCGTTGGTGCGAACCGGCGCGATCGGCGATCTCGACGCGCTGCTTCATGACGCGATGGCCCGCTCACCCTCCGCAGCGGTATGGGCTGTCGGCTTGATCACGTCGGTTGCCGTCAATGTTGCTAATAATCTGCCGGTCGGGCTTGTTGCGGGCTCGGTCGCGGCGAGCAACCAATTGTCGCCTCAAATCTCCGGAGCGATATTGATCGGCGTCGATCTCGGGCCGAACTTCTCGGTTACCGGTTCACTTGCGACCATCCTGTGGCTGGTCGTCTTGCGGCGGCGGAAGATCGAGGTCACGGCTTGGCACTTTTTGAAAGTGGGCCTGCTCGTGACCCCGCCGGCGCTGGTCGTGGCACTGGCTCTTCTGCGGTAATTTAATTTTTTGATGAATTGGTCGGAGCGAGAGGATTTGAACCTCCGACCCCTAGTCTCCCAGACTAGTGCGCTAACCGGGCTGCGCCACGCTCCGATGCCGTTCCCTTAGCTTCGATCAGGCTGGCGTGCAAGCTGGACGATCCGGCGGTGGCACCCTTTCTCAAGGTCCAGGGGGCGCGCTTCAACCATCCTTGAGTGCTGTGTCCAGCAACCGCCGGCAGGCGATCAAATCTTCCAAAACGCCCTTCAGCCGCGCCACGTCCATGATGGGCGCAAGCTCCGCGACGCCCGGAATAGCGTCTTCTTCGTCGCCCTCGGGATCCCGCCTGCGGCCCCGTTCCGCGAGCCGGGGAACCCCGCTTTCTTCGGCGCTGTCATAATCGTCGTCGTCAAGATCGATGGGACTGGAAAAATCCTCATCGTGTTCCAGGACGCTTTGCCCGATCACCTCTTCGATCGCGCCGAACGAGGCAATAGCGGAGGCATCGGCGAGCCGCTGGACGGAGCCGATGCCGTGCTCCTTCAAAATCCGCTGCACACCGCGGATGGTGTAACCTTCGCTATAGAGCAGGCGGCGGATGCCTCGAAGCAGATCGACATCGTCGGGGCGATAATAGCGGCGTCCTCCGCTTCGCTTCATCGGTTTGATCTGAGAAAATCGCGTCTCCCAGAACCTTAGGACATGCTGAGGAATATCGAGATCGCTGGCGACCTCGCTGATGGTTCGAAAGGCGTCCGGCGCCTTGTCCAAATGCCCGCTCCCCTATTGCCGCGCCCGTGAAAACGACCGCTCTATTCCGCCTTGCCGTTGCCGTTTACGGCGCCATGGCCGTTGATGCGCTGCTTTAAGATCGCCGAAGGCTTGAACACCATGACGCGGCGTGGCGAAATCGGCACTTCTGTGCCGGTCTTGGGATTACGGCCGATCCGCTGGCCCTTCTTGCGCACCATGAATGAGCCAAACGACGACAATTTCACCGTCTCGCCCTTCTCGAGGCAATCGGTGATCTCTTTCAACACTAACTCGACAAACGCGGATGATTCCGTTCGCGACAGGCCCACCTTTTGGTAGACTGCTTCGCACAGATCAACGCGTGTGACGGTTTTCCCGGTTCCGGTCATCGCCTGCCCCACTCTGGCGAACAAGATAATTCGCGTCTGAAATTAAGAGCTTAAATACTGACGGTCAACAGTTCTCGTGTTCAATCATGTGAAAGAAAGCACGCAATCCATCGGGATTTATTTACCCCTCGCTCACCAACGAATGAGGGCCGACCCCCAGGTGAAGCCCCCGCCCATGGCTTCCAGCAGGACCAGATCGCCTTGCTTGATGCGGCCGTCGTTCACGGCAACCGACAGAGCCAATGGGATCGACGCGGCCGAGGTATTGCCGTGCCGGTCGACCGTGAGCACGACTTTCTGCGGCGCAATATGCAGCTTGTGGGCCGAGGCGTCGATGATCCGTTTGTTGGCCTGATGAGGCACGAACCAGTCGATATCGTCCGCATTGGTTCCGGTTGCTTCGAACGCATCAATGATGACGTCGGTGATCATGCCGACCGCATGTTTGAAAACCTCGCGGCCCTCCATCCGCAAATGACCCACGGTTTGGGTCGAGGACGGCCCCCCATCGACATAGAGCTTCGATTTGTGCCGCCCGTCCGACCGCAAATGGGTCGTCAAGACGCCGCGATCGGACGCCAGCCCAGCTTGGGATTGGGCTTCCAACACCAACGCGCCGGCACCGTCCCCAAACAGCACGCAGGTGCCACGGTCGCTCCAATCGAGAATCCGCGAAAACGTTTCCGCCCCGATCACCAGCGCCCGCTTGAAGGCCCCGCTGCGCAGGAAATTGTCGGCGGTTGCTATCGCGAAGACGAACCCCGAACACACCGCCTGCACGTCGAAGGCCGCGCCGTGATGAATGCCCAATCCGTTCTGAACCGCAACCGCCGTCGCCGGAAAGGTGTTGTCGGGCGTGGACGTCGCCAGGACGATAAGATCGATCGATTGCGCATCGACGCCTGATTGCGCCAGCGCTGCGCGCGCGGCCTCGATCGCCAGATGCGAGGTGAATTCGTCCTCAGCCGCAATATGACGTTGACGGATGCCGGTCCGCTGCACGATCCATTCGTCGGAAGTATCGACCCGCGCCGCCAATTCGGCATTGGTCAGGATCCGCTGCGGCAGATATGAGCCGCAGCCGAGCACGACCGAGCGTAGTGCAGTCACGAGACAGCCTCCTGAGTGGCAGACGCCTGGACCAACGCGCCACCTTCGCATTTAAGCATTTGATTGATCTTGGTAAGGAGATCGTAGCGGACCATCTCATAGCCAACATCGACCGCATAGGCAAAGCCGTCGGCATCGGTCCCGCCGTGGCTTTTGACCACCACACCGTTCAGTCCCAGCAATACGCCACCATTGGACTTGTTCGGATCGAGCTTGTCGCGCAGCGCCCGAAATGCGGGCCTCGCCAGGAGGTATCCGATTTTATAAAGCCAATGGCGCGACAGCGCTCCGCGAAGAAATTCGCTGATTTGGCGCGCGGTGCCTTCCGCCGCCTTTAAGGCAATATTGCCGCTGAAACCTTCGGCGACGATGACGTCGGCCGCCCCGCGCCCGATGCCGTCACCCTCGACAAAGCCGATATATTCGAGCTGGGGCAAATTCATCGCGCGCAAGAGTTCCGCGGCCTCGCGAATTTCCTCCCGCCCCTTGATTTCCTCGACCCCGATATTGAGAAGGCCAACGGTCGGCCTTGCGAGATC
>Ga0070735_10003608_pt1 | contig 13477 bp, 6 predicted proteins | sample Coa_R1_FD_66443 | JGI IMG/M metagenome (GOLD analysis project Ga0070735, IMG submission 66443) | Surface soil microbial communities from Centralia Pennsylvania, which are recovering from an underground coalmine fire - Coalmine... | ecosystem: Environmental > Terrestrial > Soil > Unclassified ...
GCTGCGATCGGCGAGGAGCGCGCACGACGAGTTGGCACCGAGCGCCACGCGCACGACGCCGCTCAGCCCCGCGACGGCGACGGGCGCCGTGCGCACTTCGGTCGTACCGTCGCCGAGCTGCCCCTCGTGGTTGCGCCCCCAGCATTCGACGCTGCCCCCGGCCCGCACCAGGCAACTGTGGTAGTCGCCGCTCGCGATGTGCGCGGGCGTCCGAGGATCGTCCGGAACACGCGTCGGCGCGGGACCGGCCGGGGCGACCGGCGACGCCGCGGGTCCGCCGGCGCAACCCACCGACAGCCCGACGATGCACACGAACCGGCGCATTCGCGTCACAGACGGATGTCGCGCCGGGGGTCCTCGGTTTGGGCGGCGGCCAGCTTGTCGACCAGCTCCGCCACTTCGCGCGTGGCGGCCGTCGGGATCTGCACGAGGAAGTGCACGTACAGGTCGCCCGCCGCCCTCCCCTTCTTGGCCACCCCTTTCCCCCTCAGACGTACGACCTGGCCGCTCTGGGCTCGCTCCGGCACCTTGAGGCTCACCTCTCCCTCCGCGGTCGGCACCCGCACTTTCGCGCCGTGGTACGCCTCGGCGATCGTGATGGGGAGATCGAGGTGGAGGTCGTCGTCCTCGCGGCGAAAGTGCGCGTGGGGCGTGACATGAAGGGTGAGGACCAAGTCCCCCCGCGGACCCCCGTTCGGGGAAGGCCCCCCGTGCCCGGCGATCCGCACTCGACTGCCGTCGCTGGCGCCGGCCGGGATGCGGACGGTCACGGTCGACCCGCCGTTGCCCTGGGGGTGTAGCTCGAGGGTCGCGCCGTGGATCGCCGACGCGAAGTCGATCGTCACCTCGCTCTCGAGGTCCGGTCCCTTCGAAGGCCCCCGCGCCCGGCGGTTGCGCCCCATGAGGTCCCCGAACAAGTCGCCGAACCCGCCGCCGCCCATCCCCCCGCCGCCGCCGGCGCCGCCACCGCCGAACAGATCCTCGAGGTCGATGGTCTGACCCGGAAAACCGCCGGCGCCGCCGGCGCCCCCGGCGCCTTGGCGGGACGCCCACTGTCGATAAGCTCGCACCCGATCGGGTTCGAACCCCTCGCGCAGGCCCTCCTCGCCGAACTCGTCGTAGAGCTTGCGTTTCTTCGCGTCGTTGAGCACCTCGTAGGCGTGATTGACCTGCTTGAAGCGAGCCTCGGCCGACTTGTTCCCCGGGTTACGGTCGGGGTGAAGCTGCGACGCGAGGCGCCGATACGCCTTCTTGATGGCGTCCGCATCGGCATTCTTGGAGACGCCGAGCACGGCGTAGTGATCGTCGGCCATGCGGTTGCGAGCAGCGAAGGTAAGTCGGACGGCGGCCCGTCGCAACGCGCCCGTTCGCTATCGGACAATCTCCTCGGCGTGCGGCACCGTCAGGTACAGGGCGCGCGCGTACAGACGCGCCTGGACATCGGTCGGCAGGTCACCCGGGCGACCCCTCGTCGCGGCGCAAAGGAGGATCGCGGCGGTCACGCTGACGTTGAGGCTCTCCACGAACCCACGCATCGGCACCCGCACGCGCGCCGCGCACGCGCCCTCCAGCTCTTCGCGGATCCCGTCACGCTCGTTGCCCACCACGATGGCGAGACGCGGCACCCGCGCGAGGTCCGCCGGATCCATCTCGCCCTCGGGGTGCGCGGCGACCAGCGTCGTGGCGGAGGCGCTCGCCCACGCGACGAGCGAGCCCGCGCTCGCGTGCCGCCGGACATCGACCCACTTCTCGGCGCCGCGGGCGACCGACCGGGCCACGGCGAAGGGGGTCCCCTTGCGTTCCAGGACATGCAGGGTCTGGACGCCGAATGCCTCGCACGAACGGAGGACGGCGGCGCCGTTGTGCGGGTCGTATGGTCGATCGAAGACCACGGCGACGCTCTCCAGTCGCCGCGCGATCACCGCGCGCAGGCGCGCGCGCCGTTCCTCGGTCACGAGCGGCTCGAGCCGGCGGATCAGCACGTCCGCAGGGTGCCTTTCGGCGCGCGCGACGCGACCGTCACCCACCGCGTCCGCCACGGCCACGCCCTCGGTCCGACGCCGCATGGGGCCGATATAGCCGAACGTCGCTTACTTTGGGCGGCCCCGCGGGCCAGTCCGCAGGCTCGAGCGAAGCGAGAGAAGCGGACTGAAACGCAAAATACTAAGGTGAGAGTGACGACGGCATGACGAGCACCGGAGCCACGCGGCCTCGCACCGGCGATCGGGAGAGCGATTTGCCGGTCCACCGCCGCCACCGCCCGAGGCGCGAGTGGGGGCGCGGCGTCGCACGCGTCCTGTGCGCGGTCCTCGCTCTCGTTGGGGTCCTGCCCTTCGCCGCCGGGGTGGTCATCCGGTCCCCCTGGGCGCGCGCCTGGGCGGCGCGGGAGGCGCAGCGGGTCCTCAAGGCCCAGGGGGTCGTCGCCACGTTCGAACCGGCGGTCCGCATGTGGCCGCTCGCCATCGAGCTCGAGCGCCTCCGGGTCGAGTCGAACGACGGCGGGGCCCCGGCGCTGGAGTGTGCGCGCTTGTTCGTTCGGCCAAGGTTGTTCGGGCTGCTCGCCGGCAAGATCCTGATTCACCAGATCGACGTCGACCAACCGCACGCGCGCCTTGTCCTGCGCGATGGCGCGATCGCCAACCTCGCCATCGAGAGCGGCGGGACCTCGTCCAAAGGCCCGGTGCACGCGCCGTTCGACAGCTTCTCGGTGACCGACGGCTCGCTCGATTTGGACGCGGACGGCCTTCGCGCGGACGCCCGATCGATCGACCTGGACGTCACGGCCGAGGACGACCGGGTTGCCGGATCGTCCTTCGAGATCGCCATGCGCGCCGGGCGCGCCCGTGTGCAGCACTCGCGCGCCGCAGGCGGCGGCAAGGAAGAGACCGACGACGACGCGCTCTGCTCCATCGACGCGCGCGCCCGCGTCGAGCCCGACCAGGTCCTCGTGCGTCGCCTCCAGGGCGTCGGCTCGGCCGACCTCGACGCCGCCCCCGGGACGACGCCTCCCTGCGACCTCCCCACGAGCGACAAGCGCCGCGTCGAGGTCTCGCTCGGCCACCTTCACGTCACGCTCCCGAAGGGCGACCGCAAGGTCCCGAGCATCGACGGGCACGTCCGAGTGCGCGCGCCCGTCGGGCTGGCCGAACGCGCCGCGAGCTTGCCCGAGACCGACGGGTGGATCGGCGTCGATCTGGACGTGCGCTACGCGGACGACACGATCCTGCCGGACCTCGCGGGCACGATCGAAGCCCACGACCTGCGCCTCGACCAGTACTCGTTCGCACAGGAGCTCAAGAGCGAGATCTCGATACGCCGCAACGTGGTGCGCAGCCCGACGACGGCCATCCGGCTCGGGGGCGGCACGGTGGTCCTGTCCGACACCGTGCTCGACCCGTTTGCGCAGGGGGCGAAGCTCGAACATACGCGCCTCGACGCGACCGGCGTGGATTTCACGGCCCTGCTGCGCGATCTTGGCGTCCACCAGAACCCCTGGGTTGGCTGGGAGATTCACGAGGTCCACGCGCCCGTCTTGTCGGGGACGCTCGGTCCCCTTCGAATCGATGGGGACTTCACGGCCAGGACGTCCTCCTTCGGTGTCTACGATCGCCCGGCGGAGGACCGGGCGCGCGAGCGGCTCGTCGGCGTGTCGGAGGCGCAAATCGCCGCCCATACGGCCATCCGGCCCGACGCGCTCGAGTTCCAGAACATCCGCGTCACGCTGCCTCGATCGCACATCGAAGGCGGGTTCGTGTCGATCGGGTTCCACAACGATCTGCGGGTCGACGTCCCCCACATGGTCGCGGACCTGGACGACGTCTCGCCCATCGGGCCGGTCGCCTTGCACGGCGTCGTCGACGCGTCCGCCCACGTCGGGGGCAAGTTCAACCGGCCCGAGCCCGCGGGCGAGATCCGGTCGATCTCCGGCCTGACCATCGCGGACGTCGCCTTCGGAGAGGTGACCTCGGGACACGTCGCGGTCGACGTGCTGGCCCCGGAGATCGAGATCACGGGCCTCCACGCCAAGCGACGCGACAGCCCCTACGACGTGCCCACCGCCAAGTTGAAGATCGGCGGAGCTCGGGGCTTCATCGTGGACGCCGTGGGCTCGAGCCCGGGCTTCTCGCTGCGCGACGTGCTGTCCATGTTCTCGCTCGAGGACGACCCTCGTTTCGACGGCCTCGAGGCGACGATGAGCGCGCGCGCCGACGTTCACGTGGCGCTGGGCGGTCCCGAGGACCCGTGCGGCGGCGGGTACGTGGGCGTCGACACCAAGGGCCAGCTGAGGCAGGTCGCCATCTATGGAGAGCGCTTCGCGCAGGGAGACGCGGACGTCTCGCTCCGATGGGTCGACCGCTTGCAGGGGCTCGCCGGAGCCGACATCGACGTCCGCTCGTTCGTCCTCGACAAGGTTCAGCCGCCGGCCGGAACGCGGCCGGGCGCGACGGGGACCGTGCTCGGATCGGCGTCGCTGCAGCGCGGAGGCGCCGTCGCGGCGAACGTCATGATCCAGGGCGTCCCCTTGTCGCGGGTCGACGCCCTCGGCGCCTTCGGCCACGAGGTCGAAGGGAGCGTCTCGGGCGTCGCCCACGTGACGGGAAACCTCGACGACTTTCGACCGGGCGCGGGCCTCGTCTCCCGCGCGGAGCTCGACGTGTCGGGGACCCGCGTGCGCGACGTCGCCCTCCCCAACTCGCATCTCGCGGTGCAGCTGACGCACCGATTGGCCCTGCAGAAGCGCAGTCCGGGGCGCACCCGGTGCGGCGCGCCGATCGGGGCGCCGTTCGACAAGGCGGCGTACCTCGCCGACACGGCCTCGCACGGCGAGTGGGTGGTCGACGGCGATCTGCTCGGCGGCACCGTTCGCCTTCGCGAGCTCACGGTGTCGCGCGCCAGGGCGGCCCACGTGAGCGGGCGCCTGTCGCTGCGCGGGGTGGACCTCGGCGCGCTCACGGGAGTCCTCGGGCCCCCACGATCCGACTCGGAGGACGTCGTCGTGTCGCCGACGGCGGCGGCGTTGACCGGCCAACTCTGGGGCGAGCTCATCGTCGACGACCTGCCCGTCGACGCGCCGTCGAGGGCGCGCGTGCGCCTGTTCCTCGGGCCGACGGTGGTCTCCCGGGCGCGCCAGAAGCTGACGCTGCAGCCGCCGCAAGAGCCATTGACCATCGCGGACGACACGCTGTCGACGCCGCCGCTCCATGTCACGCTCGACACGCCGGACGGGTTCCGCGGGGGCTTCGTCCTGAGCGGCGGGGTGACCCGACTGACGTCGGAGCCGACGCTGAACCTCTCGGCACACCTGGAGCCCGTGGATCTGGCCGTCGTGCAGCGGCTCGTCCCGAAGGTGGAGAACATCACGGGCCTGCTCGAGGGCAGCTTGAAGGTGACGGGAAGGGCCTCGGCGCCGGTCATCTCGGGCGATCTCCACGCCAGCGGCGACGAGATCATGATCCGCGGCCTGCCGACGGCGATCACGGGCGCGCACGTCGACGTCAAGGCATCGGCCACCGAGATCGCGGTCTCCGGGACGGGCAAGTTCGCCGGCGGGGTCGTCTCCTTCGAGGGTTCCGTCCCGGTCCAGGGCCTCGACCTCGGCGCGCTGGACTCGCGCGTCGCGGTGCGCGGCGTCCGCCTCGCGCCCGAGGACGGCGTGACCGCCGTGATGGACGCGGATCTGCAGGTGACCTACGAAGTGAAGGGACAGGCGGGCGGCGCCGCGGCGCTGCCGCACGTGACGGGGGACGTCACGATCTCGTCCTTCAGCTACACACGGCCGATCAACCTCAACGCGAACCTGACCTCCCTGGCCACACGGGCCCGTCGGACGGAGGTGGACGCGTACGACCCGTCGCTCGACTTCGTCGCGATCGACCTTCGCGTGCGATCGAAGACGCCGCTCGTCATCAAGAATAACCTCGTCGAGGTGCAGCTCGGGATCGACTCGGGGACCCTCGACGTCACCGGGACGAACCAGCGCGTGGGCCTGCGCGGCTCGCTGAGGACCGCGGCCGGCGGACGCTTCCACTTCCAGGGGAACGACTTCGAGGTCCGCCAGGGCCTGATTCACTTCGACGACCCGACGCGCATCGCGGCCAACGTCGACATCACCGCGACTACCGAGTATCGGAGGTACACGGACACGAGCGCGGGCGCCGCGGCCGGGGCGGGCACGGGCGGGACCGGCCCTTCGGCGGCGTCCATCGGCTCCACCCGCGGCGGCTCGCTCTGGCGGATCACGCTCCACGCCTACGGCGACGCGGACAACCTGCACGTCGAGATGACGAGCGAGCCCGCGCTGTCGCAAGAGGACATCGTGCTGCTGCTCGCCGTGGGAATGACACGCGCGGAGCTCGACCAGCTGGGCGCGAGCAGCGTGGGCGCGAGCATCGCCCTCAACTACCTCGGGGCCGCCAGCGGCGCCGAACAGGTCGTCAAGCAGGCCCTTCCCATCATCGACGACTTCCGGTTCGGGAGCGCCTATTCGACGGTGACCGGCAAGACCGAACCGCAGCTCACCGTGGGCAAGCGGCTGGCGAACAACGTCCGCGCGACCGTCACCGCCGGGCTGAGCGAGGACCGCGAGCTTCGATCGAACATCGAGTGGCGCCTCAGCAACCACCTGAGCGTGCAAGGGTCGTACGACAACATCAACGACGTTTCGTCGTCCGCGTTGGGGAACGTCGGCATGGACCTTCGCTGGAGGCTCGACTTCGAGTAGCAGTAACGGTTGTCCCCTCCGAGACCGCGATGCGCTTGCGACCCCTGCTCCTCGGCGCCCTCGTGACGGCGGCGCCCGGGACGGCGAGGGGACAGACGCCGGCGCCGACCGTGACCCCGATCACGCCCGCGCCTCGAACCGAGGCGACAGCCCAGTCTCCCACGATCGACGTCGCGCCGGATCTGCGAGCGCTCGAAGGAAAGCCGGTGACGCGCGTCGCCGCCGTGCTCGAGGGGAACGTCTGGGACGACGTGCAACCGCCGCCGATCCCGTCGCTGAAGGTGGGCGACGCGTTCTCGGCGCCCGCCGCGCGCCGCGCGCTCGAGGCGCTGCTGCACACCGGCCGGTACGGACGGGGCCGAGTGACGGCGCAAGCCGAGGGACCCGGGGTCTACGTCGCCGTGCACCTCGCGCCGCGCAAGCTGATCGGCCGGCTCGAGCTCGAGCTCCACGGCGCCCCCGTCGACCGCGACGAGCTCCTTCGCACGGCCGACCTGGCCGAGGACGGCGAGATCGTCGGGAGCGACGTCGGCGCGGTCTGTCGGGCGATCGAGCGCTACCTCGCGCTGCACGGCTTCCCCTCCGCGCGGGCGACGCTCAGCATGCGCGACACCGACGACCCGACGCGCACGCTCGTCACCGTCGACGTGCAGCCGGGCCCGCCCCTCTTGATCGACGGGCGCTTCTTCTACGTCTTCGGCGCGAAGCCGCAGGACGTCCAGCCGACGGCGGGCGGCTACGCGTTGAACGTCAAGGACCGGGCGGACGGGCCCGCGCTGGACCAGGCCGACGTGCAGCTCACGCAGGCCCTGCGCGTCAAGGGCTGGTACCGCGCGGAGGTGGCGCACGACCTCGTACGAGTGGCGATGCCCCCCGCCCACGCGCAGACCCTCCTGCGGGTCCGGATCGACACGGGCCCCCTCGAGATCGCGCGGTTCGAGGGGAACGAACACTACGACGACGGCGTGCTGGGCGGTGCGCTCGGGATCGACGAGGAGCCCGACCGTTCGCCGCTCCACCTCGCGGACAAGATCCGGCTCTTCTACGAGAAGAGAGGGTTCCTCGACGCCCAGGTCCACGTCGAGACGCGCGGCGGCGACAAGGACCCGACGCAGGTGCTCGTCTTCCACGTCGACGAGGGCAAGCGCGTGCGCGTCACGTCGCGCGCCTATCCGTGCCTCAAGGTCGACGTCATCAAGCGGCTCCGCCAGGGCGGTCCCACGTCGGCGGGCGACATCGGCACCGAGATCGACAGCTTCCTCGACGAGGAGCTCCCGGGCGCGGACCTGCTGGTCAACCCGGACCCTCGCGGCGTCAGCGCGACGATCGGCGCCGGGGCCGGCCAGGTCGCGACCGGCGCTCGACCCGCCCCTCTCGACCTCCACCCGAGCTCCACGTACGCCGCGGACACCTACGAGCGCGCGGCCCTGCACGTGCAGGAGCTCTATCGCAACGAGGGCTTCTTGCACGCGCAGGTCGGCCCCGTCCAGATCGTGCGCGCGCGCTGCGATCCGCGGTCGGGACCGCGCGGCTGCGTCCCGTTGCCGCTGCCCAGGCTGCCCCCCGACGTCTGTACGTACGACACGGCCGGACTCCCCCAGCCGGTCGAACCGCTCGACCCCTCCCTCTCGTGCCGCCCCGACCCGTCGAAAGGCGTCGAGTGCGCGCCGACGCTCGACGTGCTCATCCCGATCAAGCTCGGACCGCAGACGCGCCTCTGGGACGTGGCCTTCACCGGCGTCAAGAGCGCGTCGGAAGAGGACATCGCCGACGCCGCGCAGATCCCGCTCGGCGACCCGGTCAACTCGACGAAGCTCGAGGACGCGCGCCGGAGGATCGTGGATTGGTACAAGGAGGTCGGGTACTACTACGTCGACGTCAAGTACACGCTCGAGCCCTCGCCCGACAACACGCGCGCCCGGGTCCGGTTCGAAGTGACCGAGGGGGAGCAGGTCATCGTCCGGGACATCGTCGTCCGCGGGCTCAACCTGACGAGCGAGGGGGTGGTCCGTCGGCGGATCGCGCTACGCGTCGGCGATCCCTACCGCTCGAGCGACATCCGCAAGACGCAGGAGCGGATTGCGACCCTCGGGGTCTTCTCGAGCGTCAACGTCTCGCTGAAGGACCCGTACGTCCCTCAGGGCAGCAAGACGGTCATCATCGAGGTCGTCGAGCGGACGCCCCAGTACGTCGACCAGATCATCGGCTTCTCGACGGGCGAGGGATTTCGCGGCGGCATCGAGTACGGTCACCGCAACCTGCTCGGCTACGCGTGGGGTCTGACGCTCCACGCGCAGGCGTCCTACCTGCCCGACGCGCTCATCCTGGATCCGGGGCTCGCCGCGAATTACAGCAAGCTCAGTACGGCTGAGCGCATCGCCACCCGGGACACGGTGACGATGGCGTGGCCCGAGATGGGCCTCGGACCGACGATCCGCAGCCAGCTCGATGGCATCTACGTCCGCGACCTGGAGCGCGACTTCACGTTGTTCAAGGCGTCCGCGCTGGGGACGCTCATCTGGCGCCCGGTGCGCCAGGTGCAGATCAGCGGAGGTCCTGACTACGAGCACAACGACGTCCACTTATTCCAGGACAACCAGACCATCCAGGCATACCTGTCGAGTAACAGCACCAATCTCGACCTGCAGCGCCTCCTGCGCGTGCCCGACGGCGACAGCAACGTCGTCGCCGCGCGGGTGGTCGTCACCTGGGACCGGCGCGACAGCGCGTTCAACGCGCACAGCGGGACGTACGTGGCGGCGGGGGTCGAGGAGGTCAACACGTACCCCGTGCAGGGGACGACGTTCTTTCCGCAGAACCAGTTCGAGGGCCACTTCCTTCGGCTCACGCAGACGCTCGCCGCCTACCTCCCCATCACACAGCGAATTTCGCTGGCAACCGAGGTCCGCCTGGGGGAGATCGTCAACGTTGCAAAGTGCGTGACGCCGTTCGTCGCCTCGACACCGACGCCCTACTGCACCTACCCCGATCGCCTCTTTTTCATGGGCGGAGTGGACTCGATGCGCGGATGGCTGCAGGACACGTTCGTTCCTCAAGAGTACGCCGACCAAATCGCCGACGGTCGCGGCTTCACGATCAACAGCGTTCCACTGCGCGGCGGCAACCTGATGATCAACCCGCGCCTCGAGCTGCGGTTCCCCGTTCGGGCCCCCTTCGCCGCCGCGCTCTTCAGCGACTTCGGCAACCTGTGGAACGACCCGAACTACATCTTCCAGCGACGCCTCTCGCTTCGCGCGGACGTGGGCGCCGGCATCCGCGTGGAGACGCCGGTCGGCCCGCTCGTCTTCGACTACGGGGTCAACGTGACGCGCCGCTCCTACGAGGACTTCGGCGCGTTCCACTTCGCCATCGGCCTCTTCTGAGTCCGCAGGGTCGAGCGAAGCGAGAGATCGGACGAGGGACAACCCTACGATCCGGCGTCCCGACCGAGCTCCTCGGACTTGACGCACGCCGTCTTCGCCCCCGCGTCGCAGACGCGCTGGTAGAGCGCCGCGGCGTGGGCCCGATCGGCCGGAACGCCGCGGCCGGCCTCGAGCATGATGGCGTAGTTGTAGCAGCCCGCGGGCCAGCCGTCGTCGCACGCGCGCTCGTACAGACCGGCGGCTTTCGCTGCGTCCTTGGGCACCCCGTGCGCGTACTCGTGCATCTGGCCCGCGAAGACGCACGCCGGAGCGTCCTTCATCGCGCACGCCTTCTCGTAGAGCGCGGTCGCGCGGGCCTCGTCCTTCTCGACGCCCTGCCCCGTCGCGTACGAAGCCGCCAGGCGTCGACACCGGTCCGCGGATCCGTCCGCGCACTCCTTTTCGCAAGCGCCGACGTCCTCGCACGTGCCGAGCGCGACGCCGATGGAGATGACGCTCGCGGACGGCGCTGCACCCGGATCCGACGGCGCCGTCGAGCGCTTGCTGCACGCGGCGGCCCCCCCGAGCACGGAGAGAGAGACGGCGCACAGGAGAAGCGCGCGGCGGAGATTCATCGGGCCCCCGACATGTTGCACGAGACGACTCGCCGCGGAAGGCGGGCCTGTCCCCGGGCCGCGCGGTACAATCGACGCATGGCGCCGGTGGCGGGCCGGAGGACAGCGGCGACGGCGTGCCTGCTGGCGGGCCTGGTCGGCTGCGAGCGCCCGTTTCTCGCCAAGGACGGCACCCTGGTGTTCCAGCAGAAAGGCGCCCATGGAGCGGCGGTGATGACGGCCGGCGGACTCGAGTTCCACGACCGCGCCGACGTCCCCGAGCGCGTGGTCGTTCGCGATCCGTACGAGCCGTGGCGCGCGCCCCTCGGCTTCATCGTGCCCGCCGACGGGCGCTTCACCCGCACGAGCGCGCCGACCTTGATCGTCACGCCCGGGCTCGAGCTCTCGCTCCGGCCGAGCGATACGCGCGTGCCCTCCTGGGGGGGCGAGGTCCTCGTCCGGATCGACCTTCTCGCGCCCGCGACCGAGGGAAGCGCGCGCTGGGGCGTCGACGTCGCGCTCGTCATCGACGGCGCGGGGGAGGGGGTGCGCACCTTGGCGCGGGCCGCGCTCGACCAGCTCGCGGCGCGCGATCGCGTCGCCGTGGTCGACAGCGCCGGGCCCCGCGTCGTGCTGCCGGCCGTGCCCGCGTGCCATCGGTCGCTCACGGCCGGCGCGATCGAGCGGGTGACCGAGAGCCGGCCGGCGGGGGTGGTCGATCGGGACAGGGCCGTCGCGCTCGCCCTCGGTGAGCTGTCGCGCAAGACCGATCGCCGCGTGCTGGTCTTGACGGACGGCGGCGCCCCCGAGCCTGTCGAGTGGGCGCAAGACGCGAAGTACGCGGGCGCTTCTCTCGCGGTCGTCTCCACGGCAGGGGGGCGGCTCGACGCAAGTTTGGGACAGGTGCGCGAGTTCGTCCCCGCGTCGGGCGACCCCGCGTTCGGGGGCGTCGTGTTGGCGTTCGATGCCACGCCCGCGCCGTCGCACGTGCTCGAGGCCTCGGGCGGCGACGCGCGGTGGCAGCTCGAGGGAGGCGAGCTCGCGCTGGGTGACCTGCGGGCCGGCGAGGCGCGCACGGAGGTCATCCGCGTGACGGTCCCGGCGTGGACGGCGGGCGAGGCCTTCGCGCTGCACGTGAACGCGCGCTTCGCCGACGTGGCGCGCGGCGGCGAGGCGCGGACCGTGGGCGCCGACTTGCAGAGCGTCTACGACGACGACATCGAGCGCCTCGCGCAGTCACGAAACGGGGACGTCATCGCTTACGCGTCGGCCCTCGCGACCGTTGCGCACCTCGACGCGGCCTTTCTCGGCGACAGCTCGCTCCATGGGGAGGACGTGCGGGGGATCGCCCGGTTGCACGCGCGGTCGCTCGCCCTGCTCGCCCGCGACATGCACGATCCCGCCGCGGCAGAGGAGGCCGCGCTGCTCGAGGCGCTGCTGGCGAGGTGAGGCGGGGCTCGAGCGCCGCGCGCTTTGCCAGTCCAAGCGTCGTCTGGCACGCCTCCTGTCGAGGGTGGCACATCCCATGCGACCATGGGCACCCCGCCCGCTTCGTCGGAGCCACGACGGGCTTTTCATGGCACCTCCCTGGCACCGCGATGCGCCACATGAGCCCTACGGAGTGCCCCCATCGCGAGCGGGCACGCCACTCGAGGCATGTTGGGTTGCCAAGAGGGCCGCGTCGAGCGTGGCGCACACGACGTACGATGCCAAGCGGGCGCAGCTCGTGGCCAAGCGAGTCGAGCGACCGTGAGAGCGAGTCGTCCAGTGCCAGCCGCGCGCGGGAACGCGTCTTCGCCGCGCAGCCGTCGCGCAGCGCTTCAGCGAACCTCCGCCCACGCGGTCGCGAGGGCGTCGACCACGCGGTCCTGCTCGGCGTCGGCCAGCGTGGGGTACATCGGCAGGCTGATCGTGCGATCGCCGATCTCCTCGGCGACGGGGAGCGCCCCCCGCGGCACGCCGAGCGTCTCCACCAGGTACGTGAGCAGGTGGATCGCGCGGTAGTTGACGGCGGTCCCGATCCCACGCTCACCGAGCTTCGCCAGGAGCTCGTCCCGGCGATCGGGAACCGTGTGGATCGTGAACAGATGGTGGCTGCTCGTCCCTCGCGACTCCACCAGCCACGGGACGCCACGCACGGTGGGCGGCGGCGACGAGATCTCCCGGATGCGCTCGCGCAGGAGGGCCTCGTACCGACGCGCGATTCTCTCGCGGCGCGAGCGCTTGTCGAGGACGCGCGGGAGCTGAGGGCGCAGCAGGGCCGCGTCCAGATCGGTAAGGTTCGCCTTGTAGCCGAGCTCCACCAGGTCCCAGTGCCGGTAGGCCTGGCCGTGACGATCCGTGGCGGCCTTCGAGACACCGTGGTTGCGCAGGCGCCGGAGCCGTTCCGCCGTGCGCTCGTCGCGCGTGGCCACCGCGCCGCCGTCCCCGCTCGTGACGTTCTTGGTCGCGTAGAACGAGAAGACCGCGGCCTCCGACAGGTCCCCGGGGCGCACGCCGTCGCGCTCCATCTCCACCCCGTGTGCCGAGTCCTCGACGAGGAACAGGCCGTGCTGGTCGGCGATCGCGCGCAGCGCCTTCATGTCGGCGAGCTGACCGTAGAGGTGCACGGGCAGCACGCCCACGGTCTTGGGGCCGATCGCGGCGCGCACCGCGGCCGGATCGATGAGCCCCGTCCCCGCCTCCACGTCGACGAGCTTGGGCTTCGCGCCGAGGTGAAGGACGGCGTTGGCGGTCGCCGCGAAGGTCATCGGCGTCGTGATCACCTCGTCCCCGGGGCC
>Ga0070735_10003609_pt1 | contig 13477 bp, 6 predicted proteins | sample Coa_R1_FD_66443 | JGI IMG/M metagenome (GOLD analysis project Ga0070735, IMG submission 66443) | Surface soil microbial communities from Centralia Pennsylvania, which are recovering from an underground coalmine fire - Coalmine... | ecosystem: Environmental > Terrestrial > Soil > Unclassified ...
TTGCGGCCCCGGGTCCTGAACGAGTCGGGCGGCCTTCGAGGGCAGTGTCGTTCCTATTTTCACTTTCCAGAAACCGACGCCGAATGCGTCGAATTCACCCACAGATTTGGGTGAGGAACCTTTTTTAAGGACTAGCACCAGGATTGCATCGCCATTTTTCCGGGTTGCGACGTGATAGCCTGGAGCATTCTTCCCCTGGACGGGAATCATGGGAAGGGCGGCGAGAATCTTTTGCGAGAGTTGGACGTCGCCGGCGGCCGCGGCCGAATCCAGCAGGCGCTCATCGGCCCGGAACAATTCGGCCCGCCGGTCTGCCGGCTGTGCGCGGACACTCCATTCAACCGGCAGGAACAGCAGCGCCGCCAGAGATACCGGAACGGCTAGAAACGGCAACGGAATAAAGAACAGAGCCGGAAACCGCCGCTTCACCCCGGGAGACAGCTCTTGATTACGCCACCAGAGCCCTCCAGCGAACCAGATCACGGCTAACAACAGCAGCCCAGGGCTGATCCAACCGCTCACCATGACCACCAGCAATCCAGCCACGATGCCGGCGCCTGCCAGCACCAGTCCTGACAGGTTATAGATGATGATCACGTGCGGCCCTCCAAGACATGCCGGAATGAATTGACGTTGTTCGAGGGATATTAGCGTAAACCATGTGCCGACTACACCGCCAATCGTCGGCTTGCCCACCAAACGCGACGACACACGTGCACGTTTTACGATACAAGGTTCGACATTTGGCATTGTGCGGAGTATCGTGCGTGGCTTCCAGCGTCAACTTTTCGCCCGACGGACGTTTCTTGGCTGCGGTGCACGGCAAGGCATCGGTCTGGAACGTGGAAACTGGAGTTGCCGTGGTTGATTTCCCTCAAGCAGGATCCACTTCGGGCGATCGAATTCGCTTCTCCCCGGACGGAAAAAACCTTGCGATCGGCGCCTTTCGACGAGTGCAATTATTCGACGTGAGCGCGCTGGCAGAGCAGAACAAGCCGCCGAAATAGATACCAGAGTTTACCGGCGCCGCGATCCGCGTCGCCGTCGTACCCGGGGTGGCCCGTCCGTCCCGGAGGGCGGGCGGGTTCCGCAGGAACAAGAGGCCGCGCCATTCGCGCTCCTCACAGGATGATCTGTCGCCAATCTTGCGGCATTGCAGTGCCGCCAATTTGCGATCGATGAATCAGCCGAGTTGAACCGGTTTGCCGCGGTCTGTAAATGAATGCACAGGGCGCCGCCTCTTGTCGCTGCGCGACCCGGCCGGTGCGAGGCACGCGGCCGGGCCACCCGTCCGTCGAATTGCGGTGGCTTCATGCAAGGATTTTCGTCAGCAGGTTTCCGGCCACGTCGGTCAGGCGGTAGCGGCGGCCGTTGTGGAGGTAGGTGAGCTGTTTGTGGTCTATTCCCAATAAGTGCAGCATCGTGGCGTGCAGGTCGTGGACCGTGACCGGATCGACGGCGGCACGGTAGCCGATTTCGTCGGTTTCGCCGTGGCTCGCGCCCCCTTTGATTCCGGCGCCGGCCATCCAGGCAATGAAGCCCTGCGGGTTGTGGTCGCGGCCGTCCTTTCCCTGCGAAACCGGCATGCGGCCGAATTCGCCCCCCCAGATGACGAGCGTCGATTCCATCAGGCCGCGCTGCTTGAGATCGGTGAGCAGTCCGTCGATGGGGACATCGGTGGCCAGACAATGCCCGCTGTGATTGCTGGCGAGGTCGCTGTGAGCGTCCCATTCGCCGTCGCTATAGACCTGGACGAAGCGCACGCCGCGCTCGATCAGGCGGCGCGCCAGAAGGCACTTTGAGCCGTAAGATTTCGTCTCTTGGCGGTCGAGGCCGTACATCTTCTGAGTCGCGTCGGTCTCCTGGGAAAAGTCGATCAGGCGGATTCCTTCCGACTGCATGCGATAGGCCAGCTCGAACGACTGAATGCGCCCCAGCAGATCGGCCTCGCCCGAGCGAGCCTCGAGGTGCTCGGCGTTGAGCCGGGCGAGCAGGTCGAGCTGGCGGCGCTGGTCTTCGGGCGTCACATCGCCGGGGCGGTTCAGGTTCAGGATCGGATTCCCCTCCGGACGAAACAGGGTGCCCTGATAGGTCGAGGGAAGAAAACCGGCGTGCCAATTGAGAGGGCCTCCTTTGATCCCCTGGTTGTTCCCGAGCACGACATAGCCGGGGAGGTTCTGATTTTCGCTCCCCAAGCCATAGGTCACCCACGCTCCGGCCGCCGGAAAACCTGGGCGGGCAATTCCCGTGTTGATTTGATAGAGGGCGGGCACATGGTCGTTCGACTCGCTATGGAGCGATTTGATGAACGCGAAGTCGTCCACGTGTCTGGCCACGCCGGGGTATTTTTCGCAGACCCAAGCCCCGCTCTGGCCGTACTGTTTAAACTGGAAGGGAGATTTCATCAGCGGGCCGGGGTTGCCGTTGAAGACATCGATCTCGATTTTCTGCCCGTCGCGCCGGGTGAGCTCCGGCTTGGGGTCGAACATGTCGACGGCGCTGGGGGCGCCTTCCATGAAGAGCCAGATGACTGATCGGGCCTTTGCGGGAAAGTGCCCAACGCGGGGAGCGAGCGGGTTCGCGGGCGTGGTCGCGGCGGCCAGCAACCCCTGGTGCGCCAGCAAATGAGCCAGAGCCACGCTGCCGAAGCCGGTGCCGGCGCGCTGCAGAAAATGCCGGCGGTTGATGATTTTCTCGAAGCGACCGCAGTGCGTGTTGTGCATGTTGATCGAGTTCCGAGAAAATCGGAACCCCCCGGCTCAATCGATGTACACGAACTCGTTCAGACTGAAGATCGCCTGGCACAGATCGGCCAGCGCCTGTCGCCGAATCTCCTCCGCCGGCGCCTGTGGAGCGCGTTTCTGCCGCTCCTGTTGTTGCCGTTCCACAAACGCGCGGCTCGCGCTGCGCTCGGCCTCGCTCGGCGAGCGAGCCAATGCAAGCTCAAAGCCCCGCTCGATCCACTGCGTGGGATCGTTTCTTCCTTCCTTCAGCAGACGGTCGGCAAACTCGAACGACACCTTGCGCACGAACTGGTCGTTGAGCAAAGCCAGAGCCTGGGGCGCGACGGTCGTCGTGTCTCGCCGGCCGCAACTTTGTTGGGCGTCGGGCTTGTCGAAGGCCTGCAGCAGCGGATACGGGACGACCCGCTTATGAAACAGGTACAACGAGCGCCGGCGAAGCGCGGGGCCGTCTTCGATGTGTCCCGGGTACGGGTCCTGCACATTCCGCGCGAGCATCGCTTCGGCTGCGATCGGAGGCTTGACCGCCGGCCCATACGAGGCGGTATTCAACGTTCCGCTCACCGCCAGCATGGAATCGCGGAGGATTTCACCCTCCAGGCGATAAAGCGGCATCTTCCAGAGCAACCGATTTTCCGGGTCTGCGAGGTTGGCTTCCCGGACGGAGCTCGCCTGCCGATAGACGGCGCTCAGCACGATCAGCCGCTGCAGTCGTTTAATCCGCCAGCCGTTCTGCACGAAATCGCGCGCCAGCCATTCGAGCAGCTCGGGATGGGTCGGCGGATCGGAGCGAGCTCCGAAGTCGCTGACGGTGCGCACCAGCCCCTGTCCGAAGTGATGCTGCCAGACCCGGTTCACGATGACGCGCGCGAGCAGCGCCCCGGCGCCGTGATCGACATCAGTCATCCACTCCGCCAGCGCCCGGCGCTGGTTCGTGCTTCCCTTGGCAGCCCCCTGTTCGCGGGCCGACTTCCAGTACTCATCCGGCGTCTTGCCGCTGGTCAGGACGGAGATGAAACCGAGTTGCACTGTTTGATTGCGGTCATGGAAGTCGCCGCGATGGAAGAGCCACGTCGGTTGCGGTTCCGGGCCCGGCTCCCGATAGGCGAAGACCTTCTCGCCCGAGGCAAGCTGCACTTCGCCCCGATTTCCGCCGTGCAGCGCACACAACATCCGGTAATAATCGCGCGACGGAATCGCGTCGTACTTGTGGTCGTGGCAGCGGGCGCATCCGAGCGTCAGCCCGAGAAAGCCCGTTCCGATCGTGGCCAGCATGTCATCCAGCTCGTTGTACCTTTCCCGCGTCCGCTCTTCCTGCATGAGCTTTTCGGGAAGCTCCGCGAACGGGCCGGCGGTCAGGAACCCGGTTGCCGCGACCGCCTCGGCGTTCTGGGGTTCGTATTCGTCGCCGGCAAGCTGCCAACGGACGAACTGATCGAAGGGGACGTCGTCGTTGAACGCGCGGACGACGAAATCGCGATAGCGGTATGCCAGGGGGCGGTCGCGATCGCTTTCCTGTCCGTCGCTGTCGGCGTAGCGGGCCACGTCCAGCCAGTGCCGTCCCCAACGTTCGCCGTAATGCGGGCTTTTCAAAAGGCGGTCAGCCAGCGAGGCCGGTGCGGCTTCCGGATCGAGCTCGGCAGCCGCGCTGAAATCGCGCACTTCACCAGGTGTCGGGGGCAGGCCGACGAGGTCGAACGCCAGGCGTCGAATCAGTTGCCGCGGAGTCGTCCGTGCTTGCGGCCGGAGCCCGGCCGATTCCAGTCGAGCCAGAACAAAACGATCGATTGGCGTGCGGGGCCAATGCGAGTCGCCGACCGGCGGTTCCGGAACGGCACGCAGCGGCTGAAACGCCCAGTGCCGTTTGGCTTGCTCGGTGCGCGGATCGAGCACATCGGCGCCTACGGGCCATTTGGCTCCCTGGTCGATCCAGGCCCGCAGCAGACCGACTTGCTCGCGGCTTAAGGGTTTTCCATCGGGAGGCATTTTCTCTTGCTCATCCAGCGCGGCGATGAGCTGGATCAGGCGGCTGTTGGCGCTGTCGCCCGGGATGAGCACCGGGCCCTGGTCGCCGCCTTCCAACACGCGTTGCCGGATGCCGAGATTGAGCCCGCCCTCTTCGCTTCCCGCCGCGTGGCACTCGAAGCAGTGCTTGCGCAGGACCGGCTGCACGTCTGTGACGAAGTCGACCTGCTGCGGGGCGGCCGGCGGGAGCAAGGCTGCGTAATTCACGACCGAGCTGACACCCGCTGAGAAATTGCGGGTGACTTCCTCCTCTGAAAGGGCCCGGCCATAAATGGCGATGAGGTGCAATTCGCCCAACCAAGGCCGGTTGCCGGTCAGTTCATTCACCAGCGATAGCCGGTAGTCATCGCTCCAATTGGCAAGTTGCCCGGCGAGCGCCTGAGTAGCGATCATTTTTCCATTGAGATAGATTCGCGCCGACCCGGCCGGATCGCGCGTGTAGACCACATGCGTCAACTCGGCCCGCGCCGCGCCGTCGGGACTGGGCATCGAGGGAATCCCGTTCGTGTCGGTAGACGTCGTCCGCAGCCGCACGTCGTAGCGTCCTGCCTCTTGTCCCAGCGTGAAATTGCGCTGACCGGGATCGGCCGAGAGAGAGACGATGCGGGCGGGCCCGCTCTGCCGCGCGTCTTGCGGCTTGACCCAGGCCTCGATCGAAAGCGCATTCGACTGCTTCATGGCGGCGACGATTTTTCGGGCCGGTCCCGCCGAAGAAATCCGCGCCGACGATGTCACCAGCAGGCGACCTCCGCGAAACGTGACTCCTTGCCGATTTTCAATTTTCAAATCCAGTGGCTCGCCGGTTCCCGAACGGTCGCGGATGAAATCGCCTGTCGGCCGCTCGAATGTGTAGAGCGCCAGCAGATCCTGCGAGACGCGCTCCGCAGCCAAAGCGGCATCTGTTCCCGCCAGGCACACGAGCGGCAGAATGACAGCGAAGGCCGCCACCCGAATTGACAATTCAATGAATCGAAAATGACGGCTCAATGCTCGTCTCCGCCGGCCGTGTGCAATCAGCCGCTTGCCGCCCTGGCGAGCCGAAATCACGTGAACCATCGGCCCCGCCAGACGCAAGGACGATCGCAAAAAGCTGTCTGGCTTGTCGATCTTTGCAAAATAGCCCACCGCCGGCAAGCACGACAGGAAACCAGACTTCACTCGGGAAGGCGTCGATTACGACTTACCATCGAGGTGGGAGGGAAGTCATAAGCGTCTTTTGCTCAAGGACCAACGCGCGGCCGCAGCTCCCTCAAGCCACTCTCGGCGCCCCGCGCGATCACGACAGGTTTCCGCGTCGGAGATCAACTGAAACGCATGCGACGGTCGCAATTCGAAATACGTTGTTCCCGGCGGTGCAGAATCGTCCTCAAGGATGTCGAAGCCGCTCTTCTCCAGATGCAACCGAATCTCGGCCGGCGCATGCACAGCAACACGGCCAGGAGAGCCCATCCGAATGCTTTCGCGGACCGCCTGCACCGTCAGAAGTTGTTCGATGTTTCGGAACCGACGACGGCCGCTCCTACTCGGTCGATTCCACGGCGCTGGGGCCAGATAGCGGACGTACAAGAGCAACCCACCGGGAGGCTTGCGACTCGGCTGAAGTGAATTCTCGACGATCAGAATTCCCTCGATCTCTTCGGCATGAGTGATGGCGCAGCCTTTCCAGCGTCTTTCCGGCTCGTCGCTGTCACCGCTGACCATCCGTCGCCAGAGCGGCTCGTCTTCACAGACCGCGTCACGCGAACGGCGCTGCTGGAAGTCTTCGCCCCACGTCGATCTGGCCCGCAAAAAATACTCGGCTGTCATTTGAACCACCGCTCCCGGCACAAATTCTTCCGAATTGTTCCGCCGCAGCCACACGTTGATCTGTTCCATTTCACTCGCCTCCGGGAATGGCCTGTCTAATGCGACTCAGGCATTCCATTCCGTCCACGGCGGTGACCACGTGTAAGCCGTTCCTGCAAGCGCCGCCCGATATTCGGCCAACAGAAAAAGATCCGGGGTCGCCAGCAGGATCTGCGGTGTCTCTGGGATCGATCGACATTCCATGACGCGGGGTTTGCCACTGACCTCAAAATTGCATGCCCATGAGTGACTGCAATGCCAAGCAAACTGCGTGCCGCAATGGCCGACTGCGGAGGCGCTGTGCCGTGATTCATTTTGCAAGCGGCCTTTAGCGATTCTGTGCGGCCTTCCGCGGGCGGCGCAGCGCTCTTCGACGCTGCCGCCCTGGCGCAATTTCAGGTCAAGCGATTTTTCCTCGATGGAAAAGTTTTTTCGCTCCTCAGCCGGGAATCCGCAGGAATCTGTCCGGTCGTACGGGCTTAAACGCCGGGCGGGGGGCGGGTTGCGCGAGAGTCGCGATTCTTTCGGGAATCCGGCATTAGAATTGCGTCGGGGAATTGACCGAATTCAAAGTTGCAATGACTGCAACCTGAATATAAGGAGCATTCCAATGGGTCATGGACGACTTCTGGGCATTATCGACGGATGCGGCGCGCCTGTCTCGGCGCTGGGGCTGCTGCTCGATGTGGCGGTTCCCCTTTCGGCTGATTCCATTTCTTGCGTGTTCGTCGATTCGCGAACCGACGACGAGGTTCGACAAATGGCGCAGTTGTCGATTGGAGCGGCACCAACCCCGCACGGCTGGCTCCGGGAGACGCTGGCAGGTGATTGCGGCTGGCCGCAGGAATCAGTCGGGCTGGCGGATTCGCTCGAACCGCATCGTCGGCTTGCGGCCCAACGCGGATTGAATTTCAGCGCCCAGCGCTGGGCGCGGTTTTCACTTCAACGGGCGCTGGAACTGACGCGGCACGCCGATCTGGCCGTGTACGAAGGACTTCGCGGCGGCCGCACTTCAGATTCGACCCAGCTCCTGAAGACACTGCTGGGGCGCGCGGCGTGCCCCGTCGCGGTCTGCCGCAAGGCCTTCACGCAGATTGATCGTGCCGTTGTCGCGACACAGGCTGACGGACGGCTCGATGACTTGCTGCGGTGGGGTCGGTCGTGGGCAGAGCGGCTGAACGTGCCTCTGGCAGTGGTTTTGTGCGCGAGGACGGCGCGGCAATTGACGTGCCGGATGCGAGCGCTGGAGCACGCCGCGGTCCGCCTGAAGATCGGCGCCCGATTGAGCGGATATCGGTGCGCCCTGCCTGAAATTGCGGCGAGACTGCGTGCTACGGATCTATGCCTGACGGGCGCCTCGAGTCGAACGTGGCCTGTGGAGCTCTGCGCGGGCAACCGGACCGAAGATTTATTGCGAATGGCCCCTTGCCCGATCGCCGTTCTTCCCTCACGATCACGCCTGGAATGTGCGGGCGGCGCTGGTGAGCGCGAAGACGATTGACGATAATCAGGGCGAAGACCAGGCGGGCCAGGATTTGGCGGGCCGCCGGGAAAAATGAGGTTGGTATGTGGAAGAGAGTCGTTGCACCGACTTTGCTGGTTTGCCTTTTATGGATGGCCGTCAGCGGCGCCAGCACGTACTACATCCATTGGCTGGCGCGGTCGAACAATCAGATTCTGACTGAGAATGTTGCATCGATCCTGGCTGCCGGGCGGATGCAGGAGGCGCTGTGGAAGATGGAGGCTGCGTTCGTCGACGTCGTCGAGGACGAGCACCGGCCGGGACTGCGGGAGTTCGACGATCTCGAAATGCAATTTCGTGAGGCCCTCGAGGATGCCGAGCGTGCCGTGACGAGCGCGCAAGAACGTCCGATGGTCGATGCCATCCGCGAGCGGTTCGCGATCTTTCGCGAGGTCATCCATCGCGGCCTAAAGCCAGGACCGCTCGATGAGCAAGCGTCGGCCCGGCTGGCGGGCGAGTCGATGAAGCTGGCGCATGGCATCTCGGGGCGCTGCACGGAGCTGTTGGAATGGAACGAGCGGCTAATGAACGACTCGATGGCCTCTCGTGCGAAACTGGAATCCAAATTCAACGCCGTGCGCCTGATCTGGCTGATTCTGGGGCCCTGCCTGGGAATTTATCTCGGGCTGCGCATCGCGCGCAAATTGCACCGTTCGATTTCACAGATCAGTGTCAGGCTCAAAGACGCCTCGGGAGAGCTGGACCACGAGGTGGGGCGCGTCGAAATCTCGCGAACCGCGAATGCCGGCGAGCTCTGGGAGCTGGACGATCAGGTGCAGGCGGTTTCGGCGCGGATCCGCGAGGTGCTCTCTGAGCTGCAGAAGGCGCGCCAAGAAGCGATGCTTTCGGAACGCCTGGCGGTCGTCGGCGAACTGGCCGCCGGAGTCGCCCACGAATTGCGCAACCCGCTGACTTCGGTCAAGCTGCTCATGCAGGCGGCGCCGCGCGAGAAGGGCGGAATGCAATTGCGCGAGAAGCAGTCGCAGGTCGTGCTGCATGAGATTTCGCGCATGGAAGAGACCATCCAGGCCTTGCTCGACTTCGCCCGGCCCCCGCCCCTCAACCGCGTCGAGCATGATCTGCGCGCGACGATCCGAAGGGCCATTAATCTGGTCGAAGGCCGTGCCGCCCATGATGGAATTCGCATCGTTTCCCAGCTCCCCGACGAGCCGCTCTGCGTCGACGGCGATCCCGAGCAGCTTCATCAGGTTTTTGTCAACCTCTTGATCAACGGGATCGAGTCGATGAGTCATGGCGGGACACTTGAGGTCAGCCTGGGCCTTTTAGGAACTCACCCGCAGGTATGCCAGGTCATCGTCGCCGATCGCGGCACCGGTATTCCGGACGACCGGCTGACGCGCATTTTCGAGCCGTTCGTGACCACCAAAGAGCACGGGACCGGTTTGGGCCTGCCCGTCAGCCGGCGGATCGTAGGCGAGCACGGCGGTGCGATTTTCGCCGCAAATCGCCGTGAGGGAGGCGCCGTCTTCACGGTGCAACTGGCGACCTGCCATCGGGAGGCGACTCCTCGAGACGCAATCGCTCGTGCGAGCTGACTGTCACGCGAAGGCAAATTCTTTTCCGTTGCGGAAAGGTCTTCCAGACCCGCACGGCAAACTTCGAACAATGGCGGCCGGCCCCGGGTCGAATTGGAGTGCCAGAGGCGCCCTGCGCCGCACGAGGTTACGGCGGATCACGGTCAAGCGGCCGATGTCGCGGCACAGAGGTTGCACTACGGCAAGGATCCTCATTCCTTCCACAAACGCGCCCGGCTCATGGTCTTGCCGGGAATTTTTGATCCCGACTGATCACCGGTGCGTTGTCGCTTCGACTTATGCTTGTTCGACGAATCGTCCTGGTTTCAATCATCCGTCGGTTGCCGAATGCGATGATTTTCGCATTGCTGGCGGGGCTGGGTTATTGGGGCCATCGGCACCATTGGAAGATGCCGCGCTTCTCCGAATTGCGCGCTCCTTGGGGCGCGGAAACGATCGACGCCCGCAACGGCAGCGGGGCGCGCGAAGGGCAACTTGCCGGCGGCCTGGCGGCCGGCAGTCCATCGGGCGGCATGGCCGGCGGCCGCCAATCGGATGCCGCGGAGGCCCGCTTGGCGCTCCCGATTGTCCGATTCGTATCGCACGACGCCGTTTACAGGGCTGGAATTCGAATCGAATCCGCCCAGGTGGGCGGCCTCGACGAATTCATAATCGCGAACGGCGAAGTCAATTACGATGAGACGCGACTGGCCCAGCTCTCGTCACGCACCGAGGGCATCGCCTGGCGCGTCGACAAAAGCGTGGGAGACCCGGTGCACATGGGTGAAGTCCTGGCAATTCTCGATTCGAGCGAGGTTGGCAAGTCCAAGGCCGATCTGCTCGAAGCGACCGTGAATTTCCAGCTCAAACACGAGATGTCTCAGCGGCTGCAAAAGGCGCGAAGCGCGGTCCCCGGCGCCTCCGTCAGCACAGCCGAAGCAGAAGCGAAGCTGGCCCGCGTCCGGTTGTTCAATGCCGAGCAAACGCTGATCAACCTCGGCCTGCCCTTGCCGGGAGATTGGGAAGACGAGCTTTCGATCGAAGAGCGCGCGAAGAGAATCCAGTTCCTGGGATTGCCCGACTCGATCGTCGACAACTTTGGGGTCGAGGTCGTGACGGCCAATCTGATTTCACTGACCGCCCCGTTCGACGGCGTGGTGATTCGCCGCGAAATCGTTACTGGCGAAGTCGTGCAAATCGGGCATCCTCAGTTCGTGATCGCCGACGTAAGCCGCATGTGGCTGACTCTGAGCGTCCGTAAAGCCGACGCGCACCGTTTGGCGCTGGGGCAGGAGGTGTGGTTCGCATCGAAGGGGCTTTTCGGCGAAGTGCACTCTCGGCTGTCGTGGATCGCCACCGAAGTCGACGAGAAAACGCGCACGGTCGGAGTGCGGGCTGAGGTCGACAATCCGCCGATCGAGACGCGCGATCCCCGCCACGAAGGCCAGCGCCTTTTGCGGGCGCACTCCTTCGGCACGGCCCGCATCCGCGTTCGCGACGAAGGGACGGCGGTCGTCGTCCCCAATGGGGCCGTGCAGACCGACGGCGGGCGGTTCGTGGTCTTCGTGCCCTTGGCCGATGGGCGCAGCTTCCAGCCACGGCTCGTCGCCGTGGGCGTCCGCCGCGACGGCCTGGCCGAAATCGTCGAGGGTCTGGGTCCCGGCGAGCGGGTGGCCGTTTCCGGGAGTTACATTCTCAAGGCCGAGATGGGCCGTGAGCAGGCAAACGAGGACTAGAGAGCCAACCCCGCGCGTTGTTTAAGTGAGATGCTGGAAAAACTCATTACCTGGTCGCTGGGGAATCGCATTTTCATCCTGGCCGGCGCCCTGCTCATCGTGATCGCGGGATTCTGGTCGCTTGGCAACCTGAATTTCGACGCCTTTCCCGATACCACTCCGGTTCAAGTTCAAATCAACACCGATGCGCCGGCGCTGGTCGCCACCGAGGTCGAGCGGCTGGTGACTTTTCCGATCGAGGCCCTCATGGGAGGCATGCCCGGGCTCAAGCACGTCAGATCGATCTCGCAGTTCGGCGTCTCGCAGGTCGTCGTCACGTTCGATGACGGAACAGACGTCTATCTTGTCCGGCAGATCATCAACGAGCGCCTCTCGACGCTGCCGATGCCACCCGGCATCCCCCGCCCCGAGCTGGGCCCTGTGGCCACGGGATTGGGCGAAGTCTTCCATTACATGCTCGTCCCGGAGTCGGAAACGGGGCACGATCTGATGGACCTGCGGCGAATTCAGGATTGGGAGATCAAGCCCGCGCTGCGGATCATCCCAGGCGCCGCCGAAATCAACACCTGGGGAGGGCTTGCCAAGCAGTACCAGATCCGCGTCGATCCGGTCAAACTTTTCGAACACGACCTGACGCCGCAGCAGTTGATGCAGGCCGTCCGCACGAACAACCTCAACGTCGGCGGGGGCTACATCGTGCGCGGCGGCGACATGCTGGTCGTCCAAGGGATCGGGCGCACCCGCGACATCCCGCAGATCGAAGACATCATGATTGCGGCCAAGGACGGCGTTCCCATTTTTCTTTCCGACGTCGCCGAGGTCGTCATCGGACACGAGATTCGCAAGGGGCTCGTGACGGCCGAAGGTCGCGGAGAAGTCGTGCTGGGGCTGGGGTTCATGCGGATCGGAGAGAACAGCTACGGCGTGACACACCGCTTTCGAACCGCGCTGGAGGAGCTGCTTCCCTTGCTGCCCGAGCGTCTCAAGGTCGTGCTGCTCTACGACCGCACGAAACTGGTCGATCAGGTGATCTCGACGGTGCGCAACAACCTCTGCGAGGGGGGCTTCCTCGTGGTGGCGATCTTGTTTTTGTTTCTGGGAAACCTGCGCGCGGGGCTCATCTGCGCCGCCTCGATCCCCGTCTCGATGCTCTTCGCTTTCTGCGGCATGTACCAGGCCGAAGTGGCGGGGACGCTCCTTTCCCTGGGAGCCATCGACTTCGGCATCGTCGTCGACAGCTCGGTCGTGGTGCTGGAGCGAATCGTGAGCCGGCTGGCTCGCGACGGCGCCGCCCACGGCCCCGGCCGGATAAAGATCATCCGCGATGCGGCGATCGAGGTCCGCAAACCGGCGGTCTTCGGCCAGCTCATCATCATGATCGTCTATATTCCCATTCTTTCGCTCCAGGGAGTTGAAGGCAAAATGTTTCGCCCGATGGCGATCACTGTGGTGTTCGTCCTCATGGGTTCGCTGCTTTTGTCTCTCACCCTTACCCCCGTCGCCGCCAGCTTCATCCTTCCCCGGGTCATCGACGAAGAAGAGGTTTTTTTGGTGCGCCTGGCACGACGCCTTTACGCGCCACTTTTGAGAGCGGGGCTGCGCTTGCCTGGAGCGATTCTCGGCATGGCCGCGGCCGCTCTTTTTGCCGCTGCAATGGTCGCCATGGGCTTGGGGGCCGAGTTTGTCCCGCAGCTTGCCGAGGGGGCCATCGTGGTCGACGTGCGGCGCGTCCCCGGCACCAGCCTCGAGCAATCGGCCGAAAGCAATACTCAGATGGAACGCGCGCTGCTGGCCGCCTTTCCCGATGAAATCGAGCGGGTCTGGAGCCGGTGCGGCAAGCCGGAAGTGAATACCGACACGGGGACGGCCGAGTCGACCGACCTGTTCATCTCCTTGAGGCCCAGGGAGGAATGGAAGCGCGCGCGTGCGCAGTCTGAGCTCATCGGGCTTATCGCGCGCGAGTTGGATCAGTTCAAGGGGCAGGACATTCGCTTCTCGAAGCCGATCGAAATGCGCATCAACGAGATGCTGACCGGAATCCGGGCCGACGTGGCGATGAAGCTCTTCGGCAAC